>ERZ773037.602-NODE-602-length-19546-cov-8.792160_pt1 | contig 19546 bp, 20 predicted proteins | sample MGYA00511466_ERZ773037 | MGnify/ENA primary metagenome ERZ773037 (study PRJEB29015, sample SAMEA2738146) | human oral metagenome | biome: human oral; feature: human-associated habitat; material: saliva | place: China | collected 2202 ... | reverse complement strand
TCTAAGCCATTCTTTAAGCCAACAATCACGGGGTTATGAACATTATTGATTTCATTCGTAATCGCTTTCCCAACTTCTCCATGCATGGAATTACTGGTGATGATGGCATTCATCCCATTTTTAGCAGTATCCAACTGACTCTGAGCAGTCGCGACCATCTTCATATAGGCCTCTTGGGCTTTCTGAAGTTCCGCAATATCGACATAAAATCCCATTAGCCTTCCTCCGTGTTTAAATACGGCTCATAATACCGAACAAAATCCTCACTGCGCATAAAGGCAGTCGAGACTTGTTGCTGGGAGAGCTGAGTCGCACGTAAAACATCCTCTGTAAACTGACTTTCCCAGTCGTCACTGTAACCTTCAAAACGAAGTCGCTCAATCATCATGTTACTTACGAAAAAAGCATCCATTCCAGGCATCTCACCCAAGGGCCAGATGCGAGCCAAGTAGTCTACCACATAGTCATCAAATCCTTCTTGAAGAGGCATCTTACGGCCTGAAATCGTAACGAGTGGTCCTGGCCCCTCCGCTAAGCTTTTCTGGAGTTCCTCTGGTAAGAGCTCCAAATCTAGCTCAACAACAGAACCTAAAGGATAAATAGGACTGTAGACACTGTCCACAATCCCCATAAAATCCTGTAAATCCGTGATGGAATATAGTTGATCTAGTTGATTATAATGGATCTGAGCTTCCTGGTTCTCATAATCAAAATGACAAGTAAAAGTTGCACCGAAACTTGGCACATACTCATAGACATCCTCTAATTTTCTCAGAGCCTTATAGAGTCCCTTCAAAATCTGCGGACGCATTCCTAATTGTTGACCAAGTTGAATCAAAGTATCATCTACTTCGAATGTCTCTCTCGTACGGCTAGTAATAATACTTGTAAAAATCTTATTCTTATCGTATTGAACCATTACTTAAACCTCACATTGGCTGTATTCTTATCAAACTGACCGGCCATAGCTTTATCATCAGCCACAATCTTCTCACCAACCGTAATCATTTGAGAAGTACGCTCCATTTCAAAATCCTTATAATCACTCAGAATTTTTTTCGCTTGTTCTTGAAGGGTCTCAAAAGATTTCATCCGATTCAAGGTAGTTTTTCCAATCTTTGTCACTTGAATGTCTGATACAGATGCGACCTTAGTCCGTGCTGAGGTAACAACACGTTGCCAAGAAGCTGAACTGATTCCTATTTTATCCATCTATCCTACTCCCTAAAAAATAGCTGCCAAGAAGCTTTCAACCGCATTCCAAGCACTTCCAATAGCACCACCTAAATCGCCTAGCTCCAATTTTCGCTTTGCGATCTCTGCATCCAACTTCGCCAAATTCATTTCATGCTCATTTTGATGCGTATTCATCGTCGTCGCAATTTTCGATAAAGTCTTATCAAATGTATCGCGTCTTGTCCCTTTAAAGGTATCTGTAGAAATAGTTGTAGAGTATTGAGAAACTGCATTGCGGAACTCACTATAGGATTGAATTTGCTTAGAAAGTTCTTTTCTAGCAGATTCTAACTTCTCAATCTCTGCTTTTTTCTTATCGTATGCTTTCTGGTACTGATTCGCCAAACTTTCATAGCGACTCGCTTGCGCTCGATTATAAGCATTACTAGCAAGCCGCTTTTCTTCAAAATCACTCATCTTTATACCTCTTTTGACTAAATCTTACAGTTAATAGAATTATATCAAAAATTCTGATGTTTTACCATAAGGAATGAAAAATAAAAGCAAGCCAAATGACTCGCTTTTATTCACTGATAAGTTTGATTCGATAACCATCTCGGCTGGTGAAGTAGTTGTACTCATCCACTCCGACAACGGACTCTGTAAAGCTACTCTGGTAAAAATAATAGTGTAAAAATGATACTATTTCGTTCTTCCTTTTACCACTTTCTCCTTGTTTTCCTCCAACCACTGTAGATAAAGCTTTGCATAGCGTTCTTCTTCATCGTTACGGTAACCTTCAAATATGACTTCGTCAATATCTTCTTCGTTAAAATAATAAATCTCTTCTGGATTGAGACCGTCTGGAAAAACAGAGCCTGTATAGTCAAAAACAACATCTGTTCCCTCCTGATTAACAATCATTCCACGACCAATAATCACAACTTTCTGGTTACCATCTGCTAGGTAAACAATACTTCCTAATGGTAATAACATTTTATGCCTCCTGTGTATTTTTAATTTGAAACTTATATTTGTTTAGTATTATTTCTATAAAATAAGGGTACAATATCAAAGCATATCCCCCAACAAAAGTGAAGAAGAATAATGTAAAATAATTTGATGTGAGTATTCCGACTATAAAGCAAGCAGATAATCCTAAAACAAAGAAAATAAATTTTGCTAATTTTTCAGGTAAATATGTTTTCTCAGATTTAATTACTGTAGTAGGGCTTATTATTTTATGGTCTAATTGTTCAAGGTCAATGCTTTTATCCAAGCCTAAATTTAAAAAAGTAATAATCAGTAGCAGACCTACAACAAATACAACTAAAATCGGAAGCCAAAACTGAGGGATTTTATCATTATGAGCAAAAGTAGGTGGAAAGAACAATAACCACAATGCTACCACTAAACTGATAAAACTACTAGCATTGATACTTTTTAAAACAGATAACCATTTTGGATTAGACTTAATTTTATATCTATCTGATCTATCTGTAACATCATAAATATTATAACTTAAAAAATGTTTTGGAAAAAATCCCCACAAATAATTTCGGATGTCCTTTGGATTAAAATAATCTATTACATAAAGACGGTTATGGACTTCTATTAAATAATAACGATTGTCTAGTCTACCTACTACACGGGCTACATATTTATCTTTTTTTTCCATTATCCAAAAACTCCTTTAATTGCTTTAAGTGGATTGCTAAATGATTTTCCGATATTAGATATTCCTTTTCCTATTCCGTTTAAAAGATCTCCTGCACCATCAACTACAGCTCTAAATGGTTTCACATTTTTATACAGAGCTTTTACACCTACAGAAACAGCAGAACCAACTACAACAGCTGCTCCTACACCAACTACAATTGGAAGTAAACCTGTAGCTGCTCCTGCAAAAGCTGATCCAACTATAGCACCTACAGCTTTACCAGCAAGAAAGCCGGCAGTACCAGCAGTTACGCCATAACTTACTGCTCTACCAACATTATGGTGTTCTTTATAATGGTCACTTCCTTCTGACCACATTCCTAGAGCAACAAGTCCTCTTCCACCCCATTTAGCAACATTTCCAAGAACTTTACTGGTAGAATTCGGTATTTTTTTTAGCGTGCTAGTTAGCCAATTTCTCATTTTTGAACTATCTTTTATAAATCTTCCTGCGGCATCACGCGGTTGCAAAGTCGCCGCCAGTGAACGACCTATATTTTTAGATTCCTCAATAACTTTCCCTTTAACATGATCCAAAAAAGATCCTATAGTTTCTTTAGAAAATTCGCTTCCAACCATGGCCTCCGTAAGGCTACTCTTGATCGATACTACTAAAGCTCAAGTGTCAATCTTGGATATGAGATATTCTTTTTCTCTACTATAAATTTCTCCTGCAACTGTTCCTCTGCTTCATCAATATATCCCTCAAACCAAATCTTGTCAATATTTTCATGATTGAAGAAATAAACTTGATTATCCGTATTTCCAGAAGGATAAAGACAAGCTGAATAGTCAAAATATCCAATTGTTCCTCGACTATTGTAAAGTGGAAACCGATTTATAATCATCACTTTAGTATCACCGTTCTGTAGTTGAACAACACTTCCAATAGGTAAATAATTACTCATTCTTTAACTCCTTTATCAATTGATTTAAAATAATATATCGTTCTTTCGTTTTTGTATTTAAGAATAAACAAAAAGGAAAAAGTAAACCGACGGAAACAAATAAGAATAAAAAGATTGATGTCAGTAAATATAGAATAGCAGAAATTGTAACTATTAGAAATAAAGATATGATAGTTATCATCGCAATCTTAGCATTTCTTTTTTCTTGATGAAGAAATATACCATATGATTCTCTCGACAGGTATAAATCAGATAATTCTATCCCTCTATACAACTTTTTAACGTAGATTCGCGAAACAGAAAAAACTGCAATTGTCCCAAATATCAGTATTAAAATATTAAATAATAAAATATTTATAAATAGATATTGATTTAACCATCTAACTATTGGCAACATAAACAGTATAATCATCACTAAGAAAGATTGACTATAGCTGCTTTCTTTTTTATCTATCCTGATTAGTAATTTTTGACTGCTTTTATCATAAAAAACAGATTGCTTTTGATAGATTCCTACAGGAATAATTTCGTAATTATCTTTCATCATCTCACCCAAATACACTTCCCAAACCACTCATCATTCCTGTAAAAGCATCGCCGATATTTTTTCCAACATCATTGACCGTCTTTCCTATTGTATCAGCTGCATGCTGTATGTTACTAATGGTATCATCTATAAAAGGTTTTGCAACACTATCATACACCCAGTCAAAAATCATTGATCCTGCAACTCCTGCAACAAAACCTATTGCTGCTCCACCTACTGTACCAACCACCGGAAAAGCACTACCTATAGCTGCCCCAACTTTAGCAGCGCCAATACCAATCGCTACATGTCCTCCAGTCTTTACTGCTGCATGACCAATATTTTCTCCATCTGCAACTTGCATGCCAAAATCCACTGCAGCCCCTAGAGTCTGTACGCCATATTTAGCAACTCCTTTAACAAATCCACTATATATAGGATTAACATCAACTGGAATAGTATAAGTCCCACCGCCTGAAACAGCTCCCAGCAAACCATATTGCATATTTTGGGGACTATGTGTCAACCATTCCCAAGAAGATTGAATAAACGCATTTATAGCTTTATCTGTCATAAAACTTTTTAAAGCTTCTTGACTAAACGCTCCAAATAAAGACGATAAATAAGATGGCAAGTTTTGATTCGATGAACCATCCTCTCTATTTTCTAGACCAGGTGGGATTTCCTCTCCATACTCCGCCTTCTTAGTCACCTCCCTCGCAAGAGCCTGCAATTCCTCAATTCCTGCCTTGTCCTTGTCAAATGCAACGCCTGGATGATTCTTCTGGAAGTAAGCCCTTGCTAGACTATCCACTTTCTGGTGATAACGGTTTACCGCCTTCTTGAAATGAGGATTACGATAGATAGCTAGCGCTTCAGGATTACGATAAGGGCTGGCCATGGTAACCGTCCCACTCACCTTCGTTAAGCCCTTATTTTGATTGTTTAAAATCTCATCTAACTCACTTGTGGCCTGCTTGTCATTGAAGGCAGTCAGGCGCTTCTCCGTCTCTGAGAGCGACTGTTTCGACGCCTCAATAGCCCGACTCAACTTATCCTTACTGGGAGCTTTCAGTGAGATCAAGTCAGAAATTTCCGTATAATATTTATTCGTCGCATCCATATCCCGGACAATGGAGGAATGGAGACCATCCACACTCTGCTTCAAGCTAGTTAAGGCCTCACTGTTGATTACAGCTGTTGCGCTTTTCTCACCGACTGTTGATTCAAAGTCAGAAATCAGATTGTCAAACTCAGTATAAAGCAGATTAGAATAATCCACATAACCCTGAAGGAGAGGGAGGTTATAATAGTTCAACTCATGGTTAATCGCAGTCTTGACATCACCACGCAGCGCTTGACTCGAGGCAAGACTCTGCGCAGTCGACTGTGCCTCAGCCAAATCAGACTCGAAAGCTTGGGTCTGCTTATAGAGAAAATCCTTTAAACTTTCCAACTCACTACGCTTGATTTTCATCGTCTAACTCCTCCTGTAATCGTAGATAAAAGTGGGAAGGAATAGCTGTTTTCATTAATATTTCCCGTAATTGACCCACATAGGAACTTTCTTTTTCTGATTCCGCATAACCCTGAGCGATGATTCGTTTGATCATGGTCTTATGAATAGCCATCGGTGGAAGCTCTGCTTGAAGACCAAGAGGCCAGAACTGTGCTAAATAATCCACATAAGCTCCGTCGAAAACGACTTTTCGCCCCATAATCATGACATAAAGTGGCTCATCGCCTAAAAGTGACACTACTAGCTCTTGAGATAACTGCTCCTTATCAATCTCAACCAATGTGCCCAAGGGAAGAATATCGCTATAAACCTTATCAACCCCATCTAAAAAATGGACAAACTCACTTTTAGATAACGTAATCTCTGTCTCGTTCCGACAAATATACACTTCTTTCGGTAAAAAAGTCACTTCAATATCAGCACCAATCCGCGGATGATAAATATAGTTTGGTTTTTTATCCAAAAAAGCTTTTACGATTGCGCCCAATACCTCTGGACGATTTTTTAAAATAAAAGCTATCTGATGTAAAAAATCTGTAGTGGGAAATGCCGTATTACCGTCACAATACTCTTTCCAAATTTGTTCTGCTGTCTTCATTTTAATCGAATCCCATCTTGAAATCCATCTGCTCCTGAACGATCATCCAACAACTTATTCTCAGAAACCCTAAGCATATTAGAGGATTGAGAATTCACATAAGTTCGATATTTTATGACAGATGTATTTAAATTCTGAATGGCTTGATTAAAGTTCTTAAAAGGAGACAAATCTGTATAGGAAAAAGGAAGAGTAGATAGTGGACGAACAGAGGCAACACCCGAATGATAATGTCCGACCTGTCCAGCCCATTCTTCTGTTTGGACATATATTTCTGCTTGACCTGACATACTAGTCCTCCTCCCTATTCAAGCGATGATAGTATTCAATCTGGCTATTCAGACTATTAATTTTGGTCTGGCAATCTTCAATATTCCCATTATATTCTGATATTTTAAAGCGAATACTCTTACGATTCATTTCTGTATCTGTCAACCAAGTTGTAATCGCATCGGAAATTCCTGCTAACGTTTTATTAAAATCTTCCCGACGAGTCCCTTGAAAATCAGTTGTAGAGTGCTTATTCAAATCACTCGCAGAAGTCTTGTTTTTACTAACAACATCCATCTGACTCTGGATACAATCATTCGCAGATTCCAACCGTCTTATCTTATTCTCATAAGTACGTATATCCAAACGAATCCAACGGATTTGTGCATGACAATTCGCAATAGCACTATCGTATCGTCCCATACATAAACTCCTCCACTTTTTCTCTAATTATATCAAAAATTCCAATGTTTTACCATAAGGAATGAAAAATAAAAGCAAGCCAAATGACTCGCTTTTATTCACTGATAAGTTTGATTCGATAACCATCTCGGCTGGTGAAGTAGTTGTACTCATCCACTCCGACAACGGACTCTGTAAAGCTACTCTTAATGGATACAACATTCTGGTCTTGGAAACGAATTCCGATACAGCCTGCAGGCACATTGACCTTTAAAATCTTATCCACTTCCATATAGCCGTTAACGATCTGACGAAGCTCACCCATAAAGATGAAGTGGAGCCCAACTGTCCCTCCTTTGTGCAGAAGAGACTTAAAGGCATCTTCTGTCATCTTAAGATTCATGAGCTTGCTGAGGGCTTGTGCTTCTGGAATCAAGATGTAGATAGGATAATCCAAATCAGCTGGCGTGCGCGCATCCACTTCAGACTGCATATCCATAAAGAAACCAGGGATCTCCTCGCCCACAAATACTTCGTCGAACAGCCCTTCCGACTGATGGTAGTTTCCTGTTGGATCCACCAAGAACTTTTTAATGTGACTAGGCACTTTTTCTAAGCCTGTCAGAAGCGCTGCTTCGCCATATTCTAGCTGCTGCATGGTATCATAGAGAAGCTCAAAGTAGCCGTCTCGTTTTGGCACAAAGCCAACCGGGTGTGTACTTTCTTTGTCAAAACCAATTGGCAACTCGCCTCTTTGCCACATATCCTGAACTTCCTCGTGATTTTCAAAGAAACTCGTAGAAATCTTACTTGGCAACATAGGTACTGCTTCTGGACGTAAGCCTTGCCAGTCCTGATTCATTGATTGGATTTCTGCTGTTAAGTGAGAAAGACGGTCGATATCGTCTTTTCCTTCTATCGGCAGATAGACTTGTAACTCTAGAACCTCTTCCTGTGTCACCTGAGCACGGCCGACAATTTCCTGGCCTGGCAGGGCATCACGTCCCATAACCGTCCGAAGCGCTCCTTCTTCTACTAAGTAAAAGCTCAAAGCATTGGGAATCGTCGAGCTCATCCGTAATCGCAAGCTACTAGCGCTGAGTACGGTTATCAGAGTATAAATACCCAGACTAGCTCCCTCACGTAGGAGCTGGTTGACAGCTGACTCGATGATCTCCTCTAATGGGCTTTCCCGTACTGAGTCATAGCCATCAAAGAAGTTGAGAAGAACAGGGAGAGCTTGACCTGTCTTTTGCTCATACTGTGACAGACTAGACACCCCAGCCTCTGTAAAGAGGGCTTTTCGCTCTTTCATAAGACTATCCAGACGTTTCAGATACTTGAGGAGCTTTTCTTCCTCATCTAGTCGAACCAGATCCGCCACGTGTGGCAACTCTCTAATTGGTAAGAGACCATTCGTCCCAAAATCAAAAAGGTTAAACTGAACTTGCTCAGGCGTATTTCTACGAGCCAGATTCATGAGGATAGTTTGAAGAGCTGTTGATTTTCCAAAGCCTGGGGACCCATATAAGACGGTATTGCCCAACTCCTCAATATCAAAGTGGTAGACCTCCTGCTTTTGAGCACTTGGCAGATCCAGCATGCCTAGTGGAATGGAGAGTTGACGTGGGGTTGTCCACTCTGCTTGACGGTCAATTGCCGCTCCTACTAGCTCCTCTCCAAGAGGTGGTAACCATGGCTTTTCAGGGAGGATGACTTGCAGACGCTCCGTTTCCCTATTGATATAATCAATCACAGCTTCAAGCTCTGTCTCCTGCTCTTGTGTCTCTTCAACCGAGTAATCCCCGTCATTTCCGTCAATCAAGAGTTCGCTCTGCCCTAGTTGATTCACTAACCAAATCCGTTCATCTACTTGATTACCTTCATCACTATAAGGCTGATAATCCGCTCCACTCCATGCTGACTGAAAGAGTTCATAGATTTCATTGTTTCCGACCTGAAGATAAGCACGACCAGGCTGAGTGATACTAGCCGCATCTGGGGTTTTGATAATCTCATTTGAGTCTGAAGGATCGGCAACCTTGAGCGCCAGCTTAAAGCGAGAATTAGACCAGATCTGCTCATCCACCACTCCAGATGGCTTTTGAGTCGCAAGGATCAGGTGAACCCCTAGGGAACGTCCGATACGTGCCGTGGAGACGAGTTCTGCCATAAACTCTGGTTCATTTTGCTTCAACTCCGCAAACTCATCTGAGATCAGGAAAAGATGAGGTAAAGGCTCTGTCGGATAGGTCTTTTTCTCCTCTGGATCGCTAAGTGCCTTTCCTTTTTTATAGAGCTTGGTGTAGCCATTGATATGGTTGACACCGAATTTCCCAAAGAGACGCTGACGCTTTTGAAGTTCCGCACGAATACTCTTCAGCGCACGAGCCGTCCCAGCTCCATCCAAGTTGGTAATAGCACCCATCAAGTGAGGCAGCTTGGCAAAGAGATTGGCCATTCCTCCCCCTTTGAAGTCAATCGGAAGAAATCCAACATCTTCTGGCGCAAAGTTAACAGCTAGAGACAGAATATAGCTCTGCACAATCTCAGACTTACCAGAGCCGGTAGTCCCTGCAACTAGTCCGTGTGGACCATGGGCACGCTCATGAAGGTTGAGCAGCACAATATCATCCTTCCCTCGAACACCTAGAGGTACAGCGAGAGACTTAGATGCATCCGCCGCCTGCCAGCGTTTCTCCACATCCAATTCCTCGACCTGCTTAACACCGTAGAGTTCCATAAAGGAAATCGTATCTGGAATCGAGTTTTTCTCCACTTCGATATGATTGAGATTGGCCAAACGGTAAATCGCTTCTTCAAGTTTTCCATTTTGAGGCAGACGATTAGGCTTAAAGTCTTGGTTGATATAGATATGATGATTATTGACGAGCTTGGCTGTTTCTCCATTTTGGTAATCAACCACTGCCGTCACCGTCTCAGGCAACATATTGAGACTTTCCTTACCCCAGATAACCGTCACCCCATACTGGGTCATATCCTCTGCCAGAAATTCATTGAGCCCATGTCCTGACAGCCATGACTCATCCAAAATCGTCAAGACATAGTGCGGCGAGAAGATTTGCTCCTGCTTTTGTTCCCGAACAACCTGACGACGCTTGACTAACATCTGGTAAAAAGAGGTCAAGACCATGTCCCTGGTCTGGTCATCGTGAATAAGTCCCCGTAGATTGAGACTCCGCATTTGCGCATGAGGCAACCAGCGCCATTCTCGCCAGTGATTCTCGTATTCCTCTTGGGAGACCAAGGTCACAAACTCTACATCATGGTAGGAATGGAGCGCCGCAATCTGAAACAATAGTGTTTGAACTGCTACTCGTAAGACAGGAGCTGCTCCCGCTAATCCCAAAGCCTGATCACGTAGAGAGAGAACAATAGGCGCATCCTCTAATTTTATATGCGGTTGTACCAGTTTTTTTTCGACAAAGCGGCTCCAGTCTTCCTTGCGATTGGTTGGTTGAAAACGTAAGGAATAACTAGAATCAATCGCTCCAGTTCCTAAATGAACCTTTAGAAAGTCATCATTTGTCACCATCTTCTCATAAATCCGTGGGTTGTAACTTTCTACTAAATCCACTAATTCATCAACCGATGGAAAATTATATGTCAAGGCTTTCTTTTGTTCCGCCTTTAGACGACTCAATTGGCTTCCTGTCTCTAAGAGATACTCTTGATAATCATCGTTTCTTTTCTGATTCTTCTCTTTGACTTCCTTTTTGTTGGTAAAATAGCTCGATACTGAAAATCCAGCTGTCAAGAGACTGGCACTGGCCATTCCCATCATAAGCAAGGCATTTCCCTGCATAAAGACACTAGAGGCTCCGCTAATCACCACCATTCCAACAGGCGGTACGATCGCACGCCATAGCTCACCACGTCTAAGTTTTTCTTCTGGCGCTGGTGAATTGATTTCCACCTTGTCCTCAGGCTCTTTTAGATAAATGCGTGGACTTCTACGATAATTAGGAAACTCATGTGGGAACTCAGCTTGATAAGGTTCTTCAAACAAATGATCAGATTGGATAGTGTACTGTCCGCTCAAGGGCAGGAAATGGATCTGATGTTCTCGAAATGAGAAAAGAAAGCAGTCCACCACCAAAACATCCCCTACCTGAATAGAGGCATCAACTTCCTCTAGAATTTGTCCATTTAGATAAACCTTAGCTCCATTAGATGATCCAGAGAGATGATAGGTATTCTCCTTAACCTTCAGGTAAAGGAGAGCTTGACTTTCAAGGCAAACATCTGCTTTCTTCTCCTTAGAAAAGAGTAAGTCCAGCTTAGGATAGGTAAAGGAATGGATCTGAATCTGTTCATGTGGAATGGCTACCAGACTTTCCTCCTCCTGACCAGCCCAAGGGATTCCGTCCTTTTCAAGACCACTTTCAGTAATTGAGATATGACTTTCTCCAATATTGATTGAGGAGGCCCTTTCGGTCAACTCTTTGTACTCAAAGCATTCTTTAAACGAAAACACATGCCAAAGAACCTCTTCATCTGACAGCTTTTGACTCCAAGTCGCTTGTTTGCCCTTAGTTGCCATTTTTAGTCTCCTTTGATGTAATATTTGCCTTTGAACTTCCGTTTAATTGTTCCTGTAACTTATCAATTTCTTTTTGATACTTTTCAAGGAGTTCTCGCTTTTTCGCTCCGCTCATCGTACTGTCTGTATTGACCTGATCATAGAGCTTCGTATAAGCATGAAGGATATACTGAATGTCCCCAATATTTTGAGCAATATCAAGTGCTTTTTCAAGTTCCCCACGGCCGATATAGATCCAATAAGAAAGAGTATTCTCACTAGATTTCTGTGACAAGTTTCTAGATACAGCTTCCTTTTGTTCTTGAGTCAGATTGTCTAACTCTAACGAGCTAGCCGCAAGTGTGTACTGGACTCCCTTCGGAAGACTATTTGGAGCTTCTGACTTAAGACCTTCTACCACTGCCGTATAATCCTTAGCAATGTAACTCGTCTCAGCCTGAATGATTTTATCCTGCTTAGGCACCACATAAAAAGCATAAATACCTGTTGCAATCCCCATCGCAACTGTTACAATTGCGAGTCCTAAAGAACCCCATTTAAACAATTGATAGTTCCTTTTCGAGACAAACAGTTTTTCCTTTTGACGCTTCTCTTCTTGAATACGAACCTGCTCACTAATGAGATGGTCTACTTCATCAAAAGTCTCCGCTTTAAAAAGAATTTCCGCAAAAGCATTTTTTACCGTCGTAAGACTATCAATTAACTCTTCAAAGTTGAGCTTAGGTTGTAAAATGAACACAGCTAAAGCCTTATATTGCTTTAACAAGTCCTCTTTCATGAGTGAAAAAGGAACAACACTATCTGTCATCCCTCTATGTCCTAAAAGGACACTTTCCCCGCTTACAAACAGATTATCTGGGTGAATAAAGGGTTTCATAGGCTGATCGACAGTTTCTTTTAAGAATTGTAACTTTTGAAAAAGATGAAGGCGCTCTAAGATTTCTTTATTTTCAACAGCTTCTCGAATCGACTGATAACCTGCTGGAATTTGGTAAGAAAGACGGACGACCTCTTCTGCCTCTTCTTTCACTGCTCCTTGAGCTAAATGTGCCGTGCTTTCTAAAAAAAATCGATACTGCTTCATCCGATTCAGTTGAAATTGATTAGCGGATAACTTAATCTCTAATTCACCAGCCTCTTTCGACCACTTGGATTGGATACTTGTCTCTTGTACTTTCATTTCTTTCTCCCTACAATTTCTAATTGATCTCCGTTTCCTAAAGGAAAGTCCGCTATCTGGTCATCATCATAAAAGACAATTGATTTATTAGTCACTTGAAGATCAAAGTGACTTGGTAGCTCTTGGTTCATCATTGAAAATGACTCACATATCAGCTCTTTTACTCTCTTGAATGAAACCTGTGTTGGAAGTTTCAAATCATATATTTGCTCTCTCCATTTTATACCAACCGTAATTATCTTCATCACACACTCTCCTTCTTAAAACGAAGCACTTTTGAGTACTTCCTACCTAGCCAAACACCTAGATAGGTCACTCCAAGTAGACCTATCCCAAATCCCAAAATAGATAGCCAAGTAGGTAGCGAAGTGTTAGAGGTGCTCTCTCCAGTCAAAATTGTTTCATCTGCTCTATAATCTGCTTGAAACAAGCCACGCGTCACCTTATCCTGACTCTGAAAACTATTCGTATCTTTAGTCCCGGTAAAAAGAGAGGACTGCGCTTGATGAATATTCTCTTGCTGTGCTTTTTGTAGCTGTTTTTCTTTCTTCACACTATCTTCTAAAAATAATTCAGGAATATTCTTAGACTTAGTAGTCTGAGGACTGTTCCCTTGATCATAGATGGTTTGATTATTAATTTCAAAACTTCCATCATCTGCTCGGACATCACCTGAGTTAAGAAAAAGACACAACAATAATAGACTAAAAATGACTTGAACCTTCTTCATAAATCTCCTCCCCCACTTGGTAAAGATAGCTTTATTATACTACAAATCACACCATCTCACAAGAAGACAAAAAGGATCCTTACGGATCCTTACCTTGATTATTTCTTTCTTGTAAAGAGATTAAGACTAACTCCGATTCCTACAAATAATAAGAGTAGAAGAATCGTTACAATGCTTAAGCTACCACCAACCAAGAGATAACTAAAGCCATTTTCAATATTTTGTAACGGAGACATTCGATATAAGAAATTAAGGAAACTTCCTGATTGAGTTGCTACTCCCAAAATAGGAGTTAGTAGGAGATAAAAACCTAAGAGGGATGCGGATACAATATAAGTCGGATACGGAGCTTTCTTCAAGCCGTAAGATAGCATCAAAATCAAACTTGCCATTAACATAAAGCTATAAATGAACCATAAGAATCCATTGGCTGCTGTTGCTACTCCTATTGTAACTCCTGAAAACAAAATCGAACCAACAGCAACTGTTATGATTGTCGGTAAGAAACTTTGAAGTTTCAAGTCCCACTTTTTCGTTGTCAAAAGATCAGTTTCTTCCCTTTCCTGTCTATCTTTAACAAAGCGTCCGATCGTCATAGCTATCACAAAAGAAATAACCGATAACAACAAGGTCATATAATAGGGGATGATGGAAATGTGACTAGCTGCCTGTGTCTTACCTTCTGTAACTTTTGTAGTAATTGGATCGGATAAGAAATTAAACACTTGCTTGTTATCAGCACCTCCACTTTTCGCATTGGCAAGCACCTTTCCAAACTGTTCTGCATAAGAGGTATTTTTCTCAACTGTACCACTTGTTTCCTTCACACTCTGATTCAGACTGGAAAGAACACCATCTGCAGACTTTTGAACCGACTCTGTTGTCTCGTTTAACTGTTGGATTTGTGGTGAGATATCTCGTACCTGAGCAGCTCCATCAGCTGTAGCTTGTGCAGCTTTTTTAGAACTATCTCGTAAGCTATCGTATTGAGACAAAAGTGACTTCACATCTTCTTCCAGCTTAGAGGTATTCATCTTCTCTGGTTGTGGATTTTGATCATTGACAACTGATTCATAAGCAAGTTTCTCAGAATCTTTCCACTGATTATGAGCCTCATCTAAGACCTTCTGCATTTCCCCATACCAGGTATTTAAGGCAGAAGCTTGCTTAACAAGCAAATCTGAGTCTGGGAGAGACTGATACACTTGATGAAGGGTGCCTTCTTTAGGATTCTCTTTTTCACCTAGAATATCTGTCACATCCTTTAATTGCTGATCTACCTGTTTGTATAAATTATCTCCTGCAAGTCGATACTTCGTAACTAAAACATCCGATATTTCTGAAGCCCGTTCATCGTCAGTTAGATTATTGTAGAGACTATATACAGAATCTGGACTAGCCTTTTGTACGAGAGTACCACTTGATAGCGTGCCTGCAAATTGATTGATATCTAAACTTGCCCCTGGTGATGCAAATAAAGTAACGATTTGTTGGGCAGTAAGGTCTAGGTTTTGGAAGTTTTTCAGAATCGCAGGTAAATCCTCAGCCAAAGTGTCATACTTACCATTAAAGACAGATAATTGAGCACTAGCTTGAACTGAACTTCCATCTGTCCAACTATAACCTACTTGGTTATAGGAATTCTTTTTCACATCATCAGATAAATTCCACTTTATCTGACCACTAATCGTGACACTCACCTTTTTAGGAAGTGTCGCATAGCTTGGTTGACTGACTTCTGATGAAGTAGTTGGCGTTGCTGCCGTACTTTCACTTGTAGAAGTGGAATTTGTAGATGTTGCTGCATCACTTGCACCCGCACTTGAAGTACTTGATCCCCCTGAGCCCGAAGAGGCGACAGGAGTAGTTGACGCCGTTCTTTCATTGACAAATGTGACTTGAATTGTATTTCCTGATACTGCAGCTGTCACATGATAGACTGTATCTTTTAACTGTTGACGGATAGAGGCTTCAATTGAATCTTTCGTCACACCTTCCAGTTCAAGATTCCCCATCTTTGCATCATCGATGTTCAATTGGACTGTCTGACTACCAGTTGACGGATCAAATTCTAGAGTTTGGTGAATGGGATAGGTCACTGGACTAGTAACAGTAGCCGCTGAGGACAGATACTTAAAGGTTGTATTTTGTCCTAAAGAGCCACCCAACTCGCTACTGTAGTTAGACACAATTTTCAGTGCATTACGATAAGTTGTAGCCTCATCTGATGAGATCAATTTATCTTGCTCTAATTTAGCAATGAGAGCACTCAAATCTCCAGATGAAATCATCGGTAAGTGACTAGCAATTGCCTCAATATACTGCTTAGGGAGTTTGCTTCGATTTTCTGGCTTCGTCATTAAGTTCAAAATAGCCGAGCGAATATCTTTATCAGTAGCTGTCTGATCACTTAAATCCTTAGAGCCATAATAAGTCTCTGCAATGGTCTCCCTGAGTGCTCTAAGCTCCGCTACTTCTTTTTCTAAAGAAGTGATTTGTGCCTCTAAGTTCCCCTTGACCTTACTTTGTGCAGTTTTATACTCCCCCGCCTTAGCCTTGAAATCTGCCATAAAGGAACCGGTTGCCGTATCGGAAGACTGCAATTCTTTTAATTTAGCATTCCCGACAGTGTAAAGGGCATTATACAAGTCAAAATAATGTTTCTGATCATCTGTCCATTGTTTTTCCAAGGTAGCCTTATCTTTTTCAGATTGCTCCTTATATTGGTCGGTTGACTTTTCAAGACGAGTATTAGCTTCTTTTGAAAACTCATTCACAGAGTTTGTTGTAGACTCAAGGGCTTTCCCAGAAACATCTAAAGAGTTGTTGTTCGCTTCCATGCTGCTTGCGACTGATTTAACAAAAGCTTCTTGTTGGGTCTTAAAGAGTTCATTATCCGTCTTCAGACTATTTGCAATGGATTGAGTACTTCTAAATGAATCTGGTAGGGTCGAAAATGGAGCTTGAATATTTGAAATGATGAACGTATTTTGAGACAACTCTGTAGATGCCATCTGATTCACATTCGTCTGTGCATCTGAAAGATTCCGAATGATGCTCGAAAAATACATCCGAACCACCCGTTGGTTAAATCCTTGTAAGACTGTATTAACTTGACTGTGGACAGCCTGATTAGCTTGTTCGTTTTGCCCTTCGCGAATCTGGTAAGAAACAGTGGCTTTTTCTGGAGAAACACTCTCTAAGCTCAACAATTTCTCAGAAAAGTCTGACGGAAGAGTAATAACTGCATCAAACTGACCAGACTTCAATCCTGCTTCAGCCACGCTACGATTAGTTGTCTCCCAGTTATTCTCTGTATCCTGATTAATTAAAGTGACAAAATCCGAGCCTAAATTATAATCAGTATTTTCAAACCTTGCACCTTTATCTTCATTCACAAGCGCATATTGAACCTTAGCAGTTTGCTTGATCTCACTTGAATAGTGAAGGCTCTGATCCTTTAATGCAAAATAAACAAGAGAACCTGATAACAGGGATACGCATGCTACTGCAGTTAAAATTTTTAAGTATCGTTTTTCTTTATGAGGACTATTCATTATTCCCTTTTCCACTTATAACTAGCAAAAAACGACGCCCCTTTCGAAGCACCGTTCACCGATGATTAATTCAAACCAAATGAAGTTGCATCCTGACGGTCACGATCAGCAACAGTATCTGCGTATTGATTCAATTGTGCATGGATACTTTCAAGAAGTTGTTCCATTTGAGTTACGCTTACTGATAATTGTTGGAATTGTTCCAAGTAAGATTGGAAAGCCGCACCCTGCCATTGTCCTTGAAGACGACCATTTGCGCCTGAAACTTTGTTAATGGCATCTTTCAATTGTTCAGAAGCATTGGTATAAGTTTGTGCTTCAGACTTTAACTGTTCTGGGGTCAACGAAATTGCTGGCATATCATTATTCTCCTTTTTTGACTTGGTCATCTTCCCGATAACCTTATAGTCAATATTGTATCACAAACTCGTCAAATTGCAAGTGTTTTTTAGAATTTTGATTCAACTTTATAAATCGATTGAATACTTCCCACTATTTGATGTATGCAATCAAGCATGTCACATCTTTCAATATAGAAATACTAGGTTATAAAGCATTTCATTGTAGACTATTGTATCAATTACTGAACTCCTACTTCCATCGACCATCTTGGTGATATCAAAAAAAGGGGGTGCAAAACAATTCCCACAGACACCCTACCTGCTGGAACATTTTGCACCCCCTCTGCGTATGTGGGAATAAATTTCATACTTTACCACTACCAATCCTACTACATCACTTTAGACTGTTAGATTTATACTTCACTCAAAAATTCAAAAAAAACCGAATATCAAGTCTTTTGTAAACCCTGAAACGGTGGGCTTTATCCCTTTCTCTCCAGCAGTCCTACAACCTCGATATGTGGTGTTAGCAAACTTCTATATTATAGAACGAAAGTGATAGAAACAACATTTAAATAATACTTTGGAACGAAAGCATATACTGTCTTATTCTAAATAGCCTAATAAAAATGAGTAAAACTGTTTGAAAGTTATTTCACAGTTTCTTATACAACTTACTACCAATTCTCCCACTGGGTTTCAATCTTGACATCGCCATAATTACTTGGCGAGAACTTGCTGTCATAGATGGTACACCAGTCTTTTAAGACTTTCTGATTGACGATTTCGTCGTAGTAAGAATCTAAGTCCTTAGCTGTAATACCGTACTGCTCTAGGTAGGATTTCACTTGGGCCTCATCTTCGATATAAGTTTCCGTATCTGCTTTCTTTAAACCTATTTTGACAAATTTTTTTAAAGTACGGTCTTTATGAGAATATACAGTCCACATTTTTATATTCACGTTAGACTCTATACTTTTTTCAAATGATATCGAACCAATTTCATCTTCAGAATAAAAACTAAATCCAATTCTTAGCTCAAGATAACCTTCCGGAAGATTTTTATAATTTCCTGAAGGTGTATACCTTAAAAATTCTCCATCGCTTGGCCAAACTGGTTTAATATCAAACCCATCTATGTTTCTTAGAATATTATTTGTCTGGTAAGTTTTCTCAGTTTCCTGGTAGATTTCATCAAAAATGTTTTTAGGTTGTTGGGTAAAAAAGTAGAAACAGGATAGTACGATTATTGCGATTAATACTATTAAGCCTAGTGTTTTCTTCATCATCATTCTCCTATTCCGATACGGCCTCCAGGCGATTTAAAAACTTGGATACACCTGGATAGTTACTCTCAATGTATGCTTTAATGGCATCTTCCCCTTTTTCCATAACCTCTAACGGAAGAATACTGGCATAGATAGTGCTTCTTACCTGCTTCCAATCTTTATTTTTCAAGAATTCTCTTTCTCTCTGAGAGGAGTCTTTTTGAAGGTCAGAGTAATAAGAAGTTATAGCTTGGTCATAGGGTTGCCCCTTTTGCATCCGGCCTATAAGGTTGACCGAATCTAGGTCAGCCTTGTAGTCATCCTCGCCAATACTTGGCTTCATATCATTAGCGTTAAAGGTCGTGTCTCCCTCCCACCCTGAAAGGTCCTTGACACGCTCTCTACCACCATAGAGATCGGATAACTGAGCTTGATTAGGATTTAGATGAGTCGCCATAGTAATGGACTGATGGGTAAAGTCTGCATGGCCTGTCACCAATTCTCCCACTGGGTTTCAATCTTGACATCGCCATAATTGCTTGGCGAGTACTTGCTGTCATAAATAGAGCACCAATCTTTCAGGACTCTCTGGTTGATGATTTCGTCGTAGTCTTTCTCTAATTCTTCTTTAGAAATATTATTTTGTCTTAAATATTCTCTTACTTTTTCTTCGTCGTTAATATATTGACCTGGTTTCCTTGGCTCTTCAATGATGGCAAGCTCTTTTTTGAGCACTTTCTTTTGCATATTATAGTGTGCCGAATACCATAGGGTAATATTCGAATTAG
>ERZ773037.599-NODE-599-length-19608-cov-7.279190_pt1 | contig 19608 bp, 12 predicted proteins | sample MGYA00511466_ERZ773037 | MGnify/ENA primary metagenome ERZ773037 (study PRJEB29015, sample SAMEA2738146) | human oral metagenome | biome: human oral; feature: human-associated habitat; material: saliva | place: China | collected 2202 ... | reverse complement strand
CTTATTTACTTATATTAAAAATAATTATTTAGGATTATTTTAGTGAATAAAATATTATACAATTAAGAGGATGTATACTATAATTAGATGTAATAAGATCAAGTAAATATTAGGTGAATATAAACCAATATTTATATTTGATGAAAAGTGAAGTTTGGAGTTTTTAATATTTATTATGTTTTGAGATAGAACGATTAAATAATAACTAAATTATTTGTAAAAAAGTGAATTTAGGAGGACTATATATGAGCAATTATACAGAATTAATAAGTAGTACTGCACATGCTTCTCACTTAGCATATGGATTTGAATCGGCAAGGATAGAAGGATATGGTAATGACAAAGTAGTGGCTGAAGCGCAGAGATTAAGGAATTATACTATACCTTCTAATCTGGAATATTTAGAAGATATGTACAATTCTGAAACAGGGACTAGTGGTACAGCATTTAGAAATAAAGATACTGGGGAAATAATATTGGCATTTACAGGGACTAACTTTCAGAGTGAGTTTTTGAAAGATGTTGGTACAGATATTAATGAAATTAATTTTCCTGTATTGGATCATTGTATACCAGCGTTTGAATTTTATGAACGTGTGCGGGCTAAATATGGAAACAATATAGTATTAACAGGGCATAGTCTAGGTGGAAGTATAGCTCAACGAGTTGCCTTGGAATATAATGTTCCCAAAACTGTTGTCTATAACTCGGCTCCTTTATATGTAAATGATGCTCGAAAGATAGGTTTGAGCTATGGAGAATTATTAACGATAGATGAGCTTGAAAAGAAATACACTGGGGAAACAATTAGAATTCGGTCAGAAGATGATATAGTCAGTAAATTTGGTGGGAAGCATCTTGGCAAGGAGTATATTGTTAAGGATAGGGGTAGTCACCCTATGATTAATATCGTTAATTCTGAGGCAGCTATGACGGAAATAGAAAAGATTACTAGGCATATGAATAAAAATGTCGTCACTTTAGATGTTAATAAAGACGGGATTACAGATATTAGATTAAATAAACTTGATCTTAGTGCGAAAAATTTATTGAATGGAAATGGTGAGTATATTCGGGTTAAGGGAGCAAAGATTCAGCTAAATCCATCAGTTCTACGAAATGTAGCTAATAATTTAAGGACAAGCGTATTATCAGATCTAGAATTTATTAAAAAAATTAATGGTTTGTGTATAGAGAAAAATCAAAAAACTAGATTTGATTTTGAAAATAGAAAAGATCATGCTGCGGATAGCTTAAAAAGGGAATTTAATAATGCTGGGGTACCGCAAGTTCTAGATGTTTTAAGGGATTCTGTGGGACAAATAATAAGAAGTAAAAGTGTTTTAGAAGGAGTAGAAGAGACCCCTAGATTAAAATTAGGTGAAATTCCTTCAGATGAGAGACCCTATGTGGGAGATAAAGACCTATTTGGTATGCATAGATATAACGTAGACCTATATGATTTAGCTGGGAGTACAAGAGTGTTATTAGAACAATGTAACAAAGAAGAAACACGTAAGATAACAGATTTTTTCCAAGGAAGACCAACAATAATAAAAGCTTGGCGTGAAATTGAAGAACATACGAAAAAATTATTAGATGAAAGTGAAAAAACCTTAGAAGGAGATGGGTTGAGGACTGGGAAGGAAGATGGTATTAGTCAATCACTTACTACAGTTTTAGATGTTGCTCAAAAAAATATAGGGGAGTTGGAAAAAGTTGTATCTAATACCGCAGAAATGTTTCAAAGTTTAGCTGATAGTTTTGAAACTCAGGATAATTGGATAGGAGATAATTTAAAAAATGGAAGATTTGTAGGTAGCTTACCGGAAAGGAAGATTCCAAGGAATTATAGGCAATATTTAAGTAGGGATGGTATTTTTGATGACGTAAAAGATGTGCTTCATGCATTTGAAAGACAAGTAGATAAAAGAAGTGGAGAATTTGCGAAAAAAATATCAGAATTGTTTAACGTATCATTTGGTAATTTTGAAGGTGGATTAGAAAACTGGTATGGCAGTGCAGTGTGGTTCGAAAAATATATTTTACAAGTTAGTCAAAATTCTAAACTTGATGTGGAAGTAGAAAAAAAGTATGAGGATAATAAAGGGAAAAAAAGGTACTGGGGGAAATTGATGAGGTTATATCCTGAAAGTATAAAAAATCTTATTATAACAGCTGAATCGACTATTATTCCCGCAAAAAGAAAGATTGAACAGGCAATTGAGACTTCTAAAGCTGTTAAAAATAATCTTTCATCTTTAGAACCACAAGTTAAGGAAATAGTTAAAGAATCAGTGTATAAAGATTTAGAATTGTATGAGATTGTTAGTAGTCAAAAACTTATTGCTCAGATTTCTAATAAAATTGTTCAGGAATTAGAGTATGTACTAAAACATATACATAGCGAGGGTATGAGTGGAGAAGCTATAACTGCTTTGAGAACTAAAGTAAGAGATAGTGAAAAATCATTTAATTATTACGGGCGATTTATTGGTGATTGTTTTGGTAATTAACTTTTAAATTTAAAAAGTAAAGACTGGTTTTAAGAATTGTAAATAATAATTCGTTTATTTAGAGAATAATAGGTGAAATAAAATACCTAAGAATTGCCTATTTATCAAGGTTTATACTTAAAACGGTTAAGGTTTCTAACGATATGTTAACAAAAGTAATAAAATATTTCTATTATTATCAACCGGGTATAAAGAGATGTTTTGGGTGACTAATCAAATAATCTAATTTGTTATTAATATTTATATATCAACGTTCATTAGCCATTAGAGATTTTTAAAATCTCTAATAGCTAATGAAAAGAGATAAAAAGAAGTCCCAATGATGAACCTTAAATGAACCTTATATATAATTAAAATTTACTGAAAAAGGTTGTAATGTTTTATGTAATATGTTATACTAAAAAAAATCAAACAAAAAAGGAGTTGTTATATTATGACAGGGCAAATCAGAGTATCACCAGAGGTTCTACAAGGTAGAGCACGTGAATATGGAAAAGCTTCAAATGATATCAATGCAATTTTAAGTAATTTACAAAGATTACAAGATACTTTAAGAGGTGAATGGGAAGGTCAAGCGTTCCAAGGTTTTGATGCACAATTCAACGAATTAAAACCTAAAGTGCAAAACTTCGCAGAACTAATGCAACAAATTAATGTTCAATTAGATAAAACTGCTCAAGCAATGCAACAACACGACCAAGACTTATCACGTAACTTTGGGCTACAATAGTAATAAAATAATAAGAGATTGGGGGAGGACTTCAATCTCTTGTTTTCTTAAAGTCATAATAGAGACAATCAATATATTTTAATTAGTGTGTTAATAAAGTAGAAAAGGGAAAGATTAGCTAGTTACATATTATTTTATAAATCAATAAAATAAAAAGGAGAAAGAATGAGTAAACGTACATTTGCAATACTATCAAGTATAATAGCATTGGTAGTAATGGTTGTAGTGTTTTATGGTGTAATGAAGCCTAAAACTATAACTGTAGGAAATCAAGAGAAAAAAATAACAAATAGTGATGTTAAAATAGCATTGGTAAATGAAGATACAGGGGTTATTTATAATGGCGATGATTTAAGAATAGGTGACATACTTGTAAATTCATTAGGTCGAGAAACAAACTATAAGTTAGAAACTGTATCTCGTGCTATAGCTGAGAACGGGCTAGAAAAAGGTAATTATAATGTGATGATTGTCCTTCCTAGTAATTTTTCTAGAGAAACTCTTTCGTTAGAAAGTGATTCTCCTACACAAGCAATTTTCCAATATAAGGTTAAGTCGGATTCGCAAGCTATTACAAAACAAGGAGAGCAAGTTGTTTCTGAGATTAAAAATTTATTCAATAAAAATATTATAGGTATTTATTTTTCAAGTATTATAGGAAATCTTCAAACAGCTCAAACTCAAGTTGCTACATCTGTGGGGCGTGAAAAAACTGTTCTTAATAAGTATCAATCTAATTTAATAACTCCGCTAACAGACTACTCTACACAGTTTAAAGGTTTAAGCGGAATGAGTGATAACTTAGTTAAAACATATGAAAGCTTTAATAGAGACCTTCAAAATACTAGTGAAGCTAATAAATCTATAATGGATACAGATAAGACATATGATAAAAAAATTGAAGATGCAAAAACTTCACAAAATTCAAGAAATGAAGCATACAAAACAAGAGAAGAGACTCTTAAAAAATATGAGGAATTCTTAAAAAATAGCTCTGTTTCTGAACAATTAGAGAAAATAAAAACAGCCCAGACATTTATTAATGCCAACCAAATGGATCCAAAAGTATTAGAAGATACTGAAAATAAAATTAAAGCATTAGAGGATAGTATAAAAAGTACTCTGGAGATGTTTAATGAAATAAATACAAAATCAGATAAGGCAATAGATAAATATAAAGAGAAAATAGACAAAGCTGTAGAAGAATCATTGAATAAAACTAAAAAAGATGAAAAGCAACAACAAACGGTTGTAGCAGTAGTTGATGAACTTAAAAAAAGTATGTTGGCGAAGGTAACTGACGCAGTAAAAGACTTACCTTATTATAGTAATGAGTCTATAGATAAGCTAAAAATTGCCGATGAAGATAAAGAATATCTAAAAAAAGTTAATTCATTTGCAGAGCAATATGCCAATGCTAATAAAAATAAAGTAACTTTAAAAAGAAGAACAGCGACACGTAGCCAAGATCAACTAGATATACTGAAAGAAGCTGCCGAGACTAATCTGAAAAAGACTCAAACTATGACATTTTCTACGAAACAAGGAAAAATTAAAAAAATTGAACTTTCGGTTAATCCGCAATACAGATTTACTAGTGTTTCGGTTAAAGGTGAAAATAGGAATCCTGACGGTGATAAGATTGTATTAAATTTAAGTGGTAATGTTTCTGAAGTTACAGTTTCATATCAACTTAAGTATGCAAAAGGTGTAGAATTATTTACTCCTGCAGCTGTTAAAGGAACAGCTACAACAACTCAAACTATAAAAGAAGCAAAAACAAAAGAAGAAGTTGTCGAAGAAAAAGATAAAAATGGAAAGAAAGGTAAAAACAAAAAAACTTCTATTACTTCAGAGAATAAGGAGATTGAAGGAACAATAGGTGAAACTGCTATTATATTTCCAGTGACATTTGGTTCTGGAAATAAAAATATAGAAAATAGTAATACTGCTTTATATAATGATTTAGAAAATTATACACAGTTAGCTACAGTTGTAAAAACTATCTATGGGATAGATATAGCTAGAGAAAATAATATTACTTTAGAACCTAAAGAAGATTCTTTATTGAAAAAAGCAAATAAAGATATTAATAAAATATTAACATCATCAGTTTCAGATATTATTATAGATGAACTAAAGAAAGAAATAGCAGTTAGTGATAGTGATATAAAAAAATTAGAGGATTTACAAACTGAATTAAAAGAATTGAAAAAAGTTGTTAGTGATTCAAGAAAAACAGCAAGCGATTTATCTAAAAATATAGATGAAGTTATAAAAGAAACAGAAAAAGTCAATGATGTTTTATCAAAAAAACCTGAACTACCAATGACAGAAGTGCAAGATAATTCAGACTTAATGACTGTAACTATGGAGATAAACAATGATTATTCAAAACTAATGTCAGCAAGTAGAGAACTATTAGCGAAGACAAAAGCAAGTCAAACTACTTCAGAGTCTATAAATAATAGTTTCGACAGATTAGGTACAGCTGCCAAAAAATTAGAACAAGATGGTACAAACCTTACTAATAAGGTAAGTGAGCTAAAAGGTACTATGGATAAAGAGTATAAAGATAACCAAGATTTCTTAAAAGCTTTCTCAAAAGTACTAAGTAATACTAAAGATGGAAATAGTAAAAACCAAGCGGTTTATGACTATCTAGCAAATCCTGTAGATGCAGGTAATGTTGATAAAATAGTTGCTTCAAGCAAAACAGCTAAGAATTCAACTAAATTAGATACGCGTACAGGAATATTAATAGTGTTAATCATTTACTTAGTAAGTATCTTAATCGCTCATATGATGCAAAATATTGATTTTGAAAAAATTCGAAATAATAAAATTGTTTCTAGGGTACAGTGGAAAAACTCAACAATACCAGTAAGTATAATTTTAGGTATAAGTTTTGTATTATCTATGATTATTGGTATGATGGTTGGTTATAAACTTGATTTAACTGGAGAGAGGGCATTAGTATTAGTAGCTCTGTTACTAGTAATAACGGTATTATTTATCGGATTAAATAACTGGCTGTTATCAAAAGGAAAATCATTAGGATTATTTGTAAGTATAAGTATTTTATTACTATATATTGTTACTACAGTTCAACTAATAGATGAGAGAACAATGGGGAATAAACTTCTATCATATATCTCACCATTAAATTATATTGATGAAAGTTTAACTCAGTTCTTAAATTATCAAGGTGGTTGGTTGCTTGTAATGATTATAACAACTATATTTGCAGTTATTAGTGTAATATTAAATGCAATAGAGTATAGAAAACTGAAAATATAATAGAGGTAAAGATGAAAAAAGTATTTGTAATAATTTTTATGTTAACAAGTGCTGTATCTTTTAATCAAGTTGCAAAAGCAGAAGATGGATCATTAAAAATTGATGCTGAAACTAAAAAAAATAATAAAACTGAAGATTATTATTTTGAACAAGAAACAGAGCTATCTAAATTATTTAATGACACGGTAACAAAAAATATTTCACAAATAAAGAAGGAAGAGTCTGTATCTTATAATAAAGATAAGGCTCTTATCTTCGATACTGAGATGAAAAAAGAATCTGTAGCGGATAATTACACAAAACATTTGTTTTTACTTAATGAAAGCAAACTTGATAGGGAGAAATCAAAAGTAGCACTGAAAAGTAAAGAAGAAGCGGTAAGTTGGAATATGATATTATTGCTTATTGCTGGTTTTATAATAATGATGGTATCTGTTTATAGGGGAGTATTTAGGAAGAGAGGTCAATAATGAATACAGAATATATTGATATAAGTTTAGATTTTAGAAAATATATAGATAAGGTAGTTGATATAAGAGTACCTAATAATATGACCGTAAAAGAATTATTGAAAATTATTGTGGAGTCTTATGGACTACCACTTGAAATTAATAATCCAAGTATAAGAGTAGAGAATTTTAATGTTATACTAACGGGCTTTAGTTTTTTATATAGTTCACAGTATGTAAGAAATGGAAGTTTATTAGTAGTAGAGAAATTATAGGAAAATGGAGGGGACCATGGAGTATACTGTTGAACTTGAAAAAGAAGAAATAAAAGGTAATAAGGAAATTGCATATATTTTATTGAAGTCAAAAGTTCCTTATTTTGTGGATACTGATGTAAAAGTAGAAGAAAGTACTGTCAGCATAATAAGTATTATAAAAGAAAGTTATACAGATTTTGATTATGTTAAGACTTTAATTTTAGAAGAAAAACTACGATACCTTATTAATTTATCAGAAGTATATACAGGTGTAGAAAATACAAATTACACATATAATTTTGATACAAATTCTGTAGTTTTCACAAGAGATGGCTTACCATTACTAGTGCATAGAGGAATAGTGAATCAAGTCTATCCTTATGAGAAAATGACATACGATAAGTTTTTACAAATATATAAAGCTATGAGTGTGGCGTTATTAGACGATAAGGCTGATTACGAAAAATTAGTAAATGGTGGTTTAGAATTTTATAAAGGTAATTTATTAGGTGAGTATATCGCTAATCTAAATACTTTAGATGAAATAGTTGAAAAATTCTCAGAAGAGTATAAAGAAGAAAAAGCTAAAAACTTAGAGAACTATTCTAGAATTACAAAGAAAAGGATGAATTTCCTGAAATTTGGTTTCATTAGTACTGCTGCTCTTGCGGTAATATTAGGTGGAACAGTAGGTTATATGTCTTTTGTGACAGTTGGTAATAAAAATAACCTATTAGACATTAGACTTTCATTTATTAATAAAGATTACTCTAATGTAATAAAAACTAGTGAAAAAGTAGATAGTAAGTCATTAAGCCAAGATGATAAATATATAGTGGCGTACTCAGTTATTCAGTCAGAGCCGCTAAGTGCTAAACAAAAAGAACAATTATTAAAAATTAATAATCAATCTAATTCAGATTATTTACGCTACTGGGTTCTAATCGGACAAGCTAAAATAGATGAAGCTATTGATGTAGCTAGTTTCTTAGATGATCCACAGTTATTAATGTATGGATTAACTAAAAAAATAGATGAAGTCCAACGTGATCCTAACCTTTCTTCAGAGAAGAGAACAGAGCAATTAAATAATTATAAAACTAAATTAGAAGAGCTTAAGAAAAAATATGTTCCTACTGATGAAAATGCAGATAAAAAAAGTGATAAAAAATAAGTAAGGTGGTGAAACTATATGAATGTATATATTATGTATAAAGATAATAATTTCACACTGTATCCTGGTAGAAAATATGTTGTTGGGGGAACAGATACATGTGATATTTATTTAGAAGAACTACCTGAAAAAGTTGTTGTAAAAGTAAAAAATGATGTAGTAATAATTGATGGTAAGGAATATTCTTTTGGTTCGTATAATGTAAGAGTAAATCAAATAGTATTTAAACTAGTTATATTAAAACCAGAGAGATACTATTTAGTTAATAAAAATAATATTTTTATCGGTCAAAAAGATGATGCAGATATTTGTATTGAAAATAGTAATTTAGACATGCTAATTAGCTATGATGAAGAAATTAAGATTATAACAAATGGTTCATTTTATTTGAATGGTGAGAGACAGTATGACTCAGCTTTGTTAAAGGAATATGATGTTTTAGTATTTGAAGAAGGATTAAGTATTGTTATCTTAAACAAATCATTAGCTTTAGCAAGTAACTTTAATGTTAGTACTAATTTAGTAGTTTTTGAAAAAGATGAACAAGAAGACAGAGCGAAGGAATTCCATCGTTCACCAAGGATTATTCTTCGAGAACCTACAGATAGAATAATTATAGGAACACCACCAACTGAAGAGGATCCAACTCGTCAATCATTGCTAAGACTATTATTAATGCCTGCTTCGATGATTTTATTTACGGCGTTAATATACATATACTCATCTAGTGGAGCAATGATGATTATGATGTTTGGTATGTCTGTAGTTACTATTATCACATCATTACATGGATATGTATCGGATAAGAAAAATTACAAAGAGCGCCAAATTAAAAAAGTTCAAGATTATAAAGAATATCTTCAAGGAAAATATATTGAATTAGCAAAATACGCTGAAGAACAAAAACAATCTTTAGCTTATCATTATCCAGATGTTACTAATATATTAAGCATGGCAAAAAATGTCGATAGAAGAATCTATGAAAAAACACCTTATTATTTCGACTTCTTAACTTATAAGTTAGGAAAAGGTGAAGTAGAACCTAGCTTCGATGTTGAATATAATAAGTCCGAAACGACAAAAGTTAAAGTTGAAGTAGACCAAGATATAAATAACTTATTAGATTATTATAAAGTTATTAAAGATGTTGCGGTAAAAAATGATATACATGTACCTATGGGATATATTGGAACTAGAAGAGTAGTTATCGAGCAGGTTCAACAATTAATGATGCAAATAGCTGCTTTCCAAAGTTATCACGATGTTCAATTCATAACTATTTTTAGGGAAGAAGAAAAACAACTGTGGGAGTGGAGTAAGTGGCTACCTCACAATAAAATAAAGGCTTTTAACAGTCGTGGGTTTGTATATGATCAAAGAACTCGTGACCAACTACTTACATCTCTATATCAAATAATTAAAGACAGAAAACTAGATGTAAGTCAAAAGTCAGAAGGAAACAAAGAAAAAGTTTATGTTCCACATTATGTAGTAATTATTACTGATTTAACATTATTACTAGGACATAATATTATGGAGCATATTTACGAAGATTTAACAGGTATAGGTATTAGTTTTGTCTTTGTAGATGAAGTAATTGAGAGTTTACCAGAGCATGTAAAAACTGTAGTGGATTATCGTAGTGAGAAGAAAGCAACATTAATACTTCAAAAAGGGGAATTTGTTGATAAAATCTTTGAACCACTACCCCCTATAAGCTTAGCGGAAAAAGAAAGCTTCGCAAGAAACTTAGCAGGTATTAATCATGAGGAAACATTAAGAAACTCTATACCGAACTCTATTACATTCTTAGAAATGTATGGTGCTTCTAAGGTAGAAGATTTAAATATGTTAGATCGTTGGAGAATGAATGAGACATATCAAACTATGGCAGTACCTTTAGGTGTAAGAGGACGAGATGACTTATTATATCTAAATCTTCATGAAAAAGCCCACGGACCTCACGGATTAATAGCGGGTACTACAGGGTCAGGGAAGTCAGAATTGGTTCAATCTTATATTTTATCATTAGCGGTAAATTATCACCCTTATGAAGTAGCGTTCTTACTAATTGACTATAAAGGTGGAGGTATGGCTAACTTATTCGCCGACTTACCTCACTTAGTTGGTACTATTACCAACTTAGATGCCAACCAAGCAAATCGTGCCTTAGTATCAATTAAGGCAGAGCTTAAAAAGCGTCAAAGAATCTTTGCGCAATATGATGTTAACCATATTAATCAATATACGAAACTATTTAAACAAGGTGAAGTATCTGAACCACTTCCACACTTATTTATAATAAGTGATGAGTTCGCAGAGTTGAAACAAGAACAACCTGATTTTATGCAAGAGTTAGTTTCAACAGCGCGTATTGGTCGTTCATTAGGGATACACTTAATACTAGCTACACAAAAACCTAGCGGGGTAGTAAATGACCAAATTTGGTCGAACTCGAAGTTTAAAATAGCGTTGAAAGTGCAAGATGTAGCAGACTCTCGTGAGATAATTAAGACTCCGGATGCTGCGCAAATTACACAATCTGGTCGTGCTTATCTTCAAGTTGGGAATAATGAAATATATGAATTATTCCAAAGTGCTTGGAGTGGAGCTGACTATATCAAAGATGGTGAAGAAGATAGTAATAGAGACTTAACAATCTACGAAATAATGGAAAATGGTCAGTATAATCCAATTAATAAAGACTTAAGTGGATTATCAAATACAAAAGAAGCTAAGGCTGTACCAACTGAATTGGATATAGTTGTTGAAGAAGCTAAACAAATATTTGAAAAAACTGGCTTAGATAAAGTAGCTAGTCCATGGTTACCACCATTAGAAGAAAAAATATTCGCTAGTGACTTACAAAATACTAACTTTAGAGAATATTGGAATAATGAGAAAGAAAATGAGAATGTTCTAATAGGATACCAAGATATTCCAGAAAAACAAGAACAGTCACCATTAATCTTCGATATGAAAAATATCGGTCATATATTACTAGTTTCAAGTCCAGGGTTTGGTAAATCAACATTCCTACAAAATATGGCTATCGATTTAATGAGGAAAAATACCCCAGAGCAAGTCCACTGTTACTTATATGACTTTGGTACTAGTGGATTAGTATCACTTAGTGATTTTCCACATGTGGCAGATTATTTTATTTTAGATGAAAACGAAAAAATAATGAAATCTGTTCGTAGGCTGAATGAAGAAATAAAACGCCGTAAGAAAATATTATCTGAAGCTAGAGTAGTTAACTTGAATCAATATAACCAAGTTGCTGAAGAAAAAATTCCATCTATATATCTATTTATAGATAGCTATGATGGTATGGCAGAAACTAAATATGTAGATGCATTTAACGATATGTTAAGCACGGTAGCAAGGGATGGGGTTTCTCTTGGAATGTATCTTGTGGTTACTTTATCTAGGGTAAATGCGATGAGATTACAATTACAAGCTAACTTCAAAACTAAGATATCATTATTCTTATTTGATAACAGTGATTTATCAGCAATCGTTGGGCGTTCTAATATTCCTTTAGAGGAAATTAAAGGACGAGCAGTTGTTAAGTTTGATGAGATTATTCATTTCCAAGTTGCACAACCGTATAAATACGATAGCTATGTAGATTATATAGAACAAGTTAAACAAGAAGCTAAAGATATGGCAGAACATTGGAATGGTGATTATCCAAAATCAATCCCAATGTTACCTGAAAAAATCACTATTAAGACAATGGAAGAAAGAGAACCATTTATTAATAAAAATAATAACTTCGTGCTGGGATTATATAATGAAACTGGTGAATTGGCTCAGTTTACACTAGATAAGTCAATCTTATTAGCATCGGATAATCCGTTGTCTGTAGAGAAGTATTATGATTTATTCGATTATAATATTGATCGAATTCAGGATGATTACAATGTTATACTGTTAGATCCAACAGAGAAAGTATTACATTCTCAATTAACTGGAGCAAGACGTTATGTAAGTAGCACGGATATTTCTGAGACGGTAAATAATATTATATATGATCTGAAAAAACGTATAGAAAATCCAAAAGGAAATTATTCTAAGTGGATAATTGTTATTCCAGATATTGTTTCAGTATTTAGAAGTGCAGGAGTTTTAGAACAAGACTTCAAGTTGTTCGTTAAAGAAGGTGGAAAATACGGCATAACACCAGTATTTATCGGATATCACCAAGAATTAATTGCAAGTTATGATAGTATAACAAAACTGACAAAACAAGTAGTAGAGCAAGTGTACATTGGTATGCGTATTTCTGATCAAGACCATACACGATATACATTTATATCTAATGAACCTTATACAAAAGTTCCGGAAGGATTTATCCTAGAAAGACAAAATTACTATTCTGTACAAATTATAGAAAAATAATGAACTATGGATAGTTTAAAGTATAAGGCCAAGCGTGGAGACGGGAGGTAAACACATGCAAGCTGAGGACATTAAATTAACATTAAAACAAATTGTTGAGAGTAAGGAAGTAAAAGATCTTTCTGAACAATTATTTAAAAATCTAGATGAAGCGGCACTAACGCCTAATGGAAAGATTAAAACCTATAAGATAGATGAGAATGCTTTAAAAGTAAATCCTATGGGTGGAATTAGCTTAAGATTTATTATTAACGATGATGAAGATATAGTCTTAGGAACAGTGCTTAATTTATTTTCTGAGGAGAAAGGCTTAGAGTTTGGTGCTCTTAGCCGCTCTCCGGAGTTTAATAAATTAATAGGTTAATTGATTCAGAATAGTTTGGAGGGGAAAGAATGGCTCAATATACAGATAAAGAAAATGTAGAAATAGCTCAACAGGAATATGAAAATCATAAAGTTGGGTATTCGTTAGAAACATCAGGTAGTGGGAAATATGTAGGAACATTATCAGATGCCAATAACAATCGTACAAATAATGGAGAACAAATATTTACTTATACTAAAACTTCTTCAGGAAGAGAGGCAGTACCGCCGACAGCTTCTGCAGAAGAACGTGCTCAAGTAAAAGAAATAACAATAATGTACCAAGGATCAGCAAGTCCATCTAATCTTTTTACTAATAGAGACGAATTTTTTAGAGATTGGAAGGATAATGACGCACCAGAGTTTTTTAATATTATGAAAGGGCAAGCAACCGGGGAACCGAGTAAAGCACCTGGTCAACTAGAAGCATCTGCCGCCTATTTAAAAGAAATGATGGAGAAATATCCGAATGCCAAGATTAATATATATGGACATTCACTTGGTTCTATGGATGCGCAATACGCAATAGCTAATGTTAAAGACCCTAATAGAATAAATTCGGTAAATATATATCAAGGTCCTAATATTTATTCTACTTTAACTCCAGAACAAAAGGCCAATGTTAGTGCTTTATATAGTAAAACTAATAACTACATAGACTCTAACGATATGATAGGGTTAGGGTATAATAAAGGTCAAGGAACTGTAGGAAAGGTATATAAATTTAATGGATATAATATGCCGTTAAGTGAAGCTGATAATAGAAGATTTGATGAGGTTATTCCTGGTTTATCAAATTTCAGATCAGGTTTAGAATTTATAGATAAAATACCTGGACTTAATTTGGCTAACTTTGGTGTTAAGGCGAATATAACTCATATGTGGGGCGGATATAGATTCGATAAAGATGGAAATTTAATAGATGCAAACTCTCAACAAGTACAAGGATGGGAATCTCCTGATACAGAGAAATTAATTAAAGTCACTAAAAGTGAGGGTGAAGCTGAACTAATAAATAGTGAGAATGGATTATTTGTTGACGTCGATCGTGATGGTAAGCTAGATGCACAATTTGGTAAAGATAGGCTGATGGTTAGTTCTTTAGTTCCTCATGCTGATGGAGCAACTGAGATTGTTATAAATTATGAAAATATGTCAGGACTAGCAGCTAATCTAAATGACTTATTAGTAGATATAGCTCAAATCCGTAATCTTTTAACAGTTTCTGAATCGACTAATAGTAATGTTGAATCTAGAAAAGCCCAACGTACTCAAACTTTAGAACAATCGATAGTTAGTTATTTAGAACAAGTACAGTTAATTCAAAGTATAAAAGATTTAGATAATTTTTATACAAAAATAGACGATAAAAAATCAGTATTTCAAAAAATTGTAGACTACGATACATACCAATTTTCTAGACAGTTTGACTGGTTAGGAACTAGTGGAGCTAGAGAATGGTGCCATAAAGATGGTAGTCATTGGAATTATCACGGAGTAACAAATAAATTACAAACATTTAAAAATTCAACATCGGAACTAAATGGTAGCTTAGCGTCTCTTACTACTGATAGTAACAAGAGTTCTAACACTAAGCCTCCAGGAGGTCAGTTAGTAGTGATGTCTACGAAAACAACATTAGCGCAACAAGGTGAGGCGACAATAAATAGCTTTAAAGGAGATATAGAAAAAACTTTTAAAGGTGAAAATATTCGTTCTAAATTTGAAGACGGTATAGCGAATCCAATTCGTGATGTAATGGCTGTAGAACTAGATAATATTAATAAAATGGAACAATGTATTGTTAGTATGCGAGATAGTGTATTAGCTGTGGCAAATAGTCATCAACAAAATGATGCGACAATCGAACAAAACTGGCGTTCAAATACTGATGTTATGGGGGACTATCAGGTAGGAACAGTCCCTACAGATTTCGATACTTTTGTTAAACAATCTAATCTTTTTGATGATTTAGAAGCTCTAAAAGCCTTTGATAGTCAAGTAGATAATACATCAAAAACTTTAGGTGATAAAATGATAACTGCATTTACTACTTATTTAGCAACTGCTAAATCTGCTATATCAAAAACATATAGTGGATTAAGTAGTGTTAAGACATCTGGTAGTGCGGTCGAAGATGAATTTCCAACAAATATATATTACAAGCCTAAGGCTAATAAAAAAGTTGATCCAATTTACTATCAAACTGTTGAGGCTAGTATATCAATATCCTCAACTATAAAAGATGCAGTGAAGTTTGTTGGTGATATTGAAGAAGATTATAGTAATACTATAAGAACTATAGCTAGTACAAGTGGGAATATCCCGTCTCTAAAAGCTCAATTACGAACATATTTAGAAGAAGCTATTTACAACTATGCAACTTTATCTGATGTAGTAATAGGTCAAAAAGCAATTGGTGCTATCCTGAGTAGAATTGCACTTCAAGCAAAAGATTTTGCTGAGTTATTAAACAGCAACAGAGGGAAATCTATAGAAGCATTAGATGGAAGAATGCAAGAGATGGGTACAATGGCTACGAATATCTCTACTCTTGTTGAAAAATGTTTTGGAAATAACGGTTAATAATAAAAAATCTAGAGTTTATTACAACTCTAGATTTTTTTGTTATTTACCAAATTGAGCATAGTATAGTTCTGCATAGTGACCATTTTTTTCTAATAGTTCTTTGTGTGTACCTTGTTCAACTATTCCGTTAGGAGTAACTACAATAATGCGGTCAACATTCTTAATTGTTGCAAGACGGTGAGCGATAACTAATGTAGTTCTACCTTTAGACAGTTCATCAAATGAATTTTGAATAAACTGTTCAGTTTGGGTATCTAAGGCACTAGTTGCTTCATCTAGTATTAGTATAGATGGATTTTTTAAGAATATTCTAGCAATAGATAAACGTTGTTTTTGTCCACCTGATAATTTAACCCCTCTTTCACCGATAGGAGTTTCAAGTCCTTCAGGGAATTCTTCAATAACTTCTTTTAATTTTGCAGCCTCTATTGCGCGTTCTACTTCTTCATCACTGGCATCTAATTTACCATAAAGGACATTTTCTCGAATAGTTCCGTTAAATAAGAATACATCTTGTTGAACGGTACCTATTTGGCTTCTAAGTGATCTTAATGTGTAGTCTTTTATATTAACTCCATCAATAGATATTGAACCTTTTGTAGTATCGTAAAATCGTGGTAGGAGGTTGATTAAAGTAGTTTTACCAGCTCCACTAGGGCCTACAAAAGCGACCATCTCTCCAGCTTTAATCTCAAGGTTAATATTTTCAAGAACTGGACGACCATCATCGTATTCGAAAGATACATTGTCATAATGAATATTTCCATTAAAGTGTGGTGCCACTTTTGCGTTTGGACTATCTACAATAGCTGGTTTTCTAGCTAGTTCTTCGTTAAATCTTTTGAATCCTGCGAAACCTTTTGGATACATTTCTACCATTGTATTAATACGTTCAATAGGTTTAACAAAAGTATTCGCTAAAAGGACAAAACCTACTAATTCCCCTGTTGTAAGTTCACCTTTAATAGTGAAATAAGCACCAAACACAAGTGAAGTAAGAGTGATAAGTCGCATTAATACGTAGTTGAATGAACTACTCGTTGCCATAGTTTTATAAAAAGCAAGCTTATTTTTTCTATAGTTTTGAATCATGCCTTCAAATATTTTTTTCTCAAACTCTTCATTAGCAAATGCTTTTACAACACGGATTCCGCTTAGAGAATTTTCTAATCCAGCATTAAATTCACCAAGTTGCGAATAGATTTTTCTATTAACATTCTTCATTTTTTTGTTAAATATAGATAACCCAATAGCTAAAATTGGGATAAGGATGATTGTTCCTATTGCCAGTTGCTCATGAACATTCCACATAAGAACAAAAGCTCCACAAATACTCATAACAGTAATAAAAACATCTTCTGGACCATGGTGGGCAACCTCACTAATATCGAATAAATCGGTAGTAAGCCTACTCATCAGCTCTCCTGTTTTTTTCTCATCATAGTATTCAAAAGAATGCTTCTGAAGATGGGCGAAAAGTTTTCGACGCATGTCAGTTTCAATATTAATTCCTAAAGTGTGGCCAAGATAGACGACAATATAGTTAAGAGTCATACTAAAAAGGTAAAGTGCAAATAATAGCGAACAAACTAATATTATTGTTTTAAAATTACCGGTTGGTAGGACAGTGTCTATGACTTTGTTTACCGCAACAGGGAATAGTAGCTCTAGTACTCCTGATAAAATTGCACAACCAAAGTCGATTGAAAATAATTTTTTATATGGTTTATAATAACTGAAAAATTCTCTTAACATAAATTCTCCTTTCAGATAACCTATAGTCTATTGTAATACTATGAAAGAACTATGTAAATAGTCTGAAAACAATATCATTAATTATTGTTAGAATTAAAGAATAAGATTTTGAAAATCAATTGAATTTTATTTGGTTTTATAGTACTATTTAGTAAGAAATTATATTTTTATGAAGGAGAAAATAATGAATAAAAAATTACTAAGTTTTATAGCTTTTACTACTGTAAGTTTTATAGGAGTAGGAGAATTTAATGATATTAAAGCAAAATCATTTAACAATTGTTCTGAAGCTTGGAGTCAAGGATATGGCAATATAAAAAAAGGTGAAGATGGTTATTCTAAGCACTTAGATAAGGATGGAGATGGTATTGCTTGTGAAATAAAAAAATCAAATGGGAAATTTAAACCGCAAGTACATAGTGGTTGGATAAAAAAAGGTGATTATTGGTATTATGTTAATAATGGTGTGTTAGTGACTAGTACTTGGATGGGGAACTACTATCTGAAATCAACAGGAGAAATGGCTAGTAGTGAGTGGATATATGATAATCAGTATAAAGCATGGTATTATTTAAAAGAGGATGGTAGTTATGCTAAAAATGTATGGATTGGTAACTACTGGCTAGGATCTGATGGGAAGATGGTGACGAATAGTTGGGTAGATAATGGACGTTATTATGTTGGTAGCGATGGCGTATGGATAAAGAATTATAACGCAAGATCAGGATGGAGTAAAGAGGGAGAAAAATGGTATTATTATAAAAATGGTATCTTATTAAAAAATACTTGGCAAGGAAACTGCTACCTGAAATCAACAGGAGAAATGGCTAGTAGTGAGTGGATATATGATAATCAGTATAAAGCATGGTATTATTTAAAAGAGGATGGCAATTATGCTAAAAATGTTTGGATTGGTAACTACTGGCTAGGATCTGATGGGAAGATGGTAACGAATAGTTGGGTAGATAATGGACGTTATTATGTTGGTGATAATGGTGCTTGGATTCCCAAAAAATAAAATGAGAATAACAGATTTTATTGAGATGTTTCTTGTGAATAGTTTGATGGATTTTGTTGATAGTGTAAAATTTTCAAGTTGAACAAGAGATTTATATATACCAATTGAAATTAGTTGAAAAAAGTAATAATTGTGCAATAAGTTATGTAGGGCACAATTATTACTTTTTTATAAAAGTTTGATTCTTTTAAGTATAGAACTTATTATTACAGTAATTATTATTGTTAATAAAAAGTTGATAATAACTATTAAAGGTAATAAAGTTAGTCGTATATTAACACTAACTATACGATATATTATTTTTGGATATACATAGGTATCAACAATATAAGATAGTAAGAATGCTAATAAGGTATTGTTTGAAATATATATTATATAAGGTTTTAAAGTATAAAGTATACTGGTACTTGTATTCATGTTAATGAAATAAGAAAATATAAGAATAGATAATATTACTATAAATATATTTGCGTAAAGTGTAGTTTCTGTATGTATATTAAGTATGAAATATAAGAAAGAACTTGTAATAAGTGTCATTAAGAAAATAAGTTTAGTTCTTTTAAAAAAATCTATAACAAAAGTTTTATCGTAAGCAAATAATAGACCAATCATATAATATATTAACGGCCAGCTATAATACCACCAGTTTGGAAGGGAGTTTGCTAGTATAGAATATTTAATATTTACAAATAAATCGACTAGAGTTACTGGTATGGAAATAGCTAGTATTATATTAAAGACAGCATATTTTCTTATTTGTTCGGACATAGTCTTAAATGCGATGTTAAAAATAGGGGCAACAAGCATTAGCCCAATATACATGTTAATATACCAACCATAAAATCTAAAATTTAGCATATTTACTAAGAAAGTTTTAAACAAATTAAAATTAATTTTATACTTTAAATCTATAAAGGTTAATAATAAAATAGTAATAGAGTATATAAGATATATTCTAAAAATATTTAAATAATAAGTTTTATTCCATGTCTTATCTTTATTTAAGTACCCTGTAACAATAATAAATAAAGGGACGCAGGTCATACAAAT
>ERZ773037.598-NODE-598-length-19634-cov-7.454058_pt1 | contig 19634 bp, 14 predicted proteins | sample MGYA00511466_ERZ773037 | MGnify/ENA primary metagenome ERZ773037 (study PRJEB29015, sample SAMEA2738146) | human oral metagenome | biome: human oral; feature: human-associated habitat; material: saliva | place: China | collected 2202 ... | reverse complement strand
ATGAATTTGAGTCTTATTCAAATATTGTTAAGGTAACAACCCCAGGTAAACCGAACGATCCAGACAATCCGAATAACAACTTGATCAAACCTCTCAAACACAATCATAATAAGGATGGTGTTATTATTGATGGTAAAACAGTTCTAGCTGGTTCAACGAATTACTATCACATAACCTTGGATTATGATCAGTATAAGGGAATAAAAGCAGATACATCTGCTATTCTAAAAGGCTTTGGTGCGATTGATGATTATCCAGAAGAAGCAGTGACTATTAATCAATCAGATATTCGTTATATTGATAGCGAAGGAAAAGAAGTTTCTGGTATTTCAGTGTATCAGTACGATTCTATTGAATCTGTTGATAATGATAAGGTCAAAGCATTTCTTGCTAGTTCTGAAATTAAGCCCAAGGGTGCTTTCCAAGTATTTTTAGTGGATGATCCAGAAGCTTATTTTAACCAATATATCAAAGCAGGAAAATCTGTTACAATTATTGATCCAATGGTAACTAAGGAAGAATTGCGAAATACAGGAAAATCATTTGAGAATACGGCTTACCAAGTTGATTTTGGTAACGGATATCAAACTGATACAGTCGTAAATAATGTTCCTACTGTTAAACCAACCAAGAAGAATCTGAATAAAGCAGGCGTGAACATCGATGGGAAACAGGTCTTGGCAGGATCTGTCAATTACTACAAAGTAACTGCAGATTATAGCCAATACAAGGGCATTGAAGTAGATAAAGAACGTATTGGCAAAGGCTTCTACATCGTTGATGATTATCCAGAAGAAGCTGTTACAATTAATCAAGATGGTGTTCAAGTGACTGATTCTAAAGGTCAAGTAGTTAAAGGTTTGAAAATGGCTCTTTATGAAAGTCTAGAAAAGGCCCCATCAAGTGTACAAGAAGCCTTGAAGTCTAGCAATTTCACTCCGAAAGGTGCGATTCAAGTATTTGAGGCGGAGAATCCAGAGGAATTCTACAAGACCTACGTTCAAACTGGAGAAATTCTGACGATTACTAACCCAATGACTGTTAAGAAGGAATTGGGTCAAACAGGTGGTAAGTATGAGAATACAGCCTATCAAATTGATTTTGGTATGGCCTATGTGACTGAAACAGTAGTCAATAATGTTCCAAAGATTGAACCGAAGAAAGATGTAGTGATCGATCATCTAAGCAAAGAAAGCTTGGATGGAAAAGAGGTCAAACTGAATCAAACATTTAATTACAAATTAGTTGGTTCGCTAGTGCCAAAAGACCGCTCAGAACAGCTATTTGAGTATAAATTTAGCGATGACTACGATGAAACACATGATGATTATCAGAGTGTCTATCAAGTGTTTGCAGCTGTAGATTTTGAAACAAGTGACGGTCAAAAATTCAAAGCTGGTGATGAATTAACTAAGTTCACAAGTCAAGTAGTAGACAAGGCTAAAGGTAAAGTAGATATTAGCTTTGATGATGCTTTCTTGAAGTCGATTATAGAGACATCAGAGTTTCAAGCAGAAGTATATCTACAAATGACACGCATTCAATCAGGAACAGTAGAAAATACTTACTATCATACTGTTAACGGTGTGGAAGTTGTTTCCAATACGGTTGTGACTCATACTCCAGAAGAACCAAAACCAGAGCAACCGAAAAAGGAAGAACCAAAACCGGAACCAAAACCAGAGCCAAAAACTCCTGAAGAACATCCGCAGCAACCAGTAACTCAACCAGAACGAAGCTTGCCTTCAACAGGGGAGAAGGATTCTGCAGATTTACTATTGGCTGCTCTAGCAATGGGAAGTATTGCTACAGGCTTGCTCTACAGCAAGCGCAAGAAAAAAGAGGCTTAGAATACTCTAGGAACCTTTGAAATAAGCTGTTTTTATGGTATAATAACGGTAAATCGTGGAGGAGTAGGATTATGAAATTTGGGAATGATTTTTCCTGGTTTTGGGTAGCTATCATTAGAATTTTTACAGCTCCCTTTTATATCGTTCTTTGGTGTATTAATGTTGTAAAATCCACTATTGGTATGTTTATTCTGTGGGTTATAGCTAAAATATGTATAACAATCGTATTGATTGGGGGAATGGCAATCATTCATCATCTATTCAATTTCCCAAGCGAAAACATAATTGATAATATTTTTGGATGGTATACACCGCATATTTTAGGAATGTCCCATGATTCACTTATTACTGCTGGTCAAGTGGTTGATGCACCAAAAGGAGGAGGGTTATTTTTCCCATATCCGAATTTTGAAGTTCCAATTATTATTGGCCTTAGTATTCTAGTAGCTACTGTTCGGACGATTTATCGTGAAGAATTTGATGAATTATAAAAATAGTATCGTGTTTAGCACTGTAGAAATCTCTGCAGTGCTTTTTGTTATAAAAAAATGAAATTAAAAGAGGTAAAACCAAATGGAAATCATTACAAAAATTATTACTGGTCTCGGTACCGTCGGAACAATTACAGGTCTTATTTGGATCTGGAATGGTTCAGTTGACTTTATTCAAGGAAGAAAGAATAAAGATAAGCAAAGACAAGACGACGGTTCTGATTCTATGACTAATGGTACATATCTGGCCATAGCTTCTGCAGGAATTGCAGCCGCTATCGTTGCAGCACTATCTCAACTAAAATTTTAGGAGTAGCCTATGAATTTAGATATTAGAGAGCTAACAAGCTCTCTTTCTAGTTATAGCTCTGCTACAAATCAAGCTGTAAATATGATGGCTGATGCAGTTAGACCTATTGGGTATATCCTTTTAGGTCTTTTTTTCTGGTTTGAAATGGCATCATGGTCACAAATGGTCAAGTCGAGGGGAGGTGCATTAACACAGAAAATTTGGTTAGAGGCTTTAATGAAATACTTATTTGCTTTCATTATGATTTCTGCCTCATCTCAAATTTGTGATGCGATTTTGGAATTGCTTAATATTGTTGTAAAAGTGATTGCTCATGTAACACCTACTGTTAAAACAACCATTGATTCTAATATTTCTGGTGGGAAAGGAATGATTGAAAAAACTATCATTACCTTAGTCGGAAAAGCTGTAAGTGGAGTGGCTAACATAATTTTAGGGATTATTGTTTTCCTACGTTACTTGGATTTGTATATGCTTAAAGCTATAGCTCCATTGTTAGTAGCGTTCTTTATGATGGACTCGTTACGATCTGTTACGATTAATTTCTTGAAATACTTTGCGGCCTCTGCCCTTATTGGTGTCATCCTAATTATTGTTTCTGTTGTATATGATTCGATTGTTGCAGCAGATATCCTAAAGGTTACGACTGGTTCCAGTGATTCATGGGGAACAGCCTTTGCTTCAATTGCTAAGGGGGTTATCTATATCTTTGTCATGGTTGGATCTAGTCGAAAAGCTAAGCAACTTTTAGGAGTGTAATCCATGTCTAGAATAATTAGAATTGATCGATCTTATTTTATATGAAAGGAAAATAATTGAAAAAAATTGGATCAGAATTTTTAAGAGAATTTGAAACTGAGGATAAGCCTATTCTATTTGGCTTAACTACTAGAATGATTGTTCTATATGTGTGTTTAGTAATAGCTGTCTCAGGGACAATTACTATTTATTTCTTTGGTTTACCTGATTGGTACATTTATCTTTGGGATGCTATATTTGTAGTTCCTGGGGCAATGTACGGTACAGGCATGACTAAGCGAATGCGGATTAAGGAAAAAATCAATTTCTTTTTCCGAATCCAACAAAGAAGCTATGAGACAGAATTTGGAAAGGTAGGAATGTATACGAAAGATGAGTTTATTCAAAAGCAAAAGAGAAAAACTAGAAAACGCAGAAAAGAAAAGAATTGAGCGCTTGCGTCGTCAGATGAAACCTACGACACAAAACACCATCAATTATACGCTGCTCCATGAAGATGGATTAATGCACATTGCACGTGAGAAGTATTCTCGTAGCTTTATGCTGGGGGATGCTTCTTACTCTACAGCTCAACAAGATGAGAAAGAGAGCATCATTGATACAACGATGGATGCTCTTAATTCACTGGATGAGGGCAGTAACTATCAACTCTTAGTAATTAACCGTAGAGTATCGGATAACTCCTTACAGAATATCTTGTTTGAAGAAACAAACGATGGCTACGATGACTATCGTGAAGAGCTAAATGAGATGATCAAGGAGCGATTTACGACACACGCTAACAACTTCGAGGTACATAAGTATGTGACCATTTCAACGAACGCTGATGATCGAAAACAGGCTCAGTTGTTACTACAAGATATTGGAGTTTCCCTGGGAACACAATTTCAGGAATCCGATATTACATTTAAGGAAATGAATGGTCTGGATCGTCTGAAGGTCTTCTCAGAACTATTACGAGGAAACCCGTATGTCAATTTTGATTATCGAGAAATTGCTCTATCTGGGTTATCAACGAAATCATTTATCGCTCCGAACCGAATTGAGTTTCAAGAAAAACGGATGATTATTGATGATAGTTGGGCCAAGGTACTCTATGCCCACCGATATCCTAACTGGATGTCTGATCGTCTCATTCGTGATTTAACGACACTGGGATTTGAACTAGCCATTACTATCCATGCAGAACCTTATGAGAATGTTGAAATCTTAGAGAAGATTGACGATGCAGAAACAGATGCTGAAATTGGGAAGCTACGTTCTAAACGTAAGGCTGCTCAATCTGGAATCTTCGATGATGCGGTGGTTGCTGGTCGTGACCAAGAAATCTCAGAAGCTACCAAGAAGTGGCGAGATGAGATTACTGAGTATGATCAGAAAATCTTTTCTGGCTTAATTGCAGTGTATTTTAAGGCAGATAGCCAGGAAGAACTACAACGTAATGAGCAGAAGATTAAGCGTGCTGGACGGAAGCTAGGGGTAGAATTTGAAGACCTCTATTATTACCAGGAAGAGGCTTTAAATACGATTCTACCTATCGGTGAGTGCTTCGTAAATGTGAAGAAGAATTTCATGAGAAAGATGACTACAGCTAATATAGCTACACAAGTCCCTTTTACTAACGTGGATTTGAAGTCTGACAGCTCACTTGCTCGCTACTATGGACAAAATCAGTTATCGAATAATATCATTACACTGGATCGAAAACGTGATCTGAATACGGGTTCAGGTGTTGTGCTCGGTTCCTCTGGATCTGGTAAATCTACTACGATTAAGGGTGGAGAGGTTATTCCAACTTTGCTGAAATATCCAGAAGATCGAGTAATCATTGTGGATCCCGAAGATGAATATTCTGATATTGGCCGTGCTTTTGGTGCTCAGATGGTGGATATTTCGATTGGATCTAAAACACATATCAATCTCTTAGATCTACCGGATCTAGATCGTTTGGACGATGAGGATGACGATCCGATTGGAGATAAGGCAAACTTGTTGATGGGATTATTTGAATCGATTCTATCTGAGGTAACAGATGCACAGATTGGGATTATTGACCGGGTAACAGGTGTGACTTATGAGCGCTATTTGACAGAGGATTTTACTCCTACGTTAAAAGAGTGGCACCAGGTATTGATGGAACAACCAGAGCCAGAAGCTCAAGATTTAGCTTTGGCGGTAGAAACCTATACAAAAGGTTCTCAAGATATTTTTGCTCACAATACAAACGTGGATCTTAATCATCGCTTTGTTATCTTTAACTTGAAAAAGTTGTCGCACAAATTGAAGCCGTTCGCTTTGATGGTTATTCAGGATTATATCTGGAATCAAATTGTAGAGAATCAAGGAAAATGTACTACATGGGTTTACTTTGATGAGATGCAGATTCTATTTAAAAATAAGGCTCAAGCAGACTTCTTTACTACGTTATATTCACGTATTCGGAAATACGGTGCGATTCCAACAGGAATTACCCAGAACGTAGAAACTCTAGCTGCTGTTGAAGAAGGTCGAAAATTACTCTCAAACAGCGAGTTCATGATTTTACTTAAACAAAAACCCCAGGATTTGGCTATCTTAAAAGAGATTGTTAACTTGACTGACAAACAGATTCGCTACTTGGCTCGACCAAAAGCTAAAGGTACTGGCTTAATTGTAGCAGGGCCAGTTGTAGTGCCATTTGAAAATCCAATACCTAAGAATACTAAGTTATATAACTTAGTTGCAACAGACGCTTAGGAGTCTCACTATGAATCAGGAGAAAGGCAGACCAAAAACAATCGGTCATAAGATAGATCAGAAGCTGGAAACAGTCCTGAAGAATTACCGCACTGTTCAACAAGATAGTGCTATGCGAATGAAAGAGCTAAAGTCACAATCACGTTCTACGAATCGCATCGTTAAGAATAGTCATAAACAATTTAGAGCTTCAAGAGCCAAAGTCAAAAAAATCCAAAAAGAGTATAAGAATATTCAGAAACAGGGAAGAGAGCTTCGGAAAGAAGGGAAGGCCCTTCGTCCAGAAGAAATCAAGAAGCAGGCTTTTCTTAAACAGGAATTGGATAAAGCAAAGCTAGAGAAAAAAGTTTCTAAAAAAACCTATAAAGTTGCTCAAGAGGCTAACGGTGGATCACGGAAGAAGAAGTTTCTTCGTGCGGCCAAACAATCTGTAGAACGAGTTGCTAATCAACAGGCTAGTTCTACGGCTCATCAGGATGATACCCTTTCAGATATAGCACGAACTAAGAATCAGTATCAAGATATACAGATTCAAGGAAAACGTATTAAAACGATTGGGAAGTATAGCGGTAAGCTTGGCCAAGGAGTAGTTAAATCAAGCTATGGTCTAGGAAATAGATTCTACAATAAGGCTAAAGGGAGAGGCTTCACTCGAACCCCAAGAGAATTTTCTTGGGAAGGGAAGTTATCTCGACAGATACAGGCTTATAGAAAACGCTTAGCTGCATCTAAGACAGGGAAGGCTGCTAAGAAGGCTAGAAAGGTCTATCGTTTTGGATCTAAACCGATTAAAGCTATTATCAAAAATCCTTTTGGCTTTAAGGCTTATCTGATTGCTTTTGGTCTGCTTTTGTTTCTGGCAATACTTGGTATTGGTAGTTCAGGAATTACCCGTCAAGATGAGTTTGATATGAATGATACCTGGTTGTATCTTTCAAAATTGGATCGTGAAAAATCTAATGATAAGGTAGATTATTGGACAAAAATTGATGATCCACTTTTGTACTTGAATTATAAGTATGATGATATTTCAGATAAACTTCGTATAGACGGGAACAAGTATTTTTCGCAAAATACTCGTGGGAAACTATACTTAGATACCTTATGGAAGAATTTGAATGGGGATAAAGATAATCTTAAAACAATGGAAGATCTTTATACTAAAAATGACCTTTACAAGTTGAGTGAGGATGAGTTAGAAGAGTATAAAGAACTCTTAGAAATTGCTCGAGATAGCGGAAAATATATGTTGTTACAAGAGCTAGCTAATCCATTTTATACAGAAGACCAGTCTGAATCAGAAGCTCCCCTGCAGATTATTGAGCGCTTTGGTTATAAAACTACGAAGGAAATTTTTAATGGTTCTGTTTTGCAGGCCACAGGTGGACAAACTCTATTAGCTGTTTTAGATGGGAAAGTCGAAGTAAATGGTAATGATCTAGAAATCAGTGATGAGAATTCTAAGTTTCTGTATAAGAACGTAGATACGATTCGTTACAAAACAGGAGATCATGTTAAATCTGGAGATATCATTGGAAAGGTCGCATCTGAAGGAAATCAAACGGTCTATTATCAAAAACTAGAACCTGATCGTTCAAATAAGAAAGATAAAGATGGTAATGTTGAGAAGAGTTGGACTTATGTCAATGTCGGTTTTTACTTCCAGCGTGTAGAGTATACACAAGCAACGTCTGTCGTTAGCAGCATTGAAACATCTGGAGAGAAAGGAAAACGTGCGAGAGCTTTTGCAGATGCGATTAAAAAGAATATACCAGAAGCAACAGATGAAGGAATTGCAGCCGTTTTGGGTGGATTTGATATTGAGAGTTCCATCACTTTTAAACGTTATGAGACAGACTTTCTAACCAATAATCAGTTTGATAAAGTTGCTAAAGAGCCAACTGCAGAAAATCTAGTTGGTAACTGGGATGCTTTCCAGGCTATGTATCCGAATCTACGTTTAAATAAAGGAGGATACCTGGTCAATGGTTTACACTATATCGGGATTGGGATTGGTCAATTTACTGGCCCCCGTGCTCTTGCATTGTGGAATTTTGCAAAAGATATGAATGGAGATATTTGGTCTGCGGAAGTTCAAACTAAATTCTTATTAGAAGCAGATGATCCACTTAGACGAGAAGCTTTTAAAAGAATTGTAACCTCAACAGGTTCCGTAGAAGCTCTTGCGGAGGACTTCTTGAATTCTTGGTTAGGAGTACCAGGTAATAAGCTTCTAGAGCGACAAACTGCAGCTCGTCAATGGCTAAATTTCTTAAAAAATAAAGGAGGAGGTTCGACAGGAGTTTCGAGCCAACAAGTTCCAGCAGAGTATAAAGACAAACTTCCGTATGGACTCCCTACCGATCAAGCAATTCTAGAGGGTCAAGGTTATCCAGGTAATGCCTATGCACTAGGAAATTGTACTTGGTATGTCTATAACCGTTTTGCTCAGATTGGAACAGGAATTTATCCGTATTTAGGAAATGCCAATCAATGGGTTGATAGTGGTCAAGCTCAAGGATATGAAATTTCAACAACCCCTAAACCAGGTTCTGCAGTTGTATTCATGAATGGTGTAGCTGGAGCATCACCAATCTATGGTCACGTTGGATTCTGTGAGTATGTCAATAGTGATGGTAGCTTCTTAATGTCAGAAATGAACTTTGCTGGTTTATACCTAACGACTTGGCGAACCTTGACACCACAATCAGGCATCTATTTTGTTACCCCTAAATAAGAAAGGAAAAGAATGTATAATCAAAAGTTAATCAAAATGGTAAAGGGACTCCTTATCGGAGTCGCTGCCGTTTTATGTATTATCCTGGGCTATTCTATTGCTCAAGTACAACAGAATTTGAGACAGAATAGTCAAGTTCAGGAAGAGGCAAAACAGAAACCAGAAGAGAAACAACAGGAACAACTATCTCTTACTGAACAGCAAGTCAAGGACTTTCTAATTGCTTACTACACCAAAAAGGATTTAGAAGAGAATCGTCCACGATATAAGCCTTTTATGACTGATTCTATGTATCAGGAAACTGTTCAAGAAGAACAAAAGCCAGTCAACCAGACCTATAAGGGGTATGTGGTTGACCAATCTTATGAATCAGGGTCTATCTACATTGATAAAACACATAAAGTTGCGTTAGCTCAGATTCAATATTCTAGCACAACCTTAGCAGAAAAAGATAATCGGGATTCTAAGGGACTTACAGGCATTACTAAGGCTACCATTCGATTGACCTATGTAGAACAATCAGGGAAACTATTAATCAATAAAATTGAACCTATCGTCTTGACTGAAGCAAGGGGGCAAAGTATAGGTACCTATTCAGATACTATCAGTTCAAGCTCGACTCCAGTTTCCTCTTCATCAACTACAACACCTACATCCTCTGAACAAACAACCGCAACCAGTAGTAACCAATAAGGAGAATTGAATGAATAAAAAAATAGTACAACTTGAAGGTAAGCTTGAGAAAGTCAGGAAAGAGAAGGAAAAGGCGCAGCGACAAAAAGAAGAAGCAGATAAAAAAATCAAGAAGTGCATAGGTCAAGAAAAAGATTTGGAAGCACAACTTTTTGTTGCTCTATCAGAAGAAAGTGGATTATCCTACCAGGAAATGAAGGAGCTAATTCTTCCAGCGCAATCAACTAACCAAGGAGTGAACCATGTTTAAAATTATCAATCAACTGACTAATCAAGAGGAAACATTTGAGCATCGAGATGAGTTGTTATCAAGGCTAGAAATCATCAACGAGAGAATGAAGAGTAATAGAATAAACGGGATCTATCGGCTTTATTCTCTCAATTCTGAAGGTGAAATCCTACAAGAAGAGAGACTTGAAATACCTTTTGTTGGAATCATTGATCAGTTGCTGGAAAATTTTGGTACGAGTGTTGGGAAGAAAAAGAAAGGTTTTCTTCATTTTTTGGCAAAACATAAAGAAAAGAAGTCCTCACAAGGAATGCTAGAACCCCAACCTCAACCTCAACCCGAATTCCAACCAGAACCAGATCCTGAACTAGAAGATCTAACGGTTAAGAATGAGGCAAATATGGCTCGTCAAAGAATTGCTGAGCTAGTTTCTCGGAAGCCTAAAGATGAGGTTAGAGAGGAAGTGCCTTTGGAAGATAAAATTACCTATTCTTCTAGTGAATGGACTACAGATTATTTCAGTAGATTAGATGAAAATGAGGAAGAACGAGTAGAACCTTCACAAGATGAAAATACACAGGATGCAGCTACAGAAGAAGTAGCACCAGTTGTTGCTACATTTAGTCAGAAAGAGAATAAAACGCTTCCTAATCAAAAGGCTGAATCTTCCTTCTCTCTTTCTCATGCAGCTGCAGTAAATATGCCTTCAGAGGTTATTGATAGCTTTGAGGCTCAGACGGTTACTTATAAGCAATCTATTAAAAATAAAATCAAATCTAACGAAGATTTTATCAAGGAAGCAAATGCGGAAATTGCTCAGTGCCAAAATAGGATCGATGAGTTGCAACAACAGATTCTTGCGAAAGACTCTCAAGCTACTCAATTGAAAGATCTTTATTTCAAAATTGAAGAGGTGAGCTAAAATGGAACAAGAACAAGTTGTAGCCCAGTTAGGACGGGCAACTCTTGTGACAGGAGAAGTAATCTTAAAAGGACTCTTCCTGGTGAGCTCTAAAGCAGTTGAAATGTATCAAGCCAGAGGAGAGAATGTAGTCTTTACTGGTGATACAGACTGGAATAAATTCATGGCAACAGCAGATGCAAAAGAAGTCCAGCAATTACTACATAATGAAGTCAATCTCGAGGCAGTTCGAAAAGAACTAGGCCAATACGGGATTGGCTTTTCTTTTTATACTCATCCAGATGGAAAGACAACTCTTGCTTTTAATGCAAAAGATAAAGGTGTTGTCGAACAAGCCTTTAAGGATGTCCTAGAAGGCATCACAAGAGATCCTAAAGGATTCAATGAGCGAAACCTTAAAAATGGAAAAACGACTTCTTTTGAGGAGAAATTGAAACATTTTAAAGCAGTGGAACAAGAGAAAATTAACTCTCTTCAGGTAAACATTCATACTAAGGAATTTGTTCTTCCAGAAAATATCGAACCACAGATTGGAGGGAAAATGAAGTGATTACAGAAAAGAAAAAACGGAGACTAAGACCGTATTTGTTGTTAGGAATTGGTCTATTCTACCTCTTTCATTGGCTCTTTAAACTATGGCTGATGGCACCAGATACAGACTCAGTAACGGATGTGTTCGGTCTTGAAAAGTTTAACTGGATGAGCGACCATCTGAGCGATAAATCTTGGTTTGATTTTCAATTCACACAAAATTCTTTATTGATTGGTATGAGTGGGTTTCTGATTGCTTTTTTGCTGTATTTGAGAGTGACGGATACAGGTACGTACAGGTATGGGGAGGAACATGGATCAGCTCGCTTTGCAACTAAAGAAGAGTTGATGAGATTCCGAGATGAAGAACCTGAAAAGAATATGATTTTCACTCAAAATAGCCAGATGGGACTATTTAATAACCGATTGAGCTTTGAAAATCAGATTAATAAAAATATTTTGGTGTATGGTGGTACAGGGGATTCAAAGACACGTAGTGCTGTAAAACCGAATATTTTACAAGGAAATTCTAGTTTTGTAACCACAGACACCAAAGGGATTTTGATTCATGAAACAGGAAAGTCTCTTGTAGAAAAAGGCTATAAGATGAAGATTTTTGATTTAATCACTTTCTTGAATTCAGATGGTTTCAATGTTTTTAGATATATTCATAATGAAATGGATATAGACCGGGTAGCTGAAGCGATCACGGAATCTCTTAATAAAAATGGCCATGAGGGAGATCCTTTTTGGCCAGCAGCCAATAAACTCTTGATGCGTTCTCTAATTGGTTATCTCTATTTTGATGGTCAGCTTGATCACTATCTACCTAATTTAGGGCAGGTTACAGATATGATTCGAGAATTGAGACGGAATCATCCAGAAGCGGAGAGTCCTGTTGAATTGATGTTTGAAGACCTGGAGAGAAGAAGCCCAGGGAATTATGCTAGTAGGCAGTGGGATCTATTCAATAAAAACTTTGATGGTCAAACACGGGCTTCTGTTTATGCTATCTTTGCAACAACCTTCTCAGTATTTGATCATGAGCAACTAAGAAAGATTATTGAAAAGGATACACTTGAGATTGAAAAATGGAATATTGAGAAAACAGCCGTTTTTATTCATATTCCAGAAGTGGATCCAGCTTACCAGTTCTTATCTGCCCTTCTTTTTAGTACCATTTTTGATGTGCTAATAAAAACTGCAGATGCAGTTATATTAGGTGAGCATCCAACAAAGACCAAGGAAGATTTATTGCATCTACAGGTGTGGGCGGATGAGTTTGGTCAGATTGGGAAGATTCCTAATTTACCACCAATTATCTCAGTTATTCGTTCTCGAGAGATTTCTATCAAGATGATGGTACAATCTCAAAGTCAGATCGAAGTATTATACGGTAAAGAAAATACGAAGACGATTATTAATAACTGTGGTGCTATTCTTTATTTAGGTTCTAATGACTTAGACACGCTTAAGTACCTATCTGAGCGATCAGGGAAGCAAACTTTGAATGATCAGAATTATAGTGAGAGCAGAGGAAGAAATGCCAGCAGTTCTAAGCAGAACTCCAAAATTGGTCGAGAACTGTTGACACCGCATGAGGTGGCCACGATTGGAACAACAGAAGCCCTACTCTTCCTATCCAAACAAAATGTCTTTCGAGATCAAAAATTTAACCTGGATACGCATCCAAGAGCCAATCTCCTAAGCAATGGCCCAAACGATGACAATTGGTATCGATATAAGCGCTATCTGAGTGATATTGATGAGTGGAAAGACCAGGTTGGGGAAGAAAATGTTATTCATATTGGGATTAAGGAAGTTGAGGAAGTTCCTCTCAGAGTGAGTTAGAAAGGATAAAGAATGAATACATTACCACAAAAACAATTTAAACGAATGAAGCGTGAAGTTGAGGAGGAGACTGCACGAGGGATTGGTTATTTTGAGGGGATTTTAGAACATATCCCTTCTTACCCCCTATCTGAAGCAGTAAAAGAATTGGCTTTAGCCGGCTGGATTACACCTCATACAGATGTCGTTGATGTCCAAAATATGATTGTTACAGAATCCATAAAATGGATGAATTATCAAGATTTCAAAAAAGTTGCTCCCTATTTATTTTCATATCCTCGAGAGCAACGAGAGAAAGATTTATTGGTTCGACCAGTGAAGATCTCCAGAGATTACTTTGAGGAATTAAAGGCCAATGCAGAAGAATTATTTCACTTGAAGCAAGACTTGATTCAGGTTAATGATCAATTAGATGCTAAGATTCAGGAATTGGAGATGGATCAGCTACCCAATGGCGATCAGGTCATTGGAGTTGATCTGGAAGCTGAAGAGGTATTGTTACTACGAACTCCAGAAAATGCTCAGGTTGAGGAGTGGGAGGTTTGTAAATATGGCTTGATTACTGATTATCGTTCCAATCCTTCAGAATATGCTCAAATTGTAGATACTTTGCTTGAAATGGAGAATCCAGAGATTGATATGATTCTCTACGAAGAAGTAATCAACTATTCTAAGAAAACTTGGCCAGATTCAGAGCCAATTCAACTTCCAGAAAATATCAAGGAACTGTTGAATCAAGAGGGCAAGCTTGATCCTTCATATTATCAAATAGCCCGGTTTGAAACATTAAGACAAGCCTATATCTATGGGATGATTTCACCTAGTTTCCAGGAACATTTCCCTCATTATTCAGATTTCGTTAGGAACTATGTCGAAGATAGGGAAGAATATGAATTTTTCGATTATCGTACAGAAACCATCTCACTAGCACAGGAAATTCTAGTACCACGTTTAGGAGATATTAACCAGATTTTAGGCACGAATAATCAGGAGTTAATCATTCAAGAAGTCACTGGATATTCTCAAGGTGAAACCTGGGAACTAGCTTATTTACGGGATACAAAGACGGAAGATAGAGAATCCGTTCGGTTTTATCTTGAAAGTGAGATTGGAGCTTGGTATAAGGGAAGTTTGACAGAGTTGGCTGTTATCCGCTTTGATGATATTGATCTAGAGAAAGGATTTAATGGCCATCAGGAAGCAGTCTATCATATCGATGAGAACTTGTTAGTTCATGATAAGCTAAAACAAGCTCAACTCCATTTTCCTGATTTAAATCGTTTTGTAGAAGCCGAAGAACTTGAGAAAGAACAGAGACAAGATATAGTAGCAGAAAAAGAAGGGCCAGAATTTTCATTGTAGGGAGGTAACAGATGGCATTAAGTAAAGAAGAAGCCAAAAGATTATCTATTATTTCTGTTGCAGAGCAACTAGGCATAGAGTTAAAGCGTACAGGAAGCTATAGTTATACCTGGACAGAGCACGATTCATTTGTAATCGATGCAAGAAAAAATGAATTTCACTGGAATTCAAGAACTGAATTTGGAGATGTCATTCAGTTAGTTCAATCCATAAAAGGAGTTTCTTACAAAGAAGCGATGCATTTTTTGGAAACTGAAGAATTTAAACAAGTTAATTCAGAAGCTCAGATGGCTCCAAAAGAGCCATTTCACTATAATTTGGAAAGATACGAAAATCAGGACTTCAGCGCCTCTAGAACCTTTTTAAAGGCACAGAGAGGCCTTTCAGATGATACGATTAATTTCTTTATTAGCCAGGGAAGTATGGCGGAGGCAACTCGAAAAAAAGGAGACTATTTCGAGCCTGTGATTGTCTTTAAATATAAAGACAACACGGGTTTTTTAGTTGGCGCTAGTCTCCAGGGGATAGTAGAGAATCGAGTGCATTATCCAGAACGTGGGCGCTTAAAACAAATTATGAGAAATTCAGATGGACAACTAGGATTTTCAATTGATATTGGCACCCCTAAACGTTTGGTATTTACGGAAGCTCCAATCGATCTCATGAGCTATTATGAGATTCATAAGGATAGGCTTCAGGATGTCCGCTTAGTAGCTATGGATGGGATCAAAGATGGTATCATTAGTCGAAGATTTATGGAATTATATGCCGAGATGAACGGTAAATCCTATCAAGTGGATCAGAATGTTGGAAAAGCACTAGAAACTGTCGCTAGAACAACGAATTATTTTAAAGATGGTCAGAATCAAGATATGATTACCTTGGCTGTAGATAATGATGCTGCAGGGCAGAATTTTATCACTCGATTGCAGGAGAAGGGGATTCCAGTCCAGATTGCGATTCCGCCTATCGTTCAGCTTAACCAGGAAAAGGAAGATTGGAATGATTTCCTGAAGAGGGGGAATGAAGCTCCTACGGAGCTGGCGCACGTTTACACAGCAGATGAAAAGTCCTGGCATTACCAGGGCTTTTTTGAGAAGGAAATAGCTCTTACAAAAGCGCAAGAGCTAACTGCAGATAATGTAAAAGCTTTTGTGTCAGATAGGCAATTGACAAGGGAAGAAGTTCGTCAAGAATATCAAACAATTATTAATCAAGAGAGAGGAAGAGAAAATACTATGTCAGAATTGTATGGGAATAGTAGTGATCATGAAGATGATTTAGTAAACAGTCATAAACAAGCTGATAGAGTCCTTATTCAACCGGAAACACAAGCTATAATTGATTCTGGAGAGGTCAAACAATGGGCTAAACATCCAAATATCTACTTTGTAAAAGGGCTACGTTTTGTAGCTCTAGAACTGACAGAAGAAGGAAAATTTGAACAATCATCTCAATATCTCCCTAAAACGGAGGAGGAAAAAGAGGTGGTAAACAAGTTACTGTCCAAACAAAAAAAGCAAGATGAAGTAGTTCTAGAAGATGATCAGAGTTCTGAATTGAACATAGATACTAGTAATTTATCCCCAGAAGATGCAGAATGGCTGAAGAAGAACTGGCATAATATTAGCTTTTCAGTGGAACCTAAAAAACAGATGGTCATTGATGGAGATAAAACGGTAATTTTTAAAAAGCCTTCCGCTCCTGGTGGAGATGCTTATGGAGCGCTGGAAGAAAATCAGAGCACAGAAAAAGCTCCTGAGAGTTCTCAGGAGCAAATGAATGATAGGACCAGTGGTGGCACGGGTTCTTTACAGCCTAAAGCTGAAGGCAGTACCTCACCTGTACTTAAAACAAGTACCTTTGAGCAAACTGTTACCAGTCACCCGACATCATCCTATCCTTACTTACAGTTTAACACAAATTATGATAAAGTGCAACGGAGAATAGCGAATTATCATCCGATTACACCAGCAGATTTAAGACGATTAAATCAATATGCGCCATCTATACAAAGTACAGCGTTCTGGTATTTAAATGAACTGGCTGACAGTAAGATTAGCTTTGTTTATGCGGATCACGGAGAGGAAAATGTGCTTCAGGTGATTTTTCAAAAGGATAACTTTATCCATCTTTCAGGGATCAGACCTTTTGAAGAGGGAAAGGGAGCGGAAAATTTCCTAGATGATATTGCAAATGGTCAGGGGCATTTTGACGGTATGTTGATTAGTAATGCAATTAAGGATAAATTGCAGGTTCTTCCCATGTTGCGGGATATTTTAGATCCACAATCTTTTGTTTTAGATGATTTGAGCAGTGTTGAAAAGCTACACAATCTCAATATGAGTGAAGCTATTAAAGCAAAAGATGAAGATTTCTTGTTACTGTTTAAAGATATTGGGGACGAAAAAATTCCAGCCTCTCTTATGAAACTCAAGGGAGAGCTTGCAACCAATGTTAAATCGTTGGATGAAAAGATCATTCTCGGTGTTTATAGAGAAAGAGATGGGAACATTGAGCAACTCTCAATCAATGAGGAATATGTTCAAGATGGCGGCAAGAAAATGTTATCTGTCTTAAAAAATAAGCAGTATGAAGAACTCTCAAAAGAAAAGACGACCTACAATATCCGCCTTCAATGGGCAGAAAAGCATGATGGTGGGCCAATTTTACCTTTTAGTGAAACAGAGTTGATTGATTATCAGTCTTTTGCAACAGAGCTATATAAGCAAAATAATATCTATTACGACAAACATCATGCGAATGTAAGTAATCAAATGAACCAAGTAGAAGGTGCTTCCTATACACCTATTACAAAGGTTCAATTTGCTTTATACAGTCCTGACGGTGAACTGATTCAGGATAGAATCCGTTACAACATAGGTGAGGAGATTAATCCAATCGCTCATAAAGAACGGCTTGGTACACGAGAGATGAGAGAGCATCCAGGGCTGATGAAGATAGATAGGGCATTATTCAATCAGTATCATCTGGAGAGATTGGCAAGTGAACTAGATATTTCTCAGTTCAGTTACGCTTTGGAAGATACTCCTTATGCCGATCAACTTTTATCTCAAGTACCTTATGGAGTGTTAGAAAACAGCCCGATTGGTTTTTCGGATAGTAGTCATGATAGTCGTCTAGGATTTATTTCTTTTGATGGAATGGATAGTGTTGAGGTCGAAAATTTATCTGCATGGTTTGAGAAGTTGGGAGTTAGAGATTCGCCTCAAGAACAAATAGCTCTTGTAGAAAAATGGCAGAAAGAAATTAAAGAATTATCGGAAAAAGTTGAACAAACCATTGTCAACATTCGAGATGAATTTGAAAAAACACAAGTCAAGAATTCGCAAAATACACTAGATAATCCATACGAAAAAATTTATCAGTATAACCGAAAAGATGAGAGGGATCGTGATTTGGATGGTGATGGTATTTCCAACTCCGATGAGATGTTGCAAGGAACAGATCCTTACAATGCTGCTTCTAACCTTCATAAAAAGCAGGAAGATCGAGAAAGAAGGGCAGATGTTGAAGTGGCTGCAGGGGCTATTATTACCGAAGCAGTTGCTACTAAAAGTTCAGAACAAACCATTTCCCAGCTGGTCGCAAATAAAGATACAAAAGCATTAGCTGAACACTTGAAAGAGGGAATGAAGAAATATTTGGACTCAGAACAGTTTAGATCGTTCTTGGATACGATGAGTAAGTTTCACCATTACTCACTTAACAATATTCATTTGCTGAAGATGCAGAATCCTAATGTCTCCCATGTTGCAAGTTTTAATAAATGGAAAACGGATTTTGAAAGAACAGTCAAAAAGGGTTCTAAGGCTCTGAAAATTTGGGTTCCGTATCAAGTGAAAACTAAAATTTCTGCTAATCAAAACGAGTTGAGTTTTTCTCCATCAGAGAATGAAATGGAAGAGAAGGAAGTCACAGTTACTCGATTCAAGTTAGGGAATGTCTTTGATGTTTCTCAAACAGAAGGAAAAGAATTACCAAAAGCAATTAATGAATTGACTGGTTCTGTCAAAGATTATGAAGATTTATATCGAGCAGCCAAAGCAGTTTCGATGGATAATCAGGTTTCTATCAATTTTGAAGAAATTAAAAGAGAGGGCGCAAATGGTTATTACTCTCCAAATGAAAATCGAATAGTCATTTCAAAGGGATTAAAGGGGCAAGAACATATTCTAAAAACAATTTTTCATGAAATGGCTCACTCAGATTTACACAGAGGAACTAATGCACAATATGGGGACGACCAATATCGTAAGCAAGAATTACAAGCTGAAAGTGTAGCTTATGTCGTAGCTAATCATTTTGGTTTTGATACTAGTAGTTACAGTTTTGGATATTTAGCTATCTGGGCGAAGGATAAAAATGGGTTTGAAGATATGGTTGAACAACTGCAGATTGTTCAGAAGGAAGCAAAAAGTTTGATTGATCGGATGGATGCTAAGTTAGAACTGGTGAAAAATAAAACTGTAACGAAAGATAAGTTTGCAGATAAACTGAAACAGGCAAAAGAAAAATCTGAGCAGTTAGGTAGTCAAAAGGCGGAGGCTGTAATGCAGGTGGAAGAAAAAAAGTCCCTGAGCAGCCCTCAATAATGGAGGCACTAACTCGTCGGAAGAAAAACAAAAAAGGAGAAACAGAAGATGATTGAAAATCTAAGACAAGAAACTTTTGATATTTTGATGGAGATATTTTTTGAGGATGAGGCTACAGATTCGCCAAAAGTGAATGAAGTTAACCAGCATATTTCACGCAAAGAATGTCTCTACATTCTTCGTAGAGATATGCGAATTAAAACAACCTATGAACTAGAAGAAGTAGAAATGTATCCCATTGCACTTAAAGAAATCGAGGAAATGAATGACGAAAGATTTGAGCAACTTAGAGATGAAATCTTAAAAATGAAGTTGATTGATGGGATGGATTTTCTGTTGGAAACGTTAAAAGTTTAATCAAACTTTTCTCCTCGAAATAATTAAATTCCTGCTTGCAGGGATTAGGGGATTGGGGATTTCCCCAAAAATTTAAAAAGTCAAGAATGGTCAGGGGCAACACCCTGACTATCTTTGACCTTTTTAAAAACAGCGTTTGGGTACCCAAGTGCTATGCTTGCCAGAAGAAAAGGGGCTTAGCCCCTCAGTC
>ERZ773037.590-NODE-590-length-19770-cov-20.142835_pt1 | contig 19770 bp, 13 predicted proteins | sample MGYA00511466_ERZ773037 | MGnify/ENA primary metagenome ERZ773037 (study PRJEB29015, sample SAMEA2738146) | human oral metagenome | biome: human oral; feature: human-associated habitat; material: saliva | place: China | collected 2202 ... | reverse complement strand
GGTGTATCGATTGATGGTCCACAGGAATTTCACGATGAATACCGACGCACAGCACGCAATGGTCCATCATGGTCAAAGGTTATGAAGGGGATAAAACAGCTCCAGGAACACCACGTGGAATGGAATGCTATGGCGGTAGTAAACGATTTCAATGCTGATTACCCGCTCGACTTCTATCACTTCTTCAAGGAGATTGGATGCCAGTTCATACAGATTTCGCCTATTGTAGAGCGCATCATACAACATAAGGATGGGCGACATCTAGCTACATTAACCGATAAGGAAGAGTTGCCAATAGCGGACTTCTCGGTTACACCAGAGCAGTGGGGCGACTTCTTGTGTACAATCTTTGATGAGTGGGTACGCAATGATGTGGGGCAAACCTATGTGGAGATATTCGATTGCATATTGGCTAACTGGGTGGGACAAACACCTGGTATCTGTGTGTATGCAAAGGAGTGTGGACATGCAGGAGTAATGGAGTTCAATGGAGATGTGTACTCTTGTGACCACTTTGTGTTCCCAGAATACAAACTTGGTAATGTAAAAGATAAGACATTGATTGATATGCTTTATGGGGAGAAACAACGGCAGTTTAGCAAACTCAAGCATGCCTCGCTCCCACTTCAATGTCGTGAGTGTGAATGGGAATTTGCCTGTCATGGAGAGTGTCCAAAGAACCGATTTATAAAGGATAAGTATGGTAATCTTGGTCTTAACTACCTCTGCAAAGGGTATAAGAAGTTCTTCCAACACATTGCTCCATATATGGACTACATGAAGAACGAACTACAGAATCAACGTCCACCAGCCAATGTCATGAAAGTTGCTGACCAGTTAGAAGCAATCTAAACATACGTTTATTAAGAAACAGAAGAGCCGATACTCTTAACGAGTACCAGCTCTTCTACGTTAGTATTTATGAAAAATTTGAGAGAATATTGAGACCTCACGGCCTCGAGTTGTTTTACTTTTAAATGATTATTTATTGAGAAAGCATAGAAATTGTCTTACTTTGTTATGGATGACACAGATGTCTGTATCTTATGTTGCAAAGTGTCTACCTTTACAGAATCAGCCTTAGCAACGGAAGGACCTTCATGGGGTTTGTCTACGGCAGCAGTACTTGATACTGCACGTGAAGCGTCTTCATCAGAGAAAGCAACTTGCATTGCGTTCCCCAACGTGAGGATAATTGCTACTATAGCAGCAGCCTTAAAGAGTGGCATAAGACGATGACGCATCGTGATGATACGTGCCTTCACAGGCTCATCCTTCTCTATGATCCCCAATACCCTTTGGTCAAAGTCACTGCCCAGTACGCTCTCTTCCTTCTCGTTCTTACTATATGTAAAAAGGTCGCGATAAGGTAGTAAAGCTGCTGGAATGTCCTCTTGAGAGAAGAACGCACGTAGAATCTCCTCTTCTTGAAGAGAAGTTTCACAGCGCCAATAGCGCTCCAGTAACTGTTCAATGTACTTATAATCCATAATTATCTAGTTTCAAATATCTTTGTTTGACCGCCTGTCTTGCTCGGAAGATATTAACCTTCACTTGCTCTTCAGTAATATCCAATATGACAGCTATCTCTTTATAAGATTTACCTTCGAAGTCTCTTAACTGCATACAGCTTCGTTGTTTCTCAGGAAGTGAATCTACTATCTGTCTAATTAAATTCACTCTGTCAGCTTGAATCATTCGGTCTTGTGGATTAGATGAAGATAATGGTTCTACTCCTTTTACATCTTCTAAAGAGTTATTATCATTCTCTTTTTTCTTGATGCGATCGAGTGAGAGATTACGACATATCGTCAAGCTAAAAGCTTCAATAGAGTCTATGTCCTCCCAATCAGAGCGACGATTCCAAACCTTTATCAGCGTATCTTGCACTATATCTTCAGCCTCAAATCTGTTGAGTGTGATACGAAGTGCAAGCCGGAAGAGTTGATTCTTCAACGGCAAGATATCATCTCGAAAACTGATATTTTTCATCTTCTCACTATTTAAATGACGATTATATATGACTAAAAGTTACAGAGAATAGTACGAAAGAGTATCCATTTAACCTTTAATAACACATCATTTATGATTATCACCTTATTGTTTACGACAACACAATCTCAATAATCAAGAGTATATTATATTAATAAATCAAAGATTGCAGAGCATACTTTGTTTTTTAACTAAGTATTTAGATTGCATAAAATAGCATTTCTCATTAATTCGCCAAGTATGCTCTACCTCCTCTAGGAAATCATAACCTATTCCAAGTATGTGTAACCATAAAGTCCACTACGATAATTGCTAAGGAATTCCTTACCTTCTTCTAAAGAGATCTTACCTTGTTTAACACTCTTTGTTACCCATATTTCCAATTGGCGAACAAGCTTCTTCGGATTGTACTGAACATATTCCAGAACTTCTTCGACAGTCTCACCATCAAAGATCTGATCGATATGATACCCCCCATCCTTCACTGAAATATGTACGGCATTGGTATCGCCAAAAAGATTATGCATATCACCAAGGATCTCTTGATAAGCCCCGACAAGGAATACACCAAGATAATAAGGCTCATTTGACTTTAATGGATGAACTGGTAGTACATGACTGCTACGCCCCATAGCAACAAAATTTGATATCTTTCCGTCACTATCACAGGTTATATCTTGCAATGTCGCATTACGGCTTGGACGCTCATTGAGACGCTGAATAGGCATCACTGGGAATAATTGGTCTATAGCCCAACTATCTGGAAGAGACTGGAAAAGGGAGAAGTTACAGAAATACTTATCTGCAAGAAGTTTATCCATGTTACGTAACTCATCAGGAACATGCTTCATGTTCTTTGCTAAATTATTGATTTCATGGCATACACTCCAATACATTGCTTCTATCTCCGCACGAGTACGAAGGTCAACCAAACCATGAGAGAATAATTCTAAGGCTTCTTCACGAATCTGCTCTGCATCATGCCAATCCTCTAACATATTACGAGCATCAAGATTATCCCATATATCATAAAGGTCTTTTACTAGCTGGTGATCGGTCTCTTTTGCTTCAAATTCTTCAGACATCTCAGGTAAAGATGCAGTTTCAAGAACATCAATAACAAGAACCGAATGGTGTGCAGACAAACTTCTACCACTTTCCGTAATGATATTTGGATGTGGAATATCACTCTTGTTAGCTGCATCTACAAACGTATAAACGCAATCGTTGACGTATTCTTGAATACTATAATTCACAGAACTCTCACTACTGGATGAACGTGTACCATCATAATCGACTCCAAGTCCACCACCACAATCTACAAAGTCTACGTTATACCCCATCTTCCTCAGGTTCACATAATACTGTGCTGCTTCATTTAGAGCCGTCTGAATACGACGAATCTTTGTTATTTGCGAACCTATATGGAAGTGAATTAGACGCAAACTATCATGCAGCCCTTTTGCATCAAGCGTCTCTAAAGCCTGAAGAAGTTCAGAAGAAGTAAGACCGAATTTCGATGCATCTCCACCACTTTCAGCCCATTTTCCAGAGCCACTAGATGCTAATTTTATACGAATACCAAGGTTAGGTTTAACGTTAAGTTTCTTTGCTGCACGTGCGATAAGATCTATTTCGTTGAGCTTTTCAACGACAATGAAGATACGTTTACCCATCTTTTGCGCCAATAGAGCAAGCTCAATATAACTCTGATCCTTATATCCATTACAGATAATAAGGGAATCACTCTGGCATTGAACAGCAATTACAGCATGTAATTCTGGCTTTGATCCTGCTTCCAAGCCTAAGTTAAACTTACGCCCATGAGAGATGATTTCTTCAACGACAGGCTGCATTTGATTCACCTTAATAGGATAGATTATGAAGTTCTCAGCTTTGAAGTCATACTCTTTTTTTGCTTTTTCAAAACAAGACGAAGTCTTTTCAATTCGATTATCAAGAATGTCAGGGAAACGAAGTAACACAGGAGGTGTAACATCGCGTAGGGCTAGTTCATCCATAACATCACGTAAATCAATTTGAGTATTATCTTTACATGGTGTTACATAAACATCACCTTTATTATTAATACCGAAATAAGAAGTACCCCACCCCGACGTGTTGTACAGTTCTGTAGAATCTTCTATCGTCCACTTTTTCATTGTCGTTTCCTAACCCTTGTATATCTTTTTCAAACTATAAATAGAAATTATGAATCTTCACAACTTACCGTTTAACGTTGTATCTAACGCTAACAACTGACAGACACCACCTACAGATATTTGAATCTTCTCATAGTTGTCCATCAAACTAACATCTAATGTATGCTTTGCCTTGGTGTAGAATGGTTCACGTTCTTGCAATTGTCTACAAACAAACTGGCTTACCTCCTCAGATTTCTTATTTAATAACAGAGGGCGAACAGACTTTCCCATCTGCAAATGACCATATAACACTTCAGGACTAGCTTTCAGATATATGGTCTCTCCCTGAGTATTCATATAATCCATATTATCAAAGAAACAAGGTGTACCACCTCCACAAGCTAGAATAACATTCTCAAACTCTGCCACCTCATGAAGCATTGCTTTTTCTATCTTTCGGAATCCTTCTTCCCCCTTTTCATCGAAGATCTGCTTTATAGATTTTCGCATCCTACTCTCTATATACCAATCTAAATCATAGAAAGGAATGTTCAACTCTTTCGATAAGGCTCGGCCAATAGTAGTCTTGCCAGACCCCATATAACCGATAAGAATGATACGAAGCGGTATGTTTCCAGCCTTGTTATCTGACATACTCACGAAATTTTCATATATCATTACACACTTTCTATGTCGTAAGAAAAAGTGTGATCAACATTATATTATAAAGGAGAGATCAGCTATCTTACTTTTTTCTCTTTGGCTCTGGAGCATTCTTAACAATATCCAAGCATTGTTCGTAAGTCAATTCAGAAGCCTTATCATAAAGAGCTTTCGGCATACGATAATTCTTACCATCATAAGCAACGTATGGACCATAACGCCCATTCATCACCTCCATCTTAGCATCTTCTTCAAAAGTCTTCAAGTGACGCTGTGCTTCTTGTAGACGCTTTTTCTGAATAAGATTGATAGCAGCATCAAGTGTTATTGTTAATGGATCTTCCCCCTTGGGTATTGATGTGTATTTTTTATCATGGAGTACATAAGGACCAAAGCGACCTGCTCCAATAACAACATCTGAGCCTTCAAACTGCCCCAATGTACGTGGTAATTTGAACAATTCTAGCGCTTCTTCTAGTGTAATGGTCTCCATACTTTTTCCTGTAGGGAGTTGAGAAAAACGTGGTTTATCCTCATCATCTGCACTACCTATCTGCACAACGGGACCAAAACGACCTATTTTAACAAATACAGGTTTACCACTTTTCGGATCTATTCCTAATTCTCTTTCACCAGCTTTATGTTCAGAGCGAGCATTCATAACCTTCTCAACTTCTGGTTCAAAGTTCTCATAAAAGAGTTTCATCTCTTTATTCCACTCCACTTCACCTGCTGCTATCTTATCAAATTCTTGCTCAACTTTAGCTGTGAAGTTATAGTCCATAATGTCTGGGAAGTTCTCCATTAGAAAGTCGTTAACAACTATACCAACATCAGTTGGTATCAACTTTCCCTTGTCAGCACCAGCCATTTCCTTCTTGCTCTTTGATGTTATTTTCAATCCAAGCAAGGAATCAACAGCATATTTGCGCTCTTCACCTTTACGATCACCTTTCTGAACATATTCACGTTGTTGAATAGTTGAAATTGTTGGAGCATAAGTTGAAGGACGCCCAATACCCAGTTCTTCCAATTTGCGAACCAGACTAGCTTCTGTATAACGATTTGGACCTTGTGAATAACGCTCTGTTGAGACTATTTCACGACGCTCCAACACCTCACCTTCATGTATCACTGGTAAAGCATGTGATAATTCCTCATTCCCCTCTTCATCATCAGTTGACTCAAAATAAACTTTCAAGAACCCCTCAAAAGCAACAACTTCACCATTTGCAACAAACTGCAAATCAGTTTGAGAAGAACCATCTTCTGAACTCAATGCTATATTAACTGTCGTTTTCTCTATCTGAGCATCAGCCATCTGAGATGCAATAGTTCGTTTCCAAATAAGATCATAAAGACGTTTCTCTTGACTAGTTCCTTCAATAGAGACATTCTCCATATAAGTAGGGCGAATAGCTTCATGCGCTTCTTGAGCGCCCTTACTATGCGTCTGATACATTCTTACTTTACTATATTCTGTGCCGTATAAGCGTTCTATCTCCGCCTTACTTGTATTAATGGCTAAAGCCGACAAGTTAACACTATCTGTTCTCATGTAAGTGATACGTCCTGCTTCGTACAATCTCTGGGCTATCATCATTGTTTGACTAACCGTAAATCCAAGTTTACGAGCAGCCTCCTGTTGTAAAGTTGATGTAGTAAAAGGTGGAGCTGGTATACGTTTTAATGGTTTCTTCGTAATCGATGAAACCGTAAACTTTGATTGTTTGCACAATTCCAAGAATGCTAAAGCCTCTTCATGCGTCTTAAATCTTTTATTCAGTTCTGTCTTTATCTCGTTCTTTGAGCCATCTTCACTAGTAACAGCGAAGATTGCATTCAGACGATAATAAGGCTCTGGTTGAAAATTTTGAATCTCTCGCTCACGCTCAACAATCAGACGAACGGCAACACTTTGCACACGACCAGCACTCAAAGCAGGCTTTACTTTTCGCCATAAAACTGGTGAAAGACGGAAACCCACTAGACGATCTAACACACGGCGAGCCTGCTGTGCATTTACCAAATTCATATCTAAATGACGTGGAGACTCAATAGCCTTGAGTATAGCAGGTTTGGTAATCTCGTGAAAGACTATACGACTCGTATTCTCTTCGTCAAGCCCCAACACTTCACACAAGTGCCAACTAATAGCTTCTCCCTCACGATCCTCATCGGAAGCCAACCAAATCTTCTTAGCCGCTTTAGCATTCTTCTTCAATTCGCTGACAACCTTCTTCTTCTCTTCTGGGATTTCATAATCAGGATTCAACGTATCGACGTCAATGCTTAGTTCTTTCTTCTTAAGGTCACGAATATGACCATAAGAAGACATCACTTTATAGTCTTTACCAAGAAACTTTTCTATTGTTTTAGCCTTTGCAGGACTCTCTACTATTACCAGATTCTCTTGCATGATTACTAATTGTACATTTTTTCAAGGACGCAAAAGTACTTAAACTTTTTGCTTACACCTTATATAATAGATAATTTTTCTACTTTTTTAAGTATTCGTCATGCCTTTGAAGAAAATCACGAAGAGCTTGTCGGATGGAACGCAACCCAAATTGTTCTGTATGAACTTCATTCAAAGGGGTCCATATAGCACTTTCTACATCATCTGCAGGACACAACTTTTCCTCATTTTCGACCTTACAAACAAAGAAAGCATCAAGTGTTGGAATGTCAAAGCCACTATAACGATACTTATTGGGAAGCGAACAGAAATAACACTTCTCCTTAATGACGAGGTTCGTTTCCTCCATTACTTCACGTGCTAAAGCCTCTCCTATCGTTTCACCAATATCACAGAAACCACCTGGAAGATCCAACGTTCCACGTCCAGGATCAAACTTCCTTCGTGTTACTAGCAACTCTCCTTTATCATTCAAAATAAAGGCTGCTACAGCAGAACTAGGATTAAGAAAATATTCAAAGCCGCAACTCTCACAACGTTTACTCTTTTCATTCTGTTCAACAAAATGCTTACTTCCGCATACAGGGCAATACTGAAACTTCTCTAATACGTGCATAAAATGATTATTGGAGATGAATTATTGATTGAGAGAAAACTGATATATCCAATACCAAAAGAACAGTTGTTAACATAAAACTCACAATCATTAAAATACCTTTAGACTCAATGCCTTTTACTTCTTCAATTTGCAAATATACTAAAAACTCTAAACTTCCACTAGTTTAATCCTATATTTTTGTTAACTTTGCGCCAATAGGCTACAAATCTGCTTGTAACCAAGGAGGCATTACCTCCAGCATTAATAAAATTTTGATTATTACATCTTAGCGGATAAGAATCAAATAAACATTATATTAGAATGAAATTAAGAAAACTTTTTCTTGTAGCTGGATTAGCTGCTATTGCAATGTCAATGTCAGCTCAGAGGGCTTTTGATGTTAAACTCTATAATGGTCGTCCACCCTATGACAACGGCGACTCACAGGATACTGCAAAGGTTCGCGTATACCTTCCAATGGAAAAAGAAGCCACTGGGCGTGCTGTTGTCATTTGTCCTGGTGGCGGATACTCCTCTCTTTCTATGGATAAAGAAGGCTATGATTGGGGGGAGTTCTTCCAGAATCAAGGTATAGCTGCTATCGTTCTAAAGTATCGTTTACCACATGGTGAACCCAATGTACCTATTTCTGATGCCGAACAAGCAATGAAGTTGGTACGTATGAATGCTACCAGTTGGAAGATTAATCGTAATGACATTGGTATCATGGGATTTTCTGCTGGTGGACATCTTGCAGCAACTATTGCAACATGTAGTCAAGGTGAGGCAAAGCCAAATTTCCAGATTCTTTTCTACCCTGTCATTTCAATGGTAGAAGGCTATGGGCATGAAGGTAGTCGTATCAACTTCTTAGGTAAACGTCCAAGTAAGCGTGACGAGAAGAAATACAGTGCAGATATGAACGTTAGTCGTGTTACTCCTCGCGCATTCATCGCTCTTAGTGACGATGATGATACTGTTCCACCTGCAAATGGTGTCAACTACTACACAGAACTTTATCGCAATGATGTTCGTGCTTCACTCCATGTTTACCCTAGTGGTGGTCATGGTTGGGGTAGTAAGATTGGTTTCCGTTATCACGAAGAAATGATGATGGATCTCAAGGCATGGTTGAAGAGTTTCTAAACTCTTACCAACATTATCCATAGAGACAACAGTTAACAACATATTGTTATCTGGAAAAACTTAATTAGCTTATAATTCTTGCGGGGTTGCCTTTACAGAGGCTATTCCGCATTTATTTTTGAACATCGAACTATTAATCTATTAACACTAAGCTTTGAGCCTACTAACACTAACCTTTGAGTCGACTAACACTAATCTTTTTGAACTTTGACCATTGACTATTGAACTAGGAACTTTATACACTTGGTACAGTTCTCCATTTAGCAAAAGACAATAAGGTTAAAATTAGAGGTCAACGGGTAGAGGGTGAGCCTGTTTTTTCTTTTCCAGCTGCAAAGATAAGCAGTTTTAGATAGAAAACAATGGGTTTTCGGGGTACAAGACTAACAAGTATTGCAAACACCGATGTAAGGCACTGTATTACAAGAAGATAAAGGTAAATGTAACCTTCAAACTATATCGACTTAACAAGTTAACCACTGACCTAACGGAATAAAGTCCAGAGAGCAAAAATAAATGATCTAAAAGAAGAAAAGTTCAATATTACATCTCTAACAATCACAAAATCACAAATCACAAAAAGGTAGTTTCAATATGCAAAATGGAATCCCATATAATATAATACCTTATTAATAAATAATAATATATAATGTCTATTTTAATTATGCGAAAACATGAAAAAACCTAAATGTGATTGTGATTGGTGTGATTTGTGATTTTAGTCTCTAACAATACAAGTATGTTTTTAACTTTGCTGTCACTTTTACATTACTCGCTTCTAACATACTCCCAACGAGATACAAAGTTTAAGTTGTAACAGCAATGACATCAACGACAAAAATGAGATTTTTTATTCTCATCATTGTTCTTTATTTATCTTACAAAAAACTAGTGGGGATGCACAAGTATGTACATCCCCACTAAGATTACTATCTTTTTTATAATAGTTTCTCTATTTCTTCACTCAAATTCTGTATCTGTGATGGATTTTTTACAACGTTATTACCACGATCAATAAGATAGATGATTGGCATAGTCTGCGCAGGAGCAGTATATGCACGACTGATACCCGTATCATCATAAACGTTTATCCAAGGAAGACTGGCTACTTGTTCTTTCCAGAAATGAGCGTTATTATCGAGAGAAACCATGTATATCTCCAATCCACGATCATGATACTTGTTATAAAGTTCACGCATTTTCATGATGTATTCAGTTGATCCTTCTGCAGAGAAAACATGGAAATCGAGCAAGACAACCTTTCCTTTTAAATCAGTAAGATGATGTTCTACACCACGATTATCACGCAAAGGTAAATCTATAACTCCCATCTCCTTCGCATCTACCTCCACAGGCTTAGTTTGTGCTTGCACTATTCTCTCGTCTTTCATACCTTTGATGGTGATATTATGCAGGTTCTGTGTACGATCCGAACCAGGATAATAAGTGTCCCAACTCGTTGCAACAGCTCCAAACACCTTGTTATCCTTGGCATCCTTAGTAGGGTCAAAGATTAAACGAGCTTCATTCCCCACTACAATGTATTGGAATAAAGCAAAGTAACTATAAGCACGCATTGGTTCTTTGAAGATGTAATTACGTGACACATCTTGCTTATAACCACTAACAAGAACATTCACTAAAGAGTCGGCAATATCTGGACGCTCGGCATAAATAGTTTGACACTGAGCTTGTAAGTCAACTTGCTTCAACGCTAACTCCTTTATTTTCTCATTCTCATAAGAACCTTTTACAGAATAATCTGTTGCCATCTGCGGATAAGTAGCTTGCACATTTACCGTTTCAGTAGAGTCTATAGCAATATTAATAATCTGTCCGGCAATACGCAAACGAAAGAACTCTGGATGATCAACCTTATCTGAAGAGAACGAAAAATTGCCCTTTTCATCGAGTTTTACAGAATCTATTGTAGAGAAACCCTCTAGACCATTATGCTCAAAATAGAGCATAGAATCTTTTGCATTAGCAATTGAGCCATTAACATGAAATTGTTCTCCAGCACAACTAGCCAGCACAATTACCCCCACTGCTATTATTCCTGCAACGAATATTCTTTTGATAGTATGCTTCATTAATTAATAGATATTACGTTTTTAACTTTTAAAGTTTCGTGCAAAGGTAACGTAAATTGATAAAACAGCAAAGCAATTAGTATCAAATATTATCAAAGTGATATATAAAAAACAAAGTATTCTCCCCCTAATCTTCAGACTATTCCATTTTTCTTTCCTACGCCTCATTTCTACCTCACAAGAAACTTTACATCAATTTACGCAACCACCAAATAAGTTTAGAAAGAGATATTCTCTTTTTAGCTCATAAGGCGATTTTATTTGCTATAGTATTACCTTCTAAGATAAAGAGTACATTACTTTAGATCTACTTTTAGTTTAATAATTATCAGATTTTAATTTTATAATAAATATTTTTAGTCTATTTTTAATTTAGAAAAAACCTTTTCAGAAACATTCAATAGTTACTTTTACAACATAGGTTACATACCCATAAAGGACTATCTTGCTCTATACCACGTTTTAAAGACTTACATCTATAATGGAGAAAGCTGATGATGAAGAACATAGAAGACCACTGGTTTTCCCTAGACAACAAGTTAGAACAACAAGAGAAAACAATTTTAAAATCATTGATTATCAGTCGAAAATAAATAGCCAATTATTTGTCCGTTAAATATATAATAGGTAAATTTGCACGGATTAATTTTGAAGGGATGCGTGAAAAGGGACGTTAGAAGGTATCAAACCTTACGTACATATCACTTTTTGTTCCCTAGATGTTGGTCAAAACAATAAGTATTTTTAATTTTAGATGAACGTAATTACGAAAACAGTTCAATTGCCAGATGGAAGAACCATCTCAATTGAAACCGGAAAGGTTGCAAAGCAGGCAGATGGAGCCGCAGTGCTCCGCATGGGCAACACAGTACTTCTTGCCACTGTTTGTGCAGCTAAAGAGGCAGTTCCGGGTACAGACTTTATGCCTTTGCAAGTTGATTATCGCGAGCAATATGCTGCAGCAGGACGTTATCCAGGTGGTTTCACCAAACGCGAAGGCAAAGCAAATGACGATGAAATCCTTACTTCACGCCTTGTGGATCGCGTACTTCGCCCACTATTCCCATCAGATTATCACTGCGAAGTTTATGTACAGGTAATGCTGTTATCAGCCGATGGCATTGATCAGCCAGACGCTCTCGCAGGATTTGCAGCATCAGCAGCTTTAGCAGCTTCTGACATCCCTATTGATTATCCTACATCAGAGGTTCGCGTTGCACGTGTTAATGGTGAGTATGTCATCAACCCGACTTTCGAACAGATGAAACATGCAGACATGGATCTCATGGTGGGTGCTACTAAGGACAACATCATGATGGTTGAGGGTGAGATGGATGAGGTTTCTGAACAGGATCTTATTGGCGCTTTGAAGGCAGCACATGAGGCTATCAAACCTATGTGTGAGATGCAGGAAGAGCTTTCTAAGGCATGTGGTACTGACGTGAAACGTGAGTATGACGACGAAATCAATGATGAAGACTTACGCGAACAGGTACGCAAAGAGACATACGATGCTTGCTATGCTGAGGCTCAAAGCGGTGACAACGATAAGAAACATCGTGAGGAAACCTACGAGAAAATCAAATCTGATTTCATTGAAGCATACGATGCAGCACACACTGACTTAAGTGAAGACGACCTCGAAGAAAAACACGCAGAAATAGAAAGATACTTTGCTGATGTTCAACGTGACTCTATGCGTCGTAGTGTTCTCGACACTGGCAAGCGTATGGATGGACGTGCAACAGATGAGATTCGACCAATATGGTGTGAGGTAGATACTCTACCAATGCCACACGGAAGTGCTATCTTCCAACGCGGTGAAACGATGTCTTTATCAACTTGTACACTCGGCACCAAGATGGACGAGAAGATGGTTGACAACGTGTTAGATAAGAGCTATCAACGCTTCCTCTTACACTATAACTTCCCTCCATTCTGTACAGGTGAAGCTAAGGCACAACGTGGTGTTGGTCGTCGTGAGATTGGTCATGGTCACTTGGCATGGCGCGCTTTGAAGGGGCAGATTCCAGCAGACTTCCCATATACAGTACGCTTAGTTAGCCAGATTCTTGAGTCTAATGGTTCTTCATCAATGGCTACCGTATGTGCAGGAACATTGGCATTGATGGATGCAGGTGTTCCAATGAAGAAGCCTGTATCTGGTATTGCTATGGGTCTTATCAAGAACCCAGGTGAGGACAAATATGCTGTATTGAGCGATATTCTTGGTGATGAGGATCACTTAGGAGATATGGACTTTAAGACTACAGGTACTAAGGATGGTTTGACTGCAACACAGATGGATATCAAGTGTGATGGTCTATCATTCGAAATCTTGGAGAAGGCTTTGATGCAGGCTAAGGCTGGTCGTGAGCATATCCTCAACCTATTGACAGAGACTATCGCAGAGCCACGTCAGGAAATGAAGCCACAAGTTCCACGTATTATCCAATTGGAGATTCCAAAGGAGTTCATTGGCGCAGTGATTGGTCCTGGTGGTAAGATTATCCAGCAGATACAGGAAGAAACAGGTGCAACTATCACTATCGAAGAGACAGAGGGAATTGGTAAGGTACAAGTTTCTGCGCCTAACAAGGATTCTATTGATGCTGCTCTTGGTAAGATAAAAGCAATCGTTGCAGTTCCAGAGATTGGCGAGGTATATGAAGGAACTGTGCGTTCTATCATGCCATACGGTTGCTTCGTAGAGATTCTACCAGGTAAGGACGGCTTGCTTCACATCTCTGAAATCGACTGGAAGCGTCTTGAGACTGTTGAAGAGGCAGGTATCAAGGAGGGCGATAAGATTAAGGTTAAGTTACTCGACATCGATCCTAAGACTGGTAAGTACAAGCTTTCTCGTCGTGTATTGCTTGAGAAGCCAGAGGGGTATGTAGAGCCTCAACGTCGCCCAAGAGGAGAACGTCGTCCACGTCGTGATGGTGAGCATCGTCATGAAGAGCGTCGCCCACGTCGCGAGAACAACGATGTAGAGAATAACGACTAATCGTTCGTTTGAAATAATACTATAATCCCCCAGAAGTCGACTATAGCTTGCTGGGGGATAAGTTTTTTCTTATTTCCCTTGCTCATTCCATTTTATCTTTTTACCTTTGCCGCCGTGAAACAATTAGCAATGACATATCAAGGCAACAACGTACTGCAAAGAATTATCGAATTCTTTGCATCTTTTTGCACTTTATCTTTGGTCAATCCAAATAATTTGCTAACACACAATATGCGCACCTAGCGTCTAATAACACATTTTTTCTTCTCGCATACGCGCGCGCGAAGCGTGCCGTAACCCCTGTAAACAAAGGACTTCTAGGAGTTTCCTTTGTTCGCTTTTTTATGCCCTTTTGTGAACTCCGTTTTAAGCAAAATAAGAACGAAATAACAACTATTTAAATCAATAAAAACCGGATACATTACTTCTGTGTCCTTTAAATTAAAACAAAATGATAGCAACTGAAAGAAAGATTTATCAAAAACCTCAATGCAATATCATTTGCGCAGAAGCAGAAGCCTTGTTAGTTACTGGCAGTGGTAATGCAGGAGAAATTCAATCTGGTACGGTAACAGGAGATGCAAAACAAAACATCTTTAGTGAAGAAGACTTGGATAATGCTTCTTGGAATGATACGGAAGAGAACTAATAACTGTTTGAAAAGAAAATGAATATATTTATGAAAAGATTAACTATAAGTTCAGTATTGCAAAGCATGTGTTATGGTTTTGCAGTTTTATTGCTTACTGCCAGCTGTACCAATGATGATACAGTGCAGGAGGGAAAACAAAAGAAGACCGATATTCCTACAGGTTCAATTGTCTTTACAGGTTCTTCTCAGCCAGATGCAACTACACGTACGGCAATTCTTAATCATACAAAGGGTTCGGATGCTTCTGTGAATTGGAGCAGCACAGACAAGATATGGGTAAAGGACGATGGAGGACACTGGCAGCAGAGTGGATCTGTAACATTCCCCTTTGCTGCTAATAAGGCGGAAGGATTGTTTGCCCTCTCTGGTACTTATACAGGTGCTTCACATGATATTATTTATACTAATAAGACTGTTACAGGGTCACAACCACGAGTAGAGATTAAAGCAACACAAACACAGTCTGCACCAAATAACTTTGATCATGCAGGTGAATCGGGAGATTGCGGAATTGCTACAGCTAATAAAGCTGGTAATGATTATAAATTCACACTTAACCATAAAGCTTCCTATCTTTGCTTAATTCCTCGTACCACTAACGAATATGTAAAGCGAAGCAAGTTGTTTAAGATTGAGATTATGAGCGACGATTACATTGCTGGAACTTATAAGATTGCCGAAGATGGCATACTTACGCTTGCCTCAGGCGGTTCAAATACAATTACTGTAACAACGGGTTCAGGCTTTGCAATCGATAATTCTACTGGTGATATGAGTAAGAATGCAACCTACGCAGTAGTAGCTCCGGGCACTCATACTTTCCGCATTCGCTACTGGCTTCGCAATACAATAGACAGCCAATATGGCACAATAGAAGGCACAGTATCTAAGATTGTTACGCTTAACTGTACAGCAGGTTCTATTCATGATATAACATCTAATCTTAATCCACATGATTATGCGGGCGACAAATACTACATGTGGGATGCCCAGCAGAATTATTGGTTAGACCACGAATGGAATAGTTCCGATCCATGGCAGCCAATGTGGAATAGTAGTAGTCCTTATTATAGCTACCATCGGTGGAACAACGGAGATTTACGTACCTATCACAAGGGCGGAGGTTCTGGTCGCTTTGATGCTACCTATAGTTGTGCAGGACTTCCTAACGCGAACGAGATGTCTTGGTATGTAATGTACGGCGACCCTCGTTGGGATGCCGACGAACTCTGGACAATTTGGAATCATTTATATAAAGGTGGTATGTGGTTTAAGAAGAAGTCAGTCTTACAAGCAGAGGGGCTTTATAATACCGATAAATCTGCCGACGGTACAACCGATATGCGTACAACGATCAAGGACTACAGCAACAGCAATAGTAGTATCAATAATTCTGGTTTCCCATTTGCTGACGCAGGTAATTACTTTTACTTGCCTGCTTTGGGTTACTACAGGTTTGAGCAGCTGAAAGAATTTGGCGGTGTTGGCGCCTATTGGTCGTCGAGCGCTCTCCCGTGGCACGGCGATGATGCGTACTCCCTGGGCTTCCGCAGTGGTCTCGTCTCCGTGTCCAACAGCTACCGCAACAACGGGTTCATGGTCGGCGGGTTCGAGTAGTCCGTGCGATTGCCCCTTTACAGGTGTCGCCCTCTAAAAGGCAAGAATTAATGCAAAAAAACATGACAAAAGAGGGTGGAAATAGATCCTTTATAAATGACTGATAATCAGTACCTTATAAATATGGCATCAAAGTATGATACTTAGGGGGTCTAAGTATGATACTCAGGTACCCTCAGTCCCATACCGAGGGTGGCTCGAATAAGAAAACAATTTACAAATCATATTTATCAACTTTAAAACATTAATATTATGGCATTTTTTAAGAAAGTAAAGAAAAAGCTAACAGGACTATGGTATCCAGAAGCGATAACCGTAGGGAAGCCCGTAACAACCGATCAAGTGGCTGACCGGTTGGCATTGATTTCGACCGTGAGTCGTGGTGATACGTATGCTGTGCTGAAGGATTTAGGTGTTGTTATGGCAGCTTTTATGGCTGAAGGTCGCACGGTGAAGTTGGAAGGCGTTGGCACATTCTATTATACCATCAACGCCGACAAGGGTATTGCGAAACCAGAAGAAGTGACGGCAAAGCAGATCAAGAATGTCCGTGTCCGTTTCATTCCCGAGACTTCGCGCACACAGAGTAACAAGGTTGCCACTCGTTCGTTGGTTTCTGATTCTATTCACTGGGAGGAGTGGAAGGAAGGCCTCACCCCCTCCCCCTCTCCGAAAGGCGAGGGGAGTGAAGAGCACCCTGGACTGGTGACAGAGGGATAAAGAATAATATCTTTCCGGGGGTGCATTATACCTCCTGGAAAGTCAAGAGATTATAATTCTGGAGTCTTAAATCGTTTATTAGAGCTAGACGAAAAACACCTTATAAATCCTTTGCAACTCTATTGTTTGCAAATCTTCTCTTTTGTTAATAATCATAAAAGAGAAACCTATTATTTGCTTTGTTACGAAATAACAAATATCTTTGCCACGGAATTTCAAAGGCTTTTAGATGGCTAAGCAAAACCAAAATACAAGACAGATGCTTATTGCATGGCTGCTGTTGGCACTCTTCATGTTGCCAATGGTGGTTAAGTCTGTGCATGTATGTCAGGTTGAAACTGAGCTTGCTAACGGTCATCACGCAACAGGACAACAAGGTCAAAACCACAATCCTGACTCTTGTTCCATCTGTCACTTTACCTTTTTCAACTTTGTAAAAGGTGCGGATGTCTTGCTTGCAACAGCAACCCTTATCTTATTGGGCTTCCTCTTCCTTTTTACGCACATCTCTTATGTACGCCCAGAAGTAGAAGTCACCAGCCTTAGAGCTCCCCCTGTACGTTTTTAAAGGGGACGTTCATAAATGATAATCACTGTTATTAGTCTTCCTGATTATCAACTTATTATCCTTTATTAAGCCCTCTTTCCGTCATCACGACAGGGATTATAGCGTAATATTGCATCCTCTCGTATAGGGGAGAATACGCTTTATTGTAAGTCTATAATCTGTCGTCATGGCGCACAAACACCCTCTTTTATATTGCTTCCAACGCATATAAAGGAGAGGAAACAGCATTTCTTTTATTTAAACATTAGAACACGTGATAATGAATAAAGCTATTTTAGCTTTCGTTCTATCACCTATTTGTGTGACAGCAGTAGCCGTACAACACACTTCAATAGTCGTTCCAGCGAAGGAAAAAAGCGACGTTGACAGTAGTATTGTTATGCAAGATGTCACTGTATTAGGTGATCGTCAGAAAGAGACACAAATGTCATCTTCTGTCAATACTGTACGCATTGACAAGTCGTATTTACAGACAAACTTCACGGGAAGTCTCATGCAATCACTCAGTGGAATACCTGGAGTTAAGGCAATGAGTATCGGTTCTGGACAATCGAAACCCACGATACGTGGACTCGGTTTTAATCGAATGGTTGTAACCGAAGATGGCATCAAACATGAAGGACAACAGTGGGGAGATGACCACGGATTAGAGATTGATCAGTTCGCTATCGACCGTATCGAAGTGATCAAAGGACCTGCTGCTCTACTCTATGGATCGGACGCTATTGGTGGAGTTATCAACCTTTACACCAACTTCATACCTACAAAACCATTTGAAGGAAGTGCCTCTCTCTTCACGAGAAGCAATAACGCATCTATTGGAGCAGCAGCCCGTTTGCAAGGAACTGGTAAGCATTTCTATTGGAAGGCAAACGCAACTTACATTGATTATGCCGATTACAAAGTACCAACCAATAGTATTCAGTACTTCTCTTACGACATCCCTCTCTATAAGAAAAGACTTCGTAACACAGCTGGATTAGAGCGTGATGGGAGCGTAACCATTGGTTACAAGCATTATAACTTCCATACTGAGTTGAAGTTTTCTGATACATATTCAAAGAGTGGATTCTTTGCTAATGCACATGGTCTGGAGGTCAGATTGTCAAGCATTGACTATGATAAGTCACGTCGAGACATCGACTTACCCTATCAGAGTGTGAACCATTTTAAGGCAATGAGCCACACTGTTTATCAACATGGCAACTTAGCTCTTGAAGCCAACATAGCCTATCAGAACAACCATAGAAAGGAGCTTGCAGAAGCGGTATCACATGGTTATATGCCAATTCCTCCACATACCCTTGAGCGTGAATTTAAGAAAGATACCTACACTGCCAACGTCATTATGCGCCTCACGATGGGTGAACGACACACACTGACAACAGGTATCAACAGTGAATATCAGCATAACCGCCGTGCAGGATGGGGCTTTATTATTCCAGACTTCGAGACTACCTCGTTCGGAGCTTACGCCTTCGACCGCTTTAAAGTGACGAACGACTTGATTTTGAATGCTGGTGTTCGTTATGACCACGTACATACTCACTTACACAGTTACAACGACTGGTTCAAGACACCAATCAATGCTACTGACTCCGTATATAAGGAACGCTCCATCAATCTTAGCCGTTCTTTCAATAGCTTGACATGGTCAGCTGGTGTAAACTATGCAGTTAAGCAATGGATATTGAAGCTCAATATCGGTAAGAGTTTCCGTGTTCCAATACCAAAGGAACTCGGTACAGATGGTGTCAATTACCACATCTTTAGATACGAGAAAGGTAATCCAGACCTCAAACCAGAAGAGTCTTATCAAGTGGATGCAGGTATTCACTGGGGCAATGATCGACTTTCCATTCAGTTCGATCCCTACCTCAATTACTTCCCGAACTACATCTACATGAATCCAACTCCCGATTACTACGAAGGCTTACAATGGTATTTTTATACACAAAGTCGCGTGATTCGCTATGGAGCTGAGCTACAATTAAACTGGAAGATACTCCCTTCTCTGAGCACGGAACTAAAGGGTGAGTATCTATATGCCGAACAGTTATCAGGAGCAAAGAAGGGTTACACCCTCCCATTCAGCACTCCTTGGTCAGCAGATGCCACTATCAAGTATGATTTCTGTCGTGAGAAGAT
>ERZ773037.589-NODE-589-length-19801-cov-6.167325_pt1 | contig 19801 bp, 17 predicted proteins | sample MGYA00511466_ERZ773037 | MGnify/ENA primary metagenome ERZ773037 (study PRJEB29015, sample SAMEA2738146) | human oral metagenome | biome: human oral; feature: human-associated habitat; material: saliva | place: China | collected 2202 ... | reverse complement strand
AAGAGATAGATACACCAAATAAGGTAATTTCATATATAGAAAATAGGAAATAGTGAAATATGATAAAGCTAAGGGCATTTTTAATATCAGTAATACTGGTATTAATAACACTTTTAATTTTAGATAAAACATATATAAAAAAAATAGAGGACTATTATAGAGTAAATGACAATAGTATCCGTTACAATACATCTTATGAGAAGTATAAAAGTAAGGATATGATATTAGAAAATATGACTCCTAATACAGTGTTGTTATTAGGTTCATCAGAGTTGACAACTACTATAAATGAAGACTATCATCCAAAGAAAATTTTTAACTATGGAGACTTCAATATTATGCAGGTAGGTGTAGGTAATTCTCAAAATATTATTCATGCAGCTACTTTAGGATCTATTGGTGATGACGTTAGAAATAACGAAATAGTTATGATTCAATCGATTCAATGGTTCGATAATAAAAATGGGATACTAAAAGATGCATTTTTATCTAGAATTTCTGATGAACATGTATATAATACTATGGCTAATAAAAAGATTAGTAAGCAAACTAAAGAGAAGTTTATTAATAGGGTGATTGAACTTTCATCTACTAATAAAGAGCTAAATGATAAGTATAAAAGTTATAAACGATACTTTGTAGAAGGTAAGGGTAATGTTATTACAGGAGAGTTTTTAAAGCTAAATAATTATATACATTCTTTTAAAAATAAATATAGTTTTTATAGAAATAAAGGTAAGGAAAATTATCCTATGAGTGGTGAAAATACACCAAACTATAATTGGGATCAACTAGATGAGCAAGTTACGAGTGAAGCTATTGAAAAAACTAATAATAATGACTACCAGATTGATAATACATATTATGATAAATACATAAGAAATAAATATGATCAATTAAAAAATAGTTCAAAAAATACAAAGTATGATGATTCTAAAGAATATGATGACTTAGATATTCTACTATCGATAGTGAAAGACTTAAATATTAAGATGAAATTTGCCATTCTTCCTGCTAATGGAAAGTGGAGTGATTATACAGGGATAGACAGTGCAACACGTCAAGTTGCTTATAATAAAATAAAAGAAATTGCCCAAAAAAATAATATAGAAGTAATGGATTATTCGAGTAAAGAATATGAAGAATATTACATGTTTGATGCAATGCATTTAGGTTGGAGAGGATGGATTGATTTTGAGAGAGATCTTTATAAACTTAAAAAATAAAATTAACGATAAACATAGGCTAATATTTTGGACAATATTTTTCTATATTGTAATTATGGGAATAATAATTTATTGCTTTATGACTGACTTTTCTAATGTACAGGAATATGTATATAGTGAATTTTAGAATTTAAAAAGGATAGTTTTTTAAGAGACTATTCTTTTTATTTTTTATTTACTGATATCAACACATAAAATATTGATTTTCTAAATTTTAAGTATTATAATTAGTTGTAGATATTTTTTAAAATGTTCATATTTTTAACAAGAAAAAGTATGAATAAAAATTTTTAATAATCAATAAATTAGGAGAAAATATTTTATGGAGAAAAATATTAAATATTTATTAATGTGTGCAGCTATACCTACTAGTATTGTGCTTGTTGGTGGAGATAAAGTTAGTGCGGCTGATGTTGAAGCTACTAATACAACTGAAAATACTACAGCAGTTAGCAGTGAAGCTGCAACTAGTAATAATACTGATAAAATTATTACTAAGTGTGACACACCAAAACAAAATATAGTTAACGAAGGTGGTCATGTTAATGTAGAGGGACAAAATGCGACTTTAAGTAAAGATGGGAAAAGTGTAACTTATCCATATACAGTTGCTTTTCAAAGAATGCATTCAAGTGATCACGGTCAAACAGTGAGCGATGTTCTAATCCGTATTCCTAAAATTGAGGGTGCGACAGTTAACTTCACACTTATAGGGACTAGAGATTCACAAGGTAATCCAGTATCTGTAAATGAGCCGATGAAAGAAGTTTCTTATGACGATACATTGGAAGGTGGCGAGAATACTTTTGACACGCCGACTTCTGAAGAGCTTGCTGCAGGGAAAAAACCATATGTAGTTAATAGAAGTAAGGATGATTACGCCTCTCTTGAAAATGGAAAAATTGCTGCATATGCACTATACGCTAGCTTTGATAAGAGTCAGGCTGTTAGAGTTGAAATCACACTTCCTTTTGAAATAGCGAAAAATATTAAGTATTTACCAATTGATGCTAGAATGGTTTGGAAAGCAAGCCAAGAAGGTGGCATTCAAGGGTATGAAACTGGTGCGCAAAACTTAGAGGAGTATCCAAACCACTCTTTAGTTGCTGAAGAAGGGAGTAAAGGACTTGTAGGTCTTGAAAATCCTTCATCGATAGATGATAGTTATGTAAAAGATGGGCATCTAATAAAATCAGTAACTAACCCAAGCACTTATATTACGCCAAACAATGGTGATTGGACTAATATTCCAGAAGATACAAATCTTGATGTAAAAACATTTTTCCACTATGCTGAAATATTTAACTTAAGAGCTAATCCAGCGGTAACGTATTATATATCTGAAAAAGAGGACATGGCTGACCAAGATGTTTCTGCATTATATCAAGGAGATGTAGTTGTTGATTATGTAATTAAAGGTACGAACAAACAACTTAAAGATACTTATACAAAGGTTGCATTAACACCTATTTATAATGCAAGTGGAGAGCTTATTACTTATAAACTTGAAGAAAATAGTAATGAACGCCCTCAAAAAATTACTGTCGATGGTAAAAATTATATTCTTGTTGGTGTTTCATCAACATCTGATGCAGAGAGTGGTACTTTAAAAGAAGGTTCAACTCATGTTGTCTATGAATATGTATTAGAAAATGAAGTAAAACCAGCACCAACACCAACACCTAATGTAAAACCTACTCCAACTTCAACTAAAAAAGAAGTTACTAAAGTGAAAAAAGCTGAGAAGAAAAAACAATTACCAAATACAGGTATGACTACTTCATCAAGCTTGTTAGGAGTAGTAGGAATCTTTGCATTAGCAGGGTTACTTTTACGTATAAGAAAAGAAAAATAAAAATTAATAAGATAGAGTTACGAAGAAATTAATTTCTTTGTAACTCTTTTTAAAAAGGTTGATAGGTAAGGGTTTTCTGTATAAAAATATCTCTATATATTCTTTAGTTCTATAAAAAAATATGGTATAATAAGGGGACGAAATGTATGTATTTTAGAATGAAGTAACCATTTTAAAATATATATATTAATCTATTTATTTTTAGATGGTATAGTAAGGTGAATAATGAACGTTGATAAGCGATTTGAAACAGAAATAGTAAAGAAATATAGAGAAAATATACAAAAAAAGAAAGTGTCTTTATTCTTAAAATTATTTTTTGATAGGGTTTTAGCATTACTTATGCTTATTCCATTATCCCCGATTATTTTAGGAATCGCTATTTGGATAAAACTAGATAGTGAAGGACCGGTTTTTTATAGGCAAGAAAGAATAACGACATACGGAAGAACTTTTAGAATTTTTAAATTTAGAACAATGGTAAAAGATGCTGATAAGATGGGTGCAGCAGTTACTCAACAAAATGATCCGCGTATTAGTAAAGTTGGGAATAAACTTCGTAAAGTACGACTAGATGAACTTCCACAATTAATAAACGTCTTAATAGGCGATATGAGTTTTGTAGGTGTTCGTCCAGAAGTTGCTAAATATGTAGATCGTTATACTGATGAGATGAATGCAACACTACTTCTTCCTGCGGGGATAACATCACCAGCTAGTATTGAATATAAAGATGAGGATGAAGTTATTGAGAAGTATAAAGGAAGCGGTAGAAGTATTGACGATATCTATGTAGAAGAGATTTTACCAGATAAGATGAAATATAATTTAAAATATATTAAAGAATTTAGTGTTATAAATGATATTAAAATAATGATAAGAACTGCTTTAGCGGTTATAAAATAGGAGTTAGAAATGAAAAAATATAATATACCATTTTCGCCACCAGATATTATTGAAGATGAGATTAATGAAGTAATTGATACTTTAAAATCTGGGTGGATAACAACAGGACCAAAAACAAAAGAATTAGAAAGAAGATTATCAGAATTTACTACAACGCCTAAAACAGTATGTTTAAATTCAGCAACAGCTGCTTTAGAATTAGTATTAAGAGTACTAGGTATTGGTGAAGGCGATGAGGTTATCGTACCAGCAATGACTTACACTGCATCATGTAGTGTTATTTATCATGTTGGAGCGAAAGCTGTAATCGTTGATATTCAAAAAGATGGTCATGAGATGGACTACGCTGCATTAGAAAATGCGATAACAGAAAAAACAAAAGCTATAATCCCAGTTGATTTAGCGGGGATTCCATGTGATTATGATAAAATTTTCGAAGTAGTAAATGCGAAAAAATCACTGTTTAAAGCAAATAGTGAATACCAAGAAAAATTAGGGCGTGTTGCAGTAGTAGCTGATGGAGCTCATGCATTAGGAAGTGTTTATAAAGGTGTTAAAGTAGGAGCGGTAGCAGACTTTACAACATTCTCATTCCACGCAGTTAAAAACTTTACTACAGCTGAAGGTGGAAGCGTAACATGGAAAGAAAATCCTAATTTTGATAATGAAGAACTATACAAAGAGTTTCAAATATATTCTCTTCATGGTCAAACTAAAGATGCTTTAGCAAAAACAAAAGCAGGTTCATGGGAATATGATATAGTTATACCTGGTTATAAATGTAATATGACTGATATTATGGCGTCTATCGGTTTAGCTCAGCTAGATCGTTATCCAAAATTATTAGAACGTAGAGTAGAGCTAGTAGAACAATATAATAAAGCTTTTGAAGGAACTAGAATAGTACCGCTAGTACATTATACAGATACTTATAAATCTTCAGGGCATTTATATATTACACACATTAAAGGTGCTACTTATGAGCAACGCGGTGAAATTATTACAAAAATGGCAGAGCGTGGAATTAGTTGTAATGTACACTATAAACCATTACCGCTATTAACTGCATATAGTAACTTAGGTTTTGATATCAAAGATTATCCAAATGCCTATGATTATTTTGTAAATGAAGTAACTTTACCACTACACACTCGTTTAAGTGATGAAGATGTTAAGGTTATTGTTGAAAACTTCAAAAAAATAGTAGCGGAGGTTGTAGGTGAGTAGTTTAAAAGAAATTCAAAATAAAAGTTTAGAAATGGCTGAATATTTTGTAGAATTTTGTCGTGAACATGACTTACTTTGTTACCTTTGTGGCGGTGGAGCAATAGGTGGTTTAAGAAATAAAGGATTTATCCCGTGGGATGATGATTTAGACTTTTTTATGCCAAGAAAAGATTATGAGAAACTACCTGAATTATGGAAAAAATATGCTAAAAAAGAGTACTTTTTATCTAAAAGTGATTCGAAGTTTGTAGATAGAAACTTATTTATTACAATAAGAGATACACAAACAACATGTATTAAACCATATCAACAAGATTTAGACATGCCTCATGGATTAGCACTTGATGTTATACCTTTGGATTATTATCCAAAAGACGAATCTAGCAGAAAAAAACAAGTACGCTGGGCATTAATTTACTCACTGTTTTGTGCACAAACTATTCCAGAAAAACATGGTGCTATTATGAAGTGGGGTAGTACAATCTTACTTGGCCTTACTCCAAAAGCATTACGCTATAAAATTTGGAAAAAAGCTGAACGAGAAATGACTAAATATACTCGTGAGGAAAGTGATGGTATAACGGAACTTTGTACAGGACCAGGATATATGAAGAAAAAATATCCAATTGAAGCATTTGATGATAATATTTTTATTGACTTTGAAAATACAAAAATGCCAATTCCTGTTGGGTATGATATTTATTTAAAAACAGCTTTTGGTGATTATATGACACCACCACCAAAGGAAAAACAAGTACCACATCATGATGCGGTAATAACTGATATGAAAAATAGTTATATTAAATATAAAGGGGAATATTATGGGCGAAAAAATTAGTGTAATTGTTCCAGTATACAATGTGGAGCAATACTTAGAACGTTGTGTAGATTCTATAATTAATCAAACATATACAAACCTAGAAATAATTTTAGTAAACGATGGCTCAACAGATAACAGCGGAAAATTATGTGATGAATTAGCAAAAAAAGATGAGCGTATTAGAGTAATACACAAAGAAAATGGTGGATTATCAGACGCTAGAAACAGAGGGATAGAAGAAGCTGAATCTGATTTAGTAGGATTTATTGATAGTGATGATTACATTGACAGTGACATGTATGAATTATTACTAAAAAATCTAAATAATACTAATGCAGATTTGTCTATGTGTGCCCTTTATGATGTTTATAATAATACTCCTGAAGCACAGGTAACTAATAAAGAAACTTGGGAATTAAGCTCAGAACAAGCTATAAAAATGGTTATGGAAGCCAAAATATTATCTGTTACAGCAGTTAACAAGCTGTACAGAAAAAGCCTATTTTCAGATTTAAAATTCGAAGTAGGAAAAATAGCTGAAGATGCATTTATAATGGTAAAACTATTAGATAAATGTAAAAAAATAGTTGCAACAAATGAGAAAAAATACTACTACGTTCATAGAGAAAATAGTATTACAACTCAAAAATTCTCAACAAAATTTTTAAATGTAATAGAAGCCTATGAACAAAATCGCAATATCATTTTAGAAAAATACCCAAAATTAAAAGATGTAGCTCAAACTAGAATGAGTTGGGCATATTTTTATGTATTGGATAGATTATTATTAGATGATAATTATAATGATAAAGAGTTAGAAAATAATTTAATTTCATATCTAAAAAATCATCGTAAAGATATTTTGAATGATCCATTATTTACGAGGGGAAGAAAAATAGGGTTTATAGCTCTATTACTAAACAGAAACCTATATAGAAAATTAATAGAGAAAAGAGGATATTAGACAATTTATGTTAAAATCAATAGAAAAGAATTATAGTAAGATAAATTGTATATTTATATTAATAGTCGCGGTATACTGTATGTGTGGACTAATAGTCCCTTTACAATTTATCTCTGCTAATAAGATAGTTGCTGGAGTTATGACTATATTTGGTGTGTTACTAGCGACATACAATTTATTTATAAAGAAAGTTTATTTGAAAATTAAAACTATAGAGTATTTATTGTTATTTTTTGTTTTTAATTTAATAACTAGCATTTTAGTAATTTCATATGGTTTTTCAACTAATATGAAAAATACACTTATATTCTATATTTACTTTTTAACAATATTTCCAATGTTTGTAGAATTGGAAAAAAATATGAGCAAAAGAATTTATAATTTATTCTTTTATACAGTAACAATTTTTAATACTGTAGGGGTATTAGTTTCTCTGATACAGTTTGTATTGTTAAAAGGTTATAGAGTTCATGATTATAAGGGGTTGTGGATTAGACAAGGGTTTGTAGAATCAAGATTGTTTGGTATTTTAGCCAGTCCAAATTATCTATCTCTTATTTCACTTATCGTAATTATATTCCTATTTTTTAATATGAATTATTTAGGAAAAAGATATAAACAGTTAAGCATAGTGGCTATTGCATTGAATTATATATATATAGTTCTGTCAGGTTCAAGAACAGCATTTATTTGCTTAGTCTTAGCATCGGTAATTTATGCGGTAGTAGTGTTTTATGAAAAAGGGAATATTAAATCTCTAATAAGAGTGGTGTTAACTATCTTAGCAGTTCTATTTTGTTATAAAGCAGTAAATGTCGTAAGTGAACAATATTTACACTTTAATAAAGAAAAGATAGAGGCACAAGAAGTAAAAAATATTAAAAAAGATGATAATAATTCGCATAAGGATAATAATCTTTCACTTGAAAGAACTGATACAAGTGAAGAAAACATATCTAACAATAGGTTTGCTATCTGGAAATCAACAATTTCATTTGTTCCTAAAAGACCTATCTTTGGGTATTCAGGTGGGAACTGGTATGGAATTGGTAAGAAGATTAATTCAGAAGAATATATTATTAAACAACATTATCTAACTCATAATGGGTACTTAGAAATTTTATTTTATAATGGATTAGCAGGTTTTATTTCTATAGGGATTTTTGTCTTCGCATTCTTCAGTTCAATGGCAAAAAAAATATATAGGGATAAAAAAGAAGGAAAAGTAAATAATGAATTGCTTTCTATATCATTAATATTAGTTGTAATATTAATATCTAACTTATTCCTAAGTTCAACATTTTATGGAATCTCTCTTCTAGGTATAATACTATTTTTAATGTCAGGATATTACTATACTGTAATTAAAGAAGATAAAGAACAGTATAAAAAATTAAACTCTGATGAAGTAAAAGAAAAAGAACTAGAAGTTATGGATTATATTCATAAAATATGCGTAAGAGAGGGAATTAATTATTCTTTAGGTTATGGCAGCTTATTGGGAGCAGTAAGACATAAAGGTTTTATTCCCTGGGATGATGATATTGATATTTCTCTTAAGAGAGATCAATATGATAAATTATATAAAGCAATTCTAGAAGATAATGATAGTGTTTATAAAGTTGTTTCTTGGGAAAATGATTCAAGATATCCATATCCGTTTTATAGGGTGTATGATAGTAGGACAGTATATGAGAACAACTATATCAATAATGATATTGAGTTAGGTATATGTGTAGATGTCTTTCCATTTGACAATTATAAAGATGTTAATAAAGAAATGAGTAAATTGGATACATATCGCCGTTTATCGGTATATACTTTATACGGTATAAGAAATAAAAATGCTGGAATAAAAAATATAATTAGATATGTATTATTGCTAATTTTTAGACTAACAAGAGTGAAAAACTGGAATAAAAAAATTAATGACTGTGCTAAAGGTGCTAAAGAGAATGAATATATAGATTATCTAATGGAAGCTAAGAGTGTTAATACTAAAATAAAAAGTAGTGCTTTAGATGAAGTAATGGAATATAACTTTGAAGATAGAAAATATTATATTCCAAGAGAATATGATCATATCTTAACGTCGATTTATGGTTCAGATTATATGGAAATACCACCAGTTGAAAAAAGGGTACAACACGATAATTTTGTTGCATATATAAAAAAGGAGAAATAGTATGTTGCAGTGGCTTAAGAGAAGTTTGGCAAGTCTTTTAGGGGATAAGAAGGATATTGTAAAAAAGCTTCCTCTTATAAAAAAATTAAACGAAAAAGCTAATATTGAATTAGATTCTACTAGAAGTAAATTATTAAAAGAGAATTTCGAAGAAATATTAAATATTGTTTATAGCTCTGAATTGAAAAAATATGATATCTGGTTAGATTTTGGAACGTTACTAGGATATTATAGAGAGAGAGATTTTATAAATCACGATTTAGATATGGATTTTGGTATAATAATTCCTAACTATGATGATTTTCTAGTAGCAGAAAAAGAATTGTTGAATCAAGGATTCCAAAGAACAAAAGAATTTTATTTTGATAAAAACTTAGTAGAGTTATCTTATAATTATAAAGGTTTAAATGTAGACTTTATTCTTTATAAAAAAGAAAACAATAAGATTTCTTCGGATACAATTTTTTATATGACTAATGCCTTAGGGAACCCAACAAGATACGAAGTTTATCACTATGAATTGCCATTTAATGGAGTAGAAGAGTGTGATTTTAAAAACACAATAGTAAAAATCCCGAGTAACTCAGAAGAGTATTTAAGTCATTTATATGGAGAGGATTTTAGAACTCCTAATACAAATTATAATTGGAAAGAAAATCCAATTTATAAAAGAGGTAATTCTGACTTTGCAGGGGTTATATTAAAGAATAAATAAGGTATAAAGTAGGAGATAAAATGTTAAAACAGAGAATAGCTTTATGGGATAATATAAAATTCTTTCTTGTAACCTGTGTAGTTATTGGTCACTTTGCAGATCAATTTACTGATGTTTCATATGTGTATGATAGTATATTTCTATTCATTTACTCATTCCATATTCCTTTGTTTATATTTATATCAGGAATATTTCATAAGAGTGTAAATACTACTGGAAAAGCTATATTTTTTATAAGTATTGGTTTTGCATATAAAATGTGCTCTGCAATAGTGGAAAGAATATTGGGGACTATAAATGTTGAATTTTTCCTTTTAATGGATGGAGGAATTTCATGGTTTATGTTTGCCCTTGCAGCATATACTATAATATTAAAAATAATTGAGAAACAAAATAAAATATATATACTTATCTTTTCTATACTTCTAGCTTGCTTTGTTGGTTTTGATCAAACTATTGGAGATTTCTTATATTTATCTAGAATAATTATATTTTTCCCATTTTATTTAAGTGGTGTGCTATTGAAAGATATTGATTTTGTGAGTTTTAAAAAAAATAATACTGCTTATATTATAATTGGAGCTATAATTTTATTTGTATGGTTAAGTCTATGCTTCTTTAAAATCGATTTGTTGTATGGGTTAAGGTATTTATTCACTGGGAGAAATCCTTATTTTCCACAAATTATGAGCTTTGCACCGCTTGTAAGGATAACCAGTTATGTTATTTCTTTTGTTGTAGGTGCTGCTATTATTATGATAATGCCAAGTAAAAAGATTTATTTATTTAGTGATATGGGTAAAAATTCAATAAATGTCTACTTTTGGCATATGAATGTATACTATATATTAAATAAAGTCTTTCATGTTTCAAATCTTTTTTATCATGGGGTATTAGGAAAGTTATCTTTCTTGATGTTGGCAGTTGTAATAAGTATAATATTAGCTCAAGGGGTATTTAGTTTCCCTATTAAGCAAATAAGAAAACAAATATTCAAATAGAAAAACATCGTGATTCATAATAATCACGATGTTTTTCTATTAATTTCTTTTCAATTTTCCTTTAACAATATTTACAGCATAATGTAAAGTCTTGTCTTTTAAAATGAATAATGTAATTAAATAGTATAACCCACAAGAAGCTATTACTGAACAAACCATAATTAACATATTAAGGTTAATAGTGTATGAATTTATATTAAATATATATTTAAAGAGATAATATATCGGAATAAATCCAAGTGACACTAAAGAGTATTTATACATTGTTGTAAATATTGTTTTTAGACTAACTAATTTATGTTTATTTATAAATAAAACTTCAAGTAGTACAACTATGCCTTCTGCGATAATAGTTGTTCCAATATAATATTCAGGTTTGAAAATGTTGTTGAAGTATAAAATGCTATTTAATGCTATATTTACTCCTCCACCAATGAAGTAAAATGATGTTAATTTATTTTCAAAGTCGTTTATAAATATAATTTGTTTACCTAATATTAATTCAATAGCCCAAATTATAGTTCTAATCGCAAATATACTAGTTACTATCCCAGCTTCCAAATATTTTTCAGATGAGTAAATAACTGTTGCATAAGTTCCTAATATCATAATTCCTATACTTGTTGGGATTATTAGGAAATAAAATAAAGATGCACCTTGGTTAACTAGATTTTCATAAGATTTATAGTCTTTTTTTCCTAAGTAGTAACCTAACCTTGGCAAACTAACATTTATTGCACCACTCAAGACACTGGCTATAAGCATAACAATACTTGATGCAATAGTGTAATATGAAATATAGTTTTCATCGGGGCCTTTAGTTATAAACATTCTATCTAGTAATGTATATAGCATATTAGCATTCGCTAATAATAACATGGTAGTTAGTGCTTTTGTAGAGGATATTAACTCTTTTATTTCAATTTTAACAAAAGATACTTCTTTTTTAATCCAAAGGAAACTTAATAGATAGTTAAATATTGTAGTTGCAGTCATTATTATTGCGTATGGAATAATATCATCTTCTGTTTTAACAAAAGCAAATATTGAAACTAACATTGCCACTCTAATAAATAGAGTTTTATATAGAATAAATGTATAGTTTTCATATGCTTCATTCATCCATTCAATATTTAAAAATTGGAATAATGCTTGAATCCCAAGGATATAATATAAAATTTTTAAGTTTTCAATATTTGTACCAACACTAATAAATACAAAATAACATGCTGTTATAGATACTGATGTTATTACTGATATGTAAAATAATTTCGAGAAAACGTAGTTAATTTGATCTTTATCATCTTTTACTTTGCTAATCGAACGTATTCCATAATTATATATACCAAAGGCGGCTAAAGGAATAACAAAGCTTGCCCATGTGTTTGCTGTGTTGAAATAACTATAGTTCGATTTACTTAGTATTCGCGTTAAATAAGGATTAGTGATTAATGGGAATACTATGTTTAAAATATTAACCATTATACTAGCTAATGCATTAATCTTTATATTTTTCATATAAAAGTAAATCCTTTCTAAAATTCTATTAAACATTATATCATATTTTCAAGATAACGACTCAAAATATCTAAAAATTGTAAAGTTTTTTGTTGAATATCTTAATATATGATATAATAGGATAGATGAAATATAAACTAAAATAGAAAATAAATAATTAAGGAGAAAAACATGATTTACGCAGGAATATTAGCTGGTGGAACAGGGACTAGAATGGGAATTAGCAACATGCCAAAACAATTTCTAGATTTAGGTAATAAACCTATAATAATTCACACTATCGAGAAATTTCTATTAGAGCCTGAAATAGAAAGAATAGTGGTTGGAGTTCATGAAGACTGGGTTTCACATGCGGAAGATTTAGTTGAACAATATGTTCCTACTTTTAAAGATAGAATAATTATTACTCCAGGTGGGGTAGATAGAAATACTACAATTGAAAATATTATTAAAAGAATAAATGAATATAAAGAACTAATAGATGATGATATCGTAGTTACACACGACTCTGTTCGTCCATTTATTACGCTTAGAATAATTAAAGATAATATTAGATTAGCTAAAGAAAGTGATGCTGTAGATACAGTAGTAGAAGCGGTAGATACAATAGTTGAAAGTACAAATGGTGAGTATATTACTAATATTCCAAATAGAGCACACTATTATCAAGGGCAAACTCCACAAAGTTTCCGTTGTAAAGATTTCTTAGACTTGTACACATCATTAGATGCGGAAGAGAAAAAAATATTAACAGATGCTTGTAAAATATTCGTTATTAAAGGGAAAAAAGTAGCGCTAGCTCGTGGAGAATACTCAAATCTTAAAGTGACTACTGTAACGGATCTTAAAATTGCTAAGAGTATGTTAGAGGAAGAATAATATGATTAATCAAATATATCAATTGATAAAACCGAAATTTATTAATGTAAAATATAATGAAGAAAACTTAAATGATAAAGATAAAATAGTTATTAGACCTAACTATATGGCTCTTTGTCATGCGGATCAAAGATACTATCAAGGGAAAAGAGATCCAAAAATTTTAGCTAAAAAACTACCTATGGCTCTTATTCATGAGTGTGTAGGGATTGTGATAGCTGACCCTACAGGTACGTATAAAGTAGGGCAAAAGGTAGTTATGATTCCTAACCAACCACCAAGAGCTAGTGATGAGGAATTCTATGAAAATTATATGAGCGGAACACATTTCTTATCTAGTGGATATGATGGTTTTATGAGAGAATTTGTAGCTTTACCAAAAGATAGAGTAGTAGCATATGATGGTGTAGAAGATAGTGTCGCAGCTATTACTGAGTTCATTAGTGTTGGTATGCATGCTATGGATAGATTTCTGAAAAATTCTCATAGTAAAAAAGATAGAATCGCTATAATAGGTGACGGAAGTTTAGCATATGTTATGGCTAATATAATCAATTATACTTTGCCTAACTGTGAGATTATCGTAATAGGTCGTCACTGGGAAAAATTAGAATTATTTAGTTTTGCGAAAGAACGATATATTACTGATGATATTCCAGCTGATTTAAGTTTTGATCATGGTGTAGAATGTTGTGGTGGAGATGGTAGTGGATATGCTATTAATGATATTATTAAGTATATTAAACCACAAGGTAGTTTAGTACTTATGGGTGTTAGTGAATATAATGTTAATATTAATACTCGTGATGTATTGGAAAAAGGTTTAACACTATTAGGTTCATCTCGTTCTGGTAGAGTTGACTTTGAAAAAGCAGTAGAAATGCTAAGTAATAAAAAATTTGAAAGAAGATTTAAAAATATTATTTATTTAGAAACTCCTGTGAAAAATATTAATGATATTCATAGAGTTTTTGCAACCGATTTAAATACAGCATTTAAAACAGTATTTAAGTGGGAAATTTAGGAGAGAGGTTTTTATATTGAAAGAACTAATAAAACAAAAAATAGAAAAGCTACTTTCTAAAGAAGAGGAAATAGTTAATGTAGAAAGATTAGGTGGTATGACTAATAATAACTACCTAGTAGAAACAAAAAATAGAAAGTTTATAGTAAAATTCTTTGGTAAAGGTACAGATAAGCTTATCAATAGAATTGCGGAAAAAAATAATTTAGAAAAACTTCGAGATTTAGAATTAGATGTTGAAAATTATATTTTTGATATTGAAGAAGGTATAAAAGTAAATGAATATATAGAAAATGCGATAACTTTTGATGCACACTATATAAAAACAAAAAATAAAGAGGTAGCAGAAATACTTCAAAAAGTTCACGGTTCTGGTAAAGAACTAGAAGGTGAATTTAAAATCTTTGATGAAATAAAAAAATATGAGGATTTAATTCAAGGTGAAATTAAGTACGCATATTATGATAAAATAAGAGATAAAGTGTTTGGATTACAGTCTCATTTAGAAGAGATTGGGATAGACAGAAAATCTTGTCATATTGATTTGGTACCAGAGAACTTTATTGAAGATGAAAATGGTAGAGTATATTTAATAGACTGGGAATATTCTTCTATGAATGATCCTATGTGGGATTTAGCCGCGTTATTTATTGAATCGAATTATAGGAAATCAGAAGAAGGAGAATTTTTTAAATATTATTATAGTGAAAATACTCCTGTAAGTGTTGCTAAGATTATGATTTATAAAATTCTTCAAGATTTTCTTTGGAGTTTATGGACGATTTATAAAGAAGAACAAGGTGCTGAATTTGGTAGCTATGGACAAGATAGATACAACCGTTGTTTGAAAAATCTTAAGGAGTATATAGAAAGTTATGAAAAATAAATCAGGAATTTCATTTGGCTTGTTTTCTGGTCTGTTTTGGGGATTAGGTTTAACAATAAGTGCATATATATTTTCATTGTATAATGTTTCTCCATTTGTCGTTGCCTTTGTCCATGACTTTATAAGTATTTTTATTTTAGCAGCAATACTACTTATTAAGTATAAGAAAATAGACTTTAAAATTTTTACAAATATTAGAAATATTAGCGTAATAATTGGCGCACTGCTTGCTGGACCGATAGGTATGCAATGTAATCTTTATGCTGTTAAATATATTGGAGGAGGTTTAACTTCTGCTATTACTGCAGTATATCCAGCGGTGTCTGTAATTCTTGCTATAGTTTTCTTAAAACATAAAGTATCTAAGAAAACAATAGTGGGGATAGCGCTTATTATAGCAGGTATTGCTGCTCAAAGTTATACTAGTGAACAAGTTAATTCATTTTATATTGGTTTCCTTTTTGCGTTAATTTGTGCTATTGCATGGGGTAGTGAGAGTGTTCTTAGTTCTTATGCAATGAGTAATAATTTAACAGAAATAGAAACTTTACTTATAAGACAGGTTACATCATTTTTAGCGTATCTTGTGATAGTACTATTTAAAGGATTTAGTGTTACAGAAGTAGCAGATGTGAAATTAGGGGGATTAATATTTATATTTGTATTGAGCAACATGGTATCATATATAATGTATTATATGTCGATCAATAGATTAAAACCAGCTAAAGCGACAGGATTAAATGTTAGTTACGTAGTGTGGACAGTCGTCTTTTCGGCTATATTTTTAGGAATTGGTTTAAGTACATTAGTTATAATTACTTCTTTAGTAATAATGTTAGGTGTATATATAATAATAAAAGATTAATTATTGAAAGTTCATATTAAAAATTAGGAGGATGCAGTATTGAGAGCAATTATTTTAGCAGCTGGTTTAGGTACTAGACTTAGACCTATGACTGATAATACTCCAAAGGCACTTATCAAAGTAAAAGATAAACCTTTAGTTGAGTATCAAATAGAATATTTAAAAGAAAAAGGAATAGATGAAATTATAGTAGTAGTTGGATATCTACATGAACAATTTGACTATTTAAAAGAAAAGTATGGTGTAAAACTAGTATTTAATGAAAAATACGCAGAATATAATAATTTTTATTCATTATATCTAGTAAAAGATTATTTAGCAGATAGCTATGTTATAGATGCGGATAATTATTTATTTAAAAATATGTTTAGAGCTGATATTAATCGTTCGACATACTTTAGCGTTTATCGTGAAGACTGTGAAAATGAGTGGTTCCTTATTTATGGGAATGACTATAAAGTAAAAGATATTATTGTAGATAGTAAGGCTGGAAGAATACTTAGTGGAGTTTCTTTCTGGGATAAAGAAACTGCAGAGAAAATCAATAAATTTATAGATATAGCATATGCTAGTAATGAGTTTATGGATTTATATTGGGATAATATGGTTAAAGACAATATAACTGAATTAGATGTTTATGTAGAAGAACTAGAAGCAAATAGTATCTATGAAATTGATAGTGTAAAAGACTATAATAAATTAGAAAAAATACTGAGAGAATACGAGTAAAGTTTCGTATTCTCTTTTCTGTAACATACGTGTATTTTCTGTAATAAACATGTAACATTAATAACTTAATTGTAATCAATAATGCATTAAATTTATGATATAATAGTCATTGCAATATAAAGATGAATGAGGATTGATTAGAAATGAAAAAAAATATAAAGAAAAGTTTAATGGTTTTAACGGTGTTAGCAACACCAATTACTGTTAATGCGGTATCGGATAATAATGATGCTCAAGCAGCACAAGTTAAAGAAACAGCTAAAAAACAAGCTGTAACTACAACAAAACAAGCTGCAACAACAGCTAAACAAAATACAACAAATAAACAAACAACAACTAAACAAAGTACAACTACAACAAAACAAGCTACTACTTCAAAAGCAGCAGCTAAAAAAGTTGGTTGGACACAAGTAGGAAATACATGGTATTACTACAATGCTCAAGGACAACAAGTGAAAAATGCTTGGGTAGGAAGCTACTGGCTAGGATCTGATGGTAAAATGGCATCAAATACTTGGGTAGATGGTGGAAAATACTATGTAGGAAGTCAAGGTTGGTGGGTGAAAGACGCTAAGAAAACAGCGCAAACTGCAAAATCAACGACTACAACAAAATCAACAACTACAGCAGCTAAGAAATCAGGTTGGTCAAAAGTAGGAAATACTTGGTACTACTATGATGCAAAAGGAAATCAAGTAAAAAATGCTTGGATTGGAAGCTACTGGCTAGGATCTGATGGTAAAATGGCAACTAACAGCTGGGTTGATGGCGGAAAATATTTCGTTGGTAACCAAGGTTGGTGGGTAAAAGACGCTAAGAAAACGTCAGAATCTGCAAAAACAACAAAATCAACAACTACAACAGCTAAGAAATCAGGTTGGGTACAAACAGGTAACGTATGGTACCACTACGATAGCAAAGGTGCTTTAACTAAAAATGCTTGGGTAGGAAGTTACTGGCTAGGATCTGATGGAAAAATGGTAACAAATAGCTGGGTAGATGGTGGAAAATACTATGTAGGAAAACAAGGTTGGTGGGTAAAAGATGCCCAAAAAGGTGGTAAAGCTCAAGGTGGCGAAGCTGCTAGTAACCAATATATAGGACACTACAAAGTAACAGGATTATACATCCCAGTATATGATAGTAATGGTAAAATTTTATCTCATATTTCTCAAGGAACTATAATTTTTAAAGATAACAGAGCTTCTGCTTCAGGAAGAATTCCAGTTCAAGTAGCTGGATTAGTAGGATATGTTAATCCTTCTCAAGTACAAGCTGTTAACTCAAGTACAACATTTATTCCTGACTATGTAAGTGATGGGAAATATGTATATCACAGATATTCTAAAAACAGTAGTGTAAGAGTTGCACATCACCATTCAAGTATGCAAGTAGGAAAATCATATTACTCAGCAGATGGAATTAACTTTGGTTCATTTAAATTAGACCATCCTTTCCAATTCAGTAGTTTAAAATCTAAAACAAACTATACTGCTGCTGATATAAATAAACTTTATACATTAATGGGAGCAAGCAATAGTATGTTAGCAGGTAAAGGTGCAACATTCAAAGCTGCAGAACAAAAATATGGAGTAAATGCTTTATACTTAGTAGCTCACAGTGCTTTAGAAAGTGCATGGGGTAAAAGTAATATAGCTAAGGCTAAAAATAACTTCTTCGGAATTGCTGCTTATGATTCAAGTCCATATACTTCAGCAACTAAATTTGATAACGTAGATGCGGGAATTTTAGGTGCTGCACGTTGGATTAATGAAAAATACCTAAGCAATTCAAGTTACCCAGCTAGAGGAGCTCACTTAGGAAATAAAGTAAGTGGTATGAATGTTAACTATGCAACTGCACCTCATTGGGGAGAGTCTATTGCAAGTATAATGTTTGATGCTAATGAAAAATTAGGAAGAAAAGATAAATAATAAATTCAGGCTAGATTACAAAGTTAATCTAGCCTAATTTCAGGAAGGAGAAAGTATGTTAGTATCAGTAGTCGTAGGCTTATTAAATGAAGAAAAGTTTTTACCGAGATTAATAGAAGACTTTAAAAAACAAACATATAATCATAATGAAATAGAATTAATTTTTATTGATGGTATGTCAAAAGATAATAGCTGGAAAATATTAGAAGATTTTAAAAATAGTAATCATGATTTTTATGATGTAGTACTATTAAAAAACCCAAAAGTAATATTATCAGCGGGGATGAATGTAGGAATAAAGGCTGCAAGAGGGGAATGTATATTAAAAGTTGATTGTCATTCACATATAACAGAGAACTTTATAGAAAATAATGTAAAAATTATAGAAGAAGGTGAAGATGTTTGTGGAGGGCCAAGGCCAAATATTATAGAAAATGCAGATAACTTTAGTAAAACATTACTATTAGTTGAAGAAAATATGTTTGGTAGCGGGATAGCTGACTATAGAAAAAAAACTACTAAAAAATATGTTAGTTCAGTTTTCCAAGGTATGTATAGAAAGTCAATTTTTGATAAAATAGGATTACTTGATGAAAAAGTAGGACGTGTTGAAGATAATGAACTACATTACCGAATAAGAAAAAATGGTTATAAAATTAGATATAGTAATGATATATTATCATATCAATATACAAGACCAACATTAAAGAGAATGTTAAAACAAAAATATTCTAATGGTTATTGGATAGGGAAAGTAAGTCATATTTATCCTAAAGCTTTTTCTATTTTCCATTTTGTACCACTAGCATTTGTTTTGGCTATAATATTTAGTTTATGTATGATACCAATTACCTCTATATTTATTATTTTATTAAGTAGTGTTTACTTTTTATTTACAATACTTATCACAATTATGACAATAATAAATAATGAGTTTAATATTACAATTTTACTAATGCCAATAATATTATTTTTAATCCATGTTTATTATGGAGTAGGAACATTAGTAGGCTTAATAAAAGGATTTAGTTGAAAAAAAGAATACTACTCTAGTAAATAAAAAAATA
>ERZ773037.586-NODE-586-length-19884-cov-2.828584_pt1 | contig 19884 bp, 24 predicted proteins | sample MGYA00511466_ERZ773037 | MGnify/ENA primary metagenome ERZ773037 (study PRJEB29015, sample SAMEA2738146) | human oral metagenome | biome: human oral; feature: human-associated habitat; material: saliva | place: China | collected 2202 ... | reverse complement strand
GGAAATTCCGAGTCTGAGCAAGCACGACGAATTCTTTGCAGCGTTCGACATCCATTATTCCTCCTCACAACAGCTCTCAACCTTTGGTTCACACACTCTCGCGGCGTTCCCGGTCTCTAAACATATCAGACTTTTATGCGTTGTTCTTCAGCAAACTCAGTATCATCAGTGATATTCCATCTATCGGAGGTTGCTGATGGTTTACACCGTTATCTCAAGCCCTGCCTCGACAAGACCGTTCAAATCCCACATTTCACCGTTGAACAGGTCGATCGCATTACTGAGGTCCGCCAAGACGCGGGCGGCTAAGGCATCAACGTATCTAAGGTGATAGCCAAGCTGGGCAAAACTTCCATGGCTGTTCCCTTCAGGCCAGCCTTGCCGAGAAGCGCTACTACACCAAAAACCAACGACCACGAACTCTCTGGGCTCATAGGCCGCAACCTTGAAACGGTCTATATCTCCATAGATTGCAAGAGCGCCGTCTATGTCACCAAAGAACAAGCCTGTTATGCATATCTCGCGCGTATACCCGTGGGAAGCACCGTCAGTGCAGAAGACTCCGTAATAGCCGCTTTTGCCTATACTGAAGACAAAGGTCTTTCCCTTGAGGATACGCTGCACCTTACTATGGCAACAGGAGTCGCTAACGTCATGAATCTGGTACGCAAGCGCTCTGCGCTCCGTTGTAGACTCACTTCTTGAAAAGGTCAAGTTTAAACGCCCAAAATAACACTATCTGAACAGATAGCGCACACTTCTTCCACCGCCGTCTCTGCGTACAACTCCTTTTTCTACGAGAGAATTGAGCACACGGATAGTTTTATCTTTGCTAAAACCGGATTTTTTTTGAATTTCACTTCTGGAATAGACACGATAATTTTCTATTTGTTCAATCATGATCACTTCATCAGAACTTAAAGGCTTTTGTACCTCTGAAGTTGGCAGCGTGACCGCTATGGCCGAATCCCCTACTTCAAATTGAGGGTCTACCGAAAGAGTACTGTACACGCGCCGGATCCTTGCAACTCCAATACCTAACTTCTCAATAAGACCAAGTCTGAAAAAGATACCGGCAAGAACAGGATTTCTGGGATTTGAGATATTTCGATTAAGAAAATCTGACTCTGTCATGTGATATGGTAGACCACCGGGAGATGTAACTGTAACCTTATCTTCATAGAACCTTACTGCTACACTAGCTGGGCTATCCCATTCACTGTGTACAAGAGCATTTGCCAGTGCTTCTCTAAACGCCTCTAAGGGTACCGATTCAACTTGTTTTCTGGTAACACCTTCAATAATCTCATAGGTGTAATACTTTATAAATTCCTTGACAGCCTCATCAAACTGCCGCAATACCGACATACCCTCAAGTATGACGCGATCACGGACAATATCTTCGCTCTTGCCAAAACGGACGATATCTAATCCATGAAATGCATTAGTATCCGCCAAGAGCGCTGCCGCATTAGTGAAACTACCCGTTCTGTTAAGAAGGCCAAGTGATTTAAGGACATCATCATCACATGCCTTGATACCAAGACGATTAACCAACTGAGCTTCAAGGTAGGCAAACGAGAAGGATTTTTGATCACATTTCAGACCATCAAAGGTCATATTACTACCGTCAAGGACAAGATGTTTCAGTTCTAAACGATCAACTTCCACCGTAGAAGTACTACGCCTACAAAAAGCCTTTCCTTGATATAAATAGGGTTTGTCAAACCCTTCCGTCACGTTAAGTGTAATGACCTTATGTATGTCATCAAGTACGAGGCTAAACGTTGGCCTTGGACTCAAACTATCATTGATCATATTTTCAATGCGTAAGGCAGCATCTGAAAGATCCGCATCTTTACCGCTCAGACCAAGAATTTCTCCTGCATCTGATATCCCAAACACGATTTTTCCTGCTGCATAGTTTGCATAGGCACTTACCGTTTTGAGAAAAGACCGCGTGATCGATACTTTAAACTCAACCGTTGCAGATTCCTGACCCGGAATTTCGAAGTCAAAAAGACTCGTATACTCCCCCGTCACGACTCCTCCTTTCTGCCGTGATATGTGAGGATATTATACAACAATATAATAATCATTGTAATATAATTTGCAACGAATATATATTCATCGCATTTTCACAGGAATACACTCAACACTTATTTACCCGCAACAAAGGCACGGATCTCTTCAAAGCGTTCTTCCGCCTTCTGACGACCTTGCAGGTACAGGGTGAGAAGTGCTTCTCCCGAACGCTCATTGACTTTGACTTCTACCGGTTTTGGAGGGGCTATCACCAAACACTGCCCTTCTCGCTCCAGCTGCCAGAGCTGCTCTCTGCATGCGTTGTACCTGTCTGCCCTTGTCTCAAGCGCCTCAAGGTAATACGGAAATGCGTCATAACGATGCGAGCGGATGGTCATCTGCTCGTTGGTTGTTCCTTTTACGTAATTGCGGTCCTGCGTCACAATCACCAGCGCCCGCTTTGATACGGGATAGTCTGCGCGAAACCGCGAGCCCGGTAACCGTAGAGCAGATGCGAAGGGAATGGAGTCGGCAGTGCCGCCGTCAAGATAGCGATGTCCTTCTTGCTCGACCGTTTTTGAAACCAGTGGCATCGATGCCGAAGCCTGCACTTTCCAAATATCTTCCGGCAGAGACTGTACGTGCAGATACGCAGGAGTTCCAAACGTCACGTCAGAAGCAACGGCATACATTTGCATGGGATTGGCATTGAAGGTATCGCAATCACACGGATCCAAGTGATTTTGGATTTCCTCATACATGAACTCGCTGCCCGCAATGTTTCCTGTTGTGGCGAGCGACCAAAACGACATGAACCTGCGGTCATCTCTGAACGCGAGCATCACGCGCATGGCTCGGCCAATCTGTCGAGATTTGAAGCTCACCGCATTGATGGCGCCCGCGGAGGTTCCCCATACGCCAGTGAAGTCACCAATGCCGTGCTCAAGCAAGACATCCAAAACACCGGCGGTAAAGATACCTCGGAAGCTGCCTCCTTCGAGAATAAGGGCAGTGTCGGGTTGGGGTGTGGTGTTGGACTGGTGCACAATGTTAGGTTGATGCACGGTGTCAGGTTGGCACGCAATACGCACGGCGCGTGTATCACGTGCGCCGTGCGCGACCTTTTGCTGCAATGTCGTATCCACAAGATTGTTCTTCTCGCCAAGCGTCTCCATAAAACCTCCGAGTTCTGCTTTACAGAAGTGTACCCTCATGCGCGGCGGGACGCTTGATACTTTTTGAACGCCTCTTGGTACTGTGCGTTTGCATGCTTGAACCGCTGATTAAAAAGCAGGGTCATCACTAGAAGAATCACGAGGTAGGTTCCTACAAACGAAATCCATGCCTCAAGGATGTTGGGAAGCCAGCTCCCTATCAACGCTAAAACAACGAGCATGGGAAACAGACACCCATTAAAGGCCATATAGCGTTGGAAATAGCTCAGGCGCAGAATAATCGGCTGGTAATTGAACCAGATTTGCTGGAACAGGCCGGCTCCAATTCCCGCCACGATAAGCGTCAATATGAGAATATTCTCCTGCGTGTCTCCCAAGTGAGCGAGCAGTGCCACCATGGCGTAAACAAGTGAGATGCCCATAAAATACAGTGCCCCCACGAAAAGGCTTTTTCCGAAGCTCTCCTTGAGAGTCTTGCAGGCAGCGTTGTCTGCATTTTCGCCGTTATTTTTACGAAAGTCTTGTTGAGTGTGTGTTTGTTCGAGTTTCATGATATTCCCTTCTGTCGGTATCGTTTGCTGCCCTACAAAATGCCGATACGTTTCTTGATATCCGACGCGTATTTTCTTGATGCAACCAAGTTCTTCTCGCTCAGTGAAAGAAGTATGCGACCGGATCCTGCCGGGCTGATTCCCGTCACATAATCCAAATTCACCAGTTCTTGGCGAGAAGCGCGGACAAACTCCGTTCCTCTCAGAGCCTCTTCCAGCTCAAAGAGACGACTGTCGCTTTCAAGCACCTCACCTGTTGCGAGATGGATTATGGCCGTGTGATCGCCGGTTTCGATCCACGTAATATCGGCAAGAAATACCACGCGCCGTTTGATGGTCCCCGGAACATATCCCGACAGTTTCCCGTCCGCCATCTGCAGCTGGCGGACAATTCCCGAGACGCGCTGATCGTCGGGGCCACTTAAAATGGTTACCTCAATTTGCGCCCGGCCTTTTTCTTCTACAACGCGAATGTCCATCTTGTATCCCAACACTGAGCGATGTTTATTACTCCATACCTTAAGGTACCTCTAGGATATACGGTTCTGCGCACGAGCCATTTGGCGCATACCTGAGATGCACTTTCTGGTAGGTAAAATACCCTTCATGCATCTGATGCGGTAGTCGACAGAAAAAGGTTACCGTTTAATCGGTAACAAAAAAGGTACTGCTTGATATAAACAGTACCTTTTATTGAAGTGATAATATCAAAAACTGAACGTTCTTCTCGGCCTTTACTGAGCTTCTCGACTTTTACTGAGCTTCTCAGCTCCTAACGAGGTCATGAGCCATATCCGGACAAATCGTTGCCTACTGTGCAGCCTTTACCTTCTCCCAATCTGCCTTAAAGCTGGCAAGGCCCTTGTCGGTAAGCGGGTGCTGAACGCACTTTTTAAGTGCCGCAAAGGGAACGGTTGCGATGTCGGCGCCAAGACGGGCTGCCTGGGTTACGTGGTACGGCGTGCGGATGGAGGCCGAAATAATCTCAACCTGATTGTCCACATTCTTGCCGGACCAGTCGTAATTCTGGATAACTTCTACCACGTCAGCCAGCTGTGCCACACCGTCTTCTCCGATGTCATCAAAGCGGCCCAAGAATGGCGACACATAGCGAGCTCCCGCATTTGCGGCGAGAAGCGCCTGCGGGGCGGAAAAGATGAGCGTCATGTTTACGCGAATACCCTCTGCCGCAAGGGTGTGGGTAGCGGCAAGCGCTTCCGGGCAAATGGGAAGTTTTACCACGATGTTTGGAGCAAGAGCAGCAAGACGACGACCTTCGGCAATCATCTCTTCCGTGGTTTCAGCCGTTGACTCAGCGGAAACAGGAAGGCCTTCGCAAAGTTTGGCAATCTTTACCATATGAGGTTCAAAATCCTCAAGCTTGCCTCCTGTTTTTGCATACAGGCTGGGATTTGTGGTGACTCCCGCAAGACATCCCCAACTTTTTGCTTCAGCGATCTCGTCGAGATTTGCCGTATCAATAAAAAACTTCATTTCCGCTCCCTTCATCCTGCATTCTCAATCTCAATTTACCTGCGGTTTATTGATAAACTGTCACGCGCCGTACTATGCTTCCATGATACATGACCTACTTGGCAAGCGCTTCCAAAATACGCGAAGTCGCACCTTTGAGACGGTAGCATTCAACGTATTGGCGCAGCGGTCGTTTGATATGATCGACCACAAAACGCTGACCGTTGATAATTCACACCTGCAGCGCTCCCAAATCGCCGCCTGGTTGAAAGATCACCTGCATCCTGCACGGCGCACACTAATCTACGTACCCAATCAATGGGCGCTGCGTGACGTCTACCTTACCATTATTGAGCAGGGCTATGTGATCCCCGAACGAGTCGGGCTTCTCGGGTTTAATAACACGGACTGGACAGATCTCACCCAATACCCGATTTCAACCATTATCGAACCGGTCTATGAGGAAGGTCATCTTGCCTGTGAAATGCTCCTGCACAAATTAAAAGATCCGGAGACTTCCCCAGTTCAAAAGGTTCTTCCCTGTACGGTAAGGTGGCTGAGTTCTACGGTATAAACCAAGTGGACCTGTGAGGTAGATTCTAAAAGCTGTGATGTACTTCTTGCGACCTGTGATGCACATCCTGCGACCTGTGATGTACTTTTCTGCTTCAAAATAGGAGGCTGTGATGCACATTTGGCGAGAAAACCGGTCTTCTCGCCATGAAAAAGTGCATCACAGCTCTGCAAAAGTACATCACAGCTCTGTGTAAGCCAGTCTGTGTAAGCCAGCTTATGTCTGCCGAAAATACGCCAAGCAAGCTTCCTGCGAGGCCGGCGTAGTGCGCTGTCGACAACTTCTAAAACTGCTGTTATCTGCAGAACTCCTGCATTTTTGCCAAAACACTTGCTTTGTCAAGGCCGTACTTTGTGAGCACCTCAAGAGCGGGACCGGACTCACCAAACGTGTCCTCAACGCCGATGACTTTCACGGGTACGGGAGCATGCTCAGAAAGCGTCTTACATACCGCACTTCCCAGACCGCCAATAACGGAGTGCTCCTCAACCGTCACAACCCTGCCCGTCTTTTGTGCAGACGTAACGAGAAGATCGACATCAATCGGCTTGATTGTGTGAATATTGATGACCTCGGCACTTATCCCTACGCGCGCAAGCTCCTCAGCAACTTCCAAAACGGTGCCAACCATAAGACCGGTTGCAACGAGAGTAACGTCGGTTCCCTCGCGAAGCACGATACCCTTGCCTACCTCAAACGTATAATCAGGACGATCGTTGATGACAGGAACCGGGAGACGCCCAAAACGCATGTACACGGGACCGTCGATTTCATACGCGGCATGAACGGCCGCTTCCGCTTCAATGGCATCAGAGGGACTGATGACCGTCATACCCGGAATGGTACTCATCACGGCGAAATCCTCATTGCACTGATGTGTTGCCCCATCTTCGCCCACGGAAAGGCCGCCGTGCGTGGCGGCAATCTTAACGTTCAGATGAGGATATCCAACGGAATTTCTGATTTGCTCAAAAGCTCGGCCCGACGCAAACATGGCAAACGAAGTGGCAAAGACCGTACGACCGGTAGCAGCAACACCTGCGGCCATACCAATCATGTTGGCCTCGGCAATGCCGCAGTCAATAAAGCGCTCCGGATATGCTTCGCCAAACTTACCCGAGCGCGTAGCTTCTGCAAGGTCAGCATCGAACACGAGAAGATCGTCATGGTCGCAACCAAGTTCTACAAGAGCCTTGCCGTACGCGTCGCGCGTAGCGATTTTTTTGACTTCTGCCATGGCTACTCGGCCTCCTTCTCAAGTTCAGCCATCCCTTGGGCAAACTGCCCATCATTTGGTGCTTTGCCGTGCCAGCCAACCTGACCTTCCATAAATGAAACACCCTTGCCCTTAATGGTGTGGGCAACAATAACGGTGGGATGGCCCTTCACGGTACGAGCTTCGGAAAAGGCTGCGCGGAGTTGGTCAAAGTCGCTGCCATCGGCAACCTCGATAACGTGGAATTTGAACGCCCGGAACTTCTCGCCAATAGGAACCGGTGAGTTGATTTGCTCAAGTGGCCCGTCAAGCTGGAGACCGTTGTTGTCAATGATGAGCGTAAGGTTATCAAGTTCATGATTGCCGGCAAACATCGCCGCCTCCCAAACTTGACCTTCCTCAATCTCTCCATCACCAAGAAGCGCGTACGTACGATAGGTGTCGCCAAATTTCTTTGCAGCAAGCGCCATACCAACGGCCGTTGAAACGCCCTGACCAAGAGATCCGGTACTCATGTCAACGCCCGGCGTGTCGTTCATATTGGGATGACCCTGCAGGCGGGTATTCAAATGGCGGAACGTCTTGAGCTCTTCTTTTGGAAAGAAACCGCGCTCCGCAAGGACCCCATAGAGCGCAGGGGTCACATGGCCTTTTGACAGCACAAAGCGATCCCGACTGGCTTTGTGTGGATCTGCCGGATCCACATTCATTTCTTCAAAATAGAGATAGGTCAGGATATCAGCCGCGGAAAGCGACCCTCCCGGATGCCCCGATTTTGCGGCATGCGTTGCAACAAGAATGTCCTTGCGGACTTCACGGGCAACATGTTCCAGTTCCGTATTGGTCATGATACCTCCGTATTCAAACGCACTATGCACTGAACTTCTCGCTGAGCTTAGCTTTCAGTTCTTCTTTATCGAGAATGTTGTCGAGAACAACCTTTTCGTTATCAGGAACGCCTGCAATAAAATCGCCAAGATCGCGGCCAACGATAAACAGATCGGCAGCTCCGGGCATAACGTCGGAAACGGTTGAGTGCTCAACCTCAACGCCGTCAACACCGAGATCTTTAAGGACATCCTGAACGTTCATTTCAACCATGAGGCTTGAACCAAGGCCACTGCCACAGCAGCAAAGAATCTTTTGAATTGCCATTTTTTCTCCTTCTATGATTGGCATACGCCGATGCAGATTTCACAAGCACAATCACGCTCCTTGACGCCTATGTCCAAGGAGCGTGAAAGAATATCTTACTTTGTTGTCTTCTCTGCTGTCTCAGATACCTCGTGCTTGGGAGCAACAAGGTTGTAGAGAATCGGGAGCAAGAAGCAAACGATGCAGATGATCGTAAGAATGAGTCCCTGTGCATTAAGTGCAACGTTGCCAAAAATAAGCGCCATGACCGAGAAGTCGGCATCAGAGAACGTTGCGGACGTAAAGCCCATGCTCGTAAAGACCGGCATACAAAATGCAGGAAGGAAGGTAATGAGCAGGCCATGGGCAAACGCGCCGGCAACACAGCCCTTTATACCACCTTCGGCATTACCAAAAACACCAGCCGTAGCACCGCAGAAGAAGTGAGGCACAACGCCAGGAAGAATAAGAGCGAGAGGAACGAGGCTTGCGTTAATGAGACCAAGCAAGATCAAACCAAGAATTCCTCCAACAAAGGAAGACAAAAATCCGAGAATAACGGCATTTGGTGCATAGGTAAACGCGATAGGACAATCGAGCGCAGGCTTTGCACCAGGGACGAGCTTCTCGGCAATGCCCTTAAATGCGGGAACAATCTCACCAATGATGAGACGAACGCCGGAAAGAATGATATACACACCACCGGCAAAAGAAAGACCGCGCAGAAATGCCCAGACTACCCAGTTTGTGGTGGTCTCAGTACCAACGTTAAGCAAATCGTCAAGATGCTGGAAACCTGCATATGCAGGATTTGAAGCAAACTCGGCAGCAGAAATACCAGCGGGAACAGCACCCAAAAGACCACGACCAACCGCAACACCGGTAATAATAAGGAACATGATAATCATCGTAAGACCGATGGAAACCGTATTGTCACGCAGGAAGATCAGCCGCTTGGAGAACTGGAGTTTCTCGGTACTATTTTCGCGATCAGACGCAAAAAGTTTACCAACCATTCCGGAAAGCCAATATCCAACACCGCCAAAGTGACCAAGAGCGACGGAATCACTGCCGGTTACCTTACGCATGGTCGGCTGACAATATGCTGGCGAGAGAACCATGATGAGGCCCAAGAGACACGCACCTGAAATGTAGAGCATCCAACCGTCAAGGCCTCCGATGTGCAAAATGATGGCGAGCATAGCTGCCATATAAAGCGTATGGTGACCGGTCAGGAAGATATAGTGCATACGAGAAAAACGTGCAAGGACAATGTTGAGGACCATACCCAGACACATAATGATTGCAGTGGCTTGGCCAAAGTCCTGAAGCGCCATCGAAACGACTGCCTCGTTGTTGGGAACAACTCCCTGCATATTGAAGGCATAATTAAAAATCTCACCAAACGCAAGCAGTGACCCCGACTGAAGGAAACTCGCTCCGGCAGAAAGAACCAAGAAGCCAACAATGGTCTTCAGAGTTCCTTTTACAAGTTCCTCAATCGGTTTCTTCTGAAGCACCAGACCGAGAAGGGCTACAAGGCCAACAAGAATTGCAGGCGTTGATAGCACGTTAACGATAAAGTCTATAACTGGCATATTACGTACTCCTTCCACGTAGGTAACCAACGTAAGACACTATTGCAAAAGGCCTGTATACCTTTGTACACAAAATACGTTCCATCGGACAGGTTGCCAATGGACTCTTCGGTTTAGGAGCCAACCGTCATATGGCAATACGCTTCATCTGCATTCTGAGATTGAGCGAGAGCTTCAATGTTTTTCGGATCTGCCAGTAGCGTAGCCAGCTCTCGCATTACTTCAATGTGCGAATTTGAGTCCTCAGCGGCAAGCGTTAGCAGCACGCTCGTAGGGGTTTGCCCCTCTTTGAACACAACACCCTTGCGCAAAATAGTAAGCGCAAGCTGTTTTTTAATAACGCCCTGTTCAGGGCGGGCATGGAGAAGGGCGAGATTTGGGACAAGAACAAAATATGGACCGAGCTCATGGGCGTTGTCGATGATACCGTCAATATAACGTTCTTCAACATATCCCCCTTTTACCAGAGGGGTAACTGCAATGCGAACGGCGTCTTCCCAGTCCTGTGCCGAATCGATAACCTGAACGTTTTCGAGTTTGAGCATATCTTTGATCTGGCTCATAGCACTTCTCTCTACTCTACGAATCAAAAACGTCTACATAGATATTTTATAAGTATCGCAAAGAAAAGGTTAGACAATTTATCAAATATTCGCTTTGATTCATTTTGTTGTAACAGACAGAAATATCCACGGAATAGCAAAGAAGGGATCTAATCTAGCACGCACAATTCAACTACTCCGAAGGCATCATATAAACACTCATTAATTTGAGACGGATTGAGTCCCCCGGACTCACCCCAATACGGGAGCCATAAGCTCATACAGCGCATCAACATCTTTGCAAGCACCGATCTTTTCAAGAAGCTCCGCATCCTGAATGACTCCGATAAGCTTCTGAAGCATTTCAAGCTGGCCGTGGGGCTCGGTGAGAGCAAGCATGAAGAGGACTTTTGGATGCAAGATAGTTTCAGGATCACCCATCATTTGAAATGCAACCGAATCCTTTAATGTTGCAATGCCGATTCCGGGCTTGATTACGTGTTCGCTATCACAATGCGGAATGGCTATATCAAAAGCAGGTGCAGGAAGTCCCGTTGCAAAGACGCGCTCACGCTCAACGATGGCCTGAGGATAGGTATCTTTTGCATATCCGTTATCCACAAAGCCTTGGGCAACAGTGCGCAGGGCTTCCTCAGAATCAGTGGCTTCAACGGCAAGTTTGATAAGCTCTTTCTTCAGAATCATTATGCTTCCTTTCCATTTGCACAAATTATAGAAACCTTATAGGCGGCTCACTCACAACAAATCAAGATTTCCAGTTTTCTCACACCCTTACTCCCATACTTGTATATAATTATGTGTACAAGTTGTAGCAGTTTTTATAGGTAATGTCACTAGGTTGTCGTCAAATTATCGGCATACGGCACCATAGAACACACCCATATCATAACTGCACCGGACACCTATGGAAAAGGAGTTCATCATGCTGGTAAATCTTCGCGATATCTGTGCCATTGCCGAGCAGAATAACATGGCAATCCCCTCCTTCAATGTACCGAGTATGGAAGCACTGCGCGCTGCAATCGACGCTGCCGAGAAAACCGGTTATCCCGTTATCATTGCTCATGCAGAAGGCCATGAGCCCTTTGCTCCTCTCGACAAGATCGGTCCTGCAATGGTTGCTCTTGCGGAGCGTTCCAGTGCCTTGGTCTGCGTACATCTTGATCATGGAGAAAGCCTCTCCTACCTGCGTCGCGCCCTTGAAATGGGATTTAACGGCATTATGTATGACGGCTCTTACCAGCCCTACGAAGAAAACGTAGAAAATTCCCAACGCGCTGCCGACATGTGCGCAAGCTTTGACGCCGGTCTTGAATGCGAGCTCGGCTCAATGGGGGCTCGTGAATTTGGTGAACGCGAGGAAGGCGCAACGGCGGAAGAATCCGGTGCGATCTATACCGATCCTGATCAAGCGCTCGATTTCATCCAATCGACCGGTCTTGATATTCTCGCGTGTTCATTCGGAACGGTTCACGGCATTTACAAAGGCGAGCCGCACCTGAACTTTGACGTGCTCCATAAAATCAGGAAGCTCTCTCAAACTCCGCTTGTTATGCACGGCGGCTCAGGCGTATCTGATGCCGACTACGTCAAGGCCATCAATGCCGGTATCCGTAAAATCAACTACTACACATACGGCGTAAAGTATGCCGGCGAAGCCGTAGAAAAGCTTATTGGCGAGAAGAACGGTGAGACTGTCTACTGGCACGACATGACCACAACTGCCTATGAGCGTATGCTTGCAGACTTCACTCACGTCATCCAGGTGTTTGCAAACGGAGCTAATCCTGTGGCGTAGCGTTACTCTGTGGCATAACGCAAAAATGCAGAAGAACTCCGATCTCAAGCACCAAATTGAGATCGGAGTTTTTTTTAACTGCGCCGAGCCTGTGCTTTGAGGCTATCGGGGTTTATCTTAAGCTCCAAATCACATATACGTTTGAATAGTTCTTCTCCGTCATTAAACCAACAACCTCTAATCCAATACCTGCCTTGCAGGAAAGTATCCCCGTCCATTCGGACATACATGCGCAAGTCTGCCGGATATTCTCGAACTCGCATATCATTTAAATCTGCCAATTGGTAAGTAACCGTAGAGCCATAACACGAAAAACTAATTGATTTACTCGTAATTGTTACACTACTCGAATAAGACTTTGAGATAAACGTCTTGAAGGCTCCATAGAGAGAAACAAGACAGACAACAACCATGAGTCCTATAGGCCAATTCCACCTCACTATAAGAATGATGCTCATAATGGCAAGAGCAATACAAATAATACCCTGTATAGTGACTTCCCAAGTAAAACGTCCGGGGTTATACATGTATGTCTTACTATCCTCGTGGCTGCCGTCAGCACTCTCCACAAGTTGACTTGCGATATCCTCCCTGACTTTCGTATTGGAAACATCCACTGCTTTTCTTTTGCCAGCCATAAGCCTCCCAATATAGAATGGGCTCCGCATATCACTATACAGAGCCCATCTTTATCTTAAAACCGAATGCAATCCGAAATCCTACGCCGTCTTCGCATCGGATGTTTCATGAAGCTCAGCGGCTTGCTTGAGAATTCTACTGCGGTTCCAAATCGCCAAGGCAACTACACCTACCGCAAGAACAATCATACCTGCAAATACCCCGAGAGTACCAAGGCGGACAATAAGCCAGCTGAGCGGGTTTGCGCCATCACAGATTGATGAAATTGCCGCAGCGCCGTTCATGTCAAAACTAACATTTGCAGCAGCGGTTGTAATGAGCGGTGAAAGATCGGTTGCAATATAAAAACCAACAGCCAGAACAACGATACCGACTATAAGACCTCTAAATCCGTTCTCGCGAACGATTGGAGTAACAAGAACCAACATATAGGGAATGCATGCAAGATCGGCAAGCGGTACAACCTTATTGCCAGGAAGAATAACAGCCAGAAAAACAGCAACCGGCACCAAAATAAGTGCGAGAGTCAACGTAACGGGATGGCCGGTACCAACCGCTGAGTCAAGACCGATATAAATCTTGCCACGATGTGAAAAATGCTTTTGTATAAAGGCTGAAGCAGCATCAGAAATAGGGAGAAGACCTTCCATTAACAGAGCTGCCATTCTCGGAATCAGCACCATAACGGCACCCATAGAAACTGCAATTGCTAAAAAACCGGGAGTAGTTGTTCCGTCAGCACCTTTCTGGGGAAGAAAACCGTAACCGGCAAGAATACCTATGATTAAGCCAATGATGGATCCGAGAAGAACCGGATCACCAAAAACACCAAACTGCTTTTGAAGACCACGAATATCGATATTGATATCTTTGATTCCAGGAATTTTATCCAAAATCCAATCGACGACAAACGCAATAGGAACATAAGCTCCAGAAAATCCATGTGGAATGGAAACTCCTGGAAGACCAAGCGATTTCTCAACAAGAGGTGCAGTAACATCACCAATAATAAGAACAATAACCTCGTTGATAATTGCAGCACAGATGCCCAGCATGACATTGTTGGTAACAATGGCAACAAGAGCACCGGTAAAGGCAAAGTGCCAGTAGTTCCATATATCAACATCTGCAGTTTGGGTTGTATTGGTCAGAAGCATAACGATATTAACCACGAGTCCAAGCGGGATAATAATTGTCCCTACAATTGATCCCATGGCAATTGCAGAAGCCGCAGGCCAACCAACATCCAAGACGGAAAGACCCAAACCAAAGCGCGTGACCATTGCTGTCACAGCTCCTGCAAGGTCAGTGCCCATAAGTTGATTAATGACCAGGTTTAGACCAATAAAGCCAATGCCTACGGTAAGACCTGCTTTGAGACTTTTTCCAAAACCAGCACCAAACAAAACACCAATAATTGTCAGCACAATAGGCATGACAACTGAAACTCCAAGACTTGAAAGACCGCCAAAGAATCCAACGATGAAATCCACGAGACGCGCTCCCTTCATAGTAACAACCAAGAAGATCGACGGGTATTATTTAAAATCATTACACTTTCAAAAGTACCGCCTTAAAAAGCTACTCCCCAGCCTATTCTTTCATGAAATCAACGATTTGCTGTTCAACTGCTGCTTTTCCCATTCCGGTCAAAAAAGCAATGCCGGAAATAAAAGGACACTCAATTCCATCAGGCTTAGCAGTAGTCGCAATAATTAAATCAGCCCCCTTTGATTTGCCAACTGCCTCTGCAATGGAGCACTGCTGCAGGTGATACTGACCATTGAAACCATTTGAATCCAAAAGTTCAGCAATCTTCGCTGCAACAGCAGTGGAGGTCGCAATACCAGAACCACAAGCAATTACAATTTCCTTCATTGTGTTCTCCTTTCGAGCTGATTTGATAGTTACACCCTGCTAGCGCAAACTATTAGCTCGTCCCTTCATATAGTACTGCAAACTCTCGCTGAATCTCATATATTTGACTAGAAAAAAGTGGTCCTCTTTTTACAAGGACCACTCGAAAGGAGGGGATACATGATTTTCGAGCTTATGCAGCTACTCCTCCAAATAGACCAGTTGCCCCAAGTAATATGCCAATTGCAACCAAGATTAAGAGAACAACTGTTGAATTGACGTTTTTCTTTTTAAGCAAATACCAGCTTAAAATAGTAATTGCTAAAGGAACTCCGCCTTTTAGAATCGAGTCAAGGGTTGCTTGTAAATCAATAGCCCCTTCACCTACCGGAATGGAAAGGTATGAGGTTAAAGAGACATACTGGTTTGCAAGACATCCCAATACGATTGCTCCCATTGTTGAGGCGGTGGCAATGAGTCTCTTCATTGACCCAGAGGCCATCATGTTCTCAACGCCTTCTTTACCCTGATTGTAACCAGTAAAGAACATGAAATGAGATATGGGCACCATAATTGCGTACATTAGAACCGCATACAGTAATGCAGCCAATGGATTACCTGAACTGGCTAGTGGCATACATATCGCTAAAAGAATCGGTGTTAGGGTTCCTTGCCAAAGAGTATCTCCAATACCTGCAAAAGGCCCCATCAATCCAGTCTTAACCGCAGTAATAGCTTCTGGCGTAACAGCTGGGTTACTTGCCATCTCCTCTTCCATTGAAAGGGCAAGGCCATTGATAATACAGCCGAAATGGGGTTCTGTATTGTAAAACTCCATCTGCCTTTGCATGAATTCGATTCTCTTCTGCTTGTCACCAGGATAAAGCTTTTCAGGAATGTGCGAAAAAGAGGATAACAGAGCAGAAGCCATCAAGCGTTCATAGTTATAATTACAATTTGATAGAGCAATCCACTTAAACCATGCAAGAGTCGCATCTTTTTTTGTCAAGTGCTTCTCATTTATCGTTGCGGTGGCTTTTGTATCGTCATTTTTAGTCATAACTATCGCTTCCTTTACTCGAAATCGTCATCAGAATTATCAGAAGCAATATCTGATGTAGCTGGTGATACGACGCCACCTGAGGACGCAAGTGCAGGAACGGCCTTGCCTTCCTCTGCTTTCATTTCAAGCTGCACGTAGAAGAATGCAATGACAAAACCAATAATTGCAATAGGCATCGCGCCCAATCCTAAATAGGCACTCAATATAAACCCGAAAATAAACCAAATTAGAGTACCCGGACGATCCAGAGTACGAAGGTTCATCGCAATACCGAGCGCTGGCAAGACTCCTCCTATGACCTGCAACGTATATAGAGGTCTGCCCTGCATAATGTTAATAATATTAGAGACAGCACCGACGCCGTAATAACATCCAAGAGTGACAGGAACTACACAAAGAACGAAGCAAAGAATCTGCGGTGGCACTATGTGTAGAAATACAGCTTGTTTCATATTCCCTCGCGCTGCAGCAGCATCAATCATGTGCACAAACGTTACGTCAAGGGTCATTCGCACAACGTTGATAATTGGAACAGAAATGGCTACTGCGGACTCAGGATCAAGATTTGCAGCAAGAGCCAGAGCAACGCCTAAGGTTCCTGCAAGCCCAGGATCATTTGGCTGCGCACCTCCTGCAAATATATACGCAATAAATGGCATCTGAACAGCCGCGCCTACAATAGCTCCCTGGACCGGATTGCCAAGAATTATTCCCACCAATACACCTGCGACCAAAGGCTTCTGAACAATAGAGATTCCGCCCAGAAGAAGGAACCACGGAGTTCCTACAAAGCCAAAGTAATAGATCACTCCAATCAGAAAAGCTTGTAATAACGTAATTTGCATTGTTCTTCCTCCAATCCATTAACCAATCAATTTCGCTACATCAACTTTCGAATCATCCGCAGTAATCTGTATGAAAACTTCGGTCCCCTCTGCAATCAACTCCCTAATTGCCTGCCTTTCATCTGCAGTAACGGCAATATTTCTCCAAAGAGTCTCGCGATCAGAGCGAGTACCAATACCGCCTATGTTTAAATGTTTGAAGCTAATCCCCATTTTCTGTAACTTGAGGATAGTAATCGGCGTCTTAACAAGAATAATGACGCGATCATCAGGCTTAAAACCTTTTGTGAGGCGATCGGCGGCTTTAGCTATGGTAAAAATACCAAGCTTTATATTGCCGGGAATAACACCTTTTAACACAGTCTTCATTAAGTCGTTTGCGGCAACTTCATCGTCAATAACCATAAACTTATTCGCATTAGTGGCCTTTGACCAAGAGGTCATCACCTGCCCATGGACAAGCCTATCATCCACTCGAGTAAGCACGATGTTCTTCATTCCCTGTACATCCATCCCAAAACCTCCTAAAAGTTCTCTTCGTCGTCATTCTCCGAAATCACTTGGTAGTGAGTTCGGACATCAACCAATGAGGCATTACCTGTTTCGAGAATATCTTCAACCAATTCTTCAATAGTCATTTCATCTCTGGTAAAGACTGCCTGTATTGTCATGGGCAGATTAACCCCAGCAACAGCGTAAATATCTTTTGATTCAAGAAGCTGAGCAGTCGTATTGCATGGCGTTCCGCCAAATAAATCAATAAGAACAAGAACTCCATTGCCTGTATTTACCGAGTCAATTGTCCTAATCGCTTTATTTTTAAATTCCAGTGGATCGTCCCCCGGATATAGGCCAAGCGTTTCAAATTGAGGAGGGTTCCCTGCCAACAACTCTACGGCACTTTTAATTCCTTTCGGGAAATCAGCATGACCTATTATTACTATACCAATCATAAGTTGACTCCTCTCTCTTTTCATCATGATATCCAAAAAGATAGATAGAAATATCTAGTCAACTTATCCATTCCGTGAACGGATAAAATTTGCCGTAAACGGTATGATTACTAAAAATATAGCTTTTAACAGCAATTAGTGCAGAATAAATCCAGCTCTTTTTTAACTATAAATTGAATACTATTTCTAATCTAACTAAAAGAGCCCCTCTGTTTCACTTCTCTATAACCTGTTATATAGTTGCATACAAAAATAGATGCAACTATATAACATATCACTTTACCTTATATACCTTAACTTGAATCAAGTATTAAGCTCTCTGTAAAACAGAACTTAGAACATATCGATTCGCAGGAAGCCAGATATTTCCCCATTCAGCAGGAACGTTGTTCTCCAGATAACATATCTGATCAATATTTAATACAGGGGAGGCTTCATCACAGCGCAGCAACGCCCCTCTTTCGCTCCCTGCAACACGTGCTCCATGCCATTGCTTAGCAAATCCTATTCTTCTTTTTGATGTCTCTTCAATTGCACTGAACAATGTTGCCTTTGTAAAATCATATGCGTCAAGCTTCGGACATGTAAGCAAGCTCATTTTACTTTCCATAAGCAAGGCTGGTTCATCGTTAACAAGACGAAGCCTTCTTAGAAAAAGAATCGGAGATCCAAGAGGTACTTGAAGTTTTTCGCTCGTAATCTCATCTGTTTCAACGATTTCTTTAGTCACAACTTTTGTAACAAAAGATATACCCTGCATCCTTAATGACTCAGCAAATGAAAGAAGGTTACCTCCTGCAGGATGATATAGACTGGGTTCAGTAACAAAAGTTCCCTTCCCGCGGATCTGAGTCAGAAGCCCTTCCCCAGCTAAAGCTCTAATGCCTTTTTGAACAGTCCCTCTGCTAACTCCAAGCTCTTTTACTAGGCTGTACTCAGATGGAATTTTTGTATGTACACCCCATTCTTTTGAGTATATCTTTTCACGGATAAAGTCTGACACCTGTATATGCAAAGGTTTGGATTCTTCTTTAAAAAGCTGTTGTGTCACCTTTACCTCCGAAAAACTTCTTGCCTAATTATGTTGGAACTTCTCCTATAACATGATACCTGTAATCCCCCACACAATAAGTACTATTCCGCCAATGGCTAATATCACAATCGAAAGGAGATTTCTCAAGATCTGTCCACTAATAAATGCATTTCTCAAGCCTGCAAAAAAGGATTCTCCATCAAGTGTATTTGCACGCACAATTCTCACTAGACTTATACATAAAATAGTGAGAAGCACAACACCAAGAATAGCTCTTATGATCCCAAGTTGCTTCTCCCCTTGGAGAAATGCCGAAATGTCAAAATTCAACATCACAGGAAACACATAGAGAAGTGTGAAGAGAATTAGAGCTGTTATCACAATGTATATCACACCGCGGGATATATTTTCCCTTGTGTTATTTTGCGCGCTATCTCTACGTGGCGCAAAGTTATCTTGTTGCTTTATATTTCTACTCATTCTCGTCTTCCTCTTAACGTTCTTGTTCATACCGTTCCCCGTTCAGTTGATTTTCTTTGTAGACCATTCGCGTTCAATAGTTATGATTGTACAAAGAAACGTATTCAACTTAAAGGAGGCAGTCAATATATGAAGATCGCACCTTCACTCATGAACATGGGCTTACTCCACGTAGAAGAGGATATCAAACGGTTAGACCCCTATGCTGATTTTTATCATGCAGACATTCTTGACTGGCATTATGTTAAAAATATGTGCCTTTCTCCTCAAGTCATTAAGGAAATCAGAAAAGTGACAAATAAGCCTATAGAGGCTCACCTTTATGTAGACAACTTAGAAGAAGATTTGATAGATTATTGCTTGCGATGTGGCGCAGACATCATCACAATGCCTTCGGATATTGTTGGACGGTCAATACATCGCTTCGGTAAACTTATACATGATCATAAAGCAAAAGTCGGAGTATTTCTTAATCCCTCCCAGTCTGTAAACGAAATACAGCAATACTCAGATGTACTTGATCAGCTGATTCTGTTATCTGTTGATCCAGGTTTTAGTGGACAAGATTTCGTCAAAGGAACCTTTAAAAAAATTGCTGATGCGAAATCCCTCAGAGACGCATCTTCTTCTAGATACATGATTACTGTTGATGGAGGTTGTAATCAATCAAATTTCAAGAGTCTCTTTGACGCCGGAGCAGATGCTTTAGTTCTAGGACGAGGACTCTTTGATAGAAATGCTAATTTGGAAATGGCAATTTCAGAAACGCATAAGGAATTTATGCAATTTGAGACCGCTTCGCAAGACTAACTGGAAATCTGCTGCTCTATCATCGGCCGTAAGAATATCGATACCAAATAATCAGATAAAGCCACCGAATACATATCCGGTGGCTTTTTGATAAATG
>ERZ773037.578-NODE-578-length-19965-cov-9.978001_pt1 | contig 19965 bp, 13 predicted proteins | sample MGYA00511466_ERZ773037 | MGnify/ENA primary metagenome ERZ773037 (study PRJEB29015, sample SAMEA2738146) | human oral metagenome | biome: human oral; feature: human-associated habitat; material: saliva | place: China | collected 2202 ... | reverse complement strand
TCGACACTTCGACATCTCGATTTGTCGAACTATCGAATTATCGATAAAACAACAAAATAATAAAAGGAACGAGCCGGCACCTCTTCTCATTACCGCAATCATACCATTCTTATACAGAACATAAGAGTTTTTCAGCGACAGCTCCAAATCTGATAGGGAAAACTACCAGCCTTTGCGCTTAAAGCTTATGAACTTTCTATGAAAAGCTTATAAGCAATCTACAAAAAGCTTATAAGTAATCTGACAAAAGCTTATAAGTAATTTATAAAAAGCTTATAAGCTTTTTGCTAAAAGCTTAAGAGCTTTTTGGCGAAAGCTTAGGAGTTTTTCAGACTGACAGACTAACTTCTCTTCTCTTCCTTCTATTTCCTTGCTTTTCTGCGTTGCTTTGTTCAATGTAGTTCTACGCTTACCTTTGCACACAACAATAGTGGCAACAGACTGTATATGAGTTTGTTTGCCGAGTAACAATAACGTAATCAAAACAAAAAGAATGCAATGAAACTCATTATTATCGACCGCAAAGCATGGGAGCGGCACTGCTCCGACTTTGCAGACTTTATTCATCGTATCGAACAACTCATCGGCAATCCGCCCAAGACCGAGCAATGGCTCGACAACGAAGCCGTATGCAAGCGTTTGGGCATCAGCAAGCGTACCCTGCAATCTTATCGGGATACAGGCAGAATACCCTTTTCCATCATTGGGCATAAATGTTATTACAAGGAGAGTGACATCACAAATTTACTGAACGCAAACAATGAATGAATTATGTCGGAGAATGAAATCATTACGCAGGAAGACCCTCAGATGCAGTTGTTTTCACAACTGATGGAAGGGATATTGAAGAAATTGGAGCGTTATTGCGCTACCGCCCGTCCGATGCTGGGCGGAGAGGTTTACCTTACTGGCGAGGAGGTTTGCAGCCAATTACGGCTCAGCACACGCACGCTCCAAGAGTACAGAAATGCAGGAATACTTCCTTTCTACAAAATCGGAGGGAAGATACTTTACAAACAGAGCGACATACAAACAATGCTTGAAAGGCATTATAACGCAATACCCAAGAAATTATGGCAAGAATAGATGAACAAAGGAAACAACGTCTGGAACAAGCCCTTCGAGATATGGGCAATTATGGCGTTAAGCTCCGCAAGCCCGAAGAGTTGCCCGATTTTGATCAGCCCATAGATTATGAAGAGGAAAAGAAAAGATTTGAGCCTGTTAAAGTTGAGGAACAAAATGACGAGGAGAGTCACAAGGACTATTCTCAACCGTCCTATCAAGAAACAGAGTTGTCACCAACGGAAAGGGCTACTTCTACCGAAGAGAATCATCAACGAATGGGAAAAACAAGGGACAGGAAGCAATTATCCGAGTTTCAGGGGAAATATCTCCAGCCCTTTCGCAACAGCCACCGCAAAGCCGTGTATGTATCAGAGGAAACTCAACGAAAGTTGGACTTCGTGGTGAGGAAAATCGGTGAGCAGGGAGCAAGCGTTTCAGGATATGTGGAGCAGGTGCTTCGAGAACATCTCGACCAATACAAAGATGATGTGGAAAGATGGCGGAAACTCTGAAGTACTGCATTCCTCGAATGCAAGCCTACGCTGAGTTACTGTATTCAGTGAATGCAGTAACACGACATGGGCTTATAATCCCATTTTCTACATCAGCAAGGTGTGTCTTTGTACCACAAACTGCCATTTGTACCACAAAGACCCTTGCCCCGAAAGGGGATTAAATCACTCCAAAGTCGTGATTAGATAGCAATGAAAAGACAGAAATGCAAGAAGCCTGATGGCAGACATACCACTTGTCCATAATGGGAAAGATGGCACTCCTGCGTGCTGCTGATAAAAGGGCATTCAACTATGTAGAGGAACTGTATGAACCCAGCCACCTACCGGAGATTGTTCTCAATAAGTTAAAGACCGAGTACAGACGTTACCTCGTGTGTGGCGGCATGCCCGAGGCTGTAGAGCAGGTATTGCAGGATATTCTCGACCTCTACAAACTTGACTTTGCCAAGTACACTACACCGAGAGATATTCTTCGCATCCATGCCATCTGCTACTCGCTTCCCTCGCAGCTTGCCAAAGAAAATCGAAAGTTCATTTTCAAGGTCGTGAAGCCAGGTGCACGGTCAAAGGACTATAAGGACGCACTGCTCTGGCTAGAAAATGCCGGTATGATTTACAGGGTGTTCAACATCACCAAGCCCGGACTTCCTGTTTCTGCCTATGCGGATCCGTCGGCATTCAAAGTATATGCCTGTGGCTGTGGATTGCTTCGCCGATTGGCAGATTGGTTAAGTAAATTCTTGCCTATGGAGTTGGGTATTGTATTTTGACCCACTTTTGGGCTCAAAACCAGTAATGTAAAATAAAATTGGGTCTTCAGGAATTTGGAGTGATAGTGTTTAATATCTGATTATCAATAACATTTATAATTTATATACTTTTATATCCCCTTTGTTTACTGATATTAAAGAATACAAAGTACTAATTTAAAGGTTACGAAAGTTGTTGTTGTATCACATGGGTTATACACGCAACAAAACGCTTATAATGAACTATTTACAAATTTTCTTTACTAACAAGTGGCATAAAGAACATCATCGCATCACTCCAAATTCCGGAAGAGCCATAAAATTCCGTGATGATTATCCTAATTGGAAATCGCCACGGAATTTTTGAGTCTCCCCATTTTTGCCCCATCCGTTCAATTCACATACAAGGTCATTTTCTAACAAAGTAGATTTTACAATATTTCACTTATTTTACTTTTCCTGTAACTATTCAGCGATAATAAACGTTGAATATCAAGAGCTTATAAACTTAACATTGTGGCAAAAAGGCTCGAAATGACATTCTTTATTAGAATTTGTCTGTATGTCTTTATGTAACATACTGATAATCAATAATAGTTTATAAACCTTATCGCTGAATAGTTACCTTTTCCTTCCGTAAAAACACTAGAAAAAGCATTTTTTCTTTAATGATTATACTAAAGTGTAAAAATAATATGTTATCTTTGTGTCCAAGAAGTGACAAATCTAATCGAGGATATTTTCTCTAGTACATCTTACTCTCTTATATGGCAAAAAATATACTATCGCTCACATCTTCAGAAGTATTTGATTTCTTTATGAAATCGGATCAGTATCACGGTTTTGAACTGCCAGAATACTTCACATTTGACAAAGTTCTTGAGTTCGTCCAAAAAACTGTTGGAGACACCCTATATGAGGAATGTCTTCAAAATAATTTTCTACCAGAAAATCTATCTGATGTTAACTTAGATATTTTACTTAATAAAGACGGACATTATGCTGTACGTCCTATTATACTTGCCAATCCTTTTCTCTATTATTTTTTGGTACGTGAAGTGTGTAATGAAAATAATTGGAATATTGTGAAGAATCTATTTGATGAGTTCACTGTACCACACATAACATCTTGTGCCATACCTATAGTTAGAGCAGAAAAAGAACCATTCCATAATTCTACAACCATCATGAACTGGTGGTATAGTATGGAACAGCGTGCCATAGAGTTATCTTTGGAATATCGCTACATGTTTATGACTGACATCACGAACTGCTACGGATCGGTAAATCCACAAGCTTTTGATTGGGCTTTTCAGTTGAAGGACACACAATATGCAAGAACAGAGAAAAGTAATATAGCTAACAACATTCAGAGGTACCTTCGAGCTTTTCAGGAAGGCCGAAATATGGGCATACCACAAGGAAGCGCCATCTTTGACTTTGTTGGCGAAATCATACTCGGCTATTCAGATCTTTTGCTTCACGAAGCATTGCAGACTAAAGCCAAGGTCTACGAAAATGAGGGTAAGTCCTTTCCTTCTTACGAGATTATACGCTATCGTGATGACTATCGAGTGTTCTGCAATGACAAGAACGCCCTCGAGAACATTTCTTATACCCTACAGAATGTTCTTGAACGTCTCAACTTTCGAATGAATAGTAGTAAGACAAAGATTAGTGACAGCATTGTTACGGATGCTGTAAAAACAGACAAGCTCGCCTACATCTATAACACTCCTATCTTCAACAAAAAAGGATGTGACTTTGACAGTTTCGAAAAGTACCTACTGTATATTTTGATATTTTCACGTCAATATCCAGACTGTGGTTCTCTAAAGACTATGCTTTCTGATATTGATAATAGAATTGAGCAATGGCTTAATCCAAAGGTGTCTGATATGAAAACTGAAAATATTAAGTGGGAGGACGTAAATCTTGATGAAGAACCAAAAGAGAATACGGAAGAGGAGAATGTCTTCTCAACCATAAAGACATATAAACGAATTAGACACATCCCTGGAGGTAGTGTGCGTGCAATGATAGCTGTCTGTACCAAGATTGCCCTTGAAAATGTAGGTTGTGCTCACTATGCCCTACGTATTATCAGTCGCCTGATAGATTCCCTTAAGGATGCAAATGAGAAAAGTTCTATTATAGACTTGGTATATCACAAATTATGTGACCAACCAAACTCTCAGTATAATCAGCTTTGGCTTCAAAATATGACTTACTCCCAAGATGCAAAGCATGGAAAATCTCCTTATACCCTGCGTCTTTGTAAGCTAGTTGCAGGTAAAGATGTTAAATCATTGTGGAACAACAATTGGATTAAATCAGAATATGCTTCAAATCTTCCGTATAATAGTATTGTGGATAAGGAAGTCTTGAGGAATGTAACCCCTGTTATTGTATTTAGAGAAACACGAATTTACAATGAGTAAAAAGTTATTATGAATAAAAAAAGCATAGAATCATCAAATCCATTTGTGGATATTGAACATGTTACAAATACCATTTCTGATATTGTAGCACTCAGGACTAAAGTTGTGTTTAGATCAAACAATGAACTTATTGTCTCTCTTCCTGATGATGACACAAGTCTTTTACTAGGAGCAAAGTCTGATGAAATTATAAATATGTCACCTAATGATGTAATTGACATTTATTATGATGCAGAAGGAAATTCATATAAAGACAATGGTAAATATGAAGTTTACAAAAATATATTATCAAAAGCTTCAAATGGTCATGTTTTCAACGCCATAGTAATTGATATTACAAAGCAAGGGCTTCTTGTGTCTGTCGAAGGACTACAATGTTTTTTGCCAGAGGGTCAAATTGGTGTAGAAAATCATACTGATCTTAGGAGCTTTGTGAGTCAAACGATAGAAGTGAAACTGATAAGTATTAAACTTAAAGAAAAGGAAGGAAACCGTTTTCTTCCAATTGTATCACATAAGATATTGACAGAAGAGCGGAATCTTGAAAAGATAAATACACTAAGCATCGGTAGTATTGTAAATGGAATAGTAAAGAATATAGAAAATTACGGTGTTTTCGTTACTTTGCTCCCTTCCATTGATGGACTAATACATATTACTGATCTATCTTGGGAGAGAATTTCTAATCCTACCGAAATTGTTTCTATAGGTCAAAGTATTACTGTTAAAATACTTGATATAAAGCAGAATAAAGGAAAAACCAATATTAGTTTAGGTTTGAAACAATTAACTCAAAAACCTTGGGAACGCTTTGATAGAAACATTAAGGAGGGAGATATTGTTACAGGTCCTGTCTGCAATATAATGGATTTTGGTATTTTTTTAAAACTTTCTTGTGGGATTCAAGGCTTTATCCACAAGTCAGAACTTGCTTGGGATACACACATTTCTTCTAAAGATTTCTCTATAGGGCAACCACTTACTGCAAAAATCATCAAAATAGATTGGAAACAAGAAAAACTACTTCTCAGTTTAAAACAGATGACAAGTGATCCCTGGAGTAGTATTGATGAAAAAATTGCAGTTGGTAATATTGTTGATGTAACTATTAAAAGTTTTACTAACTTTGGAGTATTCGTCAAGATAGTCGACGGAATAGAAGGCTTAATTCATGTGTCCGAATTGTCTTGGATAGAAAAAAATAAAAAGCCAAAGTATATTTATAACGTTGATGATAGATTGAAAGCTGTTATTTTATCAATTGATAAGGATAAGAGGAAAATAGAATTAAGTTTCAAACAAGTTAGTCCAAATCCCTGGCTTATATATCAAACTGGTCAGCAAGTAAATGCAACTGTTGATAACATTGCAAAAAATGGTATCCAAGTGAAAATTGTAGGCACTAATTTACCAGCCTTTATACCATCCAATTTCTCGTCTCACGATTTGTCTATAGAGGAAAGCAGTAAACTTATCTGTGAGATTAAAGAGATTGATTTGAACAAAAAAAGAATAATCTTAGCAATTCTTTAATATGGGATTCAATACAGATTTATTAAAAGAGATATGGTTAAAACATATCGAAGTTCAAGAACGTGTTCTTCAACTCAATTCAGCACCATTAGCAATTGAACCTGATTCTATCAACGTTTCAGGACAGAGACTAAAACTTATTGTTAGTCAGACCGATGAACTTGACTCGAAAATAAATAAAGTAAAGGCTTTCTTCGGTGTATCTGATGACGCAATTGATTCTGACAACGATACAATTACCTGCGATGGTCATTTTGAGGCGCATACGTCGGAAATTACACAATTGGCAACAGAATGTCAAAAATACTATATTCAGTTATCAACCAATCCTGTTATAGATGGTGTCATTCGATCTCAGAAATCGTCATTTCTACTATGTGTAAAAGCATTAAAGGAAGCTAATATTCAATATTCCGTTGATAATAATAGACGATTGCAAGTTTCAGTTGATGCTCTTCGCATATTAGATAAAGAGCATTCTTTTCTTCATGACATTTTGCCAGAAAAAGCAAGTGGTATTTTCAGTGTATCTCCTACTCCTGCCTATTTTCTTAGAAAATGGTTATCTCTTAAATGCAAATACGAGATTAAATATCAAACTATTAAATATGAGGGTAAAGAAGAAAGAAGACTGAGACGCTTTTTATCCATTAAAAATGACTATTTCTCAGAAGCAGCTCTTCATAAACTCAACACGATTTGGGGACTCCGATTGTTTTCTTTTGATGTACTTATCAAGTTGTCTGATAAGACAGCTAATAGTTACAATTTTGATAACTCACTTTATGATTTTCCTAAGCTAAAAGACGGATACTTTCATTATCATTTTAATGCTAATAATAGTAATGAAGAAGGTACCCCTTCTATTATTATGGCCAAATGGCAAGTGGATCTATTAGAAAGCATTTGCAAAAAAGAGTTTGGAGAAAATAATTTTGATCTCAATATAGATTATAATTATACATATGATTCAAGATTGTTTCATGAATACGTTGAAGATATTAATAGTTACGAGTTTTTTCAAGATCTCAAAAATATAATAAATGAGGAAGGTATATCTGTAAGTGAAACAAAACAATCAATTGGCGTAGACTTTGATTGGAGAGAGACAGATCCTGAGCATCTTAAAATTGAACTTAGTAATAAGTACGATGACATGGAAGTTTCTATTTTCTCTGATCATAGATGCAATGTAGAGATAAGTGACAAAAATGCAGAATGGGATAAGATTGAAGCTTTTCTAAAGGAGAACTACTCTTCTTTAAAGACCTATATCAGTCCCAAAGATGGTTCTATGCACTTTATTCAAGAATATCGTACACCTGAACAAGCATCACAATTTCATTTTTCAATTTTTGCATCCTTAAACCATTTGAGAGAAATGGGATGTGAGTGCGAGATACATCCAAATGAAATTGGTAAGAAGAAATATCTTCTGCGTGTTGATCAAAATAAAATAGCGGAAAATAAAGAAAGTATAGTTAATAGTCTTCGTGGTGCAGAGTTTTCTGTTGGAGGTCATTCCATTGGAAAATTATTCAAGATATGTTTTCCTGAACTTTTATTCGACACTTCATCTGCTGACTATAACTTTTCAGAAGATGGTGCCATGTTTTTTTACCAGATAACACCAAATCTTGAAGGCGATTTAGAGAAAATTAAAAGATTAAAAGATGCTTTTGATAATATTACTTCTGGAAAAGGCGTAAGAAATCCGAACATCAGTAGTTTTATTTTTGATGCCCAGAAAGCTACACCTACAAAGGATATAGACTTTTATACAAATGAATCTAGTGACTACTATCAGGATATAAAACATAATTTATTGAATAAACACATCAATCCATCGCAGTTAAATGCTATTATTAAATGCTTAAAAGCTAAGGACCTATCTCTTATTCAAGGACCTCCAGGTACAGGTAAATCAACAGCTATTGCGGAACTTATTTGGCAGCATATAAGATTAAATCCGAAGGAACGTATTCTTCTAACATCAGAAACTAACCTCGCTGTTGATAATGCCATTGACAGAACTGTTAATGGCAGGCATAATCTTGTTAAGCCAATACGCTTTGGTTCGGATGATAGGCTTGCAGTAGAAGGTCGACAATTTTCTCTAGCAGCTATGGAAGAATGGGTAGAAACTGGCAAATATGAATTCATTGAAGATCTTGAAGAATCTGCTGAGGATGATGAAGCGATAACCAAGACTGGAAAGATGATATTAGTTAATTGGCTAGAAAATATCAAAAGACGTATTAACTATAGTAATATGGATTCACGATCTGTATTATTATGGGAAAACATGCTTGACAATCCAAGTAAGTCTCTTAGACAGCTAATATTTGATCAATACAAATCACATTGTAATGTAGTTGGTGCTACATGTAGTTCTATTGGAGAAAAGAATACTAAAAATAGACCAACAAAATTTTATATGAATTATTGTACTGTATTTGGCAATGTTGGCAAAAAGACTATTTATAAAAAAAGAATGGATTTCAATGAAGACGATAATGAATTTGAAATAACCACCTATAATTGTAAAGATGGAATTAAATTCTCAACCGTCATTCAGGATGAATCTAGCAAAGCCACTCCTGCAGAATTGGCATTACCCCTTGTCTACGGTGAAAAAAACATCGTGATTGGTGACCATCGTCAGTTGCCTCCAATGCTCGACAAAGAAGAGTTCATAAATACTCTTGACTTCCTTGTTGACAACGCAACTGGTGAGTCAGAGATGAAGCAACTGAGAAAATTAAAAACATATGTCATAAAGAACTTTGATGAAATGGAAATATCACATTTCCAAAGAATTTATGAAAGTATTGATCCTAGTTTGAAAGGAAAATTCACGAGACAATATAGAATGCATCCTGATATTAATGAAGTCATTAAGCAATTCTATGAAGAGAAAGATGGTAATGATTCTGCTAACGGACTAATATGTGGACTCATAGATCCAATTGATTTAGGAGTAAATAATCCAGATATGTCAAATCCATATTCAAGGTATCATGGCATTCAAATAGATGATTTTATTTGTGGAGAAGCTTTATCTACAAATAACCATGTAATTTGGATTGATGTAAACTCTCCTGAAATGATTGAAGGAACATCAAGAGTCAACGAAGGAGAGGTTAATGTCATATCACATATTTTGAAAAAATTCTCAGAATCAGACTCATTTAAACAATATTGTGACAAATGGGCTGATGAAGATGATAAAGAAATTGGTATCATCAGCTTTTACAGTAAACAGAGAAATAAAATCAGACGAATGTGTAAATCGTTTAACGACTTGCCGTTGAAAATCGATGTTGTGGATAGATTCCAAGGCATGGAAAGAAATATAATTATTGTTTCTATGGTCAGAAGTAACACCATTATTTCGGATTCTCAACAACAACCTGATTATTCTGAATATGAATTAGGATTCCCAGAACAACATGATCTGGGATTTGCGCAATCACCAAATAGATTGAACGTTGCGTTATCAAGATCAAAAAGGCTATTGATTATAATTGGTAACAGCGAATTGTTCAGGCAAAAGAGTATTTATGACAATGTTTACAACATTATCAAAGCAAATCCTAATGGTAAAATAATAAAATGTAATCCATATGAAGACATTTGCAAATAAAATATCTGAGTCACAAAAAATCTATAAGTCGCAAGCATCAGATTCAACGTTCAAAACTTGGCCCTTAAAAAAAACAAAGTGCAGAATCTATTTGTACGAAGATGTGTCATGTTCTGACATTGATACTATTATATGCTCTACTTTATATCTACATGAAGGAGTTTTATCAGTTGATGATTTAGCTACGATTCTTGGTTTTAATGTAAAAGATGATTTTAGCTCCAATCCTATAAGATACAAGGATGAAGCAGAAGTCGCTATCTTTAACAATTTGCTAAGTTCATTAAAGTCTGATGAACTTATTAACGTAGATGCGGATAATATTCAATTAACCACATTAGGAGAATTTGCTGTAAGAAATACAAAAAAGCGATTGTTCTATTCTGCAGAATGCAAATATTACGAGAATTTCAGTTTAAGACAGATAAAAGAAGAGCTGTTTCCTTTTAGAGATGCGCTTGCACTAACAACACAAGTCGAAAAGAAACAGCGCATTTCATTTTACAAGCAGTTATCTTCGTACGATATTATTCCTGAAGTAAAGGACGATGAAAGAATCTTGGTAGAAGCGCTTCTACAACAAGTGCCTAGCAATACAAATCTTTTTTCGGCTAATCTATTGTCCAATGACTTTGTAATTGAAAGCGAAAAGATAAGCATTGCTGTTTACAATGACCAAAGAGAAGACTTTGTCATTATATATTCTAACGATGGTTCAATAAGTGAAAATGCGTCAGAACTAATTAATGCAGAAGTTAATTCGAATGTCAAATCAATAAAAGTTGAATGGGGGTATTATTTACGATTACTTAACGACCCTAATGCAAAATTAGACTCGGAAGCACTTAAACCATTTGAAGACATCATTGAATGGGAAGTCGTCGTAAAGGATAATAGATTTTGTTGGGACGATTCTGTTCTTTTCAGAATGCTATGCAACAATATTGATGCTAATATCTGGCATGACATATCTTCTTTATGTCCAATCAGTGACATAAAGAAATATTTAAAATTCGATTCTGAGAACTGGGATTGGAGTATATTATCAGCACGTTTCGATGGTAATTTTATAACAGAATATGCTTATCAATACCCATGGGATTTTGACATCATTATCCATAATGACAATGTAAGCAAAGAGAACCTACAACAGCTATTAACGAATCCTCATCTTACATCTGTACAGTGGACTTGGAAGGAGATAATGCCATCTCTTTCCGACGAATTCGTAATTCAACATATCGACGATGTTGATTTCGACTTGTCAATAATTACTAAAAAAAATCAGGATATTGTAAAAGGTTTAATATTAGACTATCCCGACAAAAGTTGGGATTGGGCCTATATATCAGACGCTTATGATCTAAATTATATTTTAGAAAATATTGAGCTCCTTTCAAAACGACTGAATTTAAAAGTCGTAACAACACGAGCTCTTAGTACAACTGAATTTCCAAAAGCTTTTTGCAGATCAGACATCTTCAAAAAAGAACTGAAAAATTCTATAGCATCTTCCCATACACCATTCAATGTAAACACATCAAACCTTATATGGGATTATGAATGTATTGACTTTTTAGAAGAAGTAGGAGCTCTAACCTGGTGTGTTCCTATTGTTGGCGGCTTTGAATGTAATCAATTTATTATATGGGATAAATCTTTCTTTAATCATTACTCAAATAGAATAAATACAGCACCAGCTTACAATGCTGTAACATCACGAGTTAGCGATTTTACAATAGTTGAAGAGTATTCAAAATTTCCTTGGAATTGGGATATAATTTCGTCAAAAAAAGAATGGATAGCTGATACTCTCTTTGTTAAGAGACATATTAAAAAACTCAATTTAAGAAAGTCTTTCGATTTATTCTCAAGCGATACTTTCTGTGCCTTGTTTGATAATGAAGATATTCAAAATTTCCTTTTGTCACATCCAGAGACAAAGGCTAGGGCTACAGAACTGGCTACAATCCAACTTGTGAGAGAGAACTTTATTTTTGATTGGGATTGGAACCTACTAACAACTAAAACAATTGATTCTCTAAAAATTGACAAATTAGGAGACACTCGTTGGGCAGAAAAATGGAATTGGCAAATATTATCCTCAAGACTTCCAGTCGACAAAATATATGATTACATAGCACAATATCAAAGCTATTGGGATTGGACTATCTTGTCCAGAAGACTGCCTAAATCAACTATCCTTGAACACCTCTCGGACTTTGCTGACAAATGGGATTGGGAAATATTAATTGATGAAATTTTTGATAAAGAAGACTTGTGTATCGAAGGATTCCTTCCAACAATAGCCACAATCATCAATCAAAAAGATGAAGATATTCAACCTACTTTATGGGGCAAAATCACGAGACGATTTAACCTTGAAGAGCTTTATGATCAAATTAACAAATCAAACACATTGGAGGACTATTCAAGTCTATTCCAGTGGGACTTATTGTATGTTTATGACCATGAAGAATTTAACCTCAATGAATACGTTGAACAGTATAGTGATGATATTGATTGGGAGTTATTATCTAAGTCAAAATCAGCAGAGAGACTCTTCTATTATGACAAAGTCATATTAAGCTTTAAGCTATGGCTTGAGATGGTGAAATCTCTCCTTTACAATGATGATTATTGTTGGGATTTCATTACCCTGTCTCAAAATGAGTCTATAAATTGGCATCCTGCAATATTAAAAATACGTCGAAGCCAATGGGATTGGCAATACCTGTCTCAGTTTAGTCGGTGCTTTGCAAGTCATCCTAAAGACGAAAACAACATAATAAAAAATATCCAGCAGTTTAAGGATAATATTGATTTCAACTTATTGTCCAAAAGAGAAGACGTTAAGTTTTCCGACTTACTGCTAAATACTTTTCTTGAAGAAGACTGGAATTGGAAGTCAATATCGGCATCCAAGAAGTTAAACATATCAAATAGTTTCCTTATAGATAATCAAGATAAAGACTGGGATTGGGATATACTTTCTCAAGGAGGTACCATTGCTATTGATAAAGAATTATTAGGACATACAAAGAATAGGCCTTGGAATTGGACACTTTTGTCCTCTAATAATTCACTAAGAATGACAATTGCAGAGCTGTTATCCCTAGGAATATCAGGATGGGACTGGGAAACTTTATCAGGTCGAATGGACATTCCATTTGACAATGATAGCATTCTATCAACAGTTGACAAATCATATATTTCATGGGATTGGAACTTATTATCATCAAGATCTGATCTGCAGTATACAGAAGACTTTGTCCTGAAAATTTATAACAAGTCATTAGATTGGCATGCTGTATCAAGAATGAATAGCTTCTGCCCAACAATTAATGTATTATCAAAATTATCATCCTTTGACTTGGATTGGGATGCAATTTCGCAGAACCATTCCTTGTCAAAAGATGTCTTATGGCCATATAGAGAAAAGCTTAATTGGCAATATATTAGTCAGAATGAAACTTTCCAGAATCTAGGTTTGGATTTCTTTGTAAAATATAAATCATTCTTAGATTGGACTATCATATCTGCATCAAAAGCCTTTACGCCATCAATAGATAATTTGAAAGAATTCAAAGACTGTCTTGATTGGAGTGTTATCAATGAAAGAAAAGATTTAAAATACACCAACTTGCTTCTTAATGAATTCTCTGATTATATTAATTGGACAGAAGCATCAAAAGCAAATACTATTGATTTCTCAGTAGAATTGATTAGAAAGTATATTGATAGATGGGATTGGACTCTTCTGTTTAATAATCCTTTAATTAAAGAGAAAGCTGAAATATACGAATCTGCATTTAAAGATAAACTCAATGGTATAAAATTTATAGAGCGTTTTTCTGGTAGTAATCCTAAGATATATCACTTTGCTCATTTATTCAATGCTTTAAATATTATTAAATCAAGAAAAATACTAAGTAGAATTGGTGGTAAAGGATTATTTGAAAACTCAGCAGGAAGTAATGTACATAGAAGGGATACTGCACATTATTACGCTAGATTTTACTATCGTCCACAGACCCCAACACAATATTATAACGAATCTTTAGGAGAAGATTCCCATTCATCAAAAGAGAAATGGGTATTTGGAGGATATGATAGCAGAGGAAAGAAGATTTGGAGTTCATTTTTTGAATGTCCAACATCAAAATATTGGGGTGCTCAAAGATTGGGCTCGCCAAAATGTCCAATGCCAGTCTTTTTCGAATTTGATCTTAGAGAAGTTTTAAACAAATGCTTAGATAAATGCTATTATAGTACTGGAAACATGCAAAAAGACAATAGTCTGGTAATCTCAGTTGCAGATAATCCGAACAAGCTCAATACTGCAAATTTATATGCAACGATTGAAGACGGAATTGATACATATAAAGCATATTCTCAGCAAGAGTTTCTTGTATGGAATGAATTGGATTTTTCACAACTTGAAAGCTATAGAATTATCTGTTATAACGAGGAACAGGCTGAACTATTAAAGATGCAGTTGGGTGATGATCCAATTTGTAATCACATTACAACAGATTCGGATACAGACTCTGGAATTAATGTATTCCATCGTACAAACAGAACTATTTCGGTAGAGGAAACGGAAGAGGATATTTGTTTCTCAACAAATTACAGAGATCCAAGTTCAATTATCATTGAATGCGAAGATATAGACGAACTTGAAATAACAAACAAGTCGAATATTACAAATATTTCAACAGGCAAGATCCAAGCTTATCCTTCAATAAGCCTTGTAAAGCCTTCGATTCCTATTACTGTGCGCTTTATGGATCTTCAGAAATACGACTGCAACTCATGGGTAATATATTCAAATGGCAAGGAGATAAGATCAAGTAATACTGACTACTCTATCATAACGTCATCTTTAATCAACAATTTTAGACTTGAGGTGTCAAAGCTAAACATTTCAATCTCGAAATCATTGTTTAAGGACTACATGTTATATTCATATCATGGCATAGCACATACAATAAGAGTAATGCTAAATGCATTTTTAATTGCCAATATTGATAATTCTGTTAACGAAACAATGGTTTCTAATATTTTGTATGCAGCACTTATACATGATTTAGGAAAGAAAAGTGATACAGAAGGTGAAATTCATGGTAAAAACTCTGCAATACTGTATCAGGAAAAAATCAATAAGTTGTTAGATAATCGAAATGCTTCAAATGTACTAGAAGCTGTAAAATTTCATTCAATTGATGACTCTAAATGTCCTACTCATGTTCATTCAAATAAAATATGGGAAATTCTTAAAGATGCAGATGCTTTAGATCGTAGCAGATTACCTGGAAAAGGATGTAATCCTTCCTTCTTAAGAAATCAAATTTTCACATCAGATAAAGGGAAGGAGTTGTTATCTCTTGCATCACTGCTACCATCATTAACTGAAGGATGTTTATGGAATACTCCTGTAGATGAATTATGCAGCGTTCTTGAATCGTTGATAATACAGTCAGATAATATCAATTGATTCTGATTAATAGTTATTTTAGAGAAGTCGTAACAAACAACAAATAGAAAGAATATGTCATACATAGAAAAAAAAGGAAATATATTCAACTCAAAAGTAATGGCAATTGTTAATACTGTCAACTGTGTAGGTGCTATGGGTAAAGGAATCGCACTTGACTTCAAGCTAAGATTTCCTGAAATGTTTAAAGAGTATCAGAGAATTTGTTTTCAACACCTTCTTAAACCTGGTCAGATTCTTCCTTACAAGAAATCGACTCCTATTATATTGAATTTTGCAATAAAAGAGGATTGGAAAGATCCATCAAAAGTTGAATGGGTAGAAGAAACACTGCAGAAATTCGTAAATAACTATAAAAAACTTGGGATTACATCAATTGCATTCCCATGGATGGGTGCGATGAATGGAGGAATTCCACTTGAGACAATTAAATATCTTACACGGAAATATTTATCTTCCCTTGAAGATATTGATGTTGAGGTATATGATTTTGATCCGGACGTCCCTTGTCATTTATTCAATGCACTTAAATATATCGTTGACACCAATGCATTAACTCTAATTGAATTAGAAGAGTATTCATTGATTAAATCTAGATATTGGGAAAAGATAATAGATGCCGTCAAAGATAAAAATACTAAAAGTATGAATAATCTTTGTCACTATATAGTTAATGGAAAGAGGATTATTGGCAAAACCAATATAGAACGACTCTTTATCTTTTTAGCAAAATACGATAAAGGATTATTTCCTCAGGTGAACAATTTGTTTTAAAACTATCAATAATTGATTCTGCATATGATATTTGGTCAAAAAATAAAAGAACTGAGAGAGGAAAAAGGATTTGTTCAACGTCAATTGGCTACTGTCATTGAAGTTGATACGCCTATGTATAGTAAAATAGAGCGTGGCAAAAGAAAAGCAAAGCGAGAACATGTCAAGCTGATTGCCAAAAAACTCAATGTAAACGAAAAAGAATTACTTACTATCTGGCTTGCAGATAAAGTACTTGACGTTGTCAACAATGAAAAAGAAATCAAGAACGAAGTTATCAAATATGTTCAAAATGAAATAAAAAAGAATGTAGGTTGACAATGTTTCAAGAACAACATAAACGACACTTTGTTTAGCTCTAATGGAGAGTAATAATCGGCTATGTTTGTTATATGTATTCAATATACATTTAAGCTGTGAAATAAGCCATCAACTGCATTTAGTAAATGCATTGAAAATCATTCATATTTTCAAAATACAAACCGTCTTATAAATATATATGGCAAATATTAGACAATTACACAAGGTTTTGGGATACTATGTGCCAGCATTTTTCGAAATGCACGTAAAAATAGATTCTGATGAGTTAACATTTAATAAATTGAGTCCTACTGACGCAACAATATTCTTTCATGAATATATTTATTTTTTTACAAGATATTAGCACATATTATGGATTAAACCGCATTTATGTTTATAGCGAATTATTGTGTCCAATTGTATTAAATAAGGGGGAAATACACCTAAAAAAGAGCACTTTCTCGACCGAAATGACCTCCTACGACATTATTTTCTTATAAATGTTCACTCATTCGAAGCTGTAGAGATGAAGACTGAGAAGATAGTAAGTTTTGCAAAAGTCTCAGCCGTATGTACAGAGCTTTCTGCAGCATATACAAGAGCAGTAAGTGAACACCTTTCCAATGCAGCACTTGTAGTAGACCACTTTCATGTAACCAAGCTGATGAACGAAAAACAGGACTTGTTAAGGAGACAGTTATGGCATGTGGAAAAGGACGTCAACAAGCATAAAGTAATCAAAGGAACACGTTGGTTGTTACTCAGAAATGGAAATGATATTTTTGATTATGCACACAGAAATAGACTGGAGAATGCCTTGAGCCTAAACCGTCCGCTGATGATTGCCTATTATCTCAAAGAAGATCTTAAGGAAATATGAAATCAGTGTAGTAAGCAAAAGGCTAAAGCTGTGTTGGATGAATGGGTAAAGCAAGCTATAGAATCCAAATTACAGCCATTAATGAAAATGGCGTCAACCATTAGAGCATACAAGACATACATATTAGCATGGTATGACCATTATATAACAAACGGAACAATAGAAGGAATTAACAACAAAATAAAGGTTTTGAAAAGACAGATATATGGGTTCAGAAATGAAGAATACTTCAAATTAAGACTATATGCACTGCATGATAGGCGTCTACGCATTTAACGGAAGAACCTGAATATATGCATAGTGTGGTTAATAGAATATACCAAAGTGGTAAAAAGAATGTAAAAGTACCAATTGAAATCGAAGATGATAAGAAATTCAAAGTTTATAGTCCAATTTCTTCCCGTCCACTTCGTTTTCTACGAGAAAATTGCTATCTTTGCAACATTAACAGAAGGTTCTTTGAGACATTGCAGAATAAAAAGAGGGAAAGAAACTCGCTCGTTTCTTATTCGTTCACCCTTTGACACATATTCTTCTCAGACTTCTAATAATCAGGATTTTACTATTTGTGAGATGATTTTATGCGGAGATTTGCGATTTTCGCACTGCCAAGGACATCGGTATCGACAGACCGGAGAAGAATGAGATACTGCACAACATACCACCGACACCCGAGCAGGAAGTTTTTATCGGCAAACTGATGGAATTTGCCAAGAGTGGCGATGCCACAATCTTGGGACGAGCACCTCTGAGTGAGAGCGAGGAAAAGGCAAAGATGCTTATTGCAACCGATTATGCCCGCAAAAGATTCAAGAATATTGTATCTTTCAGAAAATCAGAAAACTAAGAAAGAATAAAGGATAAAAGGGTTACGAGTTGGAAACGAGCGAGTTTCTTTCCCTTTCTTTCTTTTGCAATGCCTCAAAGAACACTTAATCCCATTGCAAAGTTAATATAAAAACCGAATATTACAATATCCTCGGTAATATTTTACCACAGGAAGTGTTAAATCTGTGCATTTTCGGATTTGTTTTCTTTCTTTTTTGTATTTTTGCCTCATCTCAACAATATGTAACCACAGTGTATAAGTTATGATGAAAACAGTCTTGAATGCAGCTATATTTTCAGTATTATTCCTTTCTGGAGGAAACTTGTCAGCGCAGGTTTCACCTATCTGGTTAGGTGTCCGTTTAGGTGGTGGAATGTCTGTCAACACAGGAATGGATAAAATCCTTGTTCCTGAAGACTATTATTCCAATTACAATTTCAAAGACAAGTGGCAGCTTACGCCAACAGTTGGTGTATTTGCTCAGTATCATGTTGATGGTTCCATCATAGGTGTTGAAGGTGGATTTAGCTATTGGCAGAAGGCATCACAGCTTGTCTATAATGATAATAAGGAGTTAAACTATAAGGTTACACCTCGTTATAATTACATTGGCGTATCTGCTTTGTTGAAGATTTATCCTTGGCGCAAAGGCTTCAATATCTCTATTGGTGGACGTGCGGGAGCTAATCTTAATGGTAAGGGCATATCTTACGAGAGTAATCAAGAAGAAAGTAAGTTTGCAAACTATCATTTTGCCACTGTCGCTGAGACGGAACGTCTGATGAAAGAGAAGCTGACAGGACAGCCAGACATTGCTGTTGGAGGTGGCTTCGGATATGAAATAGACCATCATTGGGCTGTGGACCTACGTTATTTTTATGGTTTAAACTCTACTATCAAGACAGAGCATAATGACTATAACTGGGCAGAACACTCAACCCATGGACAGAACATAGAGCTTAGTATCAGCTATCTTTTTAAACTTTAACCCTTATGAGTTTATCTATGAAGGACAAGAGCAACAGAAAAAAACGTTATATTCTGGCAGGAATCTTTCTTGGCATAGCTGCTCTTTTGGGTATAGAGCGCTGTGTTAATGACGAGCCAGAGGCTAAGCAGCGTATAGAACAAAAGAAAGCAGACAAGGCACCATCACAATCTACTACACCGTATGTCTCTTCTTCTTTAGACAAGACAAAAGTGCAGAAGGATTCGGGACGTTCAGATTGTGTATATAATAAGCTGGGGAATGTGTCCCGAAACGTTACAAGTATCAATACAAGGAGAATTAAAAAATCAAGCATGACAAGGAAAACCGCTAATGGCAAACATTTTTCGTCAAAGCAGCCAATCCTTTCTCCATCATTATCAACTGACGTTTCATCTTTAAACGATAAAACAGCCAGTATAAAACACGAGACGAAAGAACCAGGCAATGAATCTACTAATCAGAAAACAGGTGAACATGTTCTTGACAACTCTATGAATAGTCAGCCCTCCATCGTACAGGAGAATCCGAAAGAATCACTATCTTTGATAACTTATTCTTTTCCTCACTATCACCTTTTTCGGATAGGACTCAGAGCTGGAGTTGGTTATTCCAGCATTTCAGGATTAAGCAGTATTATTGAGAACTATGATATACGCCCTACTTTCACAATGAGTGAACGTGGTGGTGTAAATCCTCGTATTGGAATCTTTGGCACATGGCAATATCGTAGATTAGGTGCTGA
>ERZ773037.575-NODE-575-length-19997-cov-8.918313_pt1 | contig 19997 bp, 12 predicted proteins | sample MGYA00511466_ERZ773037 | MGnify/ENA primary metagenome ERZ773037 (study PRJEB29015, sample SAMEA2738146) | human oral metagenome | biome: human oral; feature: human-associated habitat; material: saliva | place: China | collected 2202 ... | reverse complement strand
ACCCTTGTATTTACTTGACTATTTGCCTGTGTCATTATTATGACACGAAACCCAGAAAAACAATCCATTATAATATCGTCTTCATCGATACCGGTAAACTGAATAATCCGCTGAATAATCTCTTCATCTTTAGGATTCTCAAAAACTTTGTTTCCCAATAGCTCTTTTAGTCGCTTAGATGAAGCCCGACCATCCTTATAAAAAACACTATAAGGAACGCTATATTCCCTATTTTTAAGATATGATTTTAATGTAGGCACCCTGTTTTCATCTCTACCAAAATCAACCTTTCCCTCCTTAATCCACTGCTCCATAGTCTCTTTACCTGTTAACCAGCCTCTCGAAGGAATCTTCACCGGCTTCTGCGTTACAGGGTGAATTACAGGGTATTTAGGTCCACCACCACCCGGCCAAGAAATATTATCCGAAAAATAAATCCCATTCTCATCGACTTTATTATAATGTGAATGGTTTTTAGCCGGATAACCTTCAGGAAGATCTTTAAACCATTTTTTTAGTTCTTTTTCTATTTTTTCATAGTCATCACCATGTAGTTGCTTCAGTCGAAAATATTCATTATAGATATCCGTCAGCCCCTGTTTTTTTTCTCTCCAAATGATCTCACGTGCTTTAATATGCTGCATATTTTTAAAATAACAAAGTATATATTCATGTGAAATAGATATATACTTAGAGTCATTTTTTCTCCCTGCAGCCCATATTAACTCAGCTACAAAATTTGATGAGCCGAATAGCTCATCACATATAGCCTTTAACGAATTTACTTCATTCTCATCTATACTTATAAAAATGACTCCATCTTCAGTCAAAAACCTTCTAGCTAACATGAGCCTTGAATACATCATGCTACACCAATCAGAATGGAATCTCCCATTAGTATCTATGTTTTTAACCATCTTATTGCCGACCTGGTCTATTTTTCCGATTTCCTCCGCATACTCCTCATCCGTCATTTTAAAATCATCATCATATATAAGGTCATGTCCCGTGTTGTATGGCGGATCAATATAAATCATCTTGACCTTACCGAGATAACTTTCTTGTAAAAGTTTTAAGACCTCCAAATTATCTCCCTCAATATAGAGATTCTCCGTCGAGTCCCAATTCACACTTTCTTCCGGGCAGGGACGAAGAGTCTTTCGAATCGGCTTATTGGCTTCTACAATAGATGCTTTCTTACCTACCCACGTAAACTCATAAGCCTCATCTCCCGCAAGAGTCTCAGGCGAAAGCATCTGCTTCAGGATTGCAAAATTAACCGCTTTTTTCAGTTCTCCGTTTTTATCCCTTGTTTCAGTAATACAATTAGGAAATAAAGCTCCAATCTTTTCAATGTTCTCCTGAGTCATATCTATAGACTCCATTTTAAATTTATCTATCTTTTCGTTGTCCATAAACATCATCCTTATATAACCTTTACCCGTGTGTCAGGCGACAGTAACTTAAAAATTTCTCCCACATTAATCTTTGACGGACTATCGGCAAAGCTACTGTCTCGAAAAACGGCACGAAGCGGCTTTTGTTTTGCAATTTCCTTAATAACGCTATCAGGTATTTTCTCATCAAAACAAGCAATTAAGTCACCGTCATTATAATTATGAACCGTACATTCCTCTATTTTTTCCGAACTATACGGCAAAGACAAGGGTAAGCCCCATCCCAACAAACACCCGAAAAGAAGATCCAAGTCCGTACGATCTGCTTTTACATTGGATTCCATCCGTGACAACAAACCTTGCGAATATTCAGAGGGATTATAATACACATCATTCATATTGCTATCATCCAACTTGAGTACCCGGAAACCGATGTCAAGACTGTCGGCAACCTCAGGATGTTCTTCAACAATCTTCTTTCCGGCCCGACGAATACGCTCCTTGCCGATTTCACAAATATTTTTAAATCCGGCTTTGTATGCTTCGCTCTTCTCATCTGTTATTTCAGGCAACTGTACCATAATAAATTTCCTATGCCCGCCATCTTCCGTATTAAGTTGCATAACGGCATGAGCAGTGGTCGCTGAGCCCGAAAAAAAATCTAAAATTACATCATCATTTTCAGAATTACCTATCCTTAGGCAATCTATAACTGCATATATCGATTTAGGATAATCAAAGCATTTTTTGCCCATTAAATCAGTTAAACAATTAGTACCATACTCAGTTGAGGAATATTTAGTGTCATCCCACACCGTAAGAGGCAACATCCCTTCCTCTTTCATTCTGGACTTAATATAAACTGCCGGCTTTTTATTTTTATCCATTCTAACAGCCATTTCAGATAGACTAGAAAGAGCTCTTTCAAGACCCCATTTCCATCTCCTAAGTCTTCCATTTTCATCAATAGGATACAAAGTAAATTCATCATCTCTTAATATGTCTAAAATATCATATTCTTTGGTTTCACTGTTCCAAAATAATCGGGGAATTCTAAAAGATGAACTATCCTTTTTTATAAAAATAGGATAATACATAGTCGGCGCATCCTCTTTATATCCTCCATGTTTCCTAAAATTCACCCACTCAAACTTACCAATTTCATCCCATTCCTTATATCTTGAAATTTGTTTCTGATTTCTAGGTAATCTTCCTAGCTTAACACCACTATTGTTACCATAAATTAAGGCGTACTCATGTGAGATAGAGATACCTGTCACCGTTGAACGACCTGAGGGGTTGTTCTTAATAATAATTGTTGCCAAATTATTCTCTTCACCAAACACCTCATTCATTATAGCTGTTATATTTTCTATTTCACTATCATCAATTGTTAAGATAATAACTCCATTAGATGATAATAAGTTTCTTGCCAAAAGCAATCGTGAATACAACATCGAGCACCAGTCTGAATGAAATCTACCATTACTCTTTGTATTTACAAAAAATTTATTATGTTCATTATCATGAAATCCTGAGTTCTCTAAAAACTCTTTTTCAGACTGAGAAAAGTTATTTTTATAAATTAAATTACGCCCCGTATTATACGGTGGATCAATATATATCACCTTTACCTTACCCAGATAGCTTTCTTGCAGAAGTTTTAAGACCTCCAAATTATCGCCTTCAATGTAAAGATTTTCCGTTGAATCCCAGTTTACACTTTCTTCCGGGCAAGGTCGTAGTGTTTTACGAATAGGCTTATTGGCTTCTATGATAGATGCCTTCTTGCCAACCCACGTAAACTCATAAGCCTCATCTCCCGCAAGAATTTCAGGTGAAAGCATCTGTTTTAACATTTCAAAATTAACGGCCTTTTTCAGCTTCCCGTCCTTATCTTGGGTCTCTGTAATACAATTAGGAAATAAAGCTCCAATCTTTTCAATATTCTCCTGAGTCATATCTATAGACTCCATCTTCATCTTATCCATGTCATTTCTCCTACTTTACTCTCTTTACTCGAAGAGCTAATGTTTCTTTCTCACTATGTCTATAACTCGTAATATATCCGATTTCTTCCAATCGTTTAGACAAACTTTCATTTTTAGCGGTTCTTTTTATCTTAACAACATGCAGACGTGTTCTATCGGATAAACTCTGATACGGCTCCCTCATCTCATTAAAATATTTTTCAAAGTCCGTTCCATTTAATACCTTACAATTATCGAGTAATAGTTCGTCTCTTTTCGAGCTATTGACACGCTGCCAAGCTACAGAAAATATCTCTTCTGTTACAGGCAAGCCAAGAGCCGCCATGCTCAACGCGATAGTCTCAGTAATATTCTCCACTGCATACTTTGAAAATAAACGTTTTTTATTCTCACTGCCGAAATCACTTGCCATTAGCTTTTCAAAAAGAGCCTGAGTCATAGTTATGTCAGATTCTACATTCATATAGTCAGACTCATTTTTTAAGACGAACTCTATGGCTAAATTCTCTGACACGGAATAAACCTGCCTGTACATTTCAACATCAAATTTAAAATAATGGACATCTATTAAGAGCATCAATGTCTCTTCGTTAACGTCCTGAATATCAATGTTAAACTCTTTCATAGGTAATATAGGAAGAAGCCGTTTTTTAGCTTCTATTTCGAAATCCTGCACGATAAATGTTTTTATAAAGTCATCCGGAACTGATAATACACTTTCGTCAGACAACGTTTGAGCATGTTCTGAAATATATGTCTGTAACACTTCATTTAACCCATATACTTCCCAATAAGTGACAATATTCTTCCAAGTGACTGCTACTTTATTATTATTTAGCAGAGCCTTCCATATGGACTCCCATTTCTCACTTTCGTCCCGAATCTTATCTCCTACACAATCTTCAATATCAGTTAATCGAAATTTCTCCTTACATAATACTCGATGCTGAAGCTCTTTATTATCAACTAATCGTTCTATCATGTCCACCACATCAGGTGGCGAATCGCAAACTACATCGTGTTTCAAAACGATTTCTTGAACAAAAGTTGATAAATTGTCTTGAATATACTTAATCATCCGATTATAGTCCAATTCACGAAGAGTTGTATACGGCTTTCTATCAAATTGTTCAACTAATTCACTATCTCTCCACTCAACTATAGTCCTACACATTTCATCATTAATAGCATAGCAGTTTTCATCAAAAACGGTATCTAAAACACGTGGTGAAACTCCCTCAATTTCAAGACTCGTGAATTTAACCCTTAAATTTACAATAACAGCTTTTATATTGAGCTCATTAGCATCGGCCAATTTACTGAGAATATCCTTATTCTGTACAAAATAATTGGCTAAACATCCCCCAATATTTTGCGCTTCTACAAAATACCGATCAGCCCCATTCAACATAGCCTTTAAATATGATATTTGTCGATCATATGTAAGAGGTTTCCGCGAAATGTACGACCACATTCCTTTCCAAGACTGTGTTAATAAACCTATAAACTTATCTTTATATGCAGTCTCATCTACAAATTCATTGATAAATTCCCAACTATCAGGCTTCTCGTCTGATAACTGCCTAACAAATTCGCTAAGCTTTTCATCAGTATCGTCTTGACCTAATAAATACTCCAATAAATCAAAATTATAAATAACTCTCTTTGTAAAATCAGATGTTGGTAAAAGTTTAACAATTTGTTCCATCTTTTCCAAATGATAAGTAAAATTCTGTGGACTCCGCTCCTTTACAGCAAGAACAAAATTCATATCGTCGGCTGTAATACTTCCCTCTTTAAAATAATTGATATAATTTTTATACGTTTCATCTATATATCCTCTACGCAAAAAAAACACAAGCACCTTATTTTTTAACAACTCCCCATCAAGTACATCATCTTCTGAGTAGGTTTCAATAATCCTGGATAAAGATAATCCTGACAAGTTATCTTTTTTAGACTGCAGTTCTATATGCTGATCTTTTACTTTTTTTATTCCACTCTTTTCACACTCCTTTAGAAGGCTCCACCGTTCGATAAACTTATGCAATATTTTAGGATCTACTGTACTGGATTTACTTCTATTACATTCGTCATGATATACAATTACAATACTTTCATTGGTAGCGAGTTGCATCAGATTGCACTCAGGTTTCATAAACTCTTCTGCCGAAATATGCGGAAAGGTATTCCACGCATGCCTAAACTCTTTAAAAGAATACATTCCATTCATAAGAGTCCCTAACATCTCATATTTAAAGCACTTCATAGGTTCTGTGGCATTATCTTCAACTAGTTTTATATATTCTGAGTGTTTATCTATTTCATTTTGGATTCGTTTTTTCTCGACATTAATAAATTTATCTTTACAATTAACTGCAGCTTTTATTAATCCCCCTTCATTTTGTACTTCCGAAAATTCCCTCGGGCAAAGATTCTTAAATACTATTATTGCCAACATCTTTTTATCTGATAAAGTTAGTGCTTGCAATATCTTCTTATACATGGCAAATTCGTTGCAAATATTTTGAAGCATTCTCATATCTGAAATATAAGGGGATATATCTAAAAGAAACTCTTCTGAAATATCGCTTTTCACTTTACTATTTTTTATTCCCTTGAGAATTTCATTTAATATTTCACCTGAATTTGTCGCAGTTATTACCGGGATAACGGGGATTACAAAGTCAAAAAATTTCGTTCGATCGACAGCTTCAAAAATATCGTCTCTAACTGCATATATAAAAACGATAGGTCCATCTTTAATAATATAAGATGCATTCAAAAGATTATTCAGTTCACGCAAATGAATAAAGACTTTGGGGTCATCAAATCGATCCAGATCTTCAAAAATCACGTATCTATAACCAGTCTCTTCAAAAAAGTAAATAATTTCATCCAGATTCTTATTAAAGATAGAATCCAGATTTTCATTATCACAGCTGGCTGCCACATCTGATAACAGTTTAATTTCTTTTATAGAAACTTTAGAAAGAAATTTACGATATATATATACGGCAATTACCGACACCACTAATAATAAAGCTACACCGCAGCCAATGTTCACCAAGTCCGAATATACCCAATCTCTACCAAGGGATCGATATATAAACTGCCATGCAAGGTCTATGTCTTCCACAATGTATGTACTTATTAAAGGATTGAATACAGAAATAATCATCCATAGAAACAAAAGTCCGCCCCAAGTTTTTGCGACACGGCACCAAAAATCCATCTTAAAAAGTCTTCTATATCGACTTTGCGGTAATTTACGAGGATGTACTTTATAAAATAGTTGCTTTAAAATCCCTCTTTCAACTTCATCAATAGGAATCCTGATTTTCTCCCCACCGATACTCGTACTGGTCTTATCTTCAGATATATAGTCCCCCTTATTTTCTTGTGCATGCTCTAATGTTATTCCACTCAAAAAAGTAGCCATGGAAAGTTTAAGCATAAAATTCTTCTTTTTATTCGAACATTTACAGCTTATCCATGCCAAATGACTTTTCCAAAAAGATTTTGTTTTCTCTTGAGCTTCTCTATATTTAATAAAAGTTTCAATTATACTGCTCTTTCCCGATCCATACGGCCCCGCCAAAGCGATATTCTTTATTTTAGGATTGTGCAAGGCCCATTCCAACGCCTCAATATAGGTTTCACACCCCTCGGCCTTATCTGTCGGAGTTAAGTCTCTATACTCAAAATCAAACGCATCATTAACATTACTTTCACCTTTTTCGTCGTGCGATGCTGAAGTTGTATATTCTGAATCAGCCATATTGCCTATCCTCCGATTCTCTTAAAGATCCTCAAGTAATTTCTTCAACTTTCTCAACTCACTATTCAGCTCTACTTGCTTGTTAAACTGTTTCTCCCGACGTACTTTTCCTTCAAGAACAGCTATCTCTCGTTGTAACTTTTGTCTTTTCTTATCCCGTTCTATAGAATACTCCAAAGATTCACCCGACTTCTGCGCTTCCAACGCTTTGCCACCGATTTGTCGTACATAATTTTCATATACAGTGTCAAGGTTCATCCCTTCAAGATTAAGCCGCAATTGCGCTTTAGGTAGTCGGTCTGTATGGTAATAATCATGGACTTTAAAAGCATTATCCCCCGTTTGGGCTTTTTCTTTATGAGCAATCCAGGCCTGATATTCACCCTTATATTCTAATAGAAAAAGAACATGATAGTATACTTGTTTATCTATCTGCCGAAGCAACTCTGTATTCAGGTTTGACGAGTTTAACCGAATCTCGAATATTTGTATTTCCGTAACGGTATTGCCTTTACCTAAATTCATCGTATCATCTGCTATTTTATTTCGCCAATATATACTGTCAACCTGTTCAGTCAACACCCGTTTTAACATCGGTGTTAACTGCATATTATTATGCAAGGCTTGTTTAGGAATTCGCTTGTTCACTTCTGTTGTCTTAGGTAGTCCCAGCATCGTATCTCTCCTACCGGTCTTTCACAACCAGAAAACAAATGAGTTCAAAATCATTCAATCCTTTTATCGGGGATCTAAGTGCTGTCGTACCGCCTTCAGCAAACAAACTGTTAACCTCGCTTTCATCTTTATCAGATACAATCGATTTTATAGCCTCACTGAGGAGTGCCGACACGGCACTCATATTTTTACCGTCATCCGTTTCTTCATTAAAAGGCTGATACAATTCACGTATAGGTTTATCTTTTCCTCTGCATAAATTTCTGACCGTATCCAATAATTTCTTGGGTGCCAAATAGTTGCAAATAATCTCTCCATCCATATCAATATACACCATATAAAAAGGATGAATACGATTTTGATTGTCTATATTTACACTGCTATTCACGTTTCTAAGCACGAAAATAACGCCCTGCGGCAATTCATCCGTTGACGGTACAAGGGCATGCATACCTTTAGGGTTCTTCCCTATATCGCCGTGTTCTTTAACATACTCTAATAAATCCAGCCTAAATTCATTAAGTCCTAAATCCATAATGGACACGCCCGTAGACATATCCTCTATATCTACAGCTTCTTCTTGTAACCGCTTTAACTGCTGCTTCCGATATTCAAGATCCCCTTTTTCTTCAGGACTGATAAGGTTATCATCACCCGTTGAGGCCATAATGGAAGCTTTCATGCGTGCCTCTACACGACTTTTTAAATTAATATACTCATCCAAGCTTAAATCAGGCCAAAAATTCACTAACTGAATATACTTATTTCTACTGCCGATACGGTCGATTCGACCAAACCGCTGAATAATACGTACCGGATTCCAATGAATATCATAATTTATGAGATAATCACAGTCCTGCAAATTTTGACCTTCGGAAATACAATCCGTAGCAATGAGAACATCAATATCACTCTTGCTATCGGGCATCAGTAATTCTCTATCTTTAGAAACCGGTGAAAAACACGTAAGTATATTATTTAGTGTGCCTTTAAGGCCTTTTATTGTAGTTTTACCGTCAATGGTACCTGTAATAACGGCTGTATCAATTCCGTATTTATCCTTCATAAATAAGCTTACATGCTTATATAAATATTCTGCCGTATCGGCAAAGGCTGAAAAGACAATAACTTTTTTATTTGTCTCGTTAATAGGATTTTCAACCTTGTTACTAATAAGTTGTAACAGTTTTTGCAGCTTACTGTCATATTCAGGCGTAATTTTCTCAAGCTTTTGTATCAGCTCTTTCAGTATTTGTGCGTCAGCCTTTAGCTCCCCTCGCCAGCTCTTATAATCCATGTCAGCCAGGCTGATTTTTATCTTTGTGCCGATTGTTAAATTATCTGTATTGGCATCTTCTATATCCCAATCTTCAGCAGCATCGTCTACAGACAATTCAGAATGTCCGTCACGCTCAAACCGATTTATCGTATTGATGGTACTATCAATCAATTCTTCCATTCTTAGTAATGTAAGTCTGAACGAGTTCACGGAGCTTTCCAATCTTTTTAATAAATTGATAGCCATTAACTGGCGAATGCCTTCTTCACGACCGCGTTGCGTCAAATTCCCGCCCTTATCAGCTATCAATTCCGCATACTTGTCCCTCTTACTTTCAAAGATGTAGTTGGTCGGCGTATAGATGCTTAAATTCAATGAACTCAGTTGTGAATATATTTTATTATAATTAATGTCAACAGGTCCGTCAGTCAGCTCCGTACGAACGGATATGGGCTTTTTCCGTTCAGGAAACTTGCCGATTTTAGCCGTATCGTAATATTTTTCAATATGCTTCCGAGACCGAGCAATAGTCACACTATCGAGTAACTCAAAAAAATCAAAATTCAGCATGGATAATAATTTATTCGTCGTTCTTTCTTCAGGCTCCAGCTTGCTCCATATATTAAAATTTTTCTGAGCCGATCTGAATATTTCATCTATATCTCGCTTAGTCCCTAACTTTTCATTAATTAACGACGTATCCCCTTCATAAGCAAGGGCCAATTGGTTCTTTAAGTCCGTAAAATTATTATTTACAGGCGTAGCCGATAACATTAAGACCTTTGTCTTAACACCGGCCTTAATAATTTTCCTCATCAATGTTTCATAACGATTTTCAGCCTCTTGAAAAGCGGCTCCATTGCGGAAGTTATGTGATTCATCAATAACGACAAGATCATAATTTCCCCAATTCAGTCTGTTCAGATCAAGTCCGTTTGAGAAACCGTGGCTTCTGGATAAGTCTGTATGAAATAATACGTCATAGTTCAAACGATCGGATGCAATCGGGTTGTTAATATAGTTATCCTTATATGTATTCCAGTTATCTGCCAGCTTTTTGGGACAAAGCACTAAAACACTCTTGTTCCTGTTTTCATAATATTTTACGACCGCCAAGGCCGTAAAAGTCTTACCTAAGCCTACACTGTCGGCAAGAATACAACCGTTATACCTTTCTAATTTATTAATAATCGCCAATACGGCGTCTTTCTGGAAATCATACAACATACTCCAAATGCGACTTTCCTTAAATCCCGTTGCTTCATTTGGCAATTCATCTTCTGAAATATCATCTAAGAACTCATTAAATATATGATAAAGAGCCATGAAATAAATCAGCTCCGGAGAGTTTTCATTATACGCATTAGCAATGGTTTCGATTACCGTATCCGTAACGGTCTGCAGTTCTTTCTTATTGCGCCATAGCTCTTCAAATGTATCCAGATAAGATTCAGACTCAGGCGCAGATAAACGAATTACTATATTATAAAGGTTATTCCCTTTTTCACATCCTATATCTACAGTCGTAAATCCGTTCATAGGCGCATAAGCCAGCTTATTTCCCTTATCGGCAATCGAAAGAAACGGGTTCATATTATTTCCTGTTATATTTGATTTAAACGTAGCTTTTCGGCGAATCCAGTCAGCACATTCTTTAGCTATAGACTTCTGAGTCAATTCATTACGAAGTTTCAGTTCGAATTCAGTACCGTACAGACTATTTTCCCTGTTCATTCGAGGAATATAGAACTCGCGCTTCTGTCTATCAGCCTGCTCTGTCGTAAACGTCGGTTCTGTAAAAATAAACCGAAATTCATCCACCGTTTCCAGCTGTTCCTTTAACTCTTTATAGGCATACATAGAAAAACAAGCAGCTGCAATAGATATCTTACTTCCTTTTGTAATCGTTTGTCTCAAATCATCTCGAACTATATCCGTAACATTATTAAATACCTTGGATTCCACTTTTGCACCGCCCCATATGGATACACGTATCTCTTCTTGTTCCACAAAAACCGGCAATAATAAACATATATTACATATTATACCATTCGTTATTTTCTATGTGACAGCAAAATATATAGATATGCGTCCCCTCTTATATATAATCCTATATAACGTTTCCGTATTACTAAATTTATTGTCTCATAAATATCTTCATCTAAAAGATATTGCTCCTTTACGACTGTGTCTTAACAAATATACTCGCCCACTTTCGCCCATCGCCGCCGAATAGGGTCAGATTCTGCTAACCGGTATTTTTCACTAACTCAGATATACAACACGTCTTACACTCACACTTCATCCAAATCCGCACCGAGGTACTGCGTTCCGTCAGACCTTTCATATAATCCGAAGGCAATTTTATCGCCTTCATGACAACCGAAATCTTGATTGGGTTCATTCAAAAGAATACCTGTTATGAATCCGTCTTCAAGTCCGACTATATGAACCCAACAGCCTTCCATATCCAAGTTTTCCTTTAACATAACGACAAGAACATCATCGACATAGTATTCATGCCTAAAAGCATCCAACTCCACAAGAGAACGTGATTCCTCAACACTTTCATCAGCATCATATGCTTTTAACATGTCTAATTTATTCGTATAATTTTTACTAATTTCATCATTACCATAGCCCAGAAATTCAAACTCTTCATCCTCTACAGCACCTATCCGTATAGTAGCTCTAATATTCTCGTTCCCTGAAAAAAATCCATATTGCTCATCAGTTATCTTCACAAGGCATAAAACCTCAAGTGTAAGCCCGCAATCTCGATCAATATATCCGTAAGTCAACATTCCCGTCGCAACATCAATCCCGGGAAATTCGCCTACTACTTCTTTCATCTTATCTGTAAGCGGAAAAATGCAAAAATTATGATATAAGGGTCTAAACCCGTACTCCGAATACTTCATAAGAACCTCCCGTAACATCAGTTTTATCTGCAAATCGTAGATATACAAAGTTTAATTGGCATTATATCCGTGCTGACGACTCTGCAAGACTTCTTTCCACCATGATTCTCGTCTCAAAACAATTTTGTCATCAATTCTCCCGTTATAGTTCTCTAGAATAGAATACTGAAAGTTATTTTCTACGTAACCAATGCCTTCATCTTTAACCAATTCTTCTAATTTTTTATTGCCGCCGTGACCGTCGTCAGCATACTGACTCCATCTTTGCAATAACATTTCTTCACCCGTAGCCGACCCTACATATAACTTACCGGTCTTTTTATCCGTTATGAGATATACGGCTTTTTGATTCCCGAGAGCGGCAATCCAATCTTTCCTTGCGATGACACGCTTTAGATCTGAATATGAAAGTTTTACGTTATCATAACCGGGAAAGTCGTCATTATCATATTTTCCCGGCAAGATCTGTCGTACTTTAAGTTCGGCAGCATACCGATCAAAGTGTCTTACAATCGTTCGTCCGGTCAGTGTATATTCTATAATAGTTCTGCCGAAATATTGTTCATACTTCTCCTTAGGAATTCCTGTATATTCACCATTTTCATCCTTCTTAAAATCATCAACTGTTGTAAGAAGCCAATGATTCCCTCTGATTTTCACTAGACAAATAGCAATATCGGCATTTTTTAAATTATCCCGTTCGCCTACATGATACAGCCAATTTTTGTGTAACCTTTCTTTTAACACCTTATCTCCTTCCATAAAAAGTGTAAGAGGATCTGTTTCCCCGTTATATGTATTAAACTTCACTCTCGTTCGACTCATCTCTTCCTCAGAAAAGCCTAACAAATCATTCAACAAAATCGGCTTTTGTTCTTCCTGCAACTCCTGCTCACCCTTCTTTTCCTGTTCCATACATATACCTCCTTAGGAAACTTCTATTAATATAACCGCCAAAATCACTACAAAACACTCTTTCATCAACTACTTTAATTAATCCACAGTCATATACAGAAACATTTATTACACACAACTGCCATGATTTTCCCGGTTTTGTTCAATACGACAGCCCGTAGGTATCCTTCCTACGGGTTATCGTTATTTACGCTCACACGTCCACTGCGTAATTTATTCAATTATTAAACGCGTATATCCCCTTCCGAATACAGACAAGCCTTTCCAACCAAGGTAATTCGATCGCCCTGTACACGGCAATACAAGGTGCCATCAAGGTGAGAAGCCGGGAAATCCATTTCGTATAAATCGCTGTTTCTTCGTATGACCAATTCGCCGCTCAGCGTATAAAAACGAACTTCTTCGTTTTGCTACTCATAACAATTCATTCTATCACTTGCGTATTCTTTATATCCCGAAAATTTCAAAAAGTATACTGCTTTTAAACTTTCTTACGGTCCTGAAAAAGAAATAAAGGAATACCCCTTCTCCTTACCGATCCGTATCATATATTCCATTCTATAAACAAAGCGTTCATAAAAATCAATAATTAGATTCAGCTCTTCAAGATATCCCTTATTATGCTCATCTCTAGCTTCTTGGAGATCCTTTTCATAGGTCTTCCATTCTTCAACAGTATACATATCTCGTTCAGCATTAAAATATTCTGTATATGATTGATTGTGCACGGTCTTTATTTTTAGATCTTCCGTATACTCATTTTCCCGTCCTGTTAACAAAGCATCTACTGTATCCCTTATATCGAATAATATATTTTCTATAGCTTCAAACGTATAATAGTTATATGTTAAATACCACTCAAATCCCTTCGTGTATTCATATTGTTTGCGACCCTCTTCATCTTCCCAGCAATAGTCCAATCTTTTTTTATTAACTTCCATATTGTCATCGAAATACTTATAGAGAAACGGTGTAAGATAAGAATTGACATCATCTTCTTCCACACAAATAGCGGCTTCCTCCATAGTCGCCACATTATCTAAGCTATCAGTATCACTGTAATCGATAACTCGTACGGGCATAATATCAAAATAAGATCCCCCCGTATATCCGTCTACAATTCCAATTTCTCTTTTAAAAATTTCGCCGCCCGTTATAAAAAAGTACAGCTCCTTTATTTCATTCAATACCTGTTCTGCATCTTTTTTATTTTTCCGCGCTTCCTCAAAAAGAGTGCCGAGCTTCTCGTATGCCTTATATGTAAGATCCGATCGAAATAATAATTCCGACGCAGCCCGATAAATTTTTCTATCTCCCATATACTCGGCATAATCATGTTCCAATAAAAGTTGCATGTCGATGACCTGCCATTCTTCCGGAGAACAATGTTTTCGAATATCTGTTTCCGATTGAGGAAATTCACCACCAAAGGCTTTTACCAATTCTTCTTTCGTAATATCCGGGTAATTCCCTACTGTTAATTGGTCCCAGCCGGCGTTTTTATATTTTTTCCAATAATCATGTTCAGAATCATAAATATAGTAAAGGCATCCTCCCTTCGTGATGAAAATTGAATTCTCTTCAGGAAATTTAATAGCTTTAAAGTTATCAAATAGTTTCATCGTCTCCCACCCCACTATCCGAAAACGCTTAAAACACAGTATATTTTAGCCCTACTATTACTGAACTCTATCCTACAGCAGACATGACTTTATCCATATAGTAAATACAGACAATAAAAGACACTAATAAAAATCATCCCTATGAATTGTCACCCTTACTATCCTTTTCCACGGGTACTCATATTCTTCTGTGTAATATAGTTCTACTCCCAAATCGTATGTTGTGTATATACTTCAAAACGACGCTCCCTATGATCATCGGCAAAGTTCACGTCTATGGTATATCGATTCCACAGTCCGTACGGATGAGTTTGTATTTGGAGGGAAAAGTATTTGTTTCCTTTGTTTTCCTCATAGCTAACAGGGGAAAGTGAAAAAATATCCCTCATATCTTTTTTCTTCAACTCGTCGAGAGATAGGCTCGCAATATATCTATCGTCTATTTTTACTCTATCAAACATCGCATCTCTCGATGATATACCGAAGCGTGTAATAATACAGTCTTTAACACGCCCCTCATCTTCACGAGCCGGCGTCAAGTTCACATATCCGCACGAACTCCCGTCTTTAACAAGCCCTACTGTCTCGCCATAGTAAAAGTGGTCATTTCTCCTGTTTTTAATAATATCGTTCTCTGTCTTTCCTGCAAAGGAAAATCCTTCATCAAGCAACTCTCGTGCCGTCGTTTGTCCGACCACAAGATTATATCCGTCTACCTGAACAACCGGAGCTTTCACGGGAAGTCCCGTTATATTCAACACTAAGGAGCAGACAAAGGCGGACATAAAAATCATGCCCTTCACGGCATTGGCAGCTGCCGACAAGGTAAGGTTATATGCCCACTTTCCCTTAGAGGGAAGCACCATATCTAAGATGATAGACCCCAAGCCTATAACCATTCTCAGACCGACGACAATGGCAAACTCCGCATATGTCCAGAACAGTACCTTATCATTCGTAAAATACTTGTCGGAGAAAATAAAATATACGAAAACACTCGCAACCAATATCCCGACGATATAGATGTTGACTTCATTTAACGCAGCTCTGTCCGTAACATCTTCATATACATCACTGCCTCGCCCTTTTATGGCATGCCCTACTTTATACATCCACTTAGGCACGTCACGACCTTCTCGAACGGCTACAACAAGACGAATATACAAAAACACGGTAAAAGATAAAGTAAGGCCGGCTATTATAAAAAATCCCAGACTCGAAAGAAAAAAGTTTATAATACTCACCTCGACTTTAAATATTTACCCTGTTATTCATGATATGACAAAGTCGCTATCGCTTCCTTACCGGCAAGGCGACTGCCTCAGTCGTAGAGAGCATCCACTCCTCTATCGCCTACGGCTCTGACTCGTGGGCTTTCCTGACACGGGCGGTTTCATTGTCGCTTCAGTCACTTCGTTCCTTCACCAGCAAGACAACCGCCTCAGTATGGCTCGGTTTTCTAACGAAGTAGCACTATTTCAAGGAGTGTCCACGGGAATGGTGGAACACCTGTTTTTGCACTAAAATCGGTATATCGAACCGACTAAACTGTTGAGTTCTCTTATTGCCTGTATAGGCAAACAACAAAGTGTTTGCATTAATTATCGTTATACCCGTTTTTGATGGTGTCAAAGCAGTGTTTCCAGTATTGCTCTCGTTCGATGATTTTTATAGAATCATGCGAAAGTCCAAAATACTCAAGCAGGGTATATGTAAAGTACCTTTCAAAGTACGCTGCCCCTTTTTGCTCGTAAAGTGCTATTAGCTTTTTATTTCCACCGTGCTTTGAATCCAGGTAATTACCCCATCTTTGAGCAACTCCTTCTTCCCCAGTAGCAGAACCTATGTACAATTTACCCGTATGAGTATCCGTTAAACAATATACACCAGTAATTTTCTTCAATGCCTCATAATATGTTAGAAGAATTCTTCCGGCAAAAATATCAGCTAATCTATGAAATGGTAAGTGAACCCTATCATAACCTTCAAACTTCTCACCACTATAAACGCATGGAAGAACTTCTCTGACTATTGCCTGATCAAGGTATTTACTCAAGTTAAATACATATCTTGAAAAGGTATTGCCTTTTTTACACTTAATGATTAATCTGCCAAACAGAGGTATATACTTTTCTAAAACCTGAACAGTAGCCCAATCATCAGTTGGCGTATCAATAATCTGTGCAGCCGAAATAAGGAGCCATTCATCTTCTGGCATTCTTGCAAAACTAAAGACCCATTGTCCTGGATAAAAATTTCTCTGTTTACCATACCAACCCCAGTATGAGCAATCCTTACAAGTGCCTGTAGATTTTTCTTCTTCTGAATGTTTTAGCCATCTATCAAGAAAAGGTTGACCACCACTACCAGCTTGCATATTAAATTCAATTTTGCTATTTCCTATCTCTTCTTGTGTTAGGTGCAACACATCATTTAACAGTAAGTCCAATTCAGTCTTCTCCTATTCATTACTCGTTTTTATCTGATTTCCGTCTGGAAAGATAAGCGACTGCTCATAGGTCACTTCCATAACATCAGCTATCTGCTTTAGTTCGTCTAGGGCTACAGTATCTCATTTCCGTTTCTTCCCAAAGTTCTATGGAGTCTATCCTATCCTTCTGGCAAGTTCAGAAACACTTATATTCTTTTTATTACCCTAGTTGTAACAGAATGGTAAATAAACCTTCCTTACGTTGACCTGTCATAAAATTAAGATGAGCCGTCATATTTAGTTCTTCATCTTGCCAAAGTAGAATGCCTTGCTTTAATCCTTCCGGTTTTAGCTCATCCGGATTATATAACATTTCGATGGCATCAGGCGTAAATACATCTTCTAAAGCTGTAAAGTGATTCTTTACCGCATCAATGCGTTCACGCAAGGTAGATTCTTTAAACAAGAATATACGGCTCATCAACTCATAGAGGCCTTCTTGTTTATCTAAAATATGTTGATCTGGTGCATAGCTTTCAAAAAAAGCCTTGTATTCCATCATCTCTTGTTTATGGCCTACAGTTCGCAAGAAATGCAATATTACACGACGTGTTTCACGCCACGATTTTTTCCCATAAATAGCTCGACCATTAGCCCATTGGTCTTTTATATATTGAAACATACACTCTCCTTAGTTGTTCTATACATTAATAATCGAATCCATCATCCGTTTATGTCCAAAGTCTTCATTGGCTTGTACCAAACCCGCCTCATATATATCTGGATGTTCAATCATTTTATTTACGAATTGTTCTAATCCAGCGCGAATCGTATCCACCGAGGATATGTCTAAGCTTTCACCAACATGATAATCACGAAGTACCTCAGGGTTAATTTCAGGTGACACCAATGCCGGTTTATAGAACCCAATAGCAGTGTAAAGCATGGCACTCCAGTGATAGCGATATCGTTCGGCACCGTATGGCATCAAGATGGCATCTACATCGAGTAAGGCCTTATCCCAATCGGAACCTATAAGGTTCGCATGTAGGAATGAAAGCCCTGGCACGTCCTTGTATTCTTCAGCGATGGCATCGAATAGCTCGCCGTCTTCAGATTTTGCCGTTGCCCCTTGTACCAAGAGTTCTACAGGACCTGTAAAGGTAGCTGTTTTAAAAGCGTCTAATAAAGGGATAATATTTTTTTCCTTGCGAAATTGACCGAAAAAACCAAGTCGTAGCGGTGTATGTGTAGAGAAGGTTGGCGTTTCGCCTGTGGATGGTGTAAATACAGGAGGCAAAATAGGACGTACGCGCGGTAAATCACTGCGCAACATATCATCACGCAAAGTGATAACATCTAAGTAAATATTAGGATATCGATTAGCTCGTTCCGCTTGTTTCAAGAACCGTACGTTTTCACCCTTGCCAATGCCATGGAAAATAAAGTGAACAGGCACCTTTGCATTTTTAAGAGGCGTATCCAATAGTGCTTTTATATAGCGATACGTGGAGGTAGGAATAATAAGCGCATCACAATGATGTTCCTCTAATTTCTTAGCAGCGGAAGTAAACCATGCGCGGCGACGTCGTTCACGTAAGAGGGATAAAAATGGCTTTTTCCATTTCGATGCACCCGCATAGGTCACTACCTCTCCGCCTTCAAGATAGATGACATCAACGCCATAATCAACCTTAAAGGTAAAGTTCTCCGGCACCATCAATACCGGTTCATGGCCTTGACGTTTTAATTCATTGATAATCATGCGGTCAAATTCCACCTCATGACCAGCGGGCATAATGATGCTTTCCAAAATGGCTACGCGCATTGTGTTCCTCCCTTTCTCATACTAACACTCGTCTGTTATTCGGAAATTATAATTTCCCATTAGATTTCAATAAATAATATAGCTTTACATACTTAATCATAGTGTAGAAATAGTGGTTCACGGATAGGATAAATCCCATTTTTCCATCTAAAAAACCTCTATCTAAGATGTACACCTTGAAAAAGGCCCAACTTGGACGGATAAGAATATCCTTAACAAAGGAACAGGATTTTCCATCTTCCTTATATTTCTTAGCCGCCAATGTCGTATAGTTATTGAATTTATTAAAGTACTGATGCCAATTATCATAGGTATAATGGTACATTTTGCCATGTAGTTTACCTTCAGGATAGGTGCTAGATATAGTTTCATGTACAAATCCCTCAATATTCGTGCCTTCTTTTGGCATAAACCGCAACACGTAATCGGGACGTAACACGCCATGGGTTGCCTTGTTGTGATGGAACACATTGGACCGTTCAATCCAATATGCTTTTTTCTCGCTCTTAGCTAGTACATCTTGTACTTCTCGTTGTAATTCTGGCGAAATGCGTTCATCCGCATCGAGGAAGAAAATCCATTCGGACCGAGCCTCTTCGACAGCAAAACGTCGTTGTTGGGACCAATCGCCATTCATAGCGTGATGTACGACACGGGCCCCCATGGATTCAGCAATCTCTACCGTTTTATCCGTGCTGCCGTCGTCGATAAGAAGCACCTCATCAGCAAATTGTGCAGATGCGATACAGTCTTTCATATGTTGTTCTTCATTTTTAGCCAAAATAATGACCGTTAGTGTTGCCATGTATGTATCCCCTATTGTATAACATCCCCATGTTTTAACCGCCAAGCCGTTAATTCTCGCATGGTTTTCATATACTTAGCATAATCTTGCGGCATTTTCTCATCTTCTACATATATGCCAGTCTTATCCATCCACAAACGGTGATTAAATACGAACGGCCCTTGATTAAATAGACTCGGTACCATAGCCTCATAGGTTTGCCCTGTGCGTCCTACGAGTTCCGCCAAAGTCGGAATAATTTGAATGCTCATGCCGAATGCATCTTGTGAAAGCCATTCTTTTTTGATGCCTTGACCGTAGAAAATAATCGGAATCGTGGATGCTACCTTAGGACCTTCCTCATGAGCAAAGG
>ERZ773037.573-NODE-573-length-20044-cov-15.316974_pt1 | contig 20044 bp, 14 predicted proteins | sample MGYA00511466_ERZ773037 | MGnify/ENA primary metagenome ERZ773037 (study PRJEB29015, sample SAMEA2738146) | human oral metagenome | biome: human oral; feature: human-associated habitat; material: saliva | place: China | collected 2202 ... | reverse complement strand
AAAAATTATATATTACTAGTAATATTTTTAATTTTTATAACTAATGGATTATTTGAGAATCTATGGTTAAGAATAGAACATAATATATTCATGTTAATACTATATCCAGTAGTAGAACAATATATAAATCAAAGAAAATCAGGGAAACAAAAAGAATATGAAAGAGTTCAAGAAAATTTTACACAAAATTAAAAACGATAATTTTTGGAAGAATTTATTTAAAAATTCTTTTTGGGCATTTTTTGGTGATGCATCAGCATCAGCAATAACATTTATTATTTCAATAATACTAATAAAAATAATAGGAAGCGATTCCTATGGAATATTGATTTTAGCTCAATCATATATGAATATAATGGACGTAGTAATAAACATTCAAAGCTGGAGAAGTACAATACAATATGGGCAAAAAGCACTTGTTGACGGAAATATCAAAGAATTACATTCATATGTAAAACTTGGATGTATAATGGATATATCAACTGCAATACTATGTTTCATAATATCAGTAATATTGCCACACTTTATAGGTTCACTATTGCACTGGTCAAACGAAATGATATTATGTTCTCAAATATTTGCAATAACAATAATATCACATTTTGCAGGAACACCAACAGCAATATTAAGGTTATTCAATAAATATAATTTAGTAGCATTAAGTAAAACATTAGCAGCAATATTTAAAATAACAGCAATAGTAGCATATTATTTAATAACTAAAAACTTAAATTTAATATCATCAACAATAATATTTATGATGACAGATTTTATAGGAAATATTTTATTAGTAATATTCGCATTTTATAATTATTCAAAAAAATATAAAATATCAGATATTATAAAAGCAAAAATGCCAAAAGATTCAAAATCATTCATCAGTTATACATTATGGGGAACTCTATCAGAAATAGTCGATTTACCAGTACAAACAATAGATGTTTTCATAGTATCAGTATTAGGAAATGCAACAGTAGCAATATATAAAATATTTAAGCAAATAATAGGAATAATAAGTAAAGTAACAGGACCAATACAACAATCAATATTACCACAATTTTCAGAGCTATCAGCTAAAGGCAATGAAAAGCGTGGATTTGAAGTAGTTATAAAAATACATAGAACAATATTAAAATACACATTACCAATCTCAATATTGGTAGGAGCAACATCATATCTTTGGCTTGGAAAATTATATGATATAACATATGCAAATTATTGGTATATATTATTTATATATTTAATAATTCAAACTTATGCATTATCATACACAACAATACATCCATTTTTTATAACATTAGGCAATATGAAAATAAATGCAATAATAGAATTTACAGCAAATATAGTATATTTAATCGTAAGTTTCATACTAGTTAGAGTAATGGGATTATTAGGAATTACAATAGCATTCCTAATCCAAATATTATTAAATATATTCTTAAAATATTTCTGTATAAAGAAATGGATTGCAAACACAGAAGAAAAAGTGTAGATAAAAGTATTATGAGGTGCAAATATGAAAATAGATGACTTTGAATCAAAAAAAATATTAATAATAATTCCACATCAAGATGATGAAATACATCTTGCAGGAAGTATAATAGCATCATTAAAAGATACTAGAAATATATATGTCGCATACACAACAAGTGGTGATTATGCATATAATGCATCAGTAAGATACAAAGAAGCAATAAAATCATTATGGCAATTAGGAAAAATAAAAAGAGAAAACATTTTCTTTTTAGCATATCCAGATCAATCATATGAAGCAAAAGAACATATATATACAACAAAAGGAAATTATATTTCTACAAATGGTCATAGTGAAACATATTCACCATCCCCAAAATATCAAACACTTAATTATCAATTACATAAAAAAGAAGCAAAATATAATAAAGAGAATTTAGAAAAAAATATTCAAGAACTAATATTAAAAATTAAACCCGAAATAATAATATGTAATGATTTAGATTTTCATCCAGACCACATAATGACATCAATTTTATTTGAAAAAGCACTTGGAAAAATCCTAAAATCAAATAAAGAATATAGACCAATAGTCCTTAAAGGATTTACTTATGAAAATTGTTATTTTGGACCAGATGACTTATTTGAACAAGAAAATGAAATGAAATTTCAAAAAGATAAATCAGGAAAATTAATAAGCAATCAATATTATAATATTCAGGATTCTTTAAAAATAAATATATCACCAAAATGTTACACAAAAAATTTATTTGCAAACAAAATATTTAAAGCAATATTAAAACATAAAAGTCAAAATCTAGTATCACATACAACGAGAATGATAAATACAAATCAAGTATATTGGAAAAGAAATACAGACAATCTATTATTTAATGCGCAAATAGAAACAAGCTCTGGAAACAAAGAATATTTAAATGACTTTTCATTATCAGATACAGATTATATATTAAATGGTAATAAAGTTTCCATAAAATATAATCAAGGAATCTGGATACCAGATAATGATGATAATGAAAAAAGAATAACAATAACATTTGATAATAAAGAATATGTAGAATATATAAATTTATATAATGGCCTAATAAATAAAAATTATATAAAAGAAATAGAAATAAAACTTGATAACAAAAAGGCCGAAAAATATACATTAGAAGACAAATTAATCAATTCTATAACAATTAAAGAAAATGCAGAAAAAATAGAAATAAAAGTCTTAGATGACAAATGTTCAAACGGCTTTTCAGAAATAGAAGTGTTTTCAAAACCAGAAAATAGCATAAAAGAAAATGAAGCAACAATAAAAAATAATGCAAACATACTAACTAAAATAATTGACAAAGGCATTATTTCTTTATTAACATTTACCCAAAAAGTTTATAGAAAACTTTTCATAAAATCAAAATTTTAAATATTTGCAATATCCCAGTAAATTATGTTAAAATAAAATTATCATGCAAGTCAAACTTGCATCCCATGGGGATGTAAAGGCTTCGACAAATTATTTGAAATATTGATAGCGAGTAGTGGATGGTTGCTTTGGCCACTATAAAAAAGCAAAATTAAATATAAAAGCTGACAATAGAGAATTAGCTTACGCTGCCTAAGCGCAGTGTCATCTTATAATTAAAGCCTACTGTTTTTTATAAGGTGTCGATTAAAGTAGGAAACAAAGGTGTTTGCTTCATTCAGACACTGGGTAACTTAATTGAATATACTAAAACAATTTTGTTTATTTTAAAATTTTAGTGAACAAATAAAATAAACTGCACTCGGAGAAATCAATATGGAAAATCTTTTGGACATGGGTTCGACTCCCATCATCTCCACCAACCCAAAAGGACTTTAGGTAATAACCTAGAGCCCTTTATTTTCACTGATTATAATATAAAAATAGAGTGAGTAAACCATATAAAAGTTACTCACTCATCTAAATTTGGCAGGAGTAGTAGGATTCGAACCCACACGCACGGTTTTGGAGACCGGAATGCTACCATTGACATCATACTCCTATTTACGTTCTATATTTTAACATATCATTTTATAAAATTCAACTATTCAATTAATTTTATAAGAAAAAAACCCTCAGCTTGTGAGGATTTTTTTAATTGCTTCAAGTCAGCCTAAGCCAATATCGATTATTTTGGCTTTCGAAATAGAAATATCTAGAGCCTAATCTCTCGATTTTTTCTACAGGAGTTGTCAAATGGTGCTCATAAAAATCAGAGCCTATTTCTCTTCTCCTGCAGTTAAATGGTTCTCCAATAACGGGAACTGTTGAGGAACACGCTTCAAAAGTGCTTCCAATAAATTCAAAATTAGAGGGATCCCATTCACCTTGGTACCCCTCTAATACGATACCAGCCACTGTATATACTTTTCCTTTTTCAAAAGGATAGTTTGACTTAGCAATTACTTTCATTTTCAATTCCTCCTGTAATCACATCAGACATAGTTAACTTGTTACATTTTTATTATATCATATATTATTTAATTATGCATATAGTTTTTCACTTTACAAAAATACAAAAATATGGAATAATAATATAAATTTATAAAAATGGAAAGAGGAAATCAGAATTGAAAACTACTTTCGAAAAAGAAGAAATGAAATTATTCATTTTTTGGCAGAATAAACAAGAAAAAATGAAAAAATATAATTTAATAGAAAAGCAAATATATAAATTAAGAAAAGATGAAATTGTTCAATTAATAAGAGATTTGCAAATAAAAGAATTTGATGAAAAAATGACAAACATATATGCTATACAATAAAAAGATTTGGTAAAAATTAATACTAAATCTTTTTTTATTTTACAAAAAAGACATTAATTTAAAATTGTAAAAGCACAAAACCTATAGTATAATTTAAATAATATTAATATACGAAGGAGAAAATATTTTGAAAATAACAGAAACATTAGCATTGGAGAAAATAGCAAATAATGTAAGAATTGATATTCTTGAAGAAGTTTATAATGCAAAATCAGGACATATAGGTGGAGCATTTTCAATCGCAGATATTTTAACAGTACTATATTTTAACGAAATGAACATAGACTCAAAAAGTCCAGATTCACCAGATAGAGACAGATTAGTGTTATCAAAAGGTCATGCATCAGCAGCTCTATATGCAGTACTTGCAGAAAAAGGATATATAGATAAAGAAGAATTAAAAACATTTAGAAATATTGATAGCAATCTACAAGGACATCCAGATATGAATAAAGTTCCAGGAGTAGATATGACAACAGGATCATTGGGACAAGGTTTATCAGTAGCAAATGGAATGGCACTATCATCAAAATTAGACTCAAGAGGATATAGAGTATATTGTATTTTAGGTGATGGTGAATTACAAGAAGGACAAGTTTGGGAAGCAGCAATGACTGCCGAAAAATATCAATTAGACAATTTATGTGTAATAATTGATGCAAATGAATTACAGCTAACAGATACAACAATGAATGTAAAAGGAATAAATCAAAATGATATAGAGCAAAAATTTAGAGCATTTGGATTTCAAACAGTAGTAATAGACGGACATAATATTGAATCAATAATTAGAGCATTAACAATTGCAGAAATGACAAAAGGAAAGCCAACAGCAATAATATGCAAAACCATAAAAGGAAAAGGTGTATCTTTTATGGAAAATCAAATTGATTGGCACGGAAAAGCACCAAACGACGAAGAATACAAAATTGCAATGCAAGAATTGAAACAAGAAGCAGAAAAAATACAAGAAAAAATTACGAATCGTGAAGTATAACAAAAGATAAGGAGGAAATCTATGAGAAAAAAGATAGACTTTAACAATAAAATAGCAACAAGAGAAAGCTTTGGAAAAGCGCTAGCAGAAATCGAAGATGAAGATATAGTAGTTTTAGATGCAGATTTATCATCATCAACAAAAACAGATATGTTTAAAGAAAAATATCCAAATAGATTCTTTGAATTAGGAATCTCAGAAGCAGACATGATCGGAACAGCAGCAGGAATGGCAACATGTGGCAAAAAACCATTTGTAGCAACATTTGCAGCATTTGCAACAGGCAGAGTTTATGATCAAATACGTTGCAGTATCGCATACCCAAATTTGAATGTAAAAATTATTGGAACACATGCAGGAATAACAGTTGGAGAAGATGGAGCAACACATCAAATGTTAGAAGACATAAATTTAATGAGAGCAATGCCAAACATGTTAGTAATCTCTCCATCTGATGACATACAAGCAAAAATCTTAATAAAGAAATTAGCAGAATATGAAGGACCAGCATATGTTAGATTATCAAGAATGAAAACACCTGTAATATATGAAGGTTTAACAGAAGAAAATTTTGAAATAGGAAAAGGCATCCAAATAGGAAAGGGAAGTGATGCAACAATATTTGCAACAGGAGATTTATTATCAGAAGCTTTAAAAGCACAAAAATTATTGAAGAAAGCAAACTATGACGTAAGGGTCGTAGACATCCATACAATAAAACCAATAGATGAAGAATTAATTATAAAATGTGCACAAGAAACAAATAAATTATATTCATTAGAAAACCATAACATAACAGGAGGTTTGGGAACAGCAATCGCAGAAGTGCTTTGTGACAAATACCCACATCAATTAACCAGATTTGGAATGGAAAATGAATTTGGAAGATCAGGAACACCAGCAGATTTATTAAAATATTATAAATTAGATGCAGAATCAATTGTAAATAAAATATTATTAGAAAAATAAGAAAACACCCTCGAATTATTAACTTCGAGGGTGTTAAGCTTTACATCAGGAATATCATTGCTACAAACAACACTACATCCAGTGCAAAAGCGGCAAAAAATTCGCCACCAAATGCAAATAACAGTATCATAATAGCAGATAATGCTATTCCAACCCGAGAAACAATATTCTTGAATCTTAGGGCCAAAATGGCTGAAAATGTAATTCCTAGAAATGACAGTGTTGCTGTTGCAATGGAATTCCCGTGTGCACGGACATCTATTACAACAAGCGTCATAAACGCCCAAATGAGCAATCCCTGGAACAGGAATAACAACAGCCTAAAGTTTCTAGACAGTATTATTGCAACAATTGCCAATCCTGCTCCTAAAAAGGTTAACCATAATGGTACTTTAGGGGAAGCAAGGCTTGCACCAAGTGCAACACCCAAGAAATGGACGATGAAAAATGGGTTTTCATTGTCCTGACTGTTATACAACAGCAGGGTAGAACCCAAATACGCTGCTACTAGCAGCATAAGAAATATAGCGCTCATAGGAACCTCCTTTAAATTGCAGAAAGCATCTTAAGAAGAATGCTTATCGGTATCAGGGACAGCCAAAATAGGACCATCCCCATAAACTTTAGTTCAGGTTCTTCTTCTCTAATCGGTAGAGCAAGAAGAATGTATGCAATCCAAATTAGAATGGTAGGAACAATCCCAAACCATCTATTAAGAATTGCTGCAATAACAGGCAGAAACATTTGAAATAAAAATTTCAGAGCACTTCTTGAAAATCTCGCCGTCATTAATACAAACAGCGGATAAAATCCAACTGTAAGCAAAAATAACACTATCCGCCATAGTAAAGCTATTGGCGGAAGAACAAAATACGTCATTTAAATTTCCTCCTTTTTTATTTGTAAAATTTATCACCATAAATTATATCATAGATATAGTAAAAAACAAAGGAAAAATAAAAAAGTCCCAACATAATTGGAACTTAACCTGGTGACTCTTACGGGAATCGAACCCATGATTCAGCCTTGAGAGGGCTGCGTCTTAGCCGCTTGACCAAAGAGCCATATAAAACTAAAGACATTATACATTATATAAAAAAACAAGTCAATATAATATTTATAATAATAGGTCAGTCTTTTGCACTAAAAAAAATTCAGTGATATAATTTTGACATTGAGAAAAAAGGAGGAAATAATTTTGAAATATAAAAATTTAGTAAATGGTGAATGGAAAGAATCAAGCAATGAAACAGAATCATATTCACCAATAGATAATAGATTATTAGGAACAGTTCCAGCAATGTCAAGAGAAGAAGTTGACGAAGCTATGAAATCAGCAAGAGCAGCTTTGAAAACATGGAAGGAATTAGCGCCAGTAGAAAGAGGAAAATACTTATATAAAGCAGCAGACTTAATAGAAGAAAGAAAAGAAGAAATAGCAAAAGTTGTTGCAGAAGAAGTATGTAAAGAATACAAATCAGCATTAAGTGAAGTTGTAAGAACAGCAGAATTAATAAGATACACAATAGAAGAAGGAATCAGAATAGCAGGTGAAATAACAAATGGTGGAGGATTTGAAGCAGCAAGTAAAAACAAATACTCAATAATTGAAAGAGAACCAGTGGGAGTAGTATTGGCAATCGCGCCATTCAATTATCCAGTAAATTTATCAGGTTCAAAAATAGCACCAGCTCTAATTGCAGGAAATACAGTAGTATTCAAACCAGCAACACAAGGAGCGATGAGTGGTCTAGAATTAGCAAAAGCATTCGCAGATGCAGGAATTCCAGCAGGTGTATTAAATACAGTAACAGGTAAAGGATCAGTAATTGGAGATTATTTAATTGAACATCCAGAAGTTAACTTTATTAACTTTACAGGAAGTACAGAAGTAGGACAAAGAATTGGAAAATTAGCAGGAATGAAGCCAATTTTATTAGAATTAGGTGGAAAAGATGCAGCAATAGTATTAGAAGATGCAGATTTAGAAAAAGCAGCAAAAGATATTATTGGAGGAGCATTCAGCTATTCAGGACAAAGATGTACAGCAATAAAAAGAGTATTAGTAATGGAAAGTGTTGCAGACAAATTAGCAAGCTTATTACAAGAAGGAACAAAGAAACTAACAGTAGGATTACCATTTGACAATGCAACGATAACACCATTAATAGACACAAAAGCAGCAGATAAAGTTGAAGAATTGATAAAAGATGCATCAAATAAAGGTGCAAAAGCATTAACAGAAATTAAAAGAGAAGGCAATTTAATTTATCCAGTACTATTTGATAATGTAACATTGGATATGAAATTAGCATGGGAAGAGCCATTTGGACCAGTATTACCAATCATTAGAATAAAATCAGTTGAAGAAGCAATAGAAATCTGTAATAAATCAGAATATGGTTTACAATCAGCAGTATTTACAAAAGACTTTGCAAAAGCATTCAAAATTGCAAAAGAATTAGAAGTAGGTACAGTACAAATTAACAATAAAACACAAAGAGGACCAGATAACTTTGCATTCCTAGGAGTAAAAGGATCAGGAGCAGGAGTACAAGGAATAAAATATAGCATTGAAAGTATGACAAGAGTTAAATCAATTGTTTTTGATATTTAATGTCAAAATTACCAAAAAAGCAGCAATTAGCAAAAATATGCAATTGTTGCTTTTTATTTTCACCAAAAAGTGCTATAATAATAAAGATTTTGGAGGGAATAAAGATGAAAAAAAGAAAAGGATTAATTATTGCATTAATAATATTAGTTTTACTTTTAACTATAGTAGGAATAATAGGTATATTTATAGTAAATAAAATCAATTCAAAAATAGATAAGATTGACTATCAAGAAATAAATAAAACAGATTTAGGTATTTCAGAAGAACAAAAAAAGTCAAAATTTAGAAATATAGCAATATTAGGAACAGATTCAAGATATGATGATTATAATGATTTTGCAAGAACAGATTGTATAATGATATTAAGTATTGATACAGAAACAAATAAAATGAATTTATTTTCAATATATCGTGATACATTTACAAAAATGACACTAAAAGGTGAAGAAAAATACGATAAAATAAATCATGCATTTTATGGTGGAGTAGAAAACACATTAAAAACGATAAATCAAAATTTTGATTTAAATATAACTGAATATATTATGATAGACTTTGAAACAGTAGCATCAATGGTAGACAAAGTTGGAGGAGTAAGTATAAATATTACACCAGAAGAATTAAAAGTAATAAATGCACCAATAAAAGAAAATAATAGAGTAATTGGAGCTTCAGCAAAACCATTAACATCAACAGGAATACAACAGTTAAACGGTGTTCAAGCATTAGCTTATGGTAGAATAAGATATACAGCAGGTGGCGATTATAAAAGAACAGAAAGAATGAGAACAGTTTTAGAAAAAGTATTTGCAAAATTAAAAACAAAGAATTTAAAAGAAATAGATGATATAACAAACACTATTTTGCCAAAAATAAAAACAAATATAACAAAAGAACAAATAAAAGAAATATTACCAAAATTTACAGAATTTAAATTTAATTCAACATTTGGATTCCCATATAATGTAACAAGTAAAGGTCTTGATTTAAAAGATTATTATAAAGGCACAAAAGGTGGACTAGATTATTATGTCATACCACTAAAATTAGTAGATGATGTTGAAAAACTACATAGGGAAGTATTAGATGAAAAAGATTATAAAGCCCCAGATACAATAAAAGAAATATATAATGAAATTAAAACAAAAGCAAAAATAAAATAAATTGAGGAGCAAATGATAAAAATCAATAAGAAAAAATTAATAGTAACAATAATCATATTTTTCGCAACATTATTAGGACTAATTTATTTATTTGGGACTATAAGCCAAGCATTAACAAGTACCAAAAAGGCAACACCAGGTGTAATAACAGAAAATAACACAGAGTTTATAAGATCAATGTATAAAACAAAAAAATTGCAAGAAGGCGAAAATGTTTATATATTAAAAACAATAACAAAAAACAACAAAAAATATTTTAAAGTAAAATACAAATTAAGTGTTGGATTAGTTCCAGAAGATAAAGTATTCTTTTTTGATAAAACCGAAAACACACAGTATTCTTTAATGAGTGATGTTTCATCATTTGACTATACATCTGGACGATTTAAAACACAGGGAGAATATGAATTATTTATTATAAAAAATAACATAAGATATGTATATATAAGAGCAGGTGGCAGAGGATATACCGAAGGAAAAATATACTATGACAATAACTTTAAAATGTTCAGAGACGCATGTGAATACCTAAAAATACCATATGGATTTTATTTTATAGATGAAGCAATAAATCAAGCAGAAGCGGAAGAAGAAGCAAACATTATATTAGAATTTATAAAACAAAATAAAACATCAATGAACAAATTACCATTTGTAATAGATTTAGAATATCAATCAGGAAAAAGTAGAACAGATAAATTATGGCCAAAGCGTGGCGAAATAATAACAAATATAACAAATAAATTAAACTCATCAGGAATCGAAACATTAATATACGCAAACGCAAAGAAAATGAATGTAAATTTAATAAAATTAAATCAAAAATTCTGGGTAGCATATTATACTGAAGAAAATAAAATTCCAACAGAATGGTTATCAAAATATAAAAATCAGGAAATAGCAAATAATCTACAAGCAATGAGCAAAGTAATAGCTTGGCAATTTAGCGAAACCGGAGCAAAAGAAAATAACATTACACAAAAACTTGATTTAAGTTTAGTCTTAACAGAAGAGTTTGAAAAATATAAATAATTTAAGTTTGGAACAAGAATAAATTGATAAATAGAAATTATTAATAAGGAGATGTAATAAATCTCCTTATTTTTTTCAATCATCTTAAGTTAAAATGTAATAAAAATATAAAAGAAATGTCTTCGATTTATGATATAGTATTTTATATAGAATATATGTAAAGGGACATATTATGGAAAAGTTAGATTTACAAATTTTTAGAAACTTAAAGAAAGAAATAATAGAATATTTAAAAAATTATAATAAGGCAGAAGAAAGTGGAGAAATTATTTCTGAAGAAGAAGAACAGAAATTTTTAACGAGATATAAGGAAATTATAGAAATATTATCAAAACATGATTTGAGTGATATAGATTTTGAAGAATGGAGAGGAATGTATTTATATTCAAGTGAAGAAATTCCAATAGATTTTTCAAAAACTAATGCTAATATAGATTTTTCAATCGTTGAATATAATACATACAAAACTTTTCAAAATTTTCAAAGCTGTAAAATTAAAAATTTTGATTTCGATAAATATTATTATCCTGATATGTTTGATGAAGAATTTAGAAAAGAAAATGAAGATAGATTTTTAAGTAAAAATATATCAGAGGAGGTTGCTGATAGATTTTACAAAGGAGAATTAACATTAACGGATATTAAGAACAACCTAGAATTAGTTAATAAAATAGAAGAAAAAAACGTTGAACCTGGATTAAGAAAAATTTATAAAGCAATTGGTAAAGAGGAATTTTGCAAATTAGATGCGCAATTCGTTGATACAACAAAATATGTTTCTGAAAAATTAATTAATTCAAATTCACAGTTAAAAACAGCGGAAGAAATTATGACTGTGTTATATAAATTTGCAAGAGAAAAAATAATAGGATATCCAAATGATGAAGCTAATAATAGATTCTATTATACTCAAAATCAGTTAGGAGACAAATTTAGAAAAATGAATCCGGATTTATTTTTAAGTGAAGAATCACCTGCAAGTTTGAGAGAACATTATTATGAACATCATCTATCAATTAAAGAATTTAGTGAAAATTTAAAATATTTTGAAGGAAAAGTTATTGCACATTCTTTTAGAGATTATGATAGTGATGGAATGAAAATTGTAAATCTATATGGAGATGACATATATCAATTATTTGTAAATTATAAGCCAATAATTGATAGATTATTAAATGATTATACTGCGATGCAAACCATTGAAGTTCCTACTGGACCGATAACAGAAGAACAAAGAAAAGAGATAATGAGTACTGCACTTACAACTTATATTACTAGGAATGGTTTTGAGCAAGTTCAAAATTGGGATGAATTTAAAATGATTTTAGATTTTATTCCTATGGAATATTTACCGGCAACTCCTACTACAAGAAAATTTATAAAAAAATATGGAATTGATAAAATCATAGAATCTGGTTTAGACATAAAATATTTATTTAAAGATCAAAAATTAACTAGTATAGAGGAAATAGCTAGTTTAAATGGAATAGAATTAAAAGATATAAAGAAATTAGTTGATAGAGATAGCAAAAGATTATTAGATAGCTATGATGTAAAGCAACTTTTAGAGTATGGAATAAAAGACTTATCTGAATTATCCGAAACTTATAATGATTTACATCAAGTAAAAGAAATGCTTGAAAAAAGACCTCTTGATTTAATTAATATGGGAAGATTTCAAGATATAAAAAAAGAATTTATAGAGAAATATGGAATTGACAATATTATTGCATTAGATGAAGAAACAAGTGGAATGTTTTCTCATCAGCTGGGGGAAAATGATATTTATCTGACTATGTTAGCAGAAGCAGAAAGAAGAGCTCCAAAATTAGAAGGTGATGAACAACTTACATATGAACAATTTAGATATAGAATGTATGAAATTTTATTACATGCAAGAGAAGAAAGAGGCTTGTTAACTGGATATTATTATGAAGATTATGATTTTATACAAGGAAAATTTAGAGAAGAATATCAAGATATATTTTTAGATGGAGAGATACCAGAAAATATTAAAAGAGCATTTTATACAAGACACATGACAGCAGAGATGGTAAGAAAAAACCCAGAGCTTATTCAATTATTACAAGGAAAAGATTTGAGCAGAGCGTTCCCACAAAAGATGATAGCTGGAATGAGTATGCAAATGTTGGATACAGCTGGAAATGCTATTGGAGGAATTCCGAATAATGTAAATATGGCTCAATATCTTTCTGAAAATATAGGACAAGGAGAATTTTTAAAAATATGTTCTGAGTATGGAAAATGTTTAGATAACATTACTCTTTTTATAAAAGATGAAAATTCAATAAAAAATTTAAGAGAGGTAATAGAACAATCAATATATAGAGGAATAAAAGAAAATGGAATAGAGTATTTTGAGGATTTACCATTGAGTTTTCGAGAAAAACATCCAGAGTTATTTTTACCTAAAGAGATTGATGAAGATTTAAGAAAAAAATTCTATGAAGGAAATTTAACTTTTTCTGATATTAGAAGAAATCCAAAAATAAAAGAATTATTACTTACTAAAGATATTAGTGTAGGTTTTAGTAAAATAAAAATGTTACAAATGGTTTCGGGAGAAAAAATTATACATCCACTTTGGAAAGAATTTACAGAAAAAGAAATAATGGATTTAGCAGAAGAATATGGAGATTATTTGCGAAATGTCAATGCAAATTTTGTAGTTAATGGACAAAGTAATCAAGAAAAAATAAAATCATTAGAAATTGAAATAGAACAAAATATTTTAAATAGGAAATCTATGTACACTCCAAATGTACCTCGATTTTTTAAACAATTACATCCAGATATGTTTTTAGACGAAAATGCTCCTAATGAATTAAAAGGCATATTTTATGATAGTGCAGGAATAATGGAACATATTATTCAGGGTGGTATTTATTTTCAATTAATTAAGGATAATCCAGAGTGGAAAGAATTTTTAGAAGGAAAAGATTTAAGCAGAGCTTTTACAGAAGAATATAGCGAACTATTTAAAAGATTTGATAATAAATCTATAATGAAGTTAGGAACAAGAAATCCAGAAATAATTGAAAAAATGGTTCTAAATCATAAAGAGGATGTATTGCAAAATTGGTATAGATCTACAGGTGGAAAATTTGTACCACATCATGTTGTTATGCTTAACTTCCCAGAGGGCGAAATAGATAGTTTTCTTGGCAATAGTAAAAAATGGTCGCAACTAATGAGAATAGATAACTATAATTTAAATGATGATGGCAAAGCAGCAATTTTAAAAGTATCCTATGTTATGGGAGTATTTCAAGGAGAAAATGATGGATTTAATAAAACAATGAAATTATTTACTGATGTTCCTCAAGAGTTAACGCAAGAAGAATATGAAAAAGTCACAAGTATGTTTAGTGGAGCATTTGATCCATTTAGATGGAGTGGAAGTAATTTTGATCCTGAACAAAAAGATAAAGAAATGAAAAGTTTATTTGAACAGGCATACACTTTAAACGATGAGGGGAAATATGTCTTAAGTATTGATAAACAAAAAAATAAAGATAGCGTTAGAATGGTAAGAGAAATTTTAGAAAGATCACAAATACCAAGAATTTTAACGCCAGAAAAAGCTCATCAAATGTTTGACTCATTTACAATGGAATACAATCCTGAGTTTGTAAAATTCTTTAATGATAATATTGAAGAAATAATATCTAATCCAGAATATATAAAAGATATTGCAACAATACAAAGACAATTTAAAGATATTGTAAGAACAAATGCAGGTAGAAGATTAACTCTTGATGTAGCACAGGATTACATTAAAAGTATTGTATATACAGATATTGAGGTTGGAAATGAAGGGCTTGCAGAACAGGCCAAAATAGCAGGATATTCGCAAAAAGATTTTGAGGCAATACAGGATTTATTTAATGAAGGAGAAACAAGAGATTTTTCAAGCATTCCGAGAATACAAGGAACTACAAAAGGATATACTTATGAAATGTTGAGATGCGATGATCCACTTGCACTAACAATAGGGACACTAACAGATTGCTGCCAAGAAATTCATGGAGCTGGACAAACAAGTATGGAACATAGTGTTGTATCTCCAGATGGTAGAGTATTTTGTGTAAGAGATGCAGAAGGAAGATTGGTTGCACAAAGCTGGTTTTGGAGAAATCAATATACAGGATGTTTTGATAATATTGAAATACCTAGCAAAATATTTGAGCTATATGAAAAAGAGCATCCAGATGTTGGTAGAAAAGGATTAACTACTGATGTATTAGAAGTTTATAAAAAAGCAGCTCAAGATTTAATGAAAGAAGATGCAAGAATTTATCAAGAACTATTAGATAATAAAACTATTACTAGAGAACAATATGATGCATTACTACTTGGAAAAGTTACAATTGGCTTAGGTTATAATGATATTGCTGACGCAATAAAAGCTGACAACACTATACATCAAGAAACTGATATAGTTTCAGTAAAAGGAACAAGCAGATTACCACACCCATATACAGATGCAAGTACACAATATACAATTGCAGAAAGAGACGGTACTATAAAATCTGAACACAAAAACTTATATGTTCATCAAGATGATGTACCTGTATACGACGGAACGAATATGTCTACTACAGTATTATTCAAAATGAAAAGAATGGAAGAGGGAACAGGCAGAGATAATTTAGCATATCTAAGTGAAAGAAATGATAAAGAAAATTTATCAAAATCACAAAGAATTATAAATAGTATAGCAAGAGAATATGGAATGAATCCAAATGATACACGAGTAATGGCAACATCAAGAATTGCTATTATATATAGCAAAGATAAAGATAATAAAATAATAATAGGGGATTTATTTTCTTCACCATTAAAAAAAGAATTAAATGAAGAACAGAAACAAAAAGCAACAGCCCATATAATGTACCAAGTAAAAAAAGCTTTAAAGCAGATAGGAATACAAGATTCAAAAGTTGATTTATCATTGTTAAGCGAAGAACAACATAATATTATACAAACTGTTATGAAAGAAATAGAAAAAGAGAATAATGAAAGGGGTGAGAAATTATATGGATAACATAAGGGAAATATTAGGAAATGCAATAATGGCACATACTAATATGGATTTTAATATAGATGGTATGGAAGTTGTAAAAAATATATTTGAATTATTAGAAGAAAATAAAGAAAATATAGATAAAGCAAATAAGATAGATGTAAAAAATCATAATGGCTTTAAATTAAATTTCAGTATGTTACAAAAACTGAATAATAAAATAAAAAATATTAAAGATACATATAGAAATGTTGTATATATGAATCAAAATGAAAATAATTATTTACAGGGAAAACAAACAGATAAATTAGGAACAATATGTCTTGTCTATGATGGAAATACATACTGTTTACTAGAATTTGTACTAAAAGGAATAATAACACATAATAGTATAATTATAACAAGTGAATCTGATTATATGAAAGCTACAAATGAGCTGATTATCATACTTATCAAAAGAATATTAGAAGCTTATGGCATAGATAAAAATTTGGTACAAATAATATATACAAGTAGAATAGAAGAATTACTTTCAAATAACACGAGTATAAACAAAGTTTTTGCTATTGGAAATAAGAGCTTACAAGATAAAATAAAAAAAGTATCCAAAGTTGAAGTTATTTGTAAAGGATATAACAATTTTGATATATATATAGAAGATTTAACTAATATAACTCTTATTCAAAAGATAATAAATGAGAATGAAAATATAGATATATATGTACGAAACGATTTAAGTGTTCCTTTTGAAAATTATATTGGAGTTGAAGATTTTGAAGAGGCAATAGGACAAATTAATTTCAATACCTCTGGATATAGTAGTAGTATATTTACGAATAATTACCAGAATGCATCTATATTTTTAAGAGAAATTAAAACAGATAATATATCGGTAAATAGTAGCCCACTAATTGAAGGTATTATTGATATAGATATTAATTTATTTTTAATAAGAAAAAATATGTTTTATCCTAGTCCTTTAGCAGACGGGACAGAAAATAATAAATTTAAATTTCCAACAATGAAAGCTATTCTTGAAAAAAATAGGGAAAAAGAAATTCAAAAAGAAAATTGTGAACAATTACGAAAAAAATTAAAAACACAATTAGAGCAAAAAGATTTAGAAATAAATGATTTAAAAAGACAGTTATCTGAATCTCAAAATTTAGCCAATAAATATATTAACGTTTTTAAGAAGTCATTCTTTAGCAGATTGTTTAGTGGTTTGAGCAAAAAAGATATCGAAAATGATAATAAATTGATATCATAAATATATTTTATAGTTCCATAATTATTGATTTTTAAAGTAATTATGGAACTTATTTTTATATAAAAATAAAAAAGCTCTATATAAAATAGAGCTTAAAAATTATTTCTTGTTAACTGCATCTTTTAAAGATTTACCAGCTTTGAATACTGGAGCTTTAGAAGCTGCGATTTTAATTTCTTCACCTGTTTGAGGATTTCTTCCTTTTCTAGCTGCTCTTTTCTTAACTTCGAAAGAACCAAAACCAACTAATGTGATTTTTTCACCTTTCTTTAAAGCATCTGTGATTGTTTCTGTTAAAGCGTCTAATGAAGCTTCAGCTGCTTTTTTAGTTGCTCCTGTTTTTTCTGCTAAAGCACTAACTAAATCTGCTTTGTTCATAAATAAAACCTCCTAAATAGAATTTAATATATTGTATACTTCTTTTGTACAAGTCAAATATAGCAATCTAAACCAATAATGTCAATAAATATATCAAAAAAAGTTGGAAAATAAGCAAAAAAAACATATTTTTGTAACAAAACTCAGTAAAATCGGGAAAAAATAGAAAATTTAGAATCGAAAAACAAGAAAAAATCCTATTAATATTTAAAGTAAGATGATATACTATATCAAAATGACAAATCAGGAGAAAAAGTGAAAGCATTTATAAAAAAGTATAGAAGTGAATTAATAATAACAGGAATTATAACAATATTATATTTAATATACATGATAATTTGTAAAATTCATCCATTTGGAGAACATTCACTATTTAGGTCAGATGTCAAAGGACAATATTTTGAATATTGGATATATATGAAAAATGCCTTTATGGGAAAAGATAGTTTCATATATAGCTTCACTAAATCAATAGGGGGAAATGTATTTGGAATATGGTCATACTATTTATTAAGTCCATACAATATATTATTTTTGATATCAAAACCAGAATCATATATTGATATATTTACATTAATGACATATTTAAAAATATTAAGCGCATCACTAGCATTATATGCATTTTCTAAATATAAAACAGAGAACAGTCAAATAAAGATATTTGCATCAATAGCTTATGGTTTAATGGGATATGTAGTTGCATATCAAATGAATATAATGTGGCTTGATGGAGTAATTTTACTACCAATAATAGCAATAGGTGTAATAAAAATTATTAAAGAAAATAAATTTAATACATACATAATTTCATTAGCACTAGCACTAATAACCAATTTCTATATAGGATTTGAAATATTCTTATTTATATGTATGTACTTTATATATGAATTAATTCTATCAGAAGAAAAAAATAAATTTAAAATACTATTAAGATTTGCATTATATACAGCAATATCGATAGGAATTGCAAGCATAGTCATTGTTCCAACATATTTTGTAATAAAAGGAGGTAAGGGAGCAGGATTAGCAATAGCCAAATCAGATATATTAAAAAGAAATTTTAAATTCATAGAATTTTTACCTAAATTCTTAATTGGAAGTGAAACAAAATCACAAATATATGGCAATGGAACACCAATAGCATATTGTGGAATATTAACATTAGTCTTAACAGAGATATTTTTATTAATCCAAAAAATCAAAGTTAAAGAAAAAATTTTAACAATCATTTTTATAGTAATGATGATATTAATAATGAATAATAAATTATTAAACTTAATATTTCATGGATTAAAAGAAACAACCGGATATCCATATAGATATGCTTTCTGCCTATCATTTTTATTAATATTGACATCATTAAGAGTAGGAGATTACATTAAAGAAATAGAAGCTCCTAAATTAGTGATTATATTTCTAATAAATCTATTAATAGGAATATTCATGTTAATGCATAATTATAAATTCATAGAAATGAAATATATAATAATTTCAATGATAATGGCAGCAACATACATAGTAACAATATTAATAGACAAAAAAATAAATATAATGCCATTAATTGGAGTAATTTTATGTATCGAATTACTAATAAATTACACATTTACATTTAAAGAACTAGAGGATAATGAAGCAAAGCTTAATACATACATGAGCAATTATGCAGAATTTAAAGATCCTGTAAAAGAAATAATAGATAATGATAAAGAATTTTATAGAATGGAGAAAACATCAAATTTCTATTTAAACGATTCTCTAATGCTAAACTATAAAGGAATATCGCACTCAAGTTCTACATTTGATAAAAATGTAAGTGATTTATTAAAGAAAATAGGTTATAGCTATTATATGGATTGGCCATCTTATGGTAGAGGAAATACAATAATAACAGATATGTTATTCAATATAAAATATAAGATATCAAATTATGAAGATGAAGAATATTTTAAAAATGAAAGAACATATGGAAAACATTATCTTTTAAAAAATGAAAAACATTTACCATTAGGATTTATAAGTGATGGGTATATAAAACAATTAGAAGAACAATTAAAATCACCATTTGAAATGCAAAACAAAATTTTAAATAATTTAATAAACAGCAATGAAAAATATTTTAAAGATGTTGAAGTAAAAAAAATAAAATATAACAATATAAATAAAATAAATGAAAATGAGTACCAGAGAAAAGATGAAAGTTCGAATATAGAATTAGAAATAAATGAAATTGATAACAAAAACATATATTTTTATATTAATACAAATTATGAATTAGATAATCCAGCATTTAAAATCTATGTAAATA
>ERZ773037.565-NODE-565-length-20202-cov-15.588177_pt1 | contig 20202 bp, 20 predicted proteins | sample MGYA00511466_ERZ773037 | MGnify/ENA primary metagenome ERZ773037 (study PRJEB29015, sample SAMEA2738146) | human oral metagenome | biome: human oral; feature: human-associated habitat; material: saliva | place: China | collected 2202 ... | reverse complement strand
AACATGGGATTATATAAATAAACATTATAATATAATTAGAAATAAATTAAAATCTTTATATACAAATTCAAATAATATATAAATTTTAATATATATTTGATAAAGTCAAAAGATTAATCCAATAAATTAAATTAACCCACTTTACAAACCAACATATTTATGGTAATATTTCTACATCAATGCAGATGTGGCGAAATTGGTATACGCACAGCACTCAAAATGCTGCGGGAAACCATGTGGGTTCGAGTCCCACCATCTGCACCAATACATGAGGACTTTAGAAAATATCCTAAAGTCCTTTATTTTATTGCATTTTGCTAATATATCAATACTTTTAAAGTTTTTTGATTTGATGAATAAAAAATTATTGACAAACATAAAAAAATATAATAATCTTAAAACACCTTATAGAGGTGAACAGATGATGTTGGAATGAAAATTTAAGCGTATACTAATAGTGAAGTACGCCCAGTCACTGGGAAGACTAGATAGCTAGCCTTCTTTTTTTATTTAAGAGTTAAACCACCAGCTATGCTAGGAGCCAATTACACTTATAGATATGAGTGTAATATTAAAATAAAAACTATCCGTGTTATAATGAAATTAAGTTTATCAGATTGAAAATTATTATAAAATATAAAAAAGCAGAATTTATAATCATTTGAGAATAAAATAGGAAGGATATTGAGAGAATTAAATAATTTAAAAGATATTAAAAAATTATATTGTTTATAAGAGGGGTAAAAGCAAATAAATGTAGTCAAAAGTATTGATAAAAATTGACATAATATAATATAGTATAGTATAAAAGGAGTGAGTAATTATGGAAGAAAAAGAAGAAAATGATATTGATTTTGATTTTGATGAATTTGAGGTAATACCTCCTAAAGTAGGAGACCCAAAATATGACATTCGAAAAATATTAAAATATTGCGAAGAAAATAATAAATCAACAGAAGAGATAACTGCAGAAGAATTAGAACAATTCATAAATGGATATATAAGTGAAGAAGATTTATAAAGAGGATAACTATCAGAAAAAAATCTAAAGAGCCATATATCCCATTATTTCAGATACAGGATATATATGATTAGCACATAAGTATCATCATGCAACTTGCAAAATTGAACAAGCAAAAGCAAGTCAAGCAAGCTAAGCTAATCGGCTCTTTAGTCCTTTTCGAATAACTATATATATATTTACTCTTTATATAATGCTTAAAAAAATTGTAAAAAAGTATAAATTGTAAAACATAAAACGTAAATCCATTAATACCAATAAAGGACTTACAATAAATCAAAAAACACAAATAAATTAAAAAAATAAAAACATTAATCTCTTTTTTCTACTGAAAAATTAGTTATCCAAAAAGGGATAGGGCTTAAAACTTTATATTTAATTTAACTTGTAAAATAGCTTAACAAGACCCAGAAATTTTATAAATCAATTTCAAACTCAATACTATTTAACTTAGAAATTTCAAAATCAGTATTACGAATTTTTTCATCAAGAATTTGAATTTGAGACTTTATTTCGTCTTGATTATAATTGATTTCTTGAATTTGAAAATAAGAATTATTAACTTCAGTAACTCTTTGTTTAGAATTGCGATAATTCAATAATAGCTCAAAATTGTCTTTTAACTTTCTTAAATTACTATTTTCAACAATTGCAGCTTGAATAGATCTACCATCGCTAAGCTTAAAAGCATTATTTTTTTCATAAAGAATACTTTTTAATTTAATAATTTCATTAGAAAGACTTTGAACCTCAATTAATTCTTCTTCAAAATCTTTTTTGTTATCTTCAATAACATTTAAAACACCACTCAACTCTTGAATAGAAGTATTAAAAACATGTTTTTTCAAAGAAAAAAATATTGAAGAATATTTTCTTTCCTTCTCATCAATTAAGCACATCAAACTAGATAAATTTATTTTCATTTCATTTCCTCCTTAAGATGATTCAATTATAACACATATAAAAAATAATATGTCGCCAAAAAAGCGACAAAAAACAACGCTACAAAATAGCGTTGCAGTATGTAAATAGAAAGTCATTAATAACACTTAAATCATAAATATTATTATCCAAGCAATAAGTAATTATCAAGTCAAATTTACTATTGCTTAAAGAATAGCCAGCAGACTTTAACAATATATTAGAGTCGTGTAAATCAAGCCTTAGAGCAAAACATAACTTAATAACTAAATTTTTTCTAGGAACATAATTTTTATTACATCTAATTTTAGAAAATAACTTTCGGTCAATATCTACACACCTATAGATTTCAGAATCGCTATGACCACTCCTATCTATATAATAGAAAAGAACATCATTGAAATTCTTAATCTCAAAACAATTTAAATATTCGATAAGGTTAACATTCATAAAATCCTCCTTATTAATGAGATTTAAATAAAAAATTTTAATCTCAATCGTATAATTTAATGAATATTTAAATTGTAACGTGATTATACCACATATAATATATTTAAAAAAGTCTACATAAATATTGCAATTCATCAAAAGATATACTATAATAATACATGTAACTATGTAAATCGAGTTTTTTATACCAGGTATTGGTAGAAAGGAAAAAATGGAGAACATTAATCTTATTTTAGAAGACGTAAGGTCTATGATGGACAATGTAAATGAGCTAATTGAAAGGGCCGAAATATTAGAGAAGTCTGTTTGGGAGATGAAGCAATTAGAAAGAAAGGAAAAGAATCTCAAAAAGAAAAAGTATTATAAGGAAATAAATGAAGAGATAGATTTCAACTTAAATAAGCTTTACAGAAAAATAGATGACTTCAGAGATACAGAATTATTTAGGAATAAGATAGAAATTCCTAAACACAAAAAATAATATCCATTAGAGGGGAGACTGATTATGCTCCTCTCTTTTTTTATTTTAAAATCAATTTACATAACTATTGACAAAAAAGAAAAGAATAATTATAATATAAATGTAACTATCAATTTCTTTTGCCTAGAACACGTAAACAGGCAGAAAGGAGAGCTATGGGAACCAATGACAAGGCTATTGATCCTCTTCAGATTACAGAGGAGACAAGAGCCATCCTTGGAGACTGGAAACAGAAGATATGTTCACGTCTTGAGAGTGTCAAGTCTGAAATTAACGGCATCAAGCAGAAATTAATGAACATTCCTGTTGATGTTGCAGACGCTGACATGAAGAGGATTGCACTTGAGAGCAGGCTGTTCAAACTTGAGGCAGAGGAGAAATGCATTGAGAGCTGCATACAAGCAGTATACAGTGACGTTTCACCGATGCAGAAGTTAGTAACAATGCCTGACCTCAGGTCGCTCATTGCATCATTTAATGCAAAGAGTAGAGGTTGAGTTCCAAGCAAGAGGAGGCGACATGCCTCCTCTTTTCTATTTTAAAACCAATTAACATAAGTATTGTCAAATATAAAAAAATATGTTAAAATAATTATGTAACTAATGTAGAAGAATTGCCGTAATAGGCAGAAAGGGAAAAATGGCAAAAGATATCCAAGCAATGTCACCATCAGAGGTGGTGGACAGAATTCGGGAGTTGCAAGAGAAAGAATCTGATATGTATAATCAGATTAATGAACTAAACGATGTTTTCCAGGGATTTTTAAAGGAACTGGAAGAAAAGTTTCAAGAAGTTGAGACCTTAAGTTTCTTTGAGATTGCAGAGTATAGCAATCTTAAAGAGAGGCTTCAGGAACTGAAAGAGGCAGGTGCACTTTCTGATTTTGAAATTAGAGAATACGGAGAACTGATTGCGACAGCAGAAAAGAATCAAAAAGAAGCCCAAGAACGGTGTGAGCAACTTACATCAATTGCAAAGAAGCTGACACACATGTCTGTTAAGTTGAAAAACGAAATTCAGTTTGCAAAGAACCAATAAGTCATTATAGAGGAAGACGTTGAAAAATGTCCTCCTCTTTTTTTATAATATAAATATGACCATGTATTTCTTGAATAATACCAACAACTATGATAAAATCAAAACTGAAAAAAGAAAAGGAAAAAGCACAAATGATAAAAGATTATAGAAAAGTAATATTTACAATTTTTTTATTGATAATACTAGTAATCACAGGGATAATTTTATTATTTAAAAACACAACAACAATAGGAACAATTAAGCCACATACATACACTGAACAAGAAGTTAATGAATATGCAAAACAAGCACATGGCGAAAAAGTAAAACAAGTATCAAAAGGAAAAAATATTGAAATAGAAATTGAAGCTCCAAACAACAATAAAGAAAAAGTAAATGGAGTAATGTACGAATATTCCAGAGAAAATGGAGATACTTTTCCAATAATAACATATCCAGTGCATAAAAAGAAAAGTGATAATAAAACCATTGAAAACACATATTTAAGAAATATCAGTGATTATTATCAATCAGCAATAATAGCAATATATGCAGAAAATATAGCATCAATTTCACAAACTTATAATTTAATAGCAAATGTCGAAAAAAACAATATGAATTCATGTATAGTATTTGATATGAAAGAAGAAAAAGAAGCTTATAATATAGGAAGAGCAATGCAACAAATAAATGAATTATTAGCATTAGAAATAAATAAAAATGAAATCACAAAAAAATATGAAATAGAAAATGTAGTAGCAAAGGTGCATTATATAAATCAAGAAAACGGTATTGATAAAATAGTAAATATACCATTAGCACAAAATCACGATGACATACAAGATTTTGACGCTAATTATTACGCATCATTAATAAAAAACAATATAAATTGAAAGGCACAGTATGGGATTTTTTGATAAATTAAAACAAAGTTTAGAAAAAACAAAAATAGCATTAGGAATAACAAAGGTTGATGAAAATCTATTAGAAGAATTAGAAGAAAAGTTGATTATGTCAGATGTAGGGATGACAGCAACAGATGAAATAATGCAAGAACTAAAAACAAGAATAAAACAAGATAAAATAGTAGACTCACAAAAAGTTATAGAAATATTAAAAGAACAATTAGAAAAAATTCTAACCAAAGAAAACAATAAAATAAATTTAGAAAGATCACCAGCAGCAATTTTAATGGTTGGAGTAAATGGAGCTGGAAAAACAACCTCAATAGGAAAAATTGCAAATAGATTGAGACTTCAAGGAAAGAAAGTACTAGTTGTAGCAGCAGACACGTATAGAGCAGCAGCAGTAGAACAAGTTGAAGAATGGGCCAAAAGAGCAAATGTAGATATTATCAAAGGACAGGAAAATGCAGATCCATCATCGGTAATATTTATGGGATGCAAAAAAGCTAAAGATGAAAATTATGATGTTGTAATATGTGATACAGCAGGAAGATTACAATCTAAAAAATCATTAATGGATGAATTAGAAAAAATGAATAAAGTAATAGATAGAGAACTACCAAACTCATCAAAAGAAACTTTATTAGTACTTGATGGATCAACAGGGCAAAATGCAATATCACAATTAAAAGCTTTTAGAGAAGCAACAGGTGTAACTGGAGTTATAATTACTAAATTAGATGGAACTTCAAAAGGTGGAGTAATCATAAAATTAGCAAAAGATGAAAACGTAGCAATTAAATTCATAGGAATAGGTGAAAAAATCGATGACATGGAAGAATTTAATGCAAGAGATTTTGTAAATGCAATTATAGAGTAGAAAAGAAAGGTTATAGATATGGAAGAAAGAGAAAATACAATTCCAAATACACAAGAAGAAAATAATCTAAGAAATCAAGAAATATCAAAAGAAGATATGGCAACATATGAAGCAGCTATAAAATATAAAAAAGGTAAAAAAGCAAGAAAGAAACTAGTATTATTTTTAGTTTTAATAGCAGCAATAGTAGGATTAATTTTAATAAGAGGATCATATTTAACAGCAAAAGATCTAGGAGAAAAATATTTACAAGTATATAATAGAAAAACATTAATAACATCTGGAATATTTTTTGTAAATTTCTTTTTAATATATTTTACTTTTATAAGAACAAACAAATTAATAAAAAGAATATTAGCAAACATATATAAAAAAGAAGAAAAAGTAATGCCAAGATTTGCAAACAAATCAATTGCATTTATAATTGCACTAATTGGCTCAGCAGTAGTAACTCTATTAAGCAAAAATATGATAACACAAATAATTGGATTAGCATGGTTTGGACAAACAGACCCAGTATACCACCTAGATATATCATGGTTTGTAATAATTAAACCATTAGTAACATTTATTTTAACTTATTTGTCAGTATTAATAATAGCAACATTAGTTTATGGGGCAATATATTCAATAATAGTAGTAAACACAGACTTAAATGGAATATCAAGAAATTCATTTGATAAAGACGAAGTGCTAAAAGTATTAAAATTTAGAATCAGATTATTAGCAATTATATTAGGATTAATTCTATTAGTTACAATGGCTGGAAATATCGGAAATGAAAAATTTTTCAATATCGAAAAAAGTGATGGAACAATATATTCTTTAAATGGTGCAGGATATATGGACGCAACAGTAAAGAAAATTGGATATATAATATTTGCACTAGTAGCAACATTTTCAGTATTCAGAATATATTCATCAATTAAAGAAGGAAGTGTACGTAGAGCAATAGGCTATATACTAGTAGTACCAGTATATCTAATAGTATTAGCAGGATTAATGGTATTATTGACAGCAATATTAGTAGGAAATAATTCACTAGAAAAAAATGAATGGTATATAAGCAAAAGTATTGAACAAACAAATTCATCATATAATATGAAATTAATAAATTCAGAATTAAACTATTCTGGAACAATCACAGAAAAAGAAGTAGCAGCAAACAAAGACATTTTAAATAACATAGATTTAGTAAATGATGATTTAGTATTAAAAACAGTTAAATATTCACAAACAGCAAAAGGATATTATACATTTAGAAAAACACAAATAGAAATGTATAATGTAAATAATGCAGCAACATTGTTATATGTAACACCACGTGAAATATCAACAGCAAATGCCACATATTCAAACAAAACATATCAATACACACATGGATATGGAATAATGGCAACAATGGCTGGCCAAACAGACGAAGATGGATATTTAAAAACAGTTCAAAAAGAATTTGGAGATTTATCAAAATCAACAATACAAATAACAGAACCAAGAATTTATTATGGACTAGAAACAAATAGTGCAGTAGTATTAAATAGTACAAAACAAGAAGCTGATTATGTTGATGAAAATGGAAATTCAGTAAACTATACTTATACAGGAAAATCAGGACTAAGCTTAAACATATTTGACAGACTAATACTTGCAATAAATCAAGGAGATATGAAATTAGCATTCTCAGGATCAATCACAAAATCAAGTAGATATTTGATAAATAGAAATATTATAAATAGAGCAAAAACAATGTTACCAGGAATAATTTATGATGAAAATCCATACATGGTAATAGATAATCAAGGAAAGCAATATTGGGTATTAGATGGATACACAACATCAAACTCATATCCATTTGCACAAAAAACAAACTTTAATAACACTGAAATCAACTACATAAGAAATTCAGTAAAAGTAATAATAAATGCATTTGATGGAACTACAAAATTCTATATAACAGACAGAACAGATCCAATAATAATGTCATATAATAATGCATATCCAGGATTATTTGAAGATAAAGACACTCAAATACCATCAGATATAAGTTCACACTTTGTATATCCAAAAAAATTATTCAATATTCAAACAAAAATAATGGAAATATATCATAATACAACAGCAGGTGTATTATTTAGAGGAAATGATGTTTGGAATGTTGTAAGAAGAGGTGAATCATTTAAAAATTCAACAGAAATGGATTCATATTATACAATGGTTAAAGACACTCATGGAAATAATAATATTGGATTAGTAATGCCATTTACCGTTTATGGAAAGCAAAATATCATTGCATATATGGTAGGAACAATTGAAAATGGAGAAATGAAGTTACAACTTAAGAAATTCCAAGAAGATAGTAATGTATTAGGACCAATTTCATTAGAAACACAAATAAATCAAGACGAAACAATATCTCAAGAAATAGCAAGCTTAAATGTAAGTGGAACAAAGATTAGTTCAGACATTATAATAGTGCCAGTAGAAAATACAATTTTATATGTAAAACCAATTTATCAACAATTAATAAACGAAACTTCACAAAAACCACAATTAAAAAGAGTCGTTGTAGCATCAGGAAATAAAGTAGGAATTGGAGAAAATATAAATTCAGCAATCAAAAATTTATTATCTAAAAAAGCAGTTGATATAAATGTATCAAATACTGAAAATTTGCAAGATAATATAAATGAAGTAATAAAAGCATTAAAAAAGGTAAAAGAATCAACAAAAAACAATGATTGGAAACTATATGGAGAAGATATGGATAAATTAACAAAAGCCATAGACCAATTAGAAACAACATCAAAGAAACAAAAAGAAAATAAAGTATCAGAAGAGAAGACTGTATCAACAACAAAATAAAACAAAAGAAGGGAATCTAGTAAAATGAATTTACCAAATAAATTAACAGTAATGAGAATATTGCTAGTATTTGTAATATTAATTATAAGTTTTTTAGATATTCCAGGAGAAGTAGTAGGAATATCATTAAAATATTTAATAATTGACATTATATTCATAATAGCTTCAATAACAGATCATTATGACGGATATTTAGCAAGAAAAAACAATCAAATTACTACATTTGGTAAATTCCTAGACCCAATCGCAGATAAAATATTAGTAGTAACAACAATGCTATTACTAACTGAAAGAGGAACATTACCAGCTTGGGTTCCAATTATAACAATATTTAGAGAATTTTTAGTATCAGGTTATAGACTAGTAGAAGCAAAAGAAGGTGGAAAAGTAGTAGCAGCAAACATTTGGGGCAAAATAAAAACAGTAACACAAATGATAGCAATAATTTTAATGTTAATAGATTCAAACAAATTCTTCGCATTTAGAGCAATAAATTTACCAATGCCATTAATGATATTAAATATATTAGGATCAACAATGATGTTAATATCAGTAATTGCATGCATATTCTCAGGATATACATATTTAAAAAATGGAAAAGACTTATTCAAAGATAGATAAAGAGGTACAAAATGGATAAACATGAGCAAGCAAAACAAGAAATTAAAGAACTTGTAGATAAACTAAATTATTATTCAAATCTATATTATAATCTAGATAAACCAGAAATATCAGATTATGAATATGATATGTTAAATAATAGATTAAAAGTATTAGAAGCAGAAAATCCAGATTTAATATTGCCTGATTCACCTTTGCATAAAGTAGGAGGAACAGCAAGAAAAGATTTAAAACAAGTTGTTCATGAAGTACCATTATTAAGCCTTCAAGATATATTTGATTTTGAAAGTTTGTATGATTTTGATAAAAGAGTTAAAGAAAATGGTCAAACAGATTATTGTGTAGAAACTAAAATAGATGGCTTATCATGTGCATTAAAATATGAAAAAGGAATATTAGTACAAGGCGCAACAAGAGGTAATGGCCAAATTGGAGAAGATGTAACAGAAAATGTTAAAACAATCAAAACAATTCCACAAAAATTAAAAAAGGAAATAGATATAACAGTTCGTGGTGAAGTGTTCATTTCAACAGCTGACTTTGAAAAAATGAATGAAGAACGCGAAATTTTAGAAGAACCATTATTTGCAAACGCAAGAAATGCAGCAGCAGGATCACTAAGACAATTAGATCCAAAAATAACAGCCAAAAGACCATTAAATATATATATATTCAATGTACAAAAAATAGATGGAGTAGAATTTAATTCACATTTTGAAGAATTAGAATATCTAGCAGAATTAGGATTTAATGTAGTACCATTTAGAAAAAGATGTAAAACTATAGAAGAAGCAATAAATGCGATTAAAGAAATAGGCGAAAATCGTGACAAATTAACATTTGGAATTGATGGAGCAGTAGTCAAAGTAGACAATCTAGCTCTAAGAGAAAAAATGGGAAATACATTCAAAACACCAAGATGGGCAATTGCATATAAATATCCACCAGAACAAAAAGAAACAATCTTAAAAGATATAGTATGTGAAATAGGACGTACAGGAGTAATAACACCAGTAGCAATATTAGAACCAGTAAGAGTGGCAGGATCAACAATATCAAAAACGACATTACATAATGAAGATTTTATAAAAGAAAAGGATTTGAAAATAGGAGATACTGTAATAATACAAAAACAAGGTGACGTAATTCCAGAAGTAATTGCAGTAAATAAAGATAAAAGAACAGGCAAAGAAAAAGAATTCACTATGCCAACAACATGTCCAGTATGTGGAGCACCTGCAATCAGAGAACCAGGAGAATCAGCAACATATTGTACCGGAATAGAATGTCCAGCAAAAGCATTAAAAACAATAGCACATTTTGCATCAAAAGAAGCAATGGACATAAATGGCTTAGGAATAAAAATAGTAGAACAATTATTAGAAAAATCATTAATCAAAAATATTGCAGATATATATGAGCTAAAATTAGAAGATGTTTCATCATTAAAAAAGAATGGTGGAAAATTTGCAAGTAATCTAATTCAAGCAATAAATGAAAGCAAATCAAGAGATTTGAGTAATTTAATCACAGGCTTTGGAATAAGACATGTAGGACGTAAATTAGCAAAAACATTAGCAAAACGCTATAAAAATATCGATGAATTGATGAAAGTAAATGTTGAAGAATTAGCATCAAAAGATAATATAGGAACAATAATAGCACAAAGCATAGTAGAGTTTTTTAGCGAAGCACAAACAATAGATTTAATAAATAAATTAAAAGCAAATGGAGTAAATATGTCATACATTGAAGAAGGTACTTCAGATGACAGATTTGAAGGAAAAACATTTGTATTAACAGGATCATTAGAAAAATATTCAAGAGATGAAGCAAGCTCAATAATTGAAAGATTAGGAGGAAAAACTTCATCATCAGTATCAAAAAAGACAAGCTATTTATTAGCAGGTGAAGATGCAGGTTCAAAGCTAACAAAAGCAAGAGACCTAGGAGTCACAATTATATCAGAAAAAGATTTTGAAGAAATGATCAAATAATAAGGAGAACAATGAAAGATTATACTTTTGAAAAATTTGACCAAGATTTAAACAATGGATACAAAATATGTTTTACATATTTGAAAAATAAGTATATGATATATAAAGTAAGTGAAAATTGTTATATGCAAGAATTATTAGAACAACATAGTAGAAATCCAGTACAAGAAAAAGCAATGATAACATATAAAGCAATACATATGATGTTTCCATACCAACAAGATTATGAATATAAAAATTAATTAGAGGTAATAATGTCAGAAGAAAATAAAGAAGACTACAAAATAGAATACGTAGAACAACATGCAGATGATAGAGAATACATGTTACAAGCAATTGAAAATGACGCAACATGGGTATTAGCATATGCATCAGAAAAATTAAAAGCAGATAAAGATTTAATGATGAAATGTGCATCAAAAGATGGACAAATTCTATATTATACAAGTGAACAATTAAGAGATGATAAAGAATTTGTATTAAAAGCAGTTTCTAATAAATGGCTTATAATAAAATATGTAAGTTACAGGTTAAGGAGCGATAAAGATGTTGCACTATGTGCCCTTAAATCATCAAAAAAAGCAAAAGAATATTTAACAAAGGAAGCATTAGAAATACCAGAAGTAGAAGAATTTCTAAAAGAAGATAACGAAGAAACTAAATGATATAATTTTGGGGATGATAGCTATGAAAAGAAAAAATGGAACAGATATACTAAAAGAAATCAACAATATGACACAAGAGCAATTAATTGACTACAGAGAAAAAAATCGACAATTCGTAGAAAAAGTAGAAAAAAGAAAAATAAAAAATATAATTAGTAGAATAATAAAGCGAATAATCGATATAATAGCAGGAATTATCGGGATTATATTATTAATTCCAATAACCATAATAGTAACTATCATGAATATAGCAAATAAAGACTTTGGAAATGTATTCTATACACAATATAGGATAGGCAAAAATGGAAAAAAATTCAAGATGGTTAAATTCAGAAGCATGCAAAAAGATGCAGACCAAATATTAGAAAAATATTTAAAAGAAAACCCTAAAGAAGCAAAAGAATACAAAATAAATAAAAAATTAAAAAACGATCCTAGAGTAACAAAAACAGGAAAATTTTTAAGAAAAACATCATTAGATGAATGGCCACAATTCTTATCAATATTAACTGGAAAAATGAGCCTTGTAGGACCACGTCCATACCTACTTTCAGAAAAAGAAGAGATGGGAGAATACTATAAATACATAATAAAATCAAAACCAGGATTAACTGGATTATGGCAAGTATCAGGAAGATCTAATTTAACATTTGAAGATAGATTAAAATTAGATGAAGAGTATTCAAATAGACAAGGAAATATAAGAGATTTTAAAATATTAATAAAAACATTTCATAAAGTTTTTGGAGAAGAAGGAGCGATATAATCTTGAAAGATATAAAAGTAATAGTAGGGTCACATAAAGAATACAAGATGCCAAAAGACAATATGTATATACCATTACATTTAGGTGCTGAAGGTTCAAAGAAAATAAATGGATTTAAAAAAGATAATGAAGGTGAAAACATTTCAATTAAAAATCCATTTTTTTGTGAACTAACAGGCCTATATTGGGCGTGGAAGAATATAGATGCAAAATATATAGGATTAGTACATTATAGAAGACATTTAACATCTAAAAATATTGTATTAACAAGAAACGAAAACAAAAAATTTGAAAAACTATTAACAAAAGAAGAAACAGACAAATTATTATCAGATGTTGATATAATTTTACCAAAGAAAAGAAAATATTATATAGAAAACATATATGATCATTATAAACATACACATTATATCGAAACATTGGACGAAACAGAAAAAATAATAAAAGAAAAATATCCAGAATATTTAAATGAATTTGAAAAAATTCATAAAAGAACTTCAGCACATATGTTTAATATTTTTATAATGAAAAAAGAAATATTGAACGACTACTGTACATGGCTATTTGATATTTTATTTGAATTAGAAAAACGAGTAGATGAAACTAAATATGATAAATTTAATGCAAGATTTTATGGAAGAATCTCAGAGATATTATTAGACATATACATATACAAAAACAAATTAAAATTCAAAGAAGTAAATATCATGGACATGCAAAATATTAATTGGTTTAATAAAGTAGCCAGTTTCTTGAAAGCAAAATTTTTTAATAAAAAATACGCATCAAGTTTTTAAGGAGAAAAAATGAAGGAATTAGTTTCGATAATAGTACCAATATACAATGTATCAGAATACCTTGAAAAATGTATCATGAGTTTAATAAATCAAACTTATAAAAATATTGAAATTGTTCTAGTAAATGACGGCTCAACAGATAATTCATTAGATATTTGTAAAAAATATCAAAATAAAGATAAGCGAATTGTAGTGTTAGATAAAACAAACGGAGGCTTATCAGATGCGAGGAATTATGGAATTGAAAGAGCAAAAGGACAATATATAACATGTGTAGATTCAGACGACTATGTTACAGATGATTACGTTGAATTCATGTATAATAATTTAAAAAAAGATGATGCAGACATATCAATATGTAAACACATAGTACTATTTGACAATAATACACAAATATCAACAGCAACACATAAAAAATACTTATTAAATCCAAAAGATACATTAGAAATGCTAATATATGATGAAGATATGGATGTCAGTGCAGTTGCTAAATTATACAAAAAAGAATTATTTGAAGGAATAAAGTATCCTAAAGGACAATTATTTGAAGATGCAGCAACAACATATAAATTGATTGACAAAGCAAACAAAATAACGTTTGAATCAGAAGGAAAATATTTTTATATAATAAGACAAGACTCAATTACAAATAGAAGATTTGATGAAAGAAAAGCAGAATTAATAAAATCAACAAAGCAAATGACTGAATATATTAGAAATAAATATCCAGAATTAAAGCAAGGATGTGATAGAAGGGATATGTATGCATATTTAAGCACATTAATGCAAATGACAAAAGAAAAGAATATAAAAAAATATTCAAAATTGCAAAATGAAATTATGACTTACATTAAATCAAATAGAAGTAAAATCTTAAAAGACAAAAGAATACCTAAGAGAGATAGAATGGCATTAATCTCAACATTCTTAGGATATAGAGGATTTAAAATAGCTTGGAATATATATCAAAATATCTTAAGAAAAAGGGAGAAGGTAAATAATGAATAAAACCGAAGAAAGAGATTCGAGCTTTGAACTATTAAGAATAATATCAATTGCAATGATTATATTGTGCCATTATACATTATATAATGGATTTATCCATGATCCAAATATACCAACAATTGTAAAACCATTTGCAATGTGTGCTTTTTCATTTGGAAAATTAGGAGTAAATATTTTTATACTAATAACAGGATATTTTATGATAAGTAAAAAAATCAAATTCAGTAAGATTGTACAACTTTGGATGGAAATACTTATCTATTATGTTGGAATATATATCATAACAATTGTAATTGGGAAAAATAAATTTGATATTAAAGAATTAATACATGGTCTAATGCCAATATCATTCAATAGGTATTGGTTCATGACTGTATATTTTTTATTATATTTATTGATACCAAATATAAATAAATACATAGAAAATTTATCAAGAGAAGAATATAAGAAGCTATTGATAAAGTTTGGAATTATATTAGTAATTCCATATACAATAATATATAAATCAACAGCGTATAGCATAATTGAAACATATCCATTATCACAATTACCTATATTTACATTAATGTATTTAATAGGCGGATATATAAAAATATATGGAATAAGCAAATTAGAAGATATAAAAAAATATAAATTAATAATATTTAATATATTAGGATATTCTGCTTTTATTTTATTATTAACAGGAATTCAAGAACTTGAATTTAAATATAATAATTCAGTAAGGATTGAAAATGTATTAGCACAACAACCATCAATATTAATAGTTTTCTTCTCAATAACAATATTTTATTCGTTCAAGAAAATGAAATTTAATAGTAAATTAATAAATATAATTAGTTCAACAACATTAGGTATATATTTAATGCAATCACATGGCTTAATAAATATAAGATTATACACAAGCCTTTTAAAACCTTATTACTATTATAAAACACCATTTATAATAGTGCATGCAATATTATCAGTAATTGGAATTATGATTGTAGGTTGCATAATAGACTTATTAAGACAATATATAATTGAAAAGCCAATTTTAAAGTTAATGAAGCTTAAAGATAAAACAAAGAAAATTGATATTTTTTTAAATTAAGGAGTAACCAATGAATGATAAAATAGATTTTGTTATGATATGGGTTGATGGAAATGATCCAGAATGGAGAAAAGAAAAGGATAAATACAGTAATAATGTAGATAACAATACAGATAATAGGGAAGCAAGATTTAGAGATTGGGATAACTTACAATATTGGTTCAGAGGTGTTGAAAAATTTGCTCCATGGGTAAATAAAATTCATTTCGTAACATGTGGGCATTTGCCAAAATGGTTAAATACAGAAAATCCAAAATTGAATATTGTAAAGCATAAAGATTTCATACCTGAGAAATATTTACCAACATTTAATTCACATACAATTGAATTAAATTTACATAGAATTAAAGGATTGGCAGAAAATTTTGTATATTTCAATGATGATTTATTTATTGTAAAAAAGACAAAAGACACAGATTTTTTTAAAAACAATATTCCATGTGATACAGCAGCATTAAATGCGAATATATCTTACAGAGAAAACAAAAATCATTCTCAAGAAGCAATCATGGAAATAATAAATGATCATTTTGACAAAAACACAGTAATAAAAAAGAACTTTACAAAATGGTTTAATTTAAAATATGGAAAAGAATTGCTTAGAACAACTAATCTAATGTTATGGAATGCATTTCCAGGAATATTGCACATGCATTTAGCTAACTCATTCAAAAAATCAACATTTGAAACAGTATGGAAGCTCGAACCAGAAGTGCTTGACGAAACATGTTTATGCAAATTTAGATATGCATTAAATGTAAATCAATGGATCATGAAAGACTGGCAACTTGTAACAGGAAATTTCTGTCCAAGAAGTGCTAATTTTGGAAAATCATACATTATAAACGACGACAGAAAAAATAATGAAAACATATATAATACATTACGCAAGCAAAAATATAAAATGATGTGTATAAACGATGGTGTTAAACCAGAGAATTTTGAAGTTGAAAAACAAAATTTAATAAATGCATTTGAACAAATACTACCTGAAAAAAGTAGTTTCGAAAAATAGCTAATATTCAATCATAATCAATAATATACATTATAATTGTTTATTTAATTTCATTAATAATTGTATACATAATGGAAAAATAGTACCATAATAAAGAGGAAGAAATGAATAATATTAAGGAATATATAAAAAATAACAAAACAAATATAATAACAACAGTAATTGTATTTACTATGTTTTTTATAATAAACAATATTCAATATATATTTACACATGGTGTTGCACCAGATGTAATATTCTTTGGAACAGATCATTATAAAGCAGGAGTATGGGAATTATCATTAGGAAGGTTTGGAATAGCTTTAATTGATACATTGAAGTTTGGACTAGTAAATAAGCCGATAATAATAGCATATTGTATGGTATATTTAGGTATATCAACAATATTAATAGAGTATTTGTTTAATATAAAAAAGAAAATATCAGTAATACTATTATCTATAATGATAGCAGTATTTCCAATATTTACAGAAACATATTTCTTCTTATATTGCGCAGATTCATATTGTTTAGCATTTTTATTATCTGTAATAGCAGTGATAGGAATAAAGAAATATATCGACACAAACAAATTCAAGTATTTATGCATTACAATAATAGCAACAATAGCAACTTGCTCACTATATCAAGCATATTTAGGATTAATATTAGGACTTTATGCTTTATATATAATAACAAATAAAAAAGATATTAATATAAAAACAATCTTGAAAACAATATTAATAATAGGTGTTTCAGTAATAATGTATTATTTAATATTAAAAGGAATATTATTAATCAAGGGTATTAAATTAGCATCATATAAAGGAGCTAATTCATTAGGAATAGAAACAATAAAAAATATTCCAAAATCAATAATTAATGCATATAAAGATATAGCAAGCTTTTTGTTTGGAAATATGATAATAAACAATAATGTTTATTATAGAAAAATAATTAATTCAATATTAATAATATCAGTAATACTATTAATTAGAAAAGTCAAAGAACATTCTGTAAAATCAGTAATATCAAGAATTACATTTTTAGCAATTTTACCAATATTTATAGCAATTACAGATATTATTGCACCAACAACAACTATTAATTTAATAACAGGACCTGGTTTAATTACAATATATATATTAATAATTAGCTTATTAGATAAATATAATTTTGCTTCAAATATACAAAAGATATTAAAAATAGTTATAATATTCATGATTTGTATAACAATGCATACATTTATTATACAAAATAATTATACATATAGAGTAAGAGAGTATACATATCAAAATTTTTATACAATACAAAATAATATATACACAAGAGGAACAAGCTTAAAAGGATATAATAAAAATATGAAATGGCTATTTTCAGATACAATACCATTTAATTCAGAATATGGAATATTCGGAAATGGATTTGTTTCAAATTTTAATGAAACATATATAGGAATTAATACATCATCAAATGCACAAATAATTAATTTTTACAAAACTTATATGGGAATTGATATTTCAATATGTTCAGAAGATGAATATAATCAAATTGTAAAGACAAATGAATTCAAAGAAATGCAATCATACCCAAATGACAATTCAATAAAGATAATTAATAATTGTGTTGTAGTAAAGATCAATTAATAGGAGAAAAAAATGTACGATTATCTAGTAGTAGGAAGTGGGCTGTTTGGTGCAATATTTGCACATGAAGCAACAAAAAGAGGTAAAAGTGTTCTAGTAATAGACAAAAGAAACCACATTGCAGGAAATATATACACAGAAAATAAGGATGAAATAAATATTCATAAATACGGAGCACATATATTTCATACTAGTAACAAAGAAGTATGGCAATACATAAATAAATTTGCAGAATTTAATAGATATACAAACTCACCAATAGCAAGATACAAAAATGAATTGTATAATTTACCATTTAATATGAATACATTTCACCAATTATGGACATCAGAAGTATTTACACCATCAGATGCAAAACGTAAGATCGATGAAGAAAAAGCAGAAGCGGTATGTAACTTACAAGGAAAAGAGCCATCAAACCTTGAAGAACAAGCAATGTGCTTAATAGGCAAAACAATATATGAAAAATTAATAAAAGGCTACACAGAAAAACAATGGGGAAGAAGCTGTAAAGAGCTTCCAGCATTCATAATAAAACGTTTACCAGTAAGATTAACTTATGATAACAATTATTTTAATGACATATATCAAGGAATCCCAATAGGTGGATATACTAAGATCATTGAAAAAATGCTAGAAAATATTGAAGTTAGACTAAATTGTAATTATTTTGATCATAAGGAAGAACTAGATAAAATATCTAAAAAAATCATTTTTACAGGTCAAATCGACCAATATTATGATTATAGATTCGGAAGGTTAGAATATAGAAGTTTAAGGTTTGAAACTACCCGTTTAGAAGAACAAAATTATCAAGGAAATGCAGTAGTAAACTATACTGAATATGAAGTCCCATACACTAGAATAATTGAACACAAACATTTTGAATATGCAAAAAATTTAGGAACAAAATCAATAGAAGAAACAAACAATATAACATATATAACAAAGGAATATCCAGTAGATTGGGAAGAAGGAATGGAGCCATATTATCCAATAAACAATGAACAAAATAATGAATTATACCAAAAATATTTAGAATTAGCTTCAAAAGACGAAAAAGTTATATTTGGAGGTAGATTAGGAATGTATAAATATTTCGATATGGATAAAATAATTGAAGCAGCATTAGAATGTGTTTCAAAAAATATTAAATAATTGTGAAAAAATCAGTAACAAAACATATATGAAAGGAAACAAAATAATTGAAAAAAATAAATTTTAATATAATATATTATTTTTGCTTAGGAATATTCATATTAAGTAGTTTATTTAGAACTATGCAACAAATATTTGATCCATTAGAAATAGTAGCTTATGTATTATTGATGATAAAAATAATAAAAGATAATATAGAAGAATTTAAAGATTGGAAAAATATAAATAAAAGAAAAATCTTAATAAATCTTGGAATACTAATTTTATTTGGAATTGCATTCATTTTCTCAAGAGATGTAACATTAGTAAAATTTATATTATTAATATATGCATTCAAAGGAGTATCATTCCATAATTGCGTTAAAGTAGATTTATATGTAAGAGCAATCGGTGTTATAACAGTCTTATTACTATGTAAAATTGGAATTATTGAAGACGTACTAGTAACAAGAGGAGAAATTGTAAGACATAGTCTTGGCTTCTACCATCCAAATGTATTTGGAGATAATGTAGTTTTATTATTCTTTGAATATATATATTTGCAGATATATGACAAAGAAACATCATGGAAAAATATCATAACATATAGTGCTATAGGTATAGCATTATCAATCATTACATATTTTGTATCAAACACAAGATCAGCAATTTTAGCAATTTTCATGATATTAATGGGAATAGTAGTAAAGAAATGTAATATAATAGAAAAATTAAAAAACAATAAAACCATAAAATTTATAATAACAAATATTTTTATTATATTAGAAATTTTCACAATAATAATAACAATATCATATTATAATAATAATTTTATTGGAAACATTGTAAATAAAATGTTCTCACTTAGACTATATTATAATGTACAATTCTTTGAACATTTTGGAATCACACCATTTGGTGTAAACTTTAATGGATTCAGTAAT
>ERZ773037.564-NODE-564-length-20218-cov-3.024649_pt1 | contig 20218 bp, 16 predicted proteins | sample MGYA00511466_ERZ773037 | MGnify/ENA primary metagenome ERZ773037 (study PRJEB29015, sample SAMEA2738146) | human oral metagenome | biome: human oral; feature: human-associated habitat; material: saliva | place: China | collected 2202 ... | reverse complement strand
CCGATGTAATCGACGGTAAATCCCCATTCCTTCGACTTCTCCTGAGCGCCTTTGTTGGCAGATTCAAAGAATGCGTTGCCGGTAACCTTCGGAATGAATGCCACGGTCTTGCCCTTGACATCTCCGCCGCCGGACTGCTTTTTATCGCCGTCATCCTTCTTCGTTTCACCACCACCGCCGTTACAGCCCGTAAGAGCGAGGCCGGCAGTTACCGCCGTAAAACCAGCTGCGCCAATAAAACCGCGACGAGTCATATCTTGCATAGTCGAACCTCCCTTTCGTGTGTCCGGCACACGCCAGACACGAGCTTCCCGAAGCGTTAGGCCTCGGCTGATTTGCCACTCCTCATGAGCAGCGATTGTAAAAACGTACCGATATGCATACCGCTTGCCGCCGAGCGGAACACGATAACGACGACAAGCAAAATGCCAACAGGAATATTGAGGTACTGCGGGCTCACTTTGAAACACAGTGGTAAGCCAAAGCGTAAAAATGCGATTACAAAAGATGCAAGGGCAGTACCCACGATGGATCCCTTGCCACCGGTGGAAAGCGTGCCGCCCAAAACAACGGCCGTAATGATATCCATTGTCAGATCGGCACCGAGATCTGATTTTGCGGTTCCCAGATATGCCGTCAGCACAATACCTGCAATAGCTGCCGACAATGCACTTAACATATAGGTGGACATAATAACGCGACGACTGTTGATACCTGAAAACTCTGCAGCGCTTTGGTTAACACCCACAAGCGTGATACGCCGCCCATACTTCGTCTTATGCAGCAATATAAAAGCGATACAAAGCATAAGTACATATATCAGCAGCTGGAACGGAATGATGCCAAAGAGCTGAAAGTTAGCTACAAATTTAAACTCGGACGGAAAGCCACCGATGCCTTGATAACTTTCGGTTTTTGAAAGCGTAGAAATCAGAAGCGCCAGGCCTGAATACAAGAAGCTTCCGCCCAATGTAACCACCATAGCCTGAACACGGCAGTAGGCAATAAAGAAGCCGGATAGCGCACCACAGGCAACGACTAAAACAACGGCAGCCGCCACTGCGCCCCAAATAGGAAGGCCAAAATCCTGCCAACCAACGCCAATGGTAATGGACGTAAGTCCCACAAGAGATGCCACTTGGATGTCAATACCGCCTGTCACCATAACCAGCGTGACAAAAAGTGAAATCATAAAAACAGGCAAATTGTCGTTAATGCTCGTAAACAGCAATGCCGGACGCAAAAACTTCGCATTGGTAGAGCCAAAAACAGCAAATTCAACCACCAGAAGAGCTACGAGGATGAGGTTCCAACTGGTTTGGCCATGAGTTAAAAGTCGTTTTATCTTCTCGCCCATCAGCGCTCACCTCCCCTTGTGTCCGAGGAGTCCAAGACTTCTTCTCCAAATTCAGCAATCTGCTCGGCAAGTTGCTCTGAAACCGGCTTCTGGGCAACGCGAGCATTCAAGCGAGCGTGTCGATTTTTAACGATTGAGCGGTGCTGAAGCAGCGCGTCCACGACAACAATAACAATCAAAATAACACCCGTAATGGCGTTGTCATAATTTGACGAGAAGCCCATAAAGACCAATAAATAGCTGATAGACGCCATGATGACAGATCCAACAGCGGCACCGAGTACGGAACCGACTCCTCCCAGAAGGCTCACTCCGCCAAGAACGCATGCTGCAATGGCTTTCATCTCGTAACCATTGCCGGACATAGGTGTCACAAAACCAATACGACTACAGAAAAGGATTCCTCCCACTGCAGCAAACACGCCGCACAGCACATATGCCAAAATCTTGGTACGAAGCGTCGGAATGCCCACGAGTGTAGCGCCGTTTGCATTGTCGCCAACCGCCGCAAACCAACGGCCCCGACGAGTCTTGGTGAGCACCATATGGATAATAACAACAAGTGCAATAACCGCACAGTAATAGACCGTAAGGTCACCAACGCCCGTTACCGCAGAGAAATCCTTGAAACTTTTAGGCAAGTTTTCAACCCACGCACCATTGGTATACACATATATGATGCCGCGAAGGATTCCATTCACTCCCAGCGTAAAAATAAGTGACGGAGCCTTCATGACAGCGACTCCCCATGCATTGATAAGGCCAATGGCCGCTCCAATGACAACGCCAACAACAACCGCAGCGATAAGAGGCTGTCCATCGCGGAGCATCGTTCCAACCACAGCAGCAACAAGTCCAAGGTTTGATCCAACGGACACATCAATCTCACCGATAAAAAGTGTAAAAGCTACTCCTACCGCCACCAGCGTATAAACAACCGAAGTGTTGAAGCAGGCAGCAATGGTAGCCGGTGTCAAAAAAGCCGGATTGATGGAACCCACTACAAAAAAGAGAGCAATCAAAAAGATCAAGCTACTGAGTCCGCGAGCTTTCATGAGGCGTTTTACAATATTCATCGGGCACCTCCTCACAGGCCAAATGCAGCGGACATCAAATTGTCCTGAGTAATAGCTGATTTTTTAAATTCATGATTAATGCGGCCGCGATACATGGTGAACGCACGATCTGCAAGTTCGATGATTTCTTCCATATCAGAAGAAATCAAAAGAATCGAAACACCCTGTCTACGAAGCTCCTGAATTACCAGATACACATCGGCTCGAGCAGCTGCGTCTATCCCTCGTGTTGGTTCGTCCAAAATGACTACCTTGGGTTTAATGGAAAAAGCTCGACCGATAACAATCTTTTGCTGATTGCCACCCGACAAACCGCCAACTTCTTGAGTAAGACCGGTAATTTTTGTGCGGAAATTCTCAACATATGTCTGAGAGATTGTCTGCTCTTTCTTTTTATTAAGAAGCATTCTTCCTAAAACAGTACTCCCCAACAGGGAACTTGTTGTATTCTCAGCAACATCTCGTATCCTAAACAGACCGTCATTGAAGCGATCTTCCGGAACATAACTCAGCCCGGCGGCAATGACTTCCTTTGTTGGCTTGCCGGTAATGTCTCTACCACCTACCGAACAGGCACCTCCCAGAGCTTTATCCATACCATAAATTGTTGTCGCCATCTCAGAACGACCTGCTCCAACAATGCCGGCAAGGCCCACAATCTCACCGGGATAAATGGAGAGGTTGATATCGGCAAACCCATATCCAGAAAATCCTGACAACTCAAAAACAGGCTCTGCCGTATAGTCAATTTGTGCACTTTCTCGAGCCGTTTCGCGTCGAATCTCTGCGGCGTCCGGCGGAAGCAGCCCCCGCACAAGATCTTCTCGCGTAAAATCTTTCACATCCCCGCGCATGGCCATTACACCATCACGCAGAATACCAACACTGGTGGCAATGTTAAATACCTCTGCAAGACGATGCGTAATGTAAATGATGCCGATGTTCTTTTGTTTTAGCTCATGAATGACTGAAAAGAGACTTTTAACTTCATCAAACGTTAATGCAGACGTAGGCTCATCCAAAATCAATATTTCAGAGCGGCGCATAAGGCCTCTTAGAATTTCAACCATTCCCTGCTCAGCAATGGAAAGGGTTGACGCCTTACGTTCCAAATCAAGCTTCCATCCAATATCTCTCATTGTCTCGTCGAGAAGTGCTCTAAGCTCAGATTGGGAAGCTTCAAAACCAATGGTGATGTTCTCGCGCACACTCATATTTGGAAAGAGCATGGGCTCTTGCGGAACCATATAAATGCTATGTGCCAAGGCAGATTTTGGATTTGAAATATCAACCTTCACGCGATCGATGGATATCTCTCCGGCATCTGCCGAGTAGATACCCATGATAATTTTCATGAGCGTTGATTTTCCAGAACCGTTGCCACCGATAAGTGCAAGTACCTCTCCAGGCCTCAGATCAAGGTCAATCCCCTTAAGCACTTCATTGGAGCCAAATGACTTATGGATTCCTCGCACAGAAAGAAGCGTATCGGATGCATCAAGCTCCTTGCTCTTTCCATCCGCCTTACACGCTCTCACCATAGCCGGATAACCTACATCCGCACTAACATTGGAACGCTGGATGTTTGAAAGTTCATCCATTGATTCTCCCACCTATACAACCGGCAGTTGCACGTAACTACTCTTTTGACGATATAGGCAATTTTTTATATGTCATAGCTTTTGCGGGCCGAGCGGTCGTAAGTTGCCGGTAAACGGTATTTTGTAACAGTGTTGAACTATTGTTTTACTGTAATATGCGTCCCGAAAGTGAATTGTGGTATATCTAACTGTAGTTACTACAGACAAAGGATTACATCTTTTCCATAGTGAATTGTTACTTTTGTAACTATAATAAACAAAAGTAACAACTAAGGAGGATATGTTGGACGAGAAAACTTATACCTTGGCTACAAAAGCAGCATGGTACTACTACATGGAAAACTATACTCAGCATCAAATTGCAGAAGCCATGGGCCTCTCTCGAGCAAAAGTAATTCGCCTTCTTGAAGATGCTAAAACTGACGGCATTATCCAATTTAATTTCAGAAAAGACGATTCCACCCGTGTGAGTCTGGAAAAGAATCTTATCGCCGCATACGGCCTTAATGATGCCTTTGTAGTTCCCACTCCTCTCAATGAAGCCACGCTCACTCACACCATCTCTCGAGCCGCTGCACTCTATGTCAGCGACCACCTGCGGCCCGGCGGATACCTCAATATCGGCTACGGAGACACCGTAAGTTCCATGCTCGGATATCTTGCTAAAGAGCACGAAGACCCCATCAACGTTGTAAGTATGACAGGCGGAGTCAGCTATTACCTTCCTTCCGTAAGCTCTACCGCCTATGCCATGCATCTCTTTCTTATACCATCACCTCTCATCGTGTCTTCTTCTGAAGTTCGAGACGCTCTTCTCGGCGAGAAGAGCATTCAAGAAATCTACGCCATGACCGAACACGCAGATATGAGCGTTGTGGGAATCGGCGCCGCAGTTGAAGGAGCAACGGTTCTGAGAAACGGCATCATTCGTGAATCAGAGCTTGCCATTCTGAAAATGCAGGGGTCTGTAGGAGATGTGCTCAATCATTTCTACGATTCCGAAGGTAACCCTATTACTACTGAGATAGAAAACCGCACCATCAGCACTGATATTGAGAAACTTCGCACCATGAAAAACGTCGTTGGCGTTGCGGGCGGATCGGAAAAAGTTGCTGCAATAAAGGCAGTTCTTCGTGGCGGCTACCTCAATGTCTTGGTTACAGATTCAAAGACAGCAGAGGAACTTCTTCTTTCATCAGCGTCTTCATCTCACTCATCAGACCTATAAGTCAGGAGGCTCCAATGGATACCTATCTTCTTGCACTTGATGCGGGCACCGGAAGCATACGTGCCGTTCTTTTTTCTGTCGAAGGAAAGCAAATCGGCGTTGCTCAGCGTGAATGGCAACATCGAGAAGACCCGCGCTGGCCAGGAAGTATGGATTTTAACTGGAGCTACAACTGGGAGCTTACCGTCTCTTGCATTCAAGAAGTTCTAAGCAAAACCGGCATTGACCCGCACTCCATCGCTGGCATTTCTACCACATGCATGCGCGAAGGTATCCTTCTCTACGATGCTCAAGGTCAAGAAATTTGGGCCTGTGCAAACGTTGATGCGCGAAGCGTTGACGAAGTATCACAACTCATTGCCTTAGATGCTGATTTGGAACGCGAACTCTACCGTATAAGCGGTCAGACATTTGCACTCGGAGCGCTGCCGCGCCTTCTTTGGGTTAAAAATAAGATGCCTGAGGTATACGAGCGCGCAGCTCATATAGGTATGTTTAACGATTGGCTGGCATATAAACTCACAGGCATTTTAGCAGTTGAACCCAGCAACGGAAGTACTACGGGCATCATGGATCTCAAGAGCCGCTCCTGGAAGCCCGAAATAGCACAGCGTTGTGGCCTTCGCGACAACCTTTTTGGTGAAGTACGCGAGTGTGGACAGATTCTAGGTACTGTTTCGGCAGAAGGATCTCGTGCAACCGGCCTTGCCGAAGGAACGCCCGTTGTCGTAGGTGGCGGAGACTGTCAACTTGGAATAGTTGGCGTTGATGCATGTGAGCCAAACCAAGCCGGTGTGTTTGGGGGCAGTTTCTGGCAATACGAATTCAATACTGCCAGCGGAGTCACCGACCCCGACTGCCGCGTTCGGGTTAACTGCCACGCCATTCCTGACGTTTGGCAATACGAGGCTCTCGCGTTTAAGCCCGGTCTTGTCATGCGCTGGTACCGCGACGGTTTCTGTCAGGCAGAAAAGGCGGAAGCCGAGAAGCGCGGTGTAGATGTCTACGACCTCCTAAACGAGAAAGCAGCCCAAATCCCAGCCGGAAGTTATGGCACGATATGCTGCTTTAGCGACGTTATGAACTACATTCACTGGACTCATGCGAGCCCAACCTTTACAAACTTTGAGCTTGATCCCGAGCGCTTCAACAAATATACCTTCTACCGCGCAATCCTGGAGAACACCGCGCTTCTCGTCCGCGGACATATAGAGCTTGTTAAAGATGCAACCGGAAATGAACCCGATGAATTGGTATTTGCGGGAGGCGCTTCAAAAAGTCCTCTTTGGGCACAGATTCTTGCAGATGTCTGTCATAAACGTGTTCGCGTGCCTCAAGTTAAAGAAGCTACCGCATTAGGAGCCGCAATCCTTGCCGGATATGGAGTTGGCCTCTATCCCAGCATCGCTGAGGGTGCTCATCGTGTTGTCAAATGGGAGCAAACTTTTGAGCCGAATTCTGAGGTTTTTGACGTATACGACAAACTCTATGCAACGTGGAGGGAAATATACGACGCTCAGTTGGCTCTTGCCGAGACGGGAAAGACTAAGGGGTTGTGGAGAGCGCCCGGTGTATAAACTCCACCATCCGATATGTCTTGGCATACATACGGCCGTCCACATGAGCATCAACATATCTGCAGCGTACCTACTTTACTTACGATTTGTACACGAAAGGATATTTCTATGTTTGTAGTAAATGAAAATGATTTTTCCTATCGATTTGGCGATTCCGGCCCCAAATACCTTATGAAGGGCCCTCGCATGAACTATGCCGTTGTACAGTTTCAGCCAGGGCAGAATTTCCAAGCACACTATCACCATGTCATGGAGGAGAACTTCCACATTCTTAAAGGAAAAGTTGATATCGTTGTTGACGGCGAGGTACATACCCTCTCGGCGGGCGATTTCATTCACATTGAGCCCGGAGAAGTTCACTATGTCAATAATCCCTATGACAAGACCATGGTCATGATCTCCACCCTTGCACCCTTCCAGGAATCTGACAAGGTAGAGGTGGAGAATCCCAAATATTAATCTATTATTCGTACGCCAAGTACTGCCCTATAACGTCTTCAAATACCTCATGAAGTTCTGCTTGTTCTCAAGAGCAGTCGTTGTGGGACGCCCCAGATCATCGCGAGATCCAATAGAGCAAGGCACTTCAATAAACGAAAGCTCTTCTCGCCCACATGCCTTTGTGAGCTCGGCATCTAAGTCTTCAAAGGTATTCACCCGTACCGCATGGGGATATCCGCTGGCCTTGGCAACGCCTACCAAATCAGCCGTGCCGGCAACCGTTGGCATACCGCCAACCGTCTCGTGAGCGGCATTATTGATGACAATGTGCACGAGGTTGTCGGGCTTTTGCGCACCGATGACTGCCATGGCTCCCATGTGCATGAGAGCGGCACCGTCACCGTCGATACACCACACTTTTTGCTCCGGCTTGCTCAGCGCCACTCCCAGAGCAATGGAGGACGCATGCCCCATGGAGCCCACGGTCAAAAAATCACGCTCATGATTCTGACCGGCGGCTTCGCGGATCTCAAAGAGCTCTCGACTTGCCTTGCCGGTCGTTGACACGATGGGGTCATCTCCGGCAGCACGCGCAATATGGCTCACGATATCCTCTCGCACCATTGCGTTGTTGTTTTTATATGCAACCATGCCGTCAAAGGTCAGCGCGCCTTTTCTGATGACAAACGCTACGTCATGCCCCTGCTTAAGCAGCTCGCGGAACTCCCTCATAGCAGCCGTCAGGTCGTCTGCCGTTGTATCCGGGCCCACCACAAAGGAGCGAATCCTCATGTCCTCAAGCAAGCGCAGTGTTACTTCTCCCTGATAGATATGCTGGGGTTCGTCATGAACGCCCGGCTCTCCACGCCAGCCAACAACAAATATCATCGGAATGGCATAGACCTTCTCGTTCAGAAGAGAAGCCACAGGATTGATAATATTGCCCTCTCCACTGTTCTGCAGGTAAACCACCGGGACCTTACCGGTTGCCAGATGATATCCGGCGGCAAGAGCCGTACAGTTTCCCTCATTGGCGGCAATGATATGGTGCGCGGAATCAATGCCATACACACTCATAAGGTAATTGCACAGCGCTTTAAGCTGGGAGTCCGGTACACCGGTATAAAAATCAGCGCCAAGCGTATCAACAAATGTTTTTACCTGCATAGATTTAACTCCTCTAAATCTAACTCCTCAAAAGACATTCGTAGCCATGGTCAAACGCCGCCAATTCCGCAACGCTATCAAGCTCCGCAATTTGCCACGCCTCAACGGGGCGAATTGAAAGATCTAATTCGGCAATATGGTTGTTTACCACATCATCCCAAAAGAGCTGCTCATGGCCGGTCTCTTTGTAGGCATCATGCATAAACCGTGCCAAACGCCGCGCGTCAGGTGCCGAGAAGTACGACAGCCCCACCATGGCATACGTATCGCTGCCGCCTTTGCCAACCCGGGCAATCTTTCCCGAATCGTCAAGATCAAACACCCAGTCGTCCGTATAACCGGAAAACCTACGGCCAAAATAGCATGACCGAGAAGGCCATGGTTGGAAAATATGCTCATCTGAAATAACCAGGTCAGCCTCGCAGATAAACGTAGCCCCCTGCTCAAGAACGTCAACGGCGGCATATATTGATGAGATGTTATTCTTCTCCAAATACTCCGTGTTTTCAACAAGCACTACGGCCGGATAGCGCTCCTCAAGATAGCAAAACTGCTCTTTAAGATACCCGACAACCACAGAGATCCTCTCAACGCCGGCCGTAACCAGCGCATTGATGACCGTTTCAATCATCGGCGTTCCGTTGACCGAAATCAACGGCTTAGGTGTGGTTTTGGTGAGAGGTGCCATGCGCGTTCCTAATCCCGCCGCCATTACAATCGCATTGGTCTTCTCGGCATTTGAACCTTTTACACAAGCCATCTCCGTCACCTACAGCTCGTCAATAAGGCGGATGATGTCCTTAAACGGAAGGAGCTGCTCGTCAACCTCAAGTGCGCGGTGTGCCCTCAGGATACCGCGAGCCGTCTCTTGCATAGCAGGAAACGCTGCGCGAATCAGCTGGTTTGCGTAGATAACGATGTTGATGCCATGAGACGCAAGTTCTTCCTCCGTGGCGCCGTTAAACGACGTGGGCACAACAACAATCGGCGTTGTGGTGTCCTTCTCGCGGAAACGGTCGCAGAACTCATAAATCTCGGCAGGGTCTTTTTTGCGACTGTGGATCATAATGCCGTCGGCACCGGCATCTCTAAAGGCAAATGCTCTGGTGAGGGCATCCTCCATACCGCGCTCAAGAATGAGGCTCTCAATGCGCGCAATAATCATAAAGTCATCGGTCAGCTGAACCTTTTTACCTGCGGAAATCTTTGCGCAAAAATCCTCAATGGATGCCTGTGTCTGCTTGACCTCAGTACCGAACAGGGAATTCTTTTTAAGGCCGGTCTTGTCCTCAATAATGACAGCGGAAACGCCCATGCGCTCCAGCGTACGCACGTTGTAGACAAAGTGTTCCGTCAAGCCGCCGGTATCCCCGTCAAGAATGATGGGTTTGGTGGTAACTTCCATAATGTCATCAACGGTGCGCAGACGGGCGGACATATCTACAAGCTCAATGTCGGGCTTGCCGCGCTCAGTGCTGTCGCAAAGCGAGCTGACCCACATGCCATCAAACTGATCAAGGCGGCCATTGTGATCCACAACGGTCTTCTCGGCAATAAGGCCGGTAAGCCCATCGTGAGCCTCAATGACCTTAACCGTCGGCGAAATGGCAAGTAGCTGCCTCAAGCGACGGCGGCGGTATTCCGGCATGGCCAGTTTCTCGCGGAGCTGCTGGTCAACTTTGCGTGCCTGCTCGCTTCTAGTATATGGCACCTCTATGAGCGTTCCGCCGTATGTGGCGAGAAGCCCCTCAATGTTGTTACGGATGGCACGTTCGGGACCGTTTTGCCAGTTGTCGCCATGTACTACGTAATCGGGCTTGAGTGTTGCAATCACATCGTCGTAAAGATAGTCATCTTGGATAACGACGCGGCTTACGCCTTCAAGAGACTCGTAGAGCTTAACGCGCTCCTCTTGGGGAACCGTCGGAAACCGGCTGTATCGAATGAGAGCTTTGTCACTCAGGGCTCCAACGATCACGGTTCCGTATTCTCGCGCGTGCCTGAGAATGTTCAGATGTCCCTCATGAATAACGTCGGTGCCAAGGGCGGTATAGACAACTGGCATAACAACTCCTTTAGAATGTGCTCTATTCTGTATAGGTTACCGGTGTAGAAACGCCGATTGCGGCAAGCGCTTGCTCGAAAACTTCCCAAAATGCAACGATATCCTCTTCATCAAGGGCGCCAAGGGCGCAGAGCCTGAACGTGCCGGCTCCTTGCATCTTACCGGGATAGATGGTAAACCCTCGCTCATAGCAATAGTCGTGAACCTTCTCAAAATCCCATGCCGGATCGTCGGGATAGCGCACCGCAGCCACCAAACCTGACTGCACTTCTCGCTTCAAAGCCTCTTTCAAACCCAAACGGTCAATACCTTGCCTGATGGCGGCCATCACACGCTGATGACGAGCCCACTTTGCGGTCTCGCCCTCCTCGAAGTACTCTTTGATGCCCTGACGTGCCGCATAAATGGTCTGAACGGGAGGCGTAAAGTGCATCTCACCGGTAGTCTCAAAGTACTCGTACTGCAGATACAAATTGCAATAATACGACCGTACGGGGAAGTCTTTAGAAGCTTCAACGATGTCACGACGGCCAATAACATACGACAAGCCCGTCATTGCCTGGATTCCCTTTTGCGCAGACGCCATACAAAAGTCGATGTTGTCCTCGTACACGTTAATGGGAATCATCGCATACGCCGAGGTAGAATCCGTAATAAAGAACGCACCGTACTTGTGTGCAAGCGCGCCTACCTCGCGGACAGGATTCAAAAGACCCGATCCCGTCTCATGGAAGGTCATATACACATATCCCACATCAGGATTATCTTTAAGCGCCGCTTCAATAACGTCGAGGTCAGGCGTAGTATCAACCGGCTGCTTCACTTCAACAAACGGCATGTGGTACGCCGTGAGTACATCGCAGGCACGCTGACTATAAGAACCGTTATTCACAACAAGCGCTCGCTTACCCTCTGCAAGCAGCGAATTCAAGACAACGTCAATACAAATGGTTCCTGAACCGCAGAACAGCACTGCCGTATATTCTTTGGGGTCTCCGTGCACAATCCGCACCAGATCATCGCGCATCGGTGCCATAATGGACGCAAATTCCTTCTCGCGCGGGCAGATATCGGGAACAACCTGTGCATACTTGACCGAATCAGTCGTCGTAGATGGACCGGGATTAAGCAGAACGTTTCTCTTTACGCTTTCTTGCATGAGATTCCTCCAAATGGTGCGGAATTATATGTTGTCTATGATAGCACGCACACTTTCATGCTTTGATTCCTACATGAACAGTGAGAATCGCGCGTGTACGAGAAGGCTCCTATCCAAGCGGTGTAACCTGTGAGGTAGATTCTGAAACCTGTGATGTAGATTCTGAAAGCTGTGATGTACATTTCTGCTCCAAAATCCCGGGCTGTGATGCACATTTGGCGAGAAAACCGCTCTTCTCGACACATTAAAGTACATCACAGGTGAGGGGTTGCTCGGCTCAGATAGTAATGCTCCTTCCAAGTAAAACCTATGAGCGCAAAGCAGCAAGGCAATGAGCTGCATACAAGGGTACATTTGTCATCCACGACTCCTCGCGATATCCTGAAAGCGAGAAGCGCACGGCATTTGTAAGACCGTGTGTCTTGCAGAAATTGCAGCGCGTCGTCGAGCTCGCGTCCACAAAAACCCTTCTTGACCGCTCCGTATACAAACTTTTATTCTCTTTGGCAAGATGGCGCGGTAGAGATTCAAATATCATCCTACAGCGCTCTCCTACCACGTTGCCTGCATGTTTAGCAAAATCTCTCCGATACGCAGACAGAATATCCTCTTGGACTCGGCGAACTTGCACAAAATCGGAATTTTGCGAAAAAAGAGAAACGGCCTCAGGCATACCTCCTACAAAGTAATACGTGCGAAGTAGATCCCCAAACCGCTCGGAAAATATGTCCCTTTTTCGGCCGAATTTTGTACACTCTAAGCACATTTTTCGGCCGAATTTTGTGCATATCGGCAGAATAAGCCCTGTTTTGGCGGAATGAGTCCTGTTTGGGCTGTTTGAACCTGTTAGGGCTATCAGTCCTGCAGTCCCGTTAGAGAAGCACGTGCCTAAACTCACCGTTCTCGTACATACCGAAGCTGTGGGTATTATCCTTTGGAATCCCGACAGATCCCGGATTAAATACGACTACGCTAGGATGACCAGCAAGCACCTCATTAACTTTCTTGTGCGTGTGTCCGTAAAGAAAAGCTGAGTTTTCGGGAAGCTTTGGCCATCTGTCGACACTGTTATGCAGACCTGGGCCATATATATGTCCATGGGTTAAAAAGAGGGTCTTCTCGCCAGACGGGCGGGAAGGGTCAACCAAAATGTTGTAGTCAGCCATACACGGGAAATCAAGGACCATTTGATCCACCTCGGCCTCGCAGTTGCCGCGCACGGCAATCACCTGATCGGCAATGCTATTGAGCATCTCAATAACCTGTTTTGGAGCATAGTCCTCAGGGAGATTGTTGCGCGGCCCGTGGTAGAGAAGGTCGCCGAGAAGAAGCACACGGTCGGGCTGTTCTACCTCAATACGCTCCATAAGTTTGCGCGCCCAACCGGCAGCGCCGTGTATATCAGAAGCAATAACAAGTTTCATATGCAACCTCTCTCAAAGAGTACCCATCCGGCACACATCTTGCGAAATGAGTCTCCGTTTGTTTTTATTTGAGTCTCTATTATTTTAGCCGTGCGACAACTTTAGACCGTGTGGCAACTTTAGATTGTGCGACAACCGTCCGATCTCGTTACTTCAATTTGTTATATTTTTGCCCTTCGCTACATCAAATGTGCAGAAACGATGTATTTACCATAAGTTTTGTTGTAAACATTTATTAATATTTATCATGGTACAGATGGGCGAGAATTACTGACTATTGGCTCCTGGGGAGTGTTATGTTCTGTACCAACTGTGGAAAAGAAAATAAAGACAAAGACTTATTTTGTAAGTATTGCGGCACTCCTTTAAAAAAGCCGCAGCTCACCAACCAATCCACGACACCAGAACAGCAGGTCGCCCCCAAGCCAACACCAGCACAACAACCTGATTCCGAGCCGGCACAGCAAACGGCGTCAACACAGCAGCCCATACCAACACCGGAGGCTACAACGCCTCTGCAACCTGCAGAGCCATCATCTGCGGCTACAGACGAAACCCAACCTCAAACCCAAGTACGTTCTCAGTACCAAAAGCAACCTCGTAACAAAAAGCCTATGAAGACGGGAACGAAGATTGCGATTTTCGCTATTGTTGCCATTCTCGCCGGCCTTCTTATCGGCGGTACAGCCTTTGCCATAGCCCAAGGCTACATCCAACTTCCATGGGAAAAACACGAGGAAGCTCCAGCTGAACAGCCGGAAGAAACACCCGCTGAGGACGCTGAAGAATCCAAAGACACCCAAGAATCTACTGAAAAAGATGATAAAAACTCCGAGCCAACCATCCCGGACCAACCCGCAAACCTTAAAATCGGTCAGTTCTACAAGAACTACCTTGGTAACTTCAATGCAGATTGGTTGCTTGCCAGCACCACTGACGGCGTAAAGTCAAAGGGAACAGCCCAATATGCACTGGGAGATGTCAACGGAGACGGCATCACCGATCTCATTGTCAGCGTTCCCACTAATAGCGGCGACTACGCGTACGCTTACACGTGCGATGCCGATGGTAAAGCAATGTCTTTTGTCAGCAACAAGCCAAATGACTTTACCATGCCTAGCGGCCTGGAATGGCACCAGGTAAATGACACCAAGGCCGTAGACACCTTTGCCGACTTCAAGGGCTATAACGCCGAGCTCACAAAGGGTCTTAAAGGTGCTTCACAAGGTCAAAAGCTCTCGATGCTCTATACGGACCGGCTCAAAAACTTTGACGCAGCAAGTCTCATCTATTCTTATGATCCGTCCTACACCGTATTCCAGCCAACCTTTGGTACCGTCCAATACGCACTCTTTGATGCAAACGGCGATGGTGCCGATAACCTTATCCTCAAAATCCAAACCCAGTTTGGTGCCGAGAGAGGCAAAATCAAGACAGGAACCGACTACTATACATATGTTGCGTATTCAGCAGGCAAGGGTTCCTATGCGGCTCCGTTTACACAACCGCTGGTTTGGAACTCTCCAACCTCGCACTACTTCTTCAAGAATAAAAATGGCAGCGGTCTTCTCCGCGCACAACCGCAGAAAAACAGCTCAACGCTTGAGTTTTACGCAATTACCGCAAAGAACGGCAAGGTCGCTCACAACGACAAAAATCCCACAAAGATGAGCCTTACCACCTCCGCCAGCGAGGACGATGTTATGGCTCAGATTTCGGGTGCCGAAAAAATTGAGTGGCACAACACAGATGACCTCAAGCCTCTTGAGGATCTGGCCAACTCAAAATAGTGCGTTCTTCTCGCTCAAACGTTGCAATAAAAAAGTTCCACAAATATTGCAACACTTGACGAGAACCGCTCGTCCTTTAGGACGTACATACAAAGTGGCGAGAAGTTCTTCTTGCCTCTACGTCTTTGGACGACACACGTAAGGAGTCTCGATGTTTTGTCCTAACTGCGGAAATGAAGTACCTCAGTCAGCTCGCTTTTGTAAATACTGCGGATGCAAGCTTGCTCTGCTTAAGACAGCGCCCTCACGTGAGATTGACATCAAGGCGGCTTACGAGAAAAACATCGACACTCTTGCCAAGACGATTGCGGCTTTTAAAGAAACCCACAATCAGAGTACATTTTCTTCGCTCTTTGAGCAGACCAAGGGTATCGTAACTAAGGCAATCTGTGACCAAGGTGTGAACGGTCGCGACGTTGAAGATGTGGTACAGCAGGTATATCTGACAGCCTACCAAAAGCTTGACTCGCTGGAAGATAACCGCGCAGCGTTTGCGTGGTTCAAGCGGACGGCCACCAATAAAGCCATCGATCATATGCGCAAAGCAGACAATGCCCCCATACTCAACGCAGACTATACAAACGATACCAGCGACAGCTCAGACTACATTGAGTCTCTTGCAGACGATACGCTTGAGTTACCTGAAGACGTTGTAGAAAACACCTCTACGCAGCAGATTATTCGCGGATTTATCCAAGAGCTCCCCAAAGATCAACAGAAGTTTCTTGTTGCACGCTATTTTGCCGAGATGAATGCGGCTCAGATTGCTGAGACATTCGGTATTCCTACAGGCACGGTTCGCAGTCAGCTCAGCCGCGCACGCAAGACGCTTCAGGAGAGCATCCTTTCCTACTCCGAACGCACTGGCGTCAAGCTGGCATCCTACAGCAGCGTGTCTGTCTTTGCACTTCTTACCAACGCCGATCTTGCTCCCGTCCCGCTTGCACTCAATGCACCGTCGCTCTTCTCGACTATCCAAGAGGCCATGCAGGGCCTTGGTGAAGTCACTAAAGCTCTTGGCGAGAAGGGCCTCTCAGCGCAAGGAGCTCCCTATACAAATCCTTTTATTGACGAGTTTGCCAAAAGCACGGCCGCCCATACCTCTCAGGCAGCACAGACAAGCGCCACACAAGCAGCTGGCAGCGCTGGAGCTTCAGCGGGCAGTACTGGGGCCACAGCCACCGGTACCGGCAGTGCATCTGCCAGTGCAAAAGGAGCATCCACAGCCACAAAGGTTGCCACTACTACAGCAAAGGCTACGCAAGCAGCAGGCACTGTTGCCAAGATGAGCATAGGTGGCAAGATTGCTGCCGGTGTTGCTACCGTTGCCATTGCGGGGGCCACTGCTGGTGGGGTGTATTTTGCAGGCACCAACGGGCTCATACCATTTATTCCAAAACCATACGAACAAACGGCTCAGACGCAACGGCAAGCAGATGATTCTCCTTCTCAAACTGACGTTCAAAACAGTTCCAATGAACCAGAATCTGTATCAGAAGAAGATCAGATGAAGCAAGCTATGTATGAGCAGTATTCAGAGATTATTGATAATGCGGCGGACTATTTTAGTGGAATAGTTATTCCAAATAAGTCTGCCCAGTATGAATATTCATTGGTATATATGGATCCTGACAATCCTCAAATTCCACAACTACTCTTAAAACAAAAATATGAAGGTGAGATGGATCATATTTTTATCTTCAGTTTTGATGAGAGCGACAGTCAAGCATTTAAAGTCCAAGAGCAAGTGCTTTTTGAGGGAGTTGCACGCGTTGGCGGTTCTAGAGCATCCTTACAAGCAACAAGTGATGGAAGCGGATTGATAGTAACAAGCTGGCAATCTGGAACTGGTCAAACATGGATTAATCGGTATGTTGTTTCGGGACATGACATCTCATCTACTACCGAGTGGGAAGGAAGAATAGATCAGAGTCCCAAAGATCCTTCAGAAATTGATATCGACTGGTATGAAGCAACAGATAAGAGTGGCCTTGAACAAATCGCTCCAAGCAACGATTAATTGATATGAAATAGAACGCATGTTTATGATTTGAGGAGGAAATAAGATGTTTTGTACTAACTGCGGTACGCAGATGCCAGAAGGCCAGAAGTTCTGCACGAATTGTGGCGCAGCACTTCAATCGGCTGAGCACCTGAGCCAACCGTCTCAAGCTATGGATCCTAATGTTACTCAGAAGACCCCGGAGTCCACTCAGGTAGTGGCAACAACTCAGAAAGCATCAATATCGCAGCCAGCTACACAGACACAAAATAATTCTGCCAATCCTAGTAGTTCTCAAAACCTTCATAAACACAACAAGAAGATGATTGCTGCCATTGCACTTGTTTTGGTTCTTGTTGTTGGTGGGGTTGGTGCTGCCACTTATTTCACCAATGGTTTTGGTCTTTTAGACAAACAGGGCGAAGCTGGACAAACCGCTGATACTACATCTGGCTCAAGCGATTCTTCCGCAGAAGATACAAAAAAGAAAAAGAAAGACGCCGATGAAAAGCCTACGGTTAAAGTAAGTGACATCTCGTTTGATACGACGCAAGCTGTAAGTGCTAGAGAGATACGCGATGTCTATAGTATTAAGGGCACTATCGAAAATACCACCGATAATTATGTAGAAGCATCTCCCTCTTTTATCTTTAAAGTAAGTTATAAAGACAAGTATGGCGACGAGCAAAGCGGTGACGCGATTCTTCAGTCTCAAATGGAAACTCCAGATGGATTTGAAAACGAGACAATATTTCTCGCCCCTCATGAAAAGAAAGAGTTTACCTACTATATTTATGGTTCTTCCTATAATGAGAACTCTCATAAAGAAGAGGCAAACGCAACATTTAATATTGTCACCACCAAACAATCTAATAGCACACCTAATTCTTTGGCCAAGGGCGATATAACTGTCGATTCCGTAGAGCTCAAAGAATGTCCTTTTAAATCGTTAACTAATGAAAAAGCTCTTACCCCAGATGATGCAAAGGTGAGCCTCTCTTGCACTTTTGAACAATTTAGTTCTACCGTCACGGGAACCGTCACTAACACCACTCAAGACAAATGGTCATCTGCAACGGTTTACTATTACACTGAAATGGATGGGTATTATGTACTCAGGTCATCAAATTCAAGTTCGGTAAGTTTTGTAAAGCCTGACGCAAGTGCAGATATTAAGGGAAGCTCAGGTTTTGGTTCTAACCAAGACGGCCATACCTATGAGGCAAAACCAATCGCTGTTACTTATCAGGTTGACAAAAACTAACCAACTCTTACGTATACAGGTAATCCCCTGAGGCCACAAAGTATATGTCCTAGGTTATTGATTAGAAAGGATCAATATGGAAACCCAAAACCAACCACAACCACAGGTTCAAGTACAACCCCAAGTTCAGATGCAGCCGCAGCAAAACTTTGACGTCAAGCAAACCCTTTCAAAGCTTGATAAGTACAACAACGAGCTGCTGAAATCAATCCTCGTTGTACTTGGCGTTGTCTCATGCGCCTTTTATGTAGTTCCACTCTTTGATTTAAATGTTATGGCTATACCGGCGGCAAAATTTTCGCTTGCCTTCATTGCTTCAGTTGGTTCACTTGCTCAAGCAATGTTACAGTCAAGCTCAGACTCAAACGCAAATATGGGGGCTGCGCTTTCTACAGTTGGATTTGCCAGCTTCTCTTTGTTTCTCTCACTTGCCATGATTTTGCTCCCTCTTTTAAAACAAACCGAGAAGCACTCTGGATTTACATGCATCCCCGCACTTGTAAATTGCATTATTTTCTTTATGGTAAATAATGCTTTCTCTGCACTCAATAATTCTGCCAGTTCAGGCTCCTCAAACACTCTGGGAAGCGGTGCGGCTCATATTGCAATTAACTTCTTCGGTTATATCTACATCGCCGTACAAATTGCAGCAATCCTCATCGGTGCCCTTATTCTGTACCGAAACAATGAAGCAAAGAAGGCTGCTGCAGGTATGGCTATGCCTATGAATGCATATCAGGTTCCCGTGCAGTCAACAAACACTCCACAGTATCCAACCGTAAACCCCGTACCTGCCACAACCACATCAAACCAGCCACAGACAGCAGAAAATCAATCTCAGGCTGAATCGCAGCCTCAGTTCTGCCCAAGCTGTGGTAATCAGATTGAACCTGGAACCAAGTTCTGCGGTAATTGCGGAACGAGCATCAACTAAAGTACATAGCTACTTCTAGCCTATCGAAATCTCCCGACTGAAAATGGTCGGGAGATTTTTTATTTTCAAGAATTTGAAAAAACTTCCAAAACATTGCAACACTTCGCAACAATCTTTCGTCCTTATAGGTAGCTGGAAAAGAAACCAGAAAGAAGCTCATTGAGCAAAATGCGAGTGCGCTCGCAGAAAAGAAAGGAAGTACGTATGTACGATCAGAACACCGGTGAGTTTATCCCTGAAGCAGAAGCACAGCCTACTATGGTGACTCCACAAGGGATACAAGCTCAAGAAAACAACCTTCGCTATTGTCAGCCACAGAATCAATACCAGCAGCCGCTGAATGGTCCCCAAGTTTCAGTCTTCAATAACATTCAGCAAGTTAAATCTAATGGCATTGGTACCGCCGGATTCATTCTTGCCCTCATTAGCTTCCTCTTTTCTTGGATGCCTGGCATTGGTTGGGTTGTTTGGTTTCTTGGCGCTCTCTTCTCTGTTATTGGCTGTTTCAAACAACCGCGTAGACTCGCCATTACTGGCGCGATACTCTCCTTCTTTGACCTAATTCTTTTAATTTCTGTCTTGGGGGCACTGTCAACCATGTTCCATTAGAAATATACGCTCTATTCAATCGAGGCCCGAGTAGACACTCTGGTCTCGATTTTATTTATACCTGTGTCATAAATAACAGAAATTCTTTCCATCCACCCATATCTCTCAGCCACATATCAACAGTAAAAAGCTAATACGACACAAATAAATGCTAAAATGTCTAACAATAAAAGTTCTGGCCTTGTATGAAACGTATTAAATTAGGGAGACTCTTATGCATTGTCCAAACTGTGGCGCAGAAAACCTCGATGGTTCTAAATTCTGCACAAGCTGCGGGACAAAACTTTCTGAGATATCTGAAGGGGGAAACGCTGACTCTCTGAATACAGCTCTCGATACATCCGAACAAACTTCACATCTTAAGCACGCTGCAACACCTGAGCAAACCATAAGCCAGCCCGCTCCTGAACCGGAACCTCAGCAGGCTGCCGAGCCTACCATGTATATGCCGCCCGTCATGCCTGCCCCAACAAGCACTCTCACTACTCCCATCGACGACACGGCTCCACAATCACGACTGACTT
>ERZ773037.563-NODE-563-length-20225-cov-3.591076_pt1 | contig 20225 bp, 21 predicted proteins | sample MGYA00511466_ERZ773037 | MGnify/ENA primary metagenome ERZ773037 (study PRJEB29015, sample SAMEA2738146) | human oral metagenome | biome: human oral; feature: human-associated habitat; material: saliva | place: China | collected 2202 ... | reverse complement strand
CCGATTTGGAAAAATACTGCTACAGACCTTTTTACCGCACTAATTTTGGCAGTAGTAAGTGATTGCATAGGAATGGACGAAGAACTTAACTCTAAAAGAAGAGAACACCTTCTTCTGATGAAGGAAAACTTTGATAGCATCGATGATAAAGAGGAAGCAAGCGATAGATTTTATCAGATTTTGGAAAAACTATCTCCGGAAGAAGATGTAATTTTAGAAAGTTCAAGGCTCGGATTAACCTATGCTCCACCTGAATATGAATTTGCATATATTTATCCGAATAGGAAAAATATCAACTGTTTTTCTGTAATCAACTTTTTTAGGGAACTTTGTGATGTAAATAGTGAAAATGCAGGACAAGACCCTAAAGCCGGAGAAAAACAAGCTGAAACAGCACTAGATGATTATTTCAACAGCCGTCCACAGCTTGACTATGCAAGAGGGCTTTACGCATCAATTAAAACTGCCGGAGATAGAACGAAGGGAAGCATCTATGTAAATATGCAGTCAGCACTCACAATTTTCAGTATGGATTCTATAGCGAGAATGACTGCTGAAAACGATATAGATTTTGCGAGTATCGGTTTTGGAGATAAGCCGGTGGCAATTTTTCTGGGTCTTCCAACAGAAGATAAATCTAATCACTTTTTAGCCCTTAATTTTGTAACGCAGGTTTTTCAGTATCTATTTAAGCTGGCAAAAGCAGACAAGGGAAAGCTAAAGAGAAATGTAAGATTTATACTTGATGAGTTTGGGAACATGCCGATACTGGATAACTTTGGCAGTATGGTTACAAACTGTCTTGGCGTTGGATTTTCTTTTGATATTTTTATCCAGTCATACGACCAGCTCAGGACAAATTACGAGATGGAAATGGACACAATCAAGGATAATTTTGCAAATCAAATATATATTCTTGCGATGGGAATGGAAACAGCAAATGAATTTAGTGAGCAACTTGGAAATAAAACAATAGTGGATCTTCAGCGAACGGGAACAAGGTTTGGTAAGAATAAAACATTTATGGAATCTACAAAAGAGAAACCACTGTTGTTTCCGCAGGAGCTTCAGGATTTGTTTGAAGGAGAATTTGCACTAATCAGAGGGTCAAAGCGAACAGATTTGGCAGGTGCTGCTATTCGCTCCTATCCTATCCTTGCTGAATATATGAAGTGTCCATATTTTTGGTGGTATTTTGTGGCACTTGGGACAGCTATAAAGAGCAGACGGGAAAAAGGAGCTATGAAGGATAAGGATACAGAAGAACCTTTATCTTTTCGTAAAGAATATGGCTACCACTTAAGTCAAATTAAGAGAAAGCTTGGAACTGCATTTTTATATCGCTGGCAATATGCAACGGAAGATTTTCCTAATCCTACAGATATAAGACTTTCAGATATATGTGACGAAAGCAGAGCTTCTATAAAATATACAAAGCTGGTATACGATACAAACGAAGTTATGAGAAAGCTCGGTCTTTTTGATTTTGCTGAAGAAGCCGAAATCGGTAAAAAGAAAAAGAAGCTTAGGGATTTAAATTCTGCTTACTATGCCTTTGATAATAAGCTGGCAGAAAAGGTGGAAAATTACAAAGATGAGTTCGGTCTATATCCGGATACGGATGTAAATAAGGCAATGAGGATACTTAAAAACATCCAGAAACAGTATGCCCTTTCAGAAGACTATATATCTTCGCTAGAATCGATTATTATGCAAAGCTAATACAAACTATCGAAAAGTTAATAAAACATGGCTTAAAACTCAAATTTGAAGCCCTAAAATTTTAAAAAGGAAGGAAGAAATATTTTGAAGGAGAAAAAACGAAGAAAATTCGTTCTTAGAAGAGGAATCACTCTTTTAGGAATGGTTGTTTTTGCTTTTAGCATTTTTTCTGTTTGTGCATTCGGAGCAGAAGGAAGCAAATGGAAGGATTTTTATATCCGCAATAGTGAAATACTGAAGACAAATGATTTATTTTCATCCGGCATTAGAAAGATTGGCTGGGGAATAGTAAAAGGATTAGTTAAGTTTTCAGATGCTGTACAAACTCTTTACGATAAGTCTTTCGGCTTCATAGACATGACAACCAACAGCAATATAAACGATTTTGTACAGCGTTTTAAACCGGCTTTCGTAGCACTTACTGCACTTGCACTACTATATTTGGGATACATACTTATTATGAAACATGATAAGAAACCCAATGTAGTTACAAATATATGCGTTGCAGTATTATGTGTAAGTTGTTCGACCTTTATGTTTGGCACATTAAATGGACTTGCTCATTCTTTTAAGACTGGAGTGGATAGCTACAGCATTAAAGGTAATGAAAAAGGAGCTATAACTATCGTAGATGAGAATACAATAGATGTTCTTAAACTGTATAAAAAGCATGGTGATTCTCTTAAGCCTAGTGACTACAACAAAAGCACAGGTGGAGTTACTGAAAAGAATATCAAGTACCTAGATATTAACAATGTCATAAATTATAAAAGCGATGATTTTTCATCAGAAGAAAATCCCTTTAAGTATAGAATTTCTGCATTAAATCCCGGTGGTGGTGAAATTATTTCAGAAAATGACGATGGCTGGGGAATAAATGACGGTGATGATGCTGATTTTGGAAATGAATTTTATTATAGGTATAACTTGCAATGGATTAATACCTTTATACAACTCATATCACTAATAATAGTGTATATAGCAATGTCATATAAATGTGTCAGGGTAGCCTTTGAGCTTGTAGTAGCAAGGCTTTTAGCATATCTATATTCAGCGGAACTTAGTGGTGGTGAAAAAGTTCGTAAAATACTCGCTTTCATCAGAGATAGCTATATTCTGCTTGGAGTAACAGCAATATGTATAAAGCTTTATGCGGTATTTACCGGGCTTATACACAGCTATGTTGGCACTAGCATTACATCTGCTGTATTTTCTCTTTTTCTTGCTTTTACCGTTATCGATGGTCCGAACCTTGTAGAGCGACTTCTAGGCATGGATGCCGGACTGAAATCTTCTACAGCAAGAATGCTTGCAATCGGTGGAATGGCAATGGGAGCTACTAAATTTACGGCTAGAACCAGCAAAAACATTATGGATAGGCTTATGGAGAGAACCAAGAAAGGAAGCGATTTAGCTTCAGCCGGAAAAGGTATGGAGAATTTAGCCGGAAATGACAAAAAAGCACAAGATAAAATGGATAAGAACAGTAAAGAAAATAACTCTGTAAATAATACAAATAATGAGCAGGGTATGCAGGGTGCTGGAAAAGATAGAGATACAGAAATTCGTAATAGTTCGGATAGTGTTAAGGATTCAGGAAAGGATTCGGCTGGAACAAGTCCGGACTTCATGGATAAAGGTCAAAATATGAATGATAAGGTTAATTCCGATTTGGCATCAAGGATGGATAACAGAATGAGAAAAGATGGAAGCAGTCTTGGAAATCAAATGGACAAAATGAGCAGAACAGGAGTATCTGACAGGAGAAGTGAAAGAACATCCATGCCTAAGAGAAATACAGGGACTAAAAGTAGGTATGTTGATAGGGATAGCAAGAAAGGAGAATAATTCATGGCAAAGACAATTACGACAACCAGCATCGAAAGTAAAAATCGAGTGTTTGGAAGCTATGATGTTTGGGATTTTCTATTTATCATGCTGTATGTGATGCTTTCATATGGATTAAGGCTATATGTACATCCAAGACTTAGGATTCCGTTCTTTATATTTTCAGTCATAGTAGCTGTTTTTCTTACATCAAGGAGTAGTATGAATAAAAGAAGAAAAAATTATGAAAGCTTATATTTTCTCTTATCCGCAGACATTTCGGCATATAGACCATTTTACAGAAAAAATGAGGAGGAATAGAATTGAGTAATAAAAAGAAAAAATCCAAAAAGGAAGAGACCATAAAAACAAATTTGGATATTCTAAATATTAGAGAGTATGACGAAGAACTGAATGCCTTTAAACTGGCAGACGGTTCTTTTTTAGACTTCTTTGAAATTGTGGCAAGAGACAGGCAGAATCTTCAGGATGATGCGGTTAGATTTGACATTATCACTCTTACAAGGTTTGAAAGGTTATTTTCACCAGACCATAAAGATATAGGGCTTAATTTTCCCATAAATACAGCAGTACAGAGAAGAAATCTTGAAAGAAAACGGAAACTTACAAATGACCCGGTAAGAAGGAAATGGCTTGAAAGAGAAATCGATGAGCTTCTAACCCTAGATAGCAATATTGATCGAAAAGAATTTTACCGGATGTATTTTGGCGAGACTAAAGAAGAACTTATAAAAAATAGAACCAATATTTTAAGTTGGATTGGCAGGGGCAGGAACAAAATTATCAAGGAAATCGATAAAGAAAAGAAAATTCAAATTATAAGAAAGCTTTGCAATATGAACGCTCTTATTCTTCCGGATGAACTTAGAGAGGATATAGACTATGAAGATTAGAAAAAAGAAAGACAAAAAGGAAATCGCACCGATTGATAGTGAATTATTTGAATATATTCAGCCAGCCGGAGGAATTACATTTAAAGAGCCAAATTACATAATGACAGGGGATGGATATGTCAGGTGTCTACACCTTTATCAGCTTCCAAAAATCCTAGATGATTTTTGGATGGATAAAATCTTTGGAATAGAAGATGCTATAGCCATGATGGATATAAAGACAAAGGATAGTACTGAAGTTAAGAAAAACATTAACAAATCGCTAAAAGAAGAATTTGCAAGAGCAAATACAGCAAAGGACTATATGGAGCTTTACGATGCAAAAATTCGTCAGCAGGAATTAACGGACATGTACGATGAACTTACATCTATGGGAGAGGTGGTTAAGGATGTAGACATCAGGCTCTATGTAAGTGGCAGAAATCTTGTAGAACTGGATGAACGCTGTGAGCAGATTATGAAAGACCTTGAAGCTGATTCATATATGACGGCAACTATGCTAAATGAAGGGAAACGAGAATGGCAAGCACTTTTTGAACCCTTTACTGTTCAACATAGTAAGCCTTTTTCAATGAAAGCTAATCCACTAATGACAGAGCAAATAGCAATAGGAAATCCATACTGCTATTCAGAGCTTGTGGATGATAATGGAGATTTTGTCGGCTTTACACCAACCGGGGGAGTTGTAATTTTTGATGAATTTGCCAAAACTGCATCCAGAAAACATTATAACAGTCTCGTCTGTGGTGATATGGGGTCGGGTAAATCTACATATCTCAAAAAACGCTTTAAAGCGAATGCTTGCAAGGGCAACTTTATTCGGACTTTTGATGTAACCGGAGAATTTGAAAATCTAACAAAAGAATTTGGAGGAAAAATAATCAAATGCAATGGAGAAGACGGGATACTTAATCCACTTGAAATACTCCGTGCCGGAGAAGATGAATTTATTTCATATTCAAAGCATATTGCAAAGGTATCTACTTTCTTTAAGTGTGTAGTGCCTTCAGCAACGGATTCCATGCTTATATCTCTTGAAAACTACTTAAGAGAGTTTTATAAGAAATACAAACTTCTTCCGGAGGAAGGCAAACAAATTACAGGACTTCCGGCAAGGCAATATCCAAGATTTTCTGATTTTTTGAAATTCCTTCAGGAAGAAATCGAAAAAGAGAAAATGCGTCCTACATCAAGTTCTGTAGATGAAGCTCTTGCACAGACAAAAGCCATAGCATTATCTGAAATTGAAGAAGCAGTAAGAAGCCTTGTGCTGAACTATGGAAAAATGTTTGATGGATATACCAGCGTTGACAATCTTGTGGATGAAAAGATTGTCACCTTTGATATTTCAGACATTAAAGACCTTGGAGATATTTTCGTTGCACAGATGTTCAATATGGTATCTCTTTGCTGGGATAATGCGGTCGGAAATGGAAGTATCATGAAAAAGATGTGGGAGAAAGGAGATATTGACATAAGAGATGTTGCTTGCTTCCTTATTTTAATCGATGAAAGCCACAGATGGGTTAATACCTCCATGCCTAAAATATTACAGCTTCTTATTTCATACTTAAGAGAAGCTCGAAAGTATTTTGCCGGGATTACCTTTGCTTCTCAGTCGGTTAGAGACTATATGCCACAGGGAGAAGGGGATAAGTATGTTGACCTAATAAGGACATTATTTGAACTTACGCAGTATAAGTTCATGTTCCGGCAAGACAGTTCAACACTTCCGCTTCTCAACAATATATTTGGGAATGCCTTGTCCTTCAGTCAGATAGACCAGATCCCTTATCTTGACATAGGTGATACAATTCTTTCTATTTCAGGAGACAGGAGCATAAAGTTCAAGGTATGGCTTAGCAAAGACTACGAGGAAAAAATATTTGCTGGAGGCAGATAATGAAGAAAAAATTGATGATAAAGCTTGCTATTTTTGGATTATGCTTTTCACTTATTTTTCTTTTACTGTTTGTTTCCCTTGTAGCAACGATGGAGCAGTCGTATGTTGCAAGCTGGAAGAAATTAAGCTATGATTCAGGTGCCGGAGATGGTAGTGCTACAGGAGAAGAACTTGTAGCATATGCTCTTACCTTTGCAAATAAAACACCTATGTACCGCTACAGGCTTGGTGGCTATAAGCTCTCTCAGAAGAAGGGAGAGGGGACAGATTGTGCCGGGTTTGTAAGCCTTATATATGCACATTTTGACTTAAATACTTGGGGGAAGATAAATTATGTACCTTCGCTATGGCAAGCCTTAAGCAAAAGCGGTAAGAAGGTAAAGGAAAAGGATATGAAGCCCGGAGATGTAGTTTTCTTCAGCGAAGGAAGTAGTTTGCATCATGTTGCTATATATGCCGGAAATAACGAGATTGTACACGCTTCAGATGAGAGAGTTGGAATTGTCAAAACTCCGGTATCATATTCGCTTATGGGTGGCAGAAGACATATAAGTGGTGTGATAAGGATTATAAATGATGATGCCGGCGGTGCTAAGGCTGGAGTAGTAAAAGGCAAAAGAACTTCATATCCGTCTAAAAATAATCCATTTTTCTTCAGTCCTAAGTATAATGCTTTTGTAGGAACTGCATACGGACCACCGGCACTTACACATAACTGCACATGGTACGCATATGGCAGATTCGGTGAAATATTAGGGCGAAGACCGGCACTTCCAACGGGTAATGCTGATTCGTGGTATGGAGCTTGCACCGCCTATAAAAAGGGAAGAACACCTAGAGTAGGTGCAGTAGTATGCTGGCGGTACAGTAATGGGTCATATGGTCATGTCGCAGTAGTTGAGGAAATTAAGTCTAACGGAGACATTGTAACCAGCAATTCAGGATGGCGAGGTGCTCATTTTTGGATGCAGGTCTGGACTAAGTCTTCAGGTTATTCAGGAAACGGAAGTATACTTCAAGGCTTTATATATCAGCCTTAAAACAAGGAGGATGATTATGATAAACAAAATAAGAGATATGGACGGTTCGGATAAGGCTAAACTTGCTGTTATTATCGTCCTTTTGGTAATAACCGTAGTCATTGCTATTATTCCGCTTCTTCACAGTAAAAAAGAAATGACTGTATCAGAGCTTAGAACCGAACTTAATGATACAGCATGGGAAAGGAAGACAAAAGAAGGAACGGAAGGACGATTCTTTTCACAGTTTGGTGAAATGTGTATATGCACACTAAAGGATAATGGTAAAGTAAGTAAAGATAGTTGCTGGATGCAGTATGAAATTACAGAACCGGGAAACATCTTTTTAACAAATCATGATGGAGATACCTTACCAAGTCATACTAAAAATAAAGGAGACCATAAAATATCTGTAGACGGAGATACTCTTGAAATTGATGGAGTAAAATACCACAAGGCAGATTTTGAGAAATGGAAAAATATCAGTTATGACTATGAAAGATATTGGCAGTAACCGAGAGCTTCAGCGTAATGCTGGAGCTTTTATACTTAGGAGAATGAAATGAAGAAAAAGAAGAGATTACACCTTTCATGTGCAGAAGCAAAGAGGGGGATATATAAAAGCAGAATTGAAAGTCTTTATGACAATGCAGTTTTTCTTGATTCACCGGAGGAAGCAGAAATACTGCTGTTGCCTACAGAGAAAGATGGCATTTTATCTAAAGAGCAGAATGATTTACTTGAAAAATATAGCTCAAAACTTGAAGTATCAATTTTTCCGGGAGAACCACTTCTGTCCGGAGAAACGGAGATGCTGGATAAATACTTTTCTCCAGATAGCGAAGTGGTAAAAGAAGATATAAGTTATGAATTGGAGCTATGATATGAATGAAGGATACAGGGAAAAGAGTTACAGCAATAAAAGAAAAAAGGTTAAAAAGTCCGGTAACAGGCTTCTTTATAGTTTCATCGTAATATTTTTACTGGGATATGGCATATTTTTTTCATCTAAATTATGGCTCAAAGCACCGTATGAGGGAGTGCCTATCACGCCTATAGGTAAGGCAGTAACAGAAGAAGATAGGGTAGTCACGATAGATAGCTGGAAATACTCAAAAGAGGATAAAAAGATGGAAATTATAGTCACCGTTGAAAATTTATCTCTTGATGGGATTGATAGTTATAAATGGAGCGTAAAGACTGCAAGTGGAAGTTTAAACACAAAAGTGGTTTCAGAGAATAAGGATTTTACTGTCTTACATGTAAGTGATGTTCCAAGAAGATGGACTGAAGTAGCACTTGTAATGGAAATGAAACCGGAAGATAAAAGTAAGGGAAGCGATTTTAAGCTTCTAAAGCTATATACAAATGAGAAACATGTAAAAGCTGAAAGACATATAAAAAAGAAGAGTACCTTTGAGTATAAGAAAGAACAGGTCAATGGTAAAATTGATAATTATAAGAATCAGCTAAAGGAACTGAAGAAACAAAAGAAGTCTATAGAAAGCTCTATAAATAATGCGGATAAGAAGATAAAAGAGCTTACTGATGATATGAAATACCAGACAGGGCAGGAACAAATGAAAACCGGTGAGCAGATTAGCGGTTTTGAAGGAGAGAAAGAAAGCCTGAAGGAGAAGCTTGAGGATAAGAAGAAGGAAATAAAGGAGATGAGGGATAAGATACACATTCAAGAAAAACTTTTGAAAAATATTAGCTAGATATAGAACAGAAACAGTTTTCTAACGGGTTTGCATGTGCAAGCCCGTTTTGTGTTAAGTGGAGAGTAGTAATGATAAATCTTAATGAAATAAAAAGAGATGTTAGTATTGTAGAGTATGCGAGAATCATAGGACTACATCCGGTAAAAATAGGAAGGTATTACACGCTAAAGGAACACGATAGCGTGAGGATTAACCCGGATAAAAATATATTTGTGAGAAACTCTACAGGAGAATGTGGTTCAGTCGTTGATTTTGCAATGGCTTTTGTAGGATTGAATTTCAAAGATGCTATAAACGAAATTTCTAAATATACCGGGGCTGGAGTAAGTGAAATTTCTAATTCCACCGATGTGACAGTAAAAAAAAAATATGAAAAAGATAAAGCATTTTCTCTAAAACTTCCGGAACAAGATTCAAACATGAAAAATGTTTTTGCATATTTATGTAAGACAAGAGGAATAGACCAGCAAATAGTACAGGAAATGGTAGAGAAAAAAGCCCTTTACCAAGATATTCATAAGAACTGCGTTTTTGTTTCAAGAGAAGAAAGTGGAAAACCTAAATTTGCAAGTATTAGAGGGACAAATACATATAAGAAATTTGTTGCTGATGCCTTTGGATGTGACTATTCTTACGGACTTAGACTTCCCAGTAATGGGAAAAGTAGCCTTATAGTAACAGAAAGTGCTATTGACAGCATGAGTGTTATGAACCTTATTAAGCTTAACGGCAATGACTATCACGATTATGATTTTATAGCATTATCCGGAGTAGGCAAAGGAGAAACAGTAGTAAAAAATGCTGTAGTTAGCAAGGGATATAGCAGGGTATATTTATGCCTAGATAATGATGATGCAGGGAGGAAAGCGAGTATCCATCTAAAAGAAAATATTGAAAAAGCTACAGGCATAATAGATGTAAAAATTCAGCTTCCAAGAATGGGGAAAGATTATAACGATATGCTCATAGCAGTAAAAGAAAAAACAAAGGAAAATACAAAGGACTTTAAGAAATGTATTGATAGAGAATTGTAGTTTAAGGAGGAAAGATGAGCAAAAGAATACTATTTGCAGGAAGCAGGGCAAGCGGACATTTTGCATATGAAGAAGCTTTATCTAAAGGCTGGGATATTGAATTTATAGACACCGATTATAATTATATAAAGCGTCAAGTTGCAGATATATCCGCAGTTGCAGAAAAAGGCTGTGACTGTATTATTTACGATACCAGAGAATATCTTGAGGAAGCTGAAGTAATTGCAGATTTAATAGCCAGCATCCGAAGAGCTAATGGGGCAAAGCCGATACTGTTAGTTCCTACAGCAAACAAAGAAAATTCATTAATAGGTGCATGCCTTGATAAAGATATAAAGCTTTTTATAAATACCGGGACTGGAACTCCTACAGACTGGAAACGGGAGCTTGTACTTAATATAACCGGTCATTATGATGCTGAAGAAAATGAACCCAAATTTACAAGAGAAGCTAGGGAATATAATTCAAGACGAAAAATCAAAAATGATTCTTTTTTAACTATTGGTGTTGCCGGCTCTTGCCACCGCATTGGAACAACCACACAAGCAATACAAATTACACGCTTTTTAAATATGATGGGGTATAAAGCGTGCTTAATCGAAGCAAATGGAAACATGTACCCTAACAAAAGGTTGCAGGATGAACCAAGAACCGAACTATCATTTTTCGAGAAGATAAGATTGATTTTTAATGTAGAAATCGATGAACCCGACAAAGGATACATAAGAGAGCAAGGATTGGATCTATATTATAAACATGATTATATTTCCGAACTTACCGACCAGAACTATGATTATTTTGTATATGATTATGGGGTATATACTGATGCCGGATTTAATAAAACTGCCTTTCTTAAAGATAATTTACAGTTTTTTTGTACAGGAGGGAATACAGCAGAATTTGAGTATGCACTAGATATAGCCGAGAATTTGTCATATAAAAATGTTGATTTGATTTTTTCTTTTACTGCTGAAGCAGACAGAGAGGACATTGAAGAAACTGTAAAAGAGCAGGGTACAAACGGCAGAATATTTTTCTCAGAATATACGCCAAACCCATTTATACTTTCCAATATTGACCTATATAAGGAGATGATTCCTCTGGAAGAAAATGAAAACACAATAGAAATATTAAAGGAAAAACCTAAAAAGAAAAAAATAAGGTTCTTCAGAAGGGGGAAAGATGAGTAGATATGATAAGCTAAATAAGATGCTCAAAGCTGAAAGGGAATTTAAAGAGAACCAACAGCGTCTTCATGATAAGCACACATCTGTACCCGATAATGCAGTTATAGTGGAAAAAAGTACAGCAGTTAGAGCTACGCTGGGCTTTATAAAAGGGATAGGAAAGACGATTGCAGGAGTGATATTTATTATTTTGGCTGCAATCGGGATATTAACACTTGTTTATCCTAATTGCAGGACTGAGCTACTAACTGTATTACAGGAAATGTTCATGGAAATAAAATCTATGAACTAGAGGAAGGATTAACTAATGATAGACATTGGATTTAAGCATGTTAAAGAGTTTGCAATGGAGTATGGTGAGAACTTAAGCTTTGCCAGTAATATTACAATTAAAGACCTTGATATGGCAGATGCAGATGTTTTACCTGAAAAACTTGCTGAAGTTGAAGAAATTTTGTGCAAGGATTTTGGGAAATTTTTAGCCGAAAAAGATTATACCTTTGGAAGCTGGGATTTTTCAGATGAAGAAAGAGAATTATCTGCATATGGATATGTAGACATTTACTACAGAAAAGCTCTTCTAAAGTATTTTACAAGAAGCAGGCTAAAGGTTCTTAAAAAGAAAGGAAAAAGATGAGCTTAGTTGTTATAATGGCAGAAAAAGCAAATGCCGGAAGAGATATTGCTGAAGCTATAGGACTTAAAAACATACAGAAGATTGATGGAGGATTTCTTTCTGGAGAGGAAGGAGATTCTCTTTTTATAATAGTGCATTCACAAGGGAATTGCCTAAGACTATTAGAGCCGGAAGAAATCAACCCAAATTATGAAAAGTGGAAACTGGAAGATTTGCCAATTATTTTTGACGATGATGATCTGAAGCCTAATGATACTTATTCAGCAAAGAGATACGGAGCAATTAAGTCATATCTTCAGAAAGCAGACTATATTATAAACGCCGGAGATGCCGGGCGTGAAGGAGAGTTAATCCAGCGTTGGATATTGAAAAAAGCGGAGATAAAAAAGCCTGTAGGAAGGCTATGGTCAAGCAGTCTTACAAAGGATGCTATACAAAAGGCTTATGATAACCTATTAGGAGCTTCCTATGAAGAACAACACATGTTAGATAATTTATATTGTTCCGGAGCTACAAGGCATATTATGGATAAGTTTATAGGATATAACTACAGTAGACTTATCTCTTTGACAAAAACTCAAGGAGTAACCGTAAATTATGGCAGATGTAAATCACCTATTATTCACGCAATAGTGGAAAGAGATAATGAAATTGAGAATTTTGTAAATCGACCTTACTCATATATAACTGTATCTCTCAAAAGCAATGACAGTATTTTTGATGGAATACTCATATGTGAAGATGGCAAAAAGCGAGAGTTTGATACTAGAGATGATGCTGAAAATTTTGTAAATAAACTCAATAAAAATAAAAATGGAAAAGTAATATCATATAAAGCTGAAATAAAAGTCAAGAATCCTCCTAAGCCTTACGACATATTAACTCTACAGAAGAAGATGAGTGAGATGTATGGCTTCAATGCAGATAAAACGCTTAATATATGCCAAAGGCTTTACGATGAGCATAAGATATTATCTTACCCTAGAACGGATAGCAGATACCTTACGACAGATTTACAAGGTGAGGTTAAAGAGAAGCTACAGGCATTAAATTTTGGTAAATTTAAGACTGCGGTAAACAAAGCTTTACCACACGAAGCACATGATAGATATTTTAATAATCTCAAGGTCACAGACCACCATGCGATTATTCCGGTTTCTTCAGAAGGTGAAATAGAGAAAAAATACGGTATACTTTCCGAAGACGAAAAAAGGGTATTTGATGAAGCGGCAAGAAGCTTTATTACTATCTTTCTTCCGGGATGCAAATATGAAGCAGTATCTCTCATTACAGATGTTTCAGGAGAAAAAATCAAATCTACGGAGAAGCATATTTTAGAGGAAGGTTACTTATCTATATATCCGAAAGAAAATAGAGAAACTGAAGATTATCTTTCTTCCGGGAAGATACCCAAAAACATAGAGGAAGGTACTGTATTAAATGTAGAAAAGATAGACATATCTGATACAGAAACAAAACCTAAACAGCACTTTACTACAGCTTCGCTATTGGACTATATGAAAATACATAACATTGGAACTGGAGCAACTAGGCATGAAATTCTTTCCGAGATATTAAAGAAAAAAGGAGCGAATTACAGTAGTTCCGTTAAAAAGGATGGTAAGTATTACATTGCTACAGATTTTGGAAAGAAGATGGATGAACTAATTCCGGAAAAACTTAAGTCTATTGAGTTTCTCTCCGGGATTGATACCAGACTTAAAGCTATAGAAAATGGAGAACTTTCAAAAGAAGAGTTTATGAGGGATGTACAGGAAGAATTTGAGTCTATTTACCGAGAAATGACGACTAATAAAGAAATTTTAATGAAAAACATTAAAGAGAAAAAAATATCTAACTTTGAATGCCCGTTTTGCAAGGAAAAGCTTGAGGATAAGGGCTGGGGTTATGTTTGTCAAAACTGGCAAAAAGATGGAAAGGGCTGTAATTATAGCATTCCGAAAAAGATTGCAGGGAAAATCATATCAGATAAAATCCTTAAAGAGCTTATAAAGACTGGGAAAACAAAGGAAAAGGTAAAGGGCTTTAAAAGTAAAGCCGGAAAGAAATTTGATGCATTTTTACTGTATAATTTAGATGGTGATAATAAGGTTAATATACAATTTGATTTTAACAGAAAGAAGTGAGGTGATATGTATGAGCGATGCATTCAGAAAAATGCTACTTGAGTTACTGCTTTTCTTTAGAGGAATATATAGATTTTTCTTTAAAGGAATTTTTGTAATAACACTACTTCTATTAATTGCGAATCATTTCTTAGGAGCTGGCGGTACTATTGGAAAGATACTTAGTTCTCCATCGGATTATTTTTATATAATAGGTATGATGCTTTTTGCCATTTTTGCTCTATGGCTTTATGACAAGATTATATACCTAGTTATGCCGGAGGACGAGAAAGTTATACTGCCATTTTGATTGACAAATATAGGATATAGGATATAATAAAGGTACAAAAAGCGGTGAACCCTACCATGAGTGGGAACGAAAAAAGCGGTGAACCCTACCGTAAGTGGGAACGAAAAAAGCGGTGAACCCTGCCGTAAGTGGGAATGAAAAAAGTTTAAGGGGAGATGCTTATCTCCTCTTATTTTTTTAGAAAGGTTTAGCATTATGAAAAGCTTAAAAATATATAATGTGTCTCAGCAGTATTACAATTATGTACGCAGATATGATGATAAAGTACCGCATATGTCCGGGAATAAGGCAGGTAGACCCTTTATTGGAATTGTGCTTGAAATTAATGATTCGCTATACTTTGCACCATTGACATCTCCTAAGATAAAGCATCTTCGCATGAGAAATAGTGTAGACTTTACTAAAATAGACGAAGGAAAACTTGGAGCAATCAATTTTAATAATATGCTTCCTGTTCCGGAAAGCGAGATTACAGAGGTAGAATTAAAAATAAACATTTTTGATTCTAAAAGCCTTAAAGCATATAAAACTTTGCTTGAGAAACAAAGAATATGGTGCAATGAACATAAGGAACATATTTATAAGAAAGCAGAGAAATTGTACAACTTAATTGATAATCCGGACAGAATTAAGATAAAAGAAAGATGTTGCAATTTTAGACTTCTTGAGCAAAAGTGCAGAGAATATGAAGCCGGATTAAGTCTTAAACAAGAGAAAGTTTTTGAGGACGAATTATAGGGGTTCGTAAGAGAGGGCTATCCCTCTCTTTTTTTATACTGTCATACATAATGTGTTAATTTGATTAGAAAAGAAGGGCTATCCCTTCTTTTTTATATATAAATGTTAATTAAGCAGGTAAATTTTTTCTTTTTTACTGGAAAGGGAGGTTTAAAAATGGAAATTACTAAAAAGCAAGAAGCAAGAGTTTTTGGCATTAAGGAAGCTGAAAATAGAAAGAACACAATTTGGGCAAATATTTCTACATACGAAGGGAAAACACAAGATGGTAAGTCTAAATATTCATCTTGGAATACTAATTTTGTAGGTGGAGCATATGAAAAAGCAAAAATGCTTCAGGAGAAAGATGTAATCATTCTTACAAAGGCAAAAATCGAAAACACATATGATAAAGAAAAAGAAAAGTTATATGTAAATCTTACAGTTTTTGATTTTGAAATGAAGGAGATTGAAGCAAAGGATGATGAATAATGTTTCTTACAGAAAAAGAACTTAAAGAAAAATTCTGGGAAAACTACAATTATTCAGGAAGGGCTTTAAGATACGAATTTGAAGCACCTATTAGAGAAGGTTGTGCAGATTTGGTAACAGTAGAAATGTTTCAAAATCAGGTGCAGTTTAACGCATTTGAATTTAAACTTTCAGATATACGAAAAGCCATTCTTCAGGCAAAAGAAAATTCAAAATTCGTACATAAATCTTGGATTGTGATTCCGTCGGAAAAAGAGGACTTAATATCCGGAAGGTATAAATCATATCTGAAAGAAATAAAATATGTTGGTGTAATTGTAGTGGAAGAAGGGGGCAGATGGAAAATGATACACAAACCCTTCTATAGAAAAAATATAAAAATTAACAACAGTATCCTGAAGTTAATGCTACTGGAAATCTAGTCTAAATTGGTGGGTGGGGAAGTGCTTCCCACCCTGTTTTATTTTTTCGCTGTGCGAAAAAATAAAGAGCATAAGGGAAAACTGATAGCACATTAGGTGCTACATTGGCAGTGCCAATGGTTTAGAGTGTTCGCACTTTTTGTGCGAGATGTGTCTTTGGTGTGCATAGATATAAAGGATTAACTTGATAATGCACACGATAGGCACATCAATATAAAGGTTTTTTAGGAGATTTTTATGAGAAAACATTACGATTTATCCGATAAAACTATAGAAATAATACATGAGGTTATGGAAGAAACCGGACTAAAGTATGAGGTCGATGCAGTAACCTTTATGATTTATGACTATAAAAAAAGAGAAGAGACAAGGGAGAAAGTTGCAGATATTTTATCCGGGAAAATAAAGGAAGAACTAAAAAATGACCTAACAAGATTAAGGCTGGGAGTTCGTACCGCTGAACGAAACAGTATAATTCTAAAAGATATTGTAAATACGATGCTCTATGTAGATGACTATAGATATTTAATGCCAGCACAAGGGCGAGAAAAACATAAAGTTTTGATAGATGCTGAAAAACACCTTGAAGAAATTATAGCCAATGCAAAGCAGGTAAAAGACAATGAAAAAGCTGGGAAAGGACAAGAGTAATGAGTAAAATAGATATTTACATCAGGGATATAGATTCGGCGGTGAAGGCAAAACTTGAAACTATATCAAGACAAAAGGGAATTAGCCTGAATGTACTTGTAAAAACAATCCTTTCGGATTATGCAATTATGCCGGACATACGCTTAATGAATGACAAGTATGAAAATCTCTTTAAGGACATGACAGCTCTATATAACTACAGCCTAGAGAAAAATGAGGAAATCATATCTGAAAACACAGCACTACTTAGGACTATACTTGAGCTGATTAAGTCATAGGAGGGAATATGGCAAGCATAGTAGTTGTAACAAGGTTCTGTGAAGCTGACGGTAAAGCCTTTGGAGAATACATAAATTATATAGACAGAGATAATGCTACAAAGAAAAAGGAGTTGGATAAATACAATCTTTTTGGTGAGTACATAGGATATATGGAAAACGAGGAGAAGACAATAAGCAGGCATTACCATGAAGGAACTGAAAAAGTCAGCAGTTTGTTTACAAAAAATAACGATAATTTAAGCGAAGCAGAGCGAGATGAACTGAAGAAGATATTTTCTGTAGCTCAGCAGAACGGAAGTAATATGTGGCAAACTGTTATATCTTTTGAAAATAGCTATTTATCTGATATAGGGGTATATGACGGAGAGACTGGAGAACTAAATGAAAAAGTTCTAATGACAGCAGGAAGGAAAGCTATTTGTGCAATGCTTGAAAAAGAAGGACTTCAAAATGCAGTTTGGACAGCTTCGTTCCACTACAATACGGATAATATCCATATCCATGTTGCTACAGTAGAGCCAACTCCCATGAGAGAAAAGAAAGCTTTTCGTGAGTGGGAGAAGAATGAGGATGGAAAAATTAGGATGAGGGAGAATCCTAAAACAGGAAAACTTGAGCGTGTACCTAAACTTGATGTTAATGGGAATCAGGTCGTATCTGAAAGATATAAGGGGACATTCAGAAATAGCAGTATTAAAGAACTTAAGAGTGTTCTTGCAAATGAGCTTGATATGGACAAAGAAAGCACTATTGAAATAACAAATATGCTTAGGGGGATTGTTAATGACAAAAAAGATAAACAGCTTTTATCTAATCCTGAGTTTAGAGATAAATTACTAGAAATATACGAGTATGTTAAGGAAAGCGGTGTTGAGAGAAGATACTGGAACTATAACCAGAAAAACTTTGCAGATATAAAGCCGAAAATCGACGATTTAAGCGACTTTTTCATCAAAACCTACCGTAAGGATGATTTCGATAAAATGTCTGCTCTAATCGAAGAAAAAGAAGCGAAATACGCAAAGTTATATGGTGGGGAGAACTCATATAAAGAGAATAAATTATATGGCAAAAAAGATGGGTTATATACAAGACTTGGAAATGCCATCCTTAAGGAAGTACAAAATTATGATAGGTATTTGAATGGTGAAGAAAGCAAAACTATGACAACAGAACTTAACAAAAAAACTGAAAAAAGAAGCTTAGGAGAGGTTTTGAAAAATCGTCATGAATTTGAGAGAGGATTGCGAAGGCTAAGACGAAATATGCAGTATAATTATATGAACTGGAGAAATCGCATTGAACATGAAAAACTGGAAAGAGAGATAGAATCAAGAGGAATAGAGCTTTAGAAAGGAGTTTTTAGGCTTTTACTATCATGAAGAAGGAAAGGAAATACAAGCACCTATCTTATAACGACAGGCTTATAATTGAACGCATGTTACTTCAAAAGAAATTCTCAAAGAAGGATATTGCAGATGCTATAGGATGTTCCGTTAGAACAATTTACTATGAAATTAAGAGAGCTACATATGAGCATACTAATTCTGATCTAACTACTGAAGAAAGATACTGCCCTGAAGGAGCTGAGAAACGATATAGAGAATATCTTTCGCAGAAAGGCAGAGCACCATCTCTAAAGGACGCATCGAAGCTAAAAGACTACATAACATATATGATAAAGAAGCAGAAATATAGCCCTGAAGCAGTTCTTTTCACTATAGAGGAAGCAGGGCTTTCCTTTGATTTGAGAATAAAGTCTGTAAATACGATATATGAAGGTATACGGAGAGGTTACTTACCGGGAATATCACTTGAAGAACTGCCAAGACGAGGGAGAGCAAAAGAGCGGAGAAAATATGTAAAGGTTCAAAAGAGAGCAACAAAAGGTGTTTCTATAGAGAAAAGACCTAAAGTAGTGCAAAAAAGAAGTCAGTTCGGTGATTGGGAGATGGATAGTGTTGTGGGAAAGATAACAAACCGTAAGACCATTCTGGTATTAACTGAAAGAAAAACCCGTTTTGAAATTCTTGAGCCTATGAAAACACATACATCCGGAGAAGTAATTAAGGCGTTAAACCGCATAGAAAAACGATATGGAAGTAGTTTCTTTAAGATTTTTAGGTCTATAACTGTAGATAATGGTACAGAGTTTTCCGACAGCTATGGAATGGAAAAAGCTCTTTATAGGGTGGGGAAGCGGACAAATGTCTATTATTGCCATCCGTACAGCTCTCATGAGAGAGGGAGCAATGAAAATAATAACCTTTTAGTGCGGAGATTTTATCCCAAAGGAGCAGACTTTGATAAAATATTAAACAAGAAGCGTATCAAAGAAGTAGAAGAATGGATGAATTTCTATCCTAGAAGGATATTTGGCGGAAGATGTTCATATGACTTGTTTTGCAAGGAACTCCAGAAATTAGGATGTGAAAATGTAATCTGACTAAGTGAACAATAAAACAATAAAAAGAAAAATTTCTATCCAACGCTGGATTCATAAACAGTGCTTATTTTGATGTCATAAAAAAACATATAGCAAGTGTGTTAATATTACGATACGAATTTATTACTTAAATCATACAATTATCTATTAGTCTTTTACAATTCTAATAGATATAACCGTTTTTTACACTATAATCTTACAATTATGATACAGTTTTTTATAAATGTATTGCCTTGTATTGCAACTATAAAAAATATTTTATATAAATGTGCAATTTACTGTTGACATTCATACACACGGTTATTCTATCTTTCTTTTCTTGAAAATATGTAGGATTTAAAGTATAATTAACGGCACTTGCTCTATTACAAGTTAGGCTAATTATATATTTTATATATTTACAGACAACACTTATTTATTGCATGCCTTGCAGGGCAGGCGAGGAATTATTGAGCAGTCATTATTTAATATACAGGAGGTTTGACAATGCGAATTAGAAGAGACAAAGGTGTTAATCAGGAGCTGCAGGGAATAGAAACAGAACTAATTGCCGCCGTTTCCGATGCCCTCGCCCATCCGGTTCGCCTGGCACTCTTTAGATATATAATGCACTGCAATAAGGAGATGAAACCGGTTTGCACTAAAGATTTAGTTGAAGTATTTGACTATGCCCAGGCCACCATATCTCAACACATGAAAAAACTCGTACAATCCGGTCTTGTTGAAATAAATAAAGTTGAGAAATTCAGTTATTTTTATGCAAACTTAGGGATTTTAGGGCGATATATAAACGCAACAAAAAAGTTCAGCATA
>ERZ773037.561-NODE-561-length-20248-cov-3.626356_pt1 | contig 20248 bp, 20 predicted proteins | sample MGYA00511466_ERZ773037 | MGnify/ENA primary metagenome ERZ773037 (study PRJEB29015, sample SAMEA2738146) | human oral metagenome | biome: human oral; feature: human-associated habitat; material: saliva | place: China | collected 2202 ... | reverse complement strand
ATCCAGTATGAGTCCAAGCGTCGACTTTCTCGAAGTGCCCAGCAGCACCGGCATCCCAAGCTCCTGCATCCTATCCAGATGGTGCATAGCCATCAGGTTGTGCTCCGGCAGCTTGCCGAAGCCAAATCCGGGATCCATAATGATTCTGTTCACGCTGACCCCATGCGATTTAGCGATTTCGATACAACCACTCATATCATCCAACCACTCTGATACAAAATCCCCATACACCTTATCATCTCTATTGTGCATAAGACAAACCGGCACCTCATACTTGGCAGTTGCAGCTGCAACTGTCTCATCATATTTGAAGCCCCAGATATCGTTAACCATATCTGCACCCGCAGCAAGCGCAGCTTCTACAACGGAGCCCTTGTAGCTATCGATGGAAACAGGGATGTCAAAGCGTTCCTTCACAGCCTCAATAACGGGAATAATCCTTGCAATTTCCTCATCTTCAGTTATCCGGATATGTCCCGGCCTGGTTGACTCTCCTCCTATGTCAATTATAGCCGCTCCGTCACGAATCATCTCGGCTACATGATGCAGTGCGCTGTCCATGTCATTCCATCTGCCGCCATCCGAGAATGAATCAGGGGTGAAATTAAGTATTCCCATGATGTAGCAGTCATTTTCAAGGTCAAAATTCTTATTGCCGATTCTCATTTTATTCCTCAACCATTCTTATTAATCCTCAACCATTCTTAACTTTATGAAATTGTTCAAGTGCCATATCTGTATTACGGATACTTACCATTTATACCGAGAGCACATTTATCTGTATCGCAACAACCTTAACAGTTTATCAAGGTGTATCAATATTCGATGCTGTGATTCTTCTTTTCCTCCGACCAGTTGCAGGTTTCCGAGGCTTCACAGGCAAAGCAAAGCCTTGACTGTTTGTCTGCTCTCTTTATGATCACCTGCAAAGCATTTGACGAATCCTCCGAAACGCAATTGCTGCCGCGGTGATTGCGAATTGAATTTATAATAGCTGCACGCTCATTCTCCGTGAAATGTGACCTGCTTAGTATCTCAGCGGCAGCTATCGCTCCCGCCTCATCGTGAGATACCCCCGAGCGATACTCGGCGCTCCTGCCAATATCATGCAGCAGAGCGGCAGCGTAAATCACATCCCTGGCCAGCTTTAAGTCCTCTTCCAGAGAGTATATGTATGCGATGCGAGCAACATCCATCAAATGAGATATATCGTGTTTGCAGTACCTGCGCTCATCCTCTGCAGCTTCTATCTCGGCCATGCAGCTGAGCCACATCTCATCACGATAGATTGCTTCAAGTCTCGCCATACTCTCCGGTATACATGGAGCTGCATCGTGCTCCTCATTTGGAGCTGTCACATCCATATATGGTTCTATGAAATCTGTGCTATATGCCATAGCTATCTTCTCTCCAGCATCCTAAAGAATTTGTTCTGTAGCTGCTCATTGCCGTCAAATGCACCTCGAGCTATTGATGTTACCGTCTTGGTTCCCGGCTTCTTGATGCCGCGCATAGTCATACACATGTGCTCTGCTTCAATGAGAACCATCACACCCTTTGGCTTCAGCTCATTCATAAAAGCATCTGCAATCTGCGCCGTCAGTCGCTCCTGCAGCTGCAGTCTCTTGGCAAATACCTCGACCGTTCTGGCCATCTTGCTGAGCCCGATAACCTCTCCGTTCGGAATATATGCGATTGCAGCGCGTCCATAAAACGGTAGAATGTGGTGCTCACACAGCGAATAGAACTCTATGTCCTTTTCCATCACAATATCGTTATTTTCAACGGCAAAGCGTTTTTCAAGATGTGTACCGGCTGAATCGTTATACCCACACACCAGCTCTTCATACATCTTTGCGACTCGTTCAGGGGTCTCGATTAATCCCTCTCTGACCGGATCTTCGCCAATCCCTTCGAGTATGAGCTTGACGCCTTCAATAATCTTGTCTTTATCCATTATTTCTCCTTCTATCTACAAACTGCTTCACATCGCCAAGGAACGACAGCGATCCGCACACTAGGATTACATCATCCTGTAACGCATAGCTGTGCGCGGCCTCCATGCCCTTGCAAATACTTTCCGCCGCCTCGACATATTCCGAATACCGAAACGCTTTCTCCATTAGCACATCTGCCGGTAATGCCCGGTCGCTGTTAGGCGTTTCAATTGTTATAACCTGCTTGGCAAGTGGCACCAGATGTGCAAGCACACTCTCATATTCCTTGTCCTTAAATATTCCAATAACCAGTATTACTTTTTTATCTCCAAAATATTGCTGTACGGAATCCTCCAGCGCTATCGCAGCTCCATCATTATGAGCTCCATCTATTATCACTGCAGGGGCCTCTGCAATTTGCGTAAATCTCCCTACCCAGCGAGCGGCTTTTAATCCGGCATATACCGCCTGATCCGATATATCGCAGCCTTTGTCTCTTAGCGCCTCAGTAGCCATAATAGCAAGGGACGCATTCTTAAACTGATACGTACCGGCCAGTGAAATATGCACATCATGCCAGTCTCTGTATTCAAAGCTCTGATCTCTTAGCCCTAACGAGCACACTTTGATTTCAGTGTCCGCAACCGTCCTAAGCTCACAGCCTAAAGACTTGCATCGTTCAGATAACACCTTCTCGGCATCTATGTGCTGCTTGGCGCTGACAACAATAGTGTTAGGCTTGATTATTCCGGCCTTTTCGACAGCAATCTCTGCGATTGTATCACCCAGGATTGCCATATGATCCATCGATATTGGCGTGATTACCTCAATCACCGTCGTGGTTACAACATTCGTAGCGTCTTCGCGGCCGCCGAGACCGGTTTCAAGTACCACATAATCACATTTGGATGCTCTAAAATACAGCATAGCTAACGCTGTCTCTACCTCGAACAACGTTGGAGATCTGAGTCCATCTTCCTCCATATGTCTAATCTCAGCTGCAAGCTCGGTTGTACACCTTGCCAGTTCCTTTTCGCCGATATGGTGACCATTCACCTGAAATTGTTCGCCATACTCAAAAAGCCACGGAGAATAGTAGCTCCCCGTGGTGTATCCTGCTTGAATTAGAATGTTGGATAGATACGAGAGAAGCGATCCCTTACCGTTGGTGCCCGCGACGTGTATAAACCTTAGCTCGTCCTGTGGATCACCCAACCTATGGAGTAGTTCCCGCATGCTGTCCAGGCCAAGTACACTTCCGTATCCGGACAGCTCGTCCAGATATACTCTTGACTCATTGTAATTCATTTATTGCTCCTATCTTAGTTAATCATACGACCTTATTGTAATGCACATGGTTGATAGTAGCAAGGAATATTAACAGTTAATTCATTAAAAACACCTGCCATCGCCTGATTAGCAAAAGGCAGGTTGATCTCCGAACGCAGTTCACTCACACATCAAATCTATTGTATTTATCGCAGCAATCCAAGCATAGCTTCTTGCCGCCTTCGAGCCTTATCCAATTTGCCCCCGTTACTTCCCCGCAGCACTCGCATGTATACGACTCAAAGATTTTTGCACGATCAGGAACAGCGATGTGAGGTTTCTTAACATCAAACATATCACGAGGTTCGGATCGCTGATAATATTCAAACGATTCAGCTCTAGTCATTCCATCCGGTTTATCCTTTAGTACCAACCTTATAGCTCTATTGCTTGTCCTATTGTAAAAGGAGAAAGCTTGCTTTCCTCTCATGTGAAAAAGCAGATTTCCTTTTCCGATGCTGCACCCGAGCATCGTCTGAATAGCATCTACTCCGCAGGCATCGTTCTCTGAAATACACACTAATTCTTCATCCTCGGAGAATTTAATATCCAGTAATTCGATCGCGTAAAGTGATGCTTTGTATCCTATCGTCAAGCCCCCACATTCATGCCCATGAAAGGCTACACAGTCTTCCCATGTTTTCATGTCAACCTCCTTGTCAACAAAAACTTGTGTTATACAACATTCCTTATAAATCCGTTTGATTTATCTCCTATAAATCTAGTCCATCAATATAATTTTGTGACCTCTTACCTCGACTATTTCCGCGTCGATTCCATACACAGCTTTTAGGTGATCTGCTTTAAGTACTTCAATTCCGCCATCAGCATATACTTCTCCGTCTTTGAGCAGCAGAAAAGAATCACAATATCTTAGCGCCAGGTTAATATCGTGAATGACAATAACTGCGGCGAAGCTGTCCTTATCACAGAGCTCTCTGACAAGCTTTAGAACGTGATGTTGGTTGGCAAGATCAAGAGAGCTGGTCGGTTCGTCAAGCAGAAGCACCTCGGGCTGCTGCGAAAGGGCTCTCGCCAACATAACCTTCTGGCGTTCTCCTCCGGATAACTCCGAAATAAAGCATCCCTTCAAGTGTTCTATCCCGAGCCTGTTCATAGCCGAATGAATGATATTATGATCTTCCTCTGTAAAGCTCCATTTCATATATGGTCTTCTTCCCAGCATCACAAAATCATGAACCGTAACCTCCGTACTTGGAACACTTTGTGACACGAAGGCAATGCGTCTTGCAACATCACGATTGCACATCTCTAAAATATTTTCATCATGTAATTGGACTGAACCTTTCTCAGGTCTGAGAATATGATTAAGACATTTGAGCAAGGTACTTTTACCGACACCGTTATTCCCCAGAATTGCCTTGAATTGCCCGGGATTAACCGAAAATCCGACATCATGCAAAATCTCCCTTCCACATTTGTAATGAAAGTACAGATTGTCTATTTTCAGCATCTTCGTCTCCCCCTTTTGAGTAACAGAAAGAGGAATAACGGACCTCCAAGGAAGGATGTAATTGCACCAATTGGCAATATTATCGGCGAGATAGCTATTCTTGCAAAGAGATCACTTAACAGTAAAATTAACGATCCTGCAATAGTGGATCCCGGAATCAGATAAATATAATTGTTTCCAACTGCAAGTCTCACAATATGTGGTGCTATCAAGCCGATAAAATTTACAAGTCCTATATTTGATACAATTACAGAGCTCGTTAGACAACAGATAATCATACTGGTTAAAGTCAGTCTTTTGACATTGATACCCAAGCTTATTGCAGTTTCTTCGCCACTTAATAATGCATTATAATCCCAGCGGTGCAGTACGCTGAATAAAATCAATAATAATACTATCACCATTATTTTTCTAATATCTGACCATGTTGTATTTCCAAGATCTCCAAATGTCCAGAAAACTATTGTTGCTAACTCAATGTCATTTGCAAAATACTGTATAAGAGTCGTTGCCCCTGTCAGCATCGCACTTATAGCCACACCGGCAAGCACAATTCCCTCAGCAGAGATTTGTCTAAATCTCGATAGCACAAGTATCAAAGCTGCAACTGCAACTGATCCGGTGAAAGAAAGCAGGGTTATCCCGATGATCGAGTGGTTACCTAATCCAACAACTACAATAGCAACAGCGGCTCCAAAGGTCGCTCCTTGTGATACGCCGAGAGTTGAAGGAGATGCAAGCGGATTGTGCAGGACTGCCTGAAGAATGCAGCCAACAAGCCCGAGCCCTGCACCGGAAACAAGTGCCGTACATATTCTTGGAAGTCTATTATTTCTTACAATGAGATTAATTCTGTTGTCATCTGATATTCCTACAATCCCCTTCAGGATTTCAGTAGCCGAAGTGTCATAAAGACCAATCCTAAGAGAAACAAATACGAATATTATCAGAATTGTTCCCAGAATTATAAGAAATCCGATCGAATAGTTCTTCTTGCTGTTATAAGAGGTTGATGAGCAATTATTCTCCAAGCTTGAGAGAACGGAATTCATATCCTTCCTCCTTCATATCATCGTAGATATCCTTGCCTAACAGTTTTTTGAAAGCTTCTCTCGCCTTCTTCTCATAGTCTACGCCCTTAAACTCCTTAGGGAATACTTTACATCCGGCATAGTAAGAGTCGGCTATTGATGTCTCCAGATTAGTAGCACAGTAACGGAATGAAATCTGAGAGAATATCTTGCCTTTCTTTACCGCCTTTAAACTATCATATAGCCCCTTATTCTGCCTGTACTGCTGTTTAATAATCTGTATTCCGTTAAAATCCAAGAATATTATGTCAGGATCTGCTGCCACAACTTTTTCAATGTCCATATTAAATGCACCCTTTTGCCCGGTTGTATTTGCAAGGTTATTTGCTCTTATCAACTCTAATGGTCCGTAGAGAGCTTCGGTCCCTTCAAATCCGTGATGACCTTTAAAGGACACACCTCCGACGTAAACAAGCGGTTTATTTTTGTTTTTTATTCCCTTCGTTCTATCCTTCAGGTCCTTCTTAACGTCGTCGAAGTATTCCTTTAATTCATTGGCTCTGTCCTCTTTTCCATAGAGCTTACCCATAATTTCTATTGTCTTATATGCTTTTTTATCAAGAGTAGTATCACTTCCCGGTATCACTACAACCGGAATCCCGGTTTTCTCAGATAGTTCATCGGCGTTAACTGATGCGAAGGAACTAAGAACAATCACCTGAGGATTTGCCTTAACTATAGCCTCCGTGTTTGGAATTCCGTTCGTACCCGTTACAGGCAGCTTTTCAAACTTTGAATGATTGACATAATTATAAGGTAATGCCGTAGTCTTATCTTTCTTCTCATAATCCTCTACTCCGACAACAAGATCTGCAGCATCCATATATGAAGTGTATCTGAGGGATCCGACGCCAACGCAAACAACACGCTTGACCTTATTCGGAACCTTAACCTCACGACCTGCTCCATCCTTGATTATACGAGTCTTGCTATCATTGCCATTTTTACCGCTACATGCGCTAAGACCGGCTGCAATAACGACTACCATCAACATCAATACCACAAGCTTCATCCCATTATTTTTCTGCATGTCCGTATATCCTTTCTGCATTAGTCATAATAAACTCATCCGTAAAAGTCCCAAGCCTAGGGTAACATAATCCCGATCTGTAAGCTGCCCTATGCTATGTTCAATAAATTGTATAGAAACATATACAACACTTATTTAATGATTACGCTACACAAAAACTCAAAAACACTCTTAAACATTCAAAAATACTCAAAAAATACTCAGGATTTATATATAAAGGACAGTTTGCTGCTATACAAATACCGCACCTTCATCGATATGATGCAGGTGCGGTATTTGTTGATATTTTAATCTATATCCGTATTCTGAACAACTGGTATTCTTCATACTCAAATCGCAGATTTCTCATTCAGATAATTTGCTCGTATATTCACCGGATTCATAGCTACCGGTTAATGTACAATCTTATAATATCTGCGCGATGTAAATTTGAAAATTACAAAGTAAACTGCGAAGAACATTGCAATTACTATGCCGAAGAAGGTTCCGTATTGCACGAAGCTGTTTACGCCAAACAGTCCCAGTAATTGATATACTATCTTTGATGCAACCACAGAATGGATAATTGCAACTGCGAGCGGAGCAAAGAACATCCATACTATCTGAGACGCACCGGTCTTCTTAATCAGCTCATCAGAAAGACCGATTTTTTTCATTATCTGATATTTCTCCCGATCCTCATAGCCCTCGCTTACCTGTTTATAGTAAATTACAAGGATAGTACCTGTCAGGAATATTAGCCCGATTATAACTCCAAGGAAGAGAAAACCTCCGTTCAGCTCATAAACAGATTTTAAATATTCGGATTTCACAGCAACTTCATATTCTTTTTCTTGCTTCAGCTTATTAAGCTCCTTCGTATAGGCCTTGTCCGAGATACCTTTAACATTCCAATCCGCATTGCAGTTTATGATTGAATCTTCCATCCTTGATTTTTTCATATTCAATGTTCTTATCGACCTGCTGATATACTGCATTGTAGAAAAATCTTTTGCAATAACACCGTAAACCTCTGCAGCGTAGTTTGACGGAACTATATTTTCAATCTTTCTGACCTTGAATTTGCGTCCGCCTATTTTGAGACTGTCCATATCAAGCAAACGCTTCATATTAGCGCAGACAAGGATCTCGTCATCCTTTAATTTAATATTTTGATGAGTTCTTGCGTTATAGCTGTCCAGGTCATAAACCATAACGTAACTGGGCACACCGCCGGAGCCATTATATTCTTTTAATGAATTACCCTTTTTAATTGTAGCTGCAATTATATTATAACCTACGAATTCATCCGAAATATGCGCATTGGCGCTTTCCGTCTTCCTAACTCTTTCAGCAAGCGCTTTGGAAACATCTTTATAATTATTTTCGTTCAAAGGCACATTACTGTTAATCTGATACTCTCTCGGAAGTACATTTTCCGCCATCGATTGAACATTCGAATACATTGTTGCAGTAGCGGACAGGGTAATTATAATACCTACACTCATAATCGAGATACTTGCCAGTGACACAGCATTACTCTTCATTCGATATAGGAGTCCGCTGGTGCCTAAGAATCGCGTCGGTTTAAAGTAGCTCTTTTTTTTCTTTTGCGACTTCAAAATTATAACTGAAAATGACACGTACAGAAGATATGTCGCAAGCATAACCAGCAAGGCAGCAACGAAAAAGTATAATAAGGATGATACAGCTCCTTTTGTCACTAAGGCAATGGTATACCCTCCTGCCAATGCTGCAAATCCCAGAAGTGAAATAAACACTCTGGATTTCGGTTCACCTTCTCCACTATGCTGTTTACCAAGCAGCTGAATCGGAGTAGTCAAATAGATCCTATAGCTGCTGCGCAGAACCGTAATTACATATAGTACTACTGCAATTATCAGGGTTATAAGCATGGCCGCGACACTGAAAGGATAGTCCATAGGTCTTCCCGAAACATCGTGCATCAGATGATTAAGTCCGAGAAATGTAAGCTGCCCAAATACGTAGCCGCCCACAATTCCGATAAATGCAATTATAGCAAACAGCACGAAAAATTCTATGCTGATGATTTTTCGAATATGTTTCTTTTCCAATCCCAGGATAGCGTACAATGCAAACTCTTTGTTTCGCCTTTTGAGTAGGAAATTCGTAGTGTATGTCACAAAGATTAAAGCAAAAATTCCAACTACCGCTGCTCCCATTGCGATAACAGTAGGAAGACTTGCATGTCTGGTCTGAACGTATTCGTTATTGATCAAGCTTGCCATGATGTTAAACATGATAAGCATTATACCTGAAGATAATACAAATGGAGTTTCAAACAATCTGTTTGCCTTCAGATTCTGAAAAGCAAACTTTCCGGCCATTGAGAACGTCATTACTGCTCACCTCGATTCAACATAAATTGAGCTTGATTTATACGCTCCATAAACTCCGATTGTCTCTCATTTTCACCACGATATATTTCGTGATAAACGACACCGTCTTTGATAAATAATACCCTGTTTGCATACGACGCCGCTCTCAGCGAGTGTGTAACCATTATTATAGTCTGTCCGGTACTGTTAATTGTACGGAACATCTTTAGCAGTGTTTCCGAGGACTGTGAGTCAAGTGCACCTGTGGGTTCATCAGCAAGAAGCAGAGCAGGATTGGTAATCACTGCCCTCGCTACAGCAACCCTTTGCTTCTGACCTCCCGATATCTCGTACGGATACTTTTCCAGTAGCTCACCAATTCCGAGCGGTCCTTTAAGACCACTTAACCTTGACCTCATAACAGCTTCTTTTTCATTTGAGAGAACAAGAGGCAGATATATGTTGTCGCGATTGTTAAACTGATCGAGCAGGTTGAAGTCCTGAAATACAAATCCAAGCTCTCTTCTGCGGAACTTTGAAATCTCACTATCCTTTAACGACGTGGTATCCTGACCATTTAGAACAACTGTGCCTGATGTCGCCCTGTCAAGAGTTGCTATGATATTCAACAGCGTCGTCTTTCCGGCACCGGACTCGCCCATAATAGAGATAAACTCCCCTTTTTCTACGGAAAAGTTCACTCCCTTGAGAGCTTCAGTCGTTACCTTTTTTGTTTGGTATATTCTCTTTACATTTTTTAATTCTAAGATTGCCATATTTTTAAGTTACTCCTTTCCCAGATAATCTAATTTTATACAACTGTATTGATTGCTGCATTTATCTAATATGACAATCCTTACTTCTAATCTTACAACTCTGAAAGGTTGGACGGAAAACGCACTGTAAACACGCTGCCGACATTTAAGGTAGATTTTACACTCACTTCAACATTTATCAATTCTGAAATGGTTTTAACCAGGTAAAGTCCGAGGCCGCTGGATTTCTCGTTTATTCTTCCGTTAAATCCCGAATAGCCTCTGTCAAATATCTTTTTTAAGTCTTCCGAGCGTATTCCGATTCCCGTATCTTGAATACTCAAGGTGTTCGTCTCTTCCTCATAAGAAATCCGAATACTCCCTTTTTTCGTATATTTGAGGGCATTGGCAAGAATCTGCTCTATTAATACAGATAACCATCTTGCATCAGCAAAAACTTCATTTGGAATAGGTTTATATTCCAGTGAAATTCGCTTTTCTATAAAAATCATAGAATATTTCTTCAGCAAGCTCTTTATTATGTCATCCAACCTCACTGACGTTATGTCCATATCTGCCTGTCGGTCTTTAATTTTCAAATAATTAATTGCCATGTTCGTATATTCTTCAATATAGAACAGCTCTTCTTTAAGCTTCTTTGCATACACTGTTTCTTCCTTTTGCAGAATAAGCTTAGCAACTGTAATAGGCGTCTTGATTTGATGTACCCACAGCAGAAAATACTCCTCCAGATCACGTCTGTCATTTATAGCTTGACTTTGCAATTGTCTGTTTTCCACCTCCAATTTCTCTGCAATTTCCCGGGCGCCCTCTCTTCTCTCGTAATTAAAATACTGGATAAATAAGTATATTACATCAGAAAAAGCAATAATTTCAGCTCCGAGTATAAAATATTCTTTGTTGAGATTAGCAAATGCAAAGATCAATCCAAACACAGCGACTGAACAAAGGGAAACAATTATTGCCTTATATTCACTTCTTAAAAAATCCGCTAACTTATGCATATTCACCCTCATTGTAGAAAATATCCTATTCCCTTCTTGGTCTGTATCAATTCTCCCAGACCTACGCCACTTAATTTTTTTCTCAGTCTAGTCATATTGACTGCCAATGTGTTGTCATCTATAAAATCATCCCCCTGCCAACAGTGGTTCATAATTTCCTCTCGCCCGGCAATCTGATTTTTCATATTGAACAAAATCTCTAATATCAGCAATTCTGTTCTTGTCAAATCTACAGAAAAGTCTTGTCCTTCCAGCTTTGCCGAGGATAGATTCAGTGTCAGAGCTCCGTATGACAATTTATCACTTTCCAACGTATAGTCATATGTCCTCCTCAAAATCGCCTGTATCTTGGCTCTTGTTACCGCAATATCGATAGGCTTCGTAATATAGTCATCTGCTCCAAATTGTATTGCCTGCACCATGTCCATCGATTCGGCGTATGACGAAATGAATACAATTGGGACATTTGATTCCTGACGAATCTTCTGTGTCCAATAGAAGCCGTTGTAATGAGGCAGACTGATATCCATCAAGACAAGATCGGGATTAAAGCTTTTGAAGGTTTCATACACTGTTGTGAAGTCTCCGATGCTTTGCGTATGATATCCCCACTGATTTAATTCTTCGCTGATAATCGAATCTATTGTTCTGTCATCCTCTACAATTAATATTTTCAATGTCTCCTATCTCCTTACACTTAAACATTATCTATATTAATAATACCAGTGTTAATTTTACTCTTTTTTATATACTAATGACAAATAAATCCCTGCAACCATATTGCGATCACAGGGATTTATCGCCTTAAATTCTGTATTAGTATATTACAAATATATTTCTTACCGGCAATTTCAAACACCTAACTTATAAATTTCTACCCAGATACGAAACAGCAAGCATCAGAAAGAATAAGGCATAAAAAGCAATAAACACCCACTTGATTTTTACGCAGATCGCTATAAATTCGCGAATGAACGCGGAAGGAATATAATAGCTTGCGGTATTGCAGCCAAGCCCGTCTCCAAGCATCCCTATCGTCTTTGCATAAGCCCCGGTTCTGTATACATGATAATTGTTGGTCACAAATAAGAACATTGGACTGTCAACCAATGCTTCACCTAGTTTCTTTGAAAACAGCAAATTCTCATACGTCGTTGTTGACTTATCCTCCAGAATTACTTTATCCATAGGAACATCGGTTTCTTCGGCTATATAGTTTGCAATCGCTTGTGCTTCAGAGATTTTCTCATCAGAACCTCTGCCTCCGCTCGCGATGATTTTGATGCCGGGATTGCTCGATTGCCTAAACGCTTCAATTGCCTTGTCAATGCGCTTCTTCAACAGGGGAGTCACAGATTCCCCGTTTTTCAGACCTGCTCCATGTATAATTATAAAATCATAATGCTTATTCTTTGGAATCGCCAAGTACAGGATAGAATAAAGTATAAACCCTGCAAAGGCTGTTCCGAAAAGCATGTACGAAAATACAACTATAACAACCATTATACTTATCGGAGGATTTGTAATAAACGCACTTCCTGCACCCGTTACGTAAATAAACATTAAAGCGAAAAACAATAGAATAAGCACGCCCAGTGACAAAGATAATAGATTTGTCTTGGACATTCCTTCGCGTTTCAGCAAAATACAGCCATTATAAATTAAAAAGACTGCACTTATAAAAATTACAAGAGGTAATGCAAAAAGCATCATAAACAGCAACAAATTATGAGCAGCAACAAGCCCTAAATCATAGAAAAGCTTTACGATAGATATGTATCCCAATATAAGACTCGAAATCAATAATGCAGGATTCAAAAAACTCCTTCTGTCTCTTAAGAAAGAGCAGATAAAAGCAATTATAGAAAACAAAGTTATTATATACATTCAGTCCCACTTCCTTAATCAAACAAAATCCCAAGGTTGTGTGTTATTATATCACTTATCAATCCCGTGCATTATACACCTATTAGGAGAAAATGTGACCCATAGCCATCTATCTTCAAATGTGCACAATCTCAACTTCACCTTCATGTGATACTGTATTATCCGATTTGTTATATGTATACGTTCCTTCTCCGTACTTCGCATCCAGATACGAAGAAAGGCTGTCCTTATCCAGCTTATCCCACTTAGCTGCCTCTGTGATGAACTTGTGCATTGGGAAATTTCAGTTTACTTATTTCAGAATCCAAGATGCTGTCAGTGGACCTGGAAAAGTATATAAAGCACTCCCGAGTCGATATTTAAAAGTTTCTTATTTTTTTAATATTGCGATTCATTAAATGCCTTCCCAAGTGTCTATACGTAAAAGCTTTGATTCCTGACATCTCTTGATGATGATTCTTCAACAATTCATCAGGAGAATCATATACCCCGAAGTCCTGCGTAATTCCCTCACTTTGAATGTATGTATTGTTTCTATCAAAATCAATTACGGGATGCCGGAAATCTTTCACCGCAACACCATAACCACAAAATGAGCCGCTACAGCTTACAAATTTTTTCTGCAAATTAGATAAATATTTCCGATCCAATATAAAAGCTTCAAGCTCATACCATGTGTTTTCAAAGTATACTTCAACCCAGCTGTGAAATATATTTCGAGGTGCATTTTTATAAACAAGTCCGCGCATTGCACCTTTTTGTAGTCGTTTATCTATGGTAAACCCATGAATCCGACAAGGGATTTCGCAGGCACGCAGCAGTGCCATAAAAAGAGTTCCTTTCGTATTGCATTGACCATATCCATCCCTCACAACCTTAGATGCGGGGATATTATCATCAACATTATATCCAAACGAAATATCATCCTTTACAAAATTATATATGGATTTAATACAGTCAAATTCATTTTGTTCCTTCCAATGCTTCATTTCTATTAACTTTTGAATACTCGGATTTGAAAAGTCCAGCATTTCAGTTTCCTGCAAATATTGATTTATTTTATGTTCCTTCGCAGCTTCTGAATTATTTAATGTATTATGTCCTTTTATCCATTTCCTTCTTAATTCTCTGGGTATCCACGGCCAGCAGCGGTTAACCTTCCTGCAATACGCTGTATATTCGTTGCCGTACGTATCTATAAGCCATTTTTCCTCAGTATGCTTTATAAGCACAGTCAGCATCCACCAGTAGATAAAAGGAAGTATCAACAACCAGGCATTGCCGACAATCAAAAGCACACCCGTACAAAGCAGCATAAAGGCGGAGTAAACCGGATTTCTGACCCATGCATAAACTCCGGATGTAACAAGATGATTCTTTTTAATATTCTCATCCAGTTTAGATATAATGACAGCCTGGATCCACATAACAACAAATAGAATGATGAAAAGAATCCCCATAACGATAAGGGGTATACGCAGAATCGTCAACCTTCCCGTTGAAAGAACAGTAAGATTTCTCAAAAGCACAGCAACGACCGTCAGCAATAAAATGGAAATAACGTAAACAGGTCCTATTCCATAAACAGGTAAATGTTCATATTTTTTCATTTTCTGTCTCCCCTTTGTCTCGGTTTTCATAGATCAGTTGACGCTATCTGAACTAATCGACAATATCACCAAAACTACAATCAAGTACATTGCAGATTCTTATAAGGATGTGCAAATGAACAGGCTCATCTTTACGAACTTTTGTCATAGTATCGGAGCAATTTAAGCTGCTTTTCTCAGATCTGCTCTGCTCATCTTTCTGTCGATAAGAGTTTTCCGTAATTTATTATATGAAACAGTCGTGCTGACTCCTTTACCGCATAATACACTGCACTGGCATTGTATTATCATTCTTATTAATTTTCAAGAAAACATTGCAAGATTTGCGTCATTTTGTGCCGCATTCTTGTTCCGGGCTATTACAATGAGGGATCGCTGTTTACTTATCCGAAAATATTTTTTTAGTATGTAATGAGTATATAAGCTTAAGTACTATGAAGCCGACTATCATCACTATTACTGACATTATTGTACCTTCAAGTCCGAATCCTGTGTTATAAGCGAAACTATTAAGGTCATGCTTTGTGTCCAGTTTAAATATTGAATAAGTGGGTACAGCCCCGCTATTGGGAAGACCCAACAAAATGTTCTGGGTGAAGTTCCATGCAGTATGACAACCCATTGCCATCCAGATGCTGTCAAAATATCGGATCATAGCGCCAAACAGTATTCCTGACAAGAACAAATCGAGAAGCGGAAGGAATGATACGTGATCGTTTCCAAGGTGAAGAATCATAAAGAAACAGGACGTTATTATAGTCGGTATCCAAGAATTTCCGTATCTATAGGCAATTCTCTGAAGCATAAAGCCTCTGCATACCAGCTCCTCAGCTGATGATTGAATGAATACGGCGATAAACATAAATAAAACAGGAACAGGTTCAAACCTATAGAAGCTGAGCTTTATGTCACCATGCAGATAGGCGCTCAGAGCACAAGCGCCATTCATGAGAAAGCCTGCAGCGAATCCAATCATGAGATTATTAAAGGTGTTCCCGCCATTTCCGTGTTTTAGCTTATCCAGTATATATCTGTTTTTACTTATACCGACGATTGCAACTACGAAGACAACCCACATCGTCCAGAAAGATAAATACATGTTAAAGGTAGCAGCATACTCTTTACTGAATACCGCAAGGTTGATATGGAATAGTGATAAGAAATCGCTAGCCAATAATAGCAGCAAGGTCAGTACAGTGATCCAGAGGATATTGTCTCTAAACCCGAACTTTTGATTATTATTCGATATCATATTCATGTCTCCGTATCTGTTAAAATTAAACCAACGCTTCTCAGAACACGCTTGCCATAATTTCATCCGGTATTTTTACATCACTATATTTCCTTCTCTTCCGCCGCATTCCGGACTATTCATTCGTCAATGGATCTGTATCAAGCCTCTCGTTCCCGGTATAGCTAATTCAGGAGGACTGATCATGAACCCCCTGTCTTTTCTTCGGCTGTTCAGGTGTTTATCAGCAGCTCAATTATATCGCTCTTTGTATCCTTTAGAATCTTATGGCTGGTCCTCAGATGAATCGCTGCATTCATGTCCTCGCGGTTATTTAATATATATGCATTTTTAACCGGGCTATTTCCTCTCAACAGGTATGCATATCCTTCAACCCACACGTTAATTCCATTTTCCCTTATGTAACTGGCAAGTATATATATTTGTCGTCTTACCTGCCTGATTGGATTTTTGACAGGATTCCGGTACAGCTTCCCACCACGACTGCATTTTATTCTAATCCAGTTGAAGTCATACGCCCCGCCAGTCAATGTGCCGCTGTAATTCTTCACTTCGATTATAAATACGCCATGCCTGTTAATTATTACATTGTCGAGTTCTGTCTCCATGTCGCCATATGCAATTTGAACATTTGTAAGTAATACATCTTCACTGTCCAACAGCTCGCTAAGAATCCGACTCGTCAATTGTTCGCCTCTGATTCCTGCTATTTTCTGTCCGGATTCAGCAGAATTCCGTTGATCTTCAGAAGCGTACGCCAAAACGACAATAACGCTTAGTACAGCAATCGAGAGAACGATTGCTGTGATAATATTTTCGCTCATTTTACCATCCTCTTGCAGGTCCCTCTTTTTCCTTCATCTTACCTGAGAACTCATCATAAGCTTTCGCATCAATCGGCACTCTGAATTCACACTTATCAACACTGATATCAGCACGTGACATAACAGCTTTCCCACACAAGCCCCTGTATTATACCATTTCATCGAAAAGACATCATATATATCTGAATAATATTTTTTAATTATCGGAATAATATTAAATGAACGATAAGCATACAATCTTGCCTAACCAGAAAAGCCTTACCTTACAGACACACTTATCTAAACCAACAAAAACAAAAGGAGTTGCCATATCATAGAACGGTAAACCATCATCTGTAGACAACCCCTTTTAGAGGATTCTATTTATTCAACTTATTTTTCCAAAGCCTGATCAACATCAGCAATGATATCGCGAATATCCTCGATGCCTACGGACATTCTGACAAGGTCCGGATACACTCCGGCTGCTGCCAGCTCTTCATCATTCATCTGCCTATGCGTGGTAGATGCAGGATGAAGTACGCAGGTCCTCGAATCAGCTACGTGAGTAACGATTGAAGCTAACCTCAGGGAATCCATGAACTTAACCGCAGCCTCTCTGCCGCCCTTTATACCGAATGCGATAACGCCGCAAGACCCGTTTGGAAGGTATTTCTCAGCGAGTGCATGCTGGCTATCATTTTCCAATCCTGAGAACGAAACCCACGCTACCTTAGGATGATTCTCAAGGTGTTTGGCGAGAGTCATCGCGTTTTCAAAGTGTCTTTCCATTCTGAGGTGAAGTGTTTCCAGCCCGATTCCAAGGTAGAAAGCATTCTGAGGAGATGGAATAGCTCCAAGGTCGCGCATCAGGTTAGTTGTTATCTTTACGATATATGCGGCCTTACCAAAGCTCTCAGTATATACAGTGCCATGGTATGTTCCGTCAGGAGTTGTAAGCCCGGGGTATTTTTCGCTGTACTTTGTCCAATCGAAGTTACCCGAGTCTACAACTACGCCACCGACTGAATTTGCAGTACCGTTCATGTACTTTGTAGTTGAATGTGTAACGATGTCAGCTCCCCATTCAAAAGGCTTACAGAAGATTGGTGTAGGGAATGTATTATCTACAATTAGCGGTACACCGTGCTTGTGAGCTGCATCTGCGAACTTTTCAATATCCAGTACGCTCAGCGAGGGATTGGATAAAGTTTCGCCGAAAACCAGCTTAGTATTAGTCCTGAACTTTGTTTCCAACTCCTCTGCGGAAATGTCCGGCTCAACAAATGTAGCTTCGATACCCATCTGCTTCATAGTATTAGCAATGAGGTTATATGTTCCACCGTAGATAGCAGAAGTTGAGATAATGTGGTCTCCTGCGTTAGCAATGTTTAAAATAGCGTAGAAGTTAGCCGCCTGACCGGATGATGTCAGTATAGCTGCTGTACCGCCTTCAAGCTGGCAAATCTTGTTTGCTACTGCGTCATTGGTAGGGTTCGAAAGTCTGGTATATAAATAACCTGACTCCTTTAAGTCAAACAGATTGCCCATCTGCTCCGAAGATTCATACTTAAAAGTTGTAGATTGTACTATTGGAACTACTCTAGGTTCCCCGTTCTTCGGTTCGTAGCCACCCTGTACACAGATTGTGTTGGTATTGTAATTTGTCATATAAGTCCCTCCTCTTTTACCAACTAACTATATATTGTTTATCGGTGAATTGAAAGCTACTTGATCGGTAGTTAAAGAATAGACACTGTACGCTAGCCGGAAATTTCAATTGAATTTTAAATGCAGAATCAATGTCCTCTTCCATCTGTCCGCAAAGTACATATAGACTTTTGTAATCAGCTTTAATCCATCGCAATCCTTCAATGCTCCTTGAAAAAATCCGTCAACTTCTAAAAGCTTCGTCCCCGTAATCTTTACAAACGACTGTGGATTATCTACACTAAAATACATTTGCGCATTGGCATTTCCCGTTTTCTTTACATATTTATTGGCGAGTTTTAATCCTTTTGAATTTGTAGCATCAAAGACTAATTCACCTTTCGGAAATAACACCTTCATTTTCTTAATCATGTCTACGATTTTAGTTTCATCGAAATACTGATACACGCCTGCAACAGAAACAAGTGTTGGTAAGGTAGTATCGATTTCCTTAACCCAATCAAGTGAAAACATATCTCCTGATATTAGCTTTTCATTCTCCCCGTTTCCAAGCAGTCTTTTCCTAATTTCCATCACCTCCGGCAAATCCACCTGATAGAAATTAGCATGATAGTCATGAATACGATGGTAAGCTGTTTCTAATCCCGCACCTAAAAACACAACATTACTCTTACTATTTACGCTAAGGAATTTTCTAATCTTTTCATCTATTGTTTTTTGTCTGCAAACACTCGCCATATAAAAATATTCGCTACTATTCTTATCTATACTGCCTGCCGGCATGTGTGCATTCAACGACAAAGCTTTGTCATCATAAAAAAATTTCGGAAACTTTTCAGATGCATATATTCTCGCTGACAACGGAATATACAGAGTGTCTTCCACTCCATCAAATATATTTTTTTCACCCATTCTCATATACCTCCAGTTCTTTCATCGCAATATCCAAGTGGATGTGGAACTGTGACACCTAACCTATATCTTTTTCTTTCGGTCTAAAACAGCCTTCAAAGTCAGAATGTATGCCGCCGCAATCAGCACAATGTACATCATGATCGGAGGATATACCGTAACGGCAAGGATAAGCCCTAACACCTTGATGGCTATATCGGGTATGAGCAGTTTCCGGTATCCTGCCGTAGCTTCGGGCAGTTCCCTGTTATCCTTATTCGGCTTATCCAGTTCCTGGCGCAGAAACCAGTTGCAAACAGTCGTTACGATTACGATTATTCCATAGAACGCCTGCATTGTTCTGTTGAAAAAATAAGCGCTAGTGAGTCCCGTGGCGTAGGGCATAAAGGATGAGCAGAAAAGCAATCCAAGGTTCCATCAGATCACCGATGCGGATATGTTTTCAACCTTCTCCCACAGGTTGTTCAGTGCAATCCAAAGAGACCCCAGCCAGAAGAAAGATAGGAAATATGCAAAGAAGTTCTGTCGAAGTTCCCAAAACGCCTCAAGCGTAGGTGCGTCCGGCTTTTCCAATTCCAGCACAAGTATGGTCATAATGATTGCAAGCACCGCATCCGTGAATGCGATTAGTCTTTCCTTTTTCATTTCATTCACTCCTTATAAAATGTACTCTTGCCGCTGCACGCCCATTCATCAAGCTCCGAACGCTTGAACCTTAACCGCCTTCCCATCCGGCTTTGTCTCATTGATATAGTTTTGTACATTCGGCTAAAACAGCTGTAAATCTAATTCTTTTATCAGAAGTAAATTTGTCTTTTTTCAAATCAATATATGCTTTTTCTAAATCTTTTCTCGTAAGGTTACTACTACGCTCTCTTTCGGTTTCAATGTCCTGTATCATTTTACTGGTTGAATCTGGCATCATTTCCCTTTCTATCTCTATATAGCTTTAATGATCATTTATAAATACCCGTTAACAGTGTACCATCTTTTAATATGCTGTGCCACATCAAAGACCGCCATTGAAAACTCAAAGGCATGAGATACTAACCATACAGCAATCCACATCTTGATGATATACTTGAAAAATTCAAAGGTATCTGTATCGTGCATATTGTTCTTTTGCATTACCA
>ERZ773037.540-NODE-540-length-20576-cov-3.569417_pt1 | contig 20576 bp, 18 predicted proteins | sample MGYA00511466_ERZ773037 | MGnify/ENA primary metagenome ERZ773037 (study PRJEB29015, sample SAMEA2738146) | human oral metagenome | biome: human oral; feature: human-associated habitat; material: saliva | place: China | collected 2202 ... | reverse complement strand
CGGTGTTCTGCTTATTTGGGGCCGGGTAACCAATAATGGTGCGCAGCTCAATGAATGAGGGCTTATCGGTTACAGTTTTTGCGCGCTCAATAGCGGCGTACAGTTCCGTGACGTCTTCAACATAGTTGCCGGTGCGCGTCCAATCTATGCTCTGAACATCCCAACCGTATGAGGCGAACCGGGCGGGGACGTCTTCGGTGAAGGCGACATCAGTGTCTTCTTCGATGGAGATGTGGTTGCGATCCCACACCACAATCAGGCTGCCCAACTGCTGATGCCCGGCGAGCGCACACGCTTCGGCGGTGACGCCTTCCTGCACATCCCCTTCGGAGGCAATGCAGAACACGTGATGGTCAAAGGGTGACTGCCCGGCTGGGGCCTTGGGGTCAAAAAGCCCACGCATGTAACGCTGAGCGTAGGCGAAACCAACGGCGGATGCCAGCCCCTGGCCGAGCGGGCCGGTGGTGATCTCCACGCCCTTAGTGTGCTTGTATTCTGGGTGCCCGGGGGTTAGTGCACCCCAGGTGCGCAGCGATTCGAGGTCGCCCATCTCAAGGCCGTACCCGCCGAGGAAGAGCTGGGTATAGAGGGTGAGGGAGGTGTGCCCGGGGGAGAGGATGAAACGGTCACGTCCCTGCCAGCGGTCGTCGCCTGGGTCTTGGTTCATGACTTTCTGGAAGAGCAGGTAGGCGACCGGTGCTAGGCTCATGGCGGTACCGGGATGCCCTGAGCCTACCTTTTCAACAGCGTCGGCGGCGAGTATGCGGGCGGTATCGACCGCACGCTGATCAACGTCGGTCCACTCCAGCTTCTCGTTTAGGTTTGGCACGTGATTTTCCCTTCATTATCTGTACGATGCGCGCCTGCGCAGTGTGCCGTGCGCGCCTCTGAACGGTATAACCCGATGACGCATGCGTTATTCCCGACCCCCCATTGGTTGGGTTTGTTGCCTGTGGTGGGCGGACCGGGAACGGTTGATGACGCGAGGCTACCAGCTTCATTTATAAGGATAGTCCACGATGGAGCCCCTCCAAGGTTATTGAAGCGGTGAATGGGAGAGAAACCGGGGCGGGAACGCTATCCGCTTAAAGTCATCCACGTTGTAAGCGACTGCACACGGGCCTACAATATAGGTAGCCATGCCTGTAACTCCACCGTGTATGGGCGCCTCGGTCGGCGGTTTGTCCGCTGCTGGTTGCGCCTTGGGAAAGCCCCTAGCCACGCGGAATACGGGTGCACACACGCACACACCAAGGAGCCCACAGTGAAGGGTCATACTATTCAACAGGCGCGCGCCTGCGTGCCTGCTGCCCCTGCGGGGGATACAGTTGAGGGGCCCGTTGGCCTCAGGCGCAAAATAAAGGCGTATATTCACCTGACGAAACCGCAGGTGATCGAGCTGCTATTGGTCACCACGGCGCCAACGATGATGTTTGCTGCGCACGGTATGCCCAGTTTCTGGCTCATGATGAACACCCTTATTGGTGGTGCTATGGCGGCAGGGGCGTCGGGGGCGTTTAACTGTTATATTGACCGCGATATTGACCGTAAGATGAAGCGCACCGAGAAGCGGCCTCTGGTGACTGGGGAGCTGAGCGACCGGGAAGCTATCGTGTTTGCCTGGGTGTTAGCAGTGGTTTCGGTGGCCTACCTGTGGTTTATGGTGAACCCGCTCTCGGGTGTGCTGGGTGTGGTCGCTATTCTGCTGTACGTGGTTTTCTACTCACTGTATTTGAAGAAGCGCACTACCCAGAATATTGTGTGGGGCGGTATCGCCGGGTGCATGCCGGTGTTTATTGCGTGGGCGGCCGTGAGGGAAACCATTGAGTGGCCAGCCCTGGTGCTGTTCACGGTAATTTTCTTGTGGACGCCGCCGCACTATTGGCCGTTATCCATGAAATATGCCGAGGACTATAAGGCGGCAGGGGTGCCGATGCTTGGGGCGATTGCCCCAGCGCATTCGGTCTCAGTCCAGGTGGTGCTGTACGGGTGGGCTATGGTGATCTGCTCGCTGTTGCTGGTCCCTGTAGGAGGCGCGGGCTGGGTGTATGGTCTTAGTGCCGCGGCGGTGGGTGCCTGGTTCCTGTACCAGTGCCATAAACTGCACCTGCTGGCTTTGGCCCAGAAGGCTACGAGCCGAACCGCGATGGTGGTGTTTCACGGCTCAATCACATATCTGACAATCCTGTTTATTGCGTTGGCGATCGACCCATTTGTGGGCGGCCCTATTATGGAGTCGTTTATTTTCTAGATGCCCACATGTGTGTCTCATAGAGTTCGGGGCGTCCCTCACCGGGGTAATAGGTGAGGGACGCCCCTTACGTTTTACTGTGGTGAGGTGCGCTGCACCCTGCGGCTTAGCGCCAGTTCACGCGCTGTGCGTGAGGTGAGCGTCAGCTGCCGTTCAATGAGGGATATGGCGGCCCAGGTAAACAGCCCGGAGCCGAGCATGTGGGCTTCCACTAAGAGGGCAGGCAGGCCGGTGTTGTACTGGATGTACCCGATGGTTCCCTGGCAGGCAATAACACCTGTCAGCACCGCAAGGGAGAACTTATACGCCTTAGGCAGAGCATATGCGCGTACTATCAGGTACAGGGTCATGAGGGATACCAGGTATACCCACACCGCCCAGGCGTGCAAACGGGCTATAACTATTGGATTGAAATCGTGGCGGTGGGTGCGTGGGTCTCCCGCATGCGGCCCTGTCCCGGTTACTACCGTACCCATAAACACAAGAAACACGACCAGCACCAAGCCGAACCACCCGAGCACCTGGACAGAAACACGGCCTTTTTCGCTGAATGCGCTGTCAAGGTTTTCGGCTGCAGCCGTGGCGGGCTTAAAGTAGCGGCGCACCCTATTAATCAGCACGGCGGCCAGACCAATCATGACGGCGGAGGCCATGTAGTGGGCGGTCACCATCCACGGGTTTAGCCGCTGCCACACGGTAATACCGCCGATAACCGCCTGCAGGGGGATGCCCCAGAGCAGCAATAGCGTCAGGTTAAACAGGTCACTGTACCGCGAATTTTGGGTGCGCAGACCGGTAAAAAGCTTGGGAAGTACGGAGCGCACTGTAGCCTGCGGCAGGGCTAATCGTAGTACCGCAAAGAATGCGAGCACCGTAATGACCATGAGCACAAAGGTGAGCATCCGGTTACCAAATTCGACGAAGCCGTGGATTCCCTGTGCCGGGGTGGTGGTCCATTGTTCATCGGTACAGCGCGGCCACGTGTCGCACCCCAACCCCGAACCAGTAAGGCGTACCACGGCACCGGTGACGATCAGTAACAGGTTAGCCAGTGCGGTGCCCACCGCCGTGTACAGCACCCAGGGGGTGTATTCGGTGGGGGAGAGCTTATCTTTAAGCGTGGTAATCATGATGACCTTTTCCGACGGTGTGTGAGCGTCTCATGCTGCAAGGGCACGGCCTGCTGAGAGCGGCAGGATACCTGCGGCGGGGTTGCGTAGTCCAGAATATCAGTGGCTAATCGGACCACTTAAATTTGCGGGAGGCAATGAACCCCACAATGAGTGCCCACCCCAGCAGCACTAGATGCGGCAGCGGCAGGAACACATCTTTCAGGTAGTCGCCACGCATGGCTTCACCAAGCGCCCCCGAAGGCAGCAGTGAAACAATAACGCGGTACACTTCAGGGAAACTATCAATGGGGATCAGTACGCCTCCGGCACCGGCAAGGATAACCCACGCAATATTAACAATGGCGAGGGTCGCCTCCGCCCGCACGGTGCCAGCAATAAACAGACCCAGGGCGGTAAACGCCGCAGCACCAAGCAGCAGCGTGCTCAACGAGCGGTACATCTGAAAAATATCGGGCCGCCAGCCGAGCCCGAAACCCACGATGCTCACGAGCACAAACTGGATAGCAAGCACCGTCAGAACCGCAATCACTTTGCCAATAATCAGGCCGTTGCGCCCCAGAGGGGTGGTGGAAAGAAACCTCAGCACACCGTACCGCCGGTCGAAACCGGTGGCGATACCCTGCCCCGAGAGCGCAGTCGAAATCACGCACAGCGCGAGCACCCCGGGAACAGCCACGTTCATGCGGGTCGTGCCCATACCCTCGGCGTAAGAATCAAGGAAGCTCGTGTAACGCAACGCAAAGAGCGCCATTACGGGGAAGGCAATATTAAGCATGAGCTGCTCGCCGTTTTTAAGCATGGCCAGTGTCTCATAACCGCCCTGAGCAAGCACACGCTGCACCCCGGATGCGGCGCGCGGTTCGAACGTATCAGCCTCGGCGGGCGACTCGGAGCCGGGGCCGGATGGTGCGGTGTGAGTCATCGAATATCACGTCCCGAAATGTCGAGGAATACGTCTTCTAGGGTTTTAGGTTCCATCTTCAAGCTGATGGGCATTATACAGTGCGCAGTGAGCGCAGCTGTGAATGCTGAAAGGTGCTCCGGGGTGAGCGGCCCGCGTAACTCGTACTCACCCGGTGTTCCCGGCGTGTAGGGGGTGTGCTCAATAAGTTCCACGCCGCCGCGCAAACCTACCGGCAGCAGCTCTTCCCGGGCGGGGGTGTGCGCGTTGAGGGTGTAGTGTAACCGTGCGGTACCGTCCCCGGCGACCAGTTCGGGGACGGTACCCTCAAGAACGGTTTTGCCTTTTTCAATAATGTACACATAATCGGCGAGTTTCTGCGCGTCATCAATCAGGTGAGTGGTGAGAATAATTGCCACTCCAGCCTTTCGCTGCTCCCGGATAATATCAAACACTACATTGCGGGATTGCGGGTCAAGCCCGGCCGAGGGCTCGTCCAGGAACAGTACGCTGGGGCGCCCAATAAGTGCGGCAGCTAATGAGACCCGCTGCTTCTGCCCGCCGGAGAGACGGCGAATAGTGGTGCCGTTAAAAGATGCAATGCCGAGCCTTTCTACCAGCTCATCAACAGAGGCAGGGTTAGTGTACATTTTCGCCACATGGTGCAGTAGCGGGATGGGCCGCATAGCATTGGGGAGCCCGCCATCTTGCAGCATAATACCAACGGCGGCACGTAACTCCGGTGAGGCGTGAAGAGGGTTCTCGCCAAGAAGTTTCACAGTTCCGCAGTCGGGGGCCAGAAGCCCCTGAGCACAGGCTAGGGTGGTGGTTTTCCCTGCCCCATTTGCCCCTAAGAGCACCGTCACCTCTTCGGGGTACACCTGCAGGCTCACCCCGTCTACGGCGCGGTGCATGCCACGCTCAGTGAGACGCTCGGGGTTTTTCTCACGGAAAGAACGCGAAGGTTTGAACTCTTTAACGAGGTCGGCGATTTCCAGCGCTGCCCCATCGCCATTACCGCGTGCAGTCTTGCCGGATACATCTTCTTTAGCCACCCCTCTATCTTAAGCCCTGAGAGAGACTATCTTAAGCCGAGTGTGCGCGTGTCGAATCTGCGGTGAGGATACCCGTCTTAGCGGCGTGTGCATCTATGATGCGGGTGCATTCTGGGGGTATATGAGCCTTGTCCCGAGGCTGCATAGCGATGGGACAAGGGCACAAGGTGGACGGGCGGGATTCTTTCCCCAAAAACACTAGCGTGTGTCATATATGTTTACCTTTCTACCCATTTAATGCACTAATTTATGCGAGAAGGAGCACCTTACTAGCCAGCCGGGAAGTAATTAGGACATACTTTAGTTGTGTATTCCGTGAACAAGACATCTGCGAAGGGGACAAGCTCCCCACATTCGAAGAAGTCGAGCTCCGGCGCACGCAAGGCAGAGGCTGAAGAACGTACCCGCGACCGAGTCCTCCGCGGGGTTCTCAACCACGGTCCCGTTTCTGCGGCTAATCTGGGTGAGCTTCTGAGCCTCACCCCAGCCGCTGTGCGTCGCCATCTCGACGCACTTGAGCAGGCCAACATGATCGAAGTTGCCCCGCTCAAACAGTACGGTGCGGGCGCAGGGCGCCCCGCCCGGCGCTACGTCATCGCCCCTCAAGGGCACGAGCGCCTAGGAAACGACTACCTACTCATTGCACGAAACGCCCTCGAAATGCTGCGCGACACCGTTGGCGAAAGCGCACTTGAAGCATTCGCATCCGCCCGAGCCGCCGAAATGGAAGCCCGTTACCGCCCCGTGGTGGAAGCAGCTGGTGATGATGTCGCCGCCCGGGCTAAAGCGCTCGCCGAGGCTATGAGCCGTGACGGTTTCGTGGCGACTGCGCAGTTCACCGAACCGCCCGCCGGGCGGAAGGTACCAGAACACTTCCTCGCCAGCATACAGCTGTGCCAGGGTCACTGCCCCGTACGTGATCTCGCCGAAGACTTTCAGGTCTTTTGCGAGCAAGAGACCTGGATTATTTCCGATCTTTTGGGCGTTGACGTACGGAGGCTTTCGACCATGGCAGGGGGAGCACACGTGTGTACCACACACGTTCCGCTTAACCGGGTTCCCGAGACGGCTGAGCCGGAGACATCCGCCGCGCCGCATCCCGAGGCCACGGAAAGCACACCTGATGCAGCGACCGCCGCATCCGACCCCGCGAAACGCTCCCGCTAAGGAGCCCAGTACCGGGGTGTGAGGATGCGCCTAGCGCGCTGAGCGAGAACCTCACACGAACACCGCGCCCACATGAATCACGGGTGGCGGGACAGAAATTTTATTCACCCATCGAAGAAAGGCCGTAATGACCGAGAAAGTTGAGCGCGAAGCCAACGACACCGTCATTTCAGAGATCCTGGAGATGAACCCCGAACTCGAAGGTATTGGTAACTACGAGTACGGCTGGGCAGACTCTGACGTGGCGGGTCAGGCGGCAAAGCGCGGCCTCGACGAGGCCGTTGTGCGCGATATTTCCATGAAAAAGAACGAACCCGAGTGGATGCTGAACATGCGTTTGAAGGCGCTGAAGTTCTTCGAACGCAAGCCCATGCCCACTTGGGGTGCTGACCTCTCAGAGATTGACTTCGACAATATTAAGTACTTTGTGCGCTCAACTGAAGGGCAGGCGGAGTCGTGGGAGGAGCTTCCCGAGGATATCCGCATTACCTATGAGCGTCTGGGCATTCCCGAGGCGGAACGTAACTCGCTGGTCGCTGGTGTGGCCGCACAGTACGAGTCTGAGGTTGTGTACCACCAGATCCGTGAAGATCTGGAAGCGCAGGGCGTGATCTTCGTCGATACCGACACCGGTTTGCGGGACTACCCGGAGCTTTTCAAAGAGTACTTCGGCTCAATCATCCCCATCGGCGATAATAAGTTCTCTGCTTTGAACACCGCCGTGTGGTCCGGCGGGTCGTTCGTATACGTCCCCCCGGGGGTACACGTGGAAATCCCGCTGCAGGCGTATTTCCGTATTAATACTGAGAACATGGGCCAGTTTGAGCGCACCCTCATTATCGCGGATGAGGGGTCCTATGTGCATTACATTGAGGGCTGCACCGCCCCCATCTACAAGTCTGACTCGCTGCACTCGGCGGTCGTTGAGATTGTGGTAAAGAAGAACGCACGTGTTCGCTACACCACCATCCAGAACTGGTCGAATAACGTGTACAACCTGGTGACTAAGCGCGCTGTCGCCCACGAGGGCGCCACCATGGAATGGGTGGATGGGAACATCGGCTCGAAGGTTACCCAGAAGTACCCCGCAGTGTACATGGTGGGGGAGCACGCTAAGGGCGAGACCCTGTCGATCGCTTTCGCGGGTGAAGGACAGCACCAGGACACCGGCTCTAAGATGGTGCATATTGCCCCGAATACCTCCTCAACGATTGTGTCGAAGTCAGTGGCACGTAACGGCGGGCGCAGCGCATACCGCGGCCTGGTGCAGGTACGTGAAGGCGCTAAACACTCCAAATCCTCGGTGGTCTGTGACGCCTTGTTAGTGGACACCGTCTCCCGTTCGGACACCTACCCTTACGTGGATGTGCGCGAGGACGATGTGACGATGGGCCACGAGGCGACCGTCTCCCGCGTCTCTGAGGAGCAGATGTTCTACCTCATGCAGCGCGGCCTAGCTGAGGACGAGGCAATGGCGATGATCGTGCGCGGCTTCGTTGAGCCGATCGCCCGTGAGCTGCCGATGGAGTACGCGCTCGAACTTAACCGCCTCATCGAACTTCAGATGGAAGGATCTGTGGGCTAATGCCGAACACCGAAGAAACCCTGGGCTATCACGCCCCGATCATCCCCGGCATGGATCAGGAAGGTGAGAAGCTCGCCAGCGAGCTTGTGCACGATGACACCATCTTGCGCGCCACCGAGGAGCACCACCAGGGGTCGAACCCCAATAACGTGCAGAAAACCCTTGATGCTTCCCGTGCTGAGCGCATGACCTCGTACAAGGTGGAGGACTTTAGCCCCCTCACCGGCCGTGAAGAGGACTGGCGTTTCACCCCGCTTAAGCGTTTAGGCGGGCTGCACACCGATTCCCTGGAACACTCCGCACCCGCGCCGAAAATTACCGCTCCCTCTGCGGTAGTAGTTGAGGAGGTGCAGCGTGAGGATGAGCGTATCGGTATGGCAGGTGTACCTGAGGACCGTGTTGCTGCAAACGCCTGGAGCCACTTCAAAACCGCAACCGTGGTGACTATCCCTGCAGAGGCTGAGCTGAACGAACAGGTTGAGATCGCTATTGTCGGCACCCACCGGGATCCTGCCGCACAGCACCTGGTGGTTGAGGCTAAACCGTTCTCGAAATCGGTTGTGGTGATTCGTCACACCGGTTCAGCGACCCTGGCTCAGAATATTGAGTTCTTGGTGGGCGACTCCGCGCAGCTGAGCGTCATCTGCGTGCAGCAGTGGGACGATGATGCTGTGCACGCTTCTGCACAGTACGCGAAGCTGGGCCGCGATTCACGGTTCAAACATGTGTGCATTTCCCTCGGCGGCGACTTGGTGCGCGTCACCCCCTCCACCAAGTTCACGCAGCCCGGGGCGGAAACCGAAATGTACGGCCTCTACTTTGTGGACGCTGGTCAGCATATCGAATCCCGCCTGTTCGTGGATCACTCCGTACCGAACTGTAAGTCGCGTGTGACCTATAAGGGTGCGCTGCAGGGTAAGGGCGCACACTCCGTATGGGTGGGTGATGTCCTGATCGGTAAGGATGCGGAAGGCACCGACACTTACGAACTGAACCGTAACCTGCTTCTTGAGGTTGGCCCCCGCGCAGACTCGGTGCCGAACCTTGAGATCGAGACCGGACGTATTGAGGGCGCGGGCCACGCGTCGACTACCGGTCAGCTGGATGATGAGCACCTGTGGTACCTGCAGGCGCGCGGTATTCCTGAGGCTGAGGCGCGCCGTCTGGTGGTGCGCGGCTTCCTCAACGAAGTGATCCAGCAGATCCGTGTGCCCGAACTTGAAGAGCAGCTCACCGATGCGCTCGAAGAAGAGCTCGCCCTCAGCAACAACTAAGCATCCCCCACTAGGAGAAATAATGTCTACCCTTGAAATCAAGGACCTGCACGTCTCGGTCATCCTGGACGACGAAAACACTAAGCCCATCCTCAAGGGCGTGAACCTGACCATTAAATCCGGCGAGATTCACGCCATTATGGGCCCCAACGGCTCGGGCAAATCTACACTGGCCTCCACCATCGCGGGGCACCCAAAGTATCAGATTGACTCCGGCCAGATTCTGCTTGATGGTGAAGACATCACCGAGATGAGTGTGGATGAGCGTGCCCGCGCCGGCCTGTTCCTGGCGATGCAGTACCCGGTGGAAATTCCCGGTGTCACCATGTCCAACTTCCTGCGTTCGGCCAAGACCGCGGTGGACGGGAAAGCCCCGAACCTGCGCACCTGGACTAAGGACGTGAAAGCGGCCATGGAGCAGCTGAAGATTGACCCAACGTTCGTGTCCCGCAACGTGAACGAGGGCTTCTCCGGCGGTGAGAAGAAACGCCACGAAATTCTGCAGCTTGAATTGCTCAAGCCCAAGTTCGGCATCCTGGATGAGACCGACTCCGGCTTGGACGTGGACGCGCTGAAGGTTGTTTCTGAGGGCGTGAACCGTGCCCACGAGTCGAACGATATGGGTGTTATGCTCATCACCCACTACACCCGTATCCTGCGGTACATTAAGCCGCAGTTCGTGCATGTTTTTGTGGATGGGAAGATGGCCGACCAGGGCGGCCCCGAGCTGGCTGACCGTCTGGAAGAAGAAGGCTACGTAGCCTACACTGGCAAGAAGTAGTTTTTACCACTACCTTTCTCTTTCGAAAGAAGGTGCATCATGACTGAAACGGTGCAGGCACGCCCCTCTCAGGAGGACATCGAAGAGGCGCTCAAAGAAGTTATTGACCCGGAGCTCGGCGTGAACATCGTCGACCTTGGGCTGCTGTACGGTATGCGCTGGGACGATAACGGCACCCTCATCCTTGATCTGACGCTCACCACGGCTGCATGCCCGCTGCAGGACGTCATTGAGGAGCAGGTGCAGGCAAACCTCGATAACGTGGTCGCCGAGTGGCGCGTGAACTGGGTGTGGATGCCCCCGTGGGGTCCCGAACGGATTACTGAAGACGGGCGCGATATGATGCGCGCGCTCGGGTTCAATATTTAGGAACACCCCAAAGTGACAATAAGAGATATGGCGGAATACGTGTATATTCCGCCATATTTCTGTATAAAAATAGGGTTCGGGGCTTAGACCTAATTTTGATGTTTTGGGAAAGGGGCGCTAGAATCATAGCTAGAACACACATTCATCACTCATTCTTATGTATCATTTAGCTTGATTGAAGCGCGCCCGAAAACACTATGTGAGTGGCACTTTTGGCGCGTCTTGTATCTGAGAGGAACAATGTAGTGACTCAGAAAAATATTTCCCAAGACAATACTGCTCGTATGAAGAAACCCTTCTATATCCGCCGGTTGCTGCTTGCCATCGTTGCTGTATTTATCATTACCGGTTGTTCACACGCAGCAAATGGCAGTAAGAGCTCAGAGAGCAAGAGTACCTCATCAACTTCAGCATCTAGCGTGTCCAACCAGAAAACTGACAAAAAAGATGAACCGAAGGCAGAAGCTGAAAAACCTACGAAGGACACTGACAATAGTGTGCCAACTCAGTATAAACCGGCTCTGAAACAGGCAGACACGTATTCGAAGTATATGCACATGTCGAAGCAGGGTATTTATAAGCAACTGACCTCTGAATACGGGGGAAAGTTTAAACCTGAAGCTGCTCAATACGCTATTGATAATGTGCAAGCAGACTGGAACGAGAACGCGCTGAAGAAGGCACAGAGCTACCAGAAAGATATGCACATGTCTCCTGAGGCTATTCGCGATCAGCTCACTTCAGAGTACGGCGAAAAATTTACCGCTGAGGAAGCAGAGTACGCAGTCTCTCACTTGAGTTAGCCCATCAGAAACTGTAGGGGTACCGGCTGAACTATCAGCCTGGTACCCCCACTTTTTCTTTTTCTATAGTTGTATGGCGTAACCTATTTGCTATTCTCCGAGGCTGAGCAGGGTGAGGCTTTTCGCGTATTTTTTCGCTAGGCGCTCCCGGGTTTCCTCATCCAAGAGGGCGGTACGTTCCGGGTCGGTATTATCGGCAATATCGGCGTGCTTCACCAACCGGGCAAGCTCATTTGCCCGTACCCGCGCTATGGACTGTTCTAAGGTCTCGCCCTTGCGTTTGGTGAGCGCATCCACCGCATCCACAATACTGACTGAGAAGTAGCGTGCTAAATAATCGAGTGTCACACCTGTGTCTTCAACTGTGTCGTGCAGAAGCGCCACAATCTGCGCCTCAACCCGCATATTCTCGGGGGCCAGCTTACGTACCGCAAACGCCACACGGCGCGGGTGAGTAATATAAGGACGCCCGATCTTATCAGTCTGCCCTGAGTGTGCCTGATCCGCGATGCTGTCGGCCAGGCGAATCATTTCCTTGAAGTAGTTATTCGTCATCATTGAACTCCTTCAATAGCGTTTTTTCTACTCTACGCCGCTTTGGGCAAATGCGCATCTTAAAACACCCATCCCGTAGCGCAGCGCGACCCCGTAATACGTCGTAAACTGAGGTACAGCCGGTGTGGTTTTGCCTCTTCATCGCCCAATACCCAGAACGGATGGGAGGAACATATGCGAGGAACACTTTACGAACGGTTCACACACCTGTACCCATACCACCATCAGGTGCTGACCACCGGGCTTACCTGGGACGAAGCGGAATCCCTCTACGGTGAAGCGAGCGGGGATGAGCTGACGAGGCATAATACCTACCCGGTGATCCTCGCCGTTAATGAGGGGTTACTTACCCGCATCGAGCAGAACGTCACCGATTTTATGCGCTACACCGGCCGGGAACCGAGACCGGTTACAGCCCGCAGCTTGGGGGAGTACGCGGGGAATATTATTGGGGAATATGAGGCGCGCACGCTTGATACGACTACCAGTGAAGTGGCCGAAAAGATATTCCAACAGCTTGAACGGTACCCTAGGGTGCGCACCTACAAAAGGCGCACCGATAAGATCACGGAACTCTTCAGCCCAGGATTTACCCCTGTGGATGTACCCTACTGTGTTCCCGAGGCGCTGGTATCTGCCTCCGCCACGTGGGGAACTGACACACTGCTTGTTCTTGTAGATTTCCCGGTGGAACAACCAGCCGATATACTCGCACACGTACCCTGTGTACCCGCAGAAGCACCCTTAGATACGCCTGCGTTCTACGCCCTCACCCGATACTGGCAGGAGCACACCTATGCCACGCTCGCCTACATTGACCGGTACGGCATCATACTGTGTCGCCAGTTCCCTCCCGAGTCTCACGAAGCCATGCAGTTAGCCGCCGAACACGACCTAGTCAGTGTGGGGGAGTGCCGTCAGGCAAACGGAACTCTTGATGAGCTCGCCCAGAGCCTTCACACCCAAAACTATGGGCGAGTATACTGGGGCGGCGGCCCGCAACAATAAAACAACGCTGCGATTGTTACGAGTAAAACTTCGGTAGGGTAGTGTCATCCCCGCACAACTAACGAAAGGCTCACCATGACAACAGGCGTATACAAGAAGTTCGTTGAGCTTTTACCCTACCCGCTGCGTCTCATAGAGAACCCTACCCGAACGCAGGATGTAATGGGCCCCTACCGCGAACTTCTCAGTGAAGGAGCCCGTGAAGGGTTCACCCCCGTGATCCTAACCCTCACCGGGGCACTGCTAGAAGCAATGCGGATGAACCTCGCAGACTGGGCGGGCTGCTCCCAAGAACAGACAGACGCCTGCGCCCTTACCGCCTACACACAGCAGCTGGTTGAGAAGTACCGTTCGGCGCTGCGGGGCACCACCACGACGGATATAGCGCAACAAGCTTTCGCCGGCACTCACCCCGCCGCAGCTGCTGCGCTTTTTCAGGGGGCCGGTGGGGGACTAGCTGATTTCTACGATCATCCTGATTTCACGCTCCACAATGGCGCCTCGGATAGTGAACCGGTTTTCCTCGCAGCCCACCAGGTTGAAGACGGCATGGCGCAGCCGGGTTCCTTGATCGTCATAGCAAAAATACCCGCCCAGCATCCCGCCGATATACCCGCCTACCTGCCTATCGGCGGCGGGAATAACTGCCCCAGCACCGATACTCAATTGGCTATCGCCCACTACTGGTACGAGAAATACGGGGCGTACATAGCAGCGGTAGGAGGCGATAAAGAGCTGGAATTCAACGTCACCCGACCCGGTACCAACCCCGAAGACACAAAACGGTTAGCGGCAGAACAGTATATTTTCTGCCCCGAACTAGTTGGGCCTATCTGCAGCAGTTTTGAGGAACTGGCACAGGGGATATATCGCAACCGTCAATGGTACTTTTGGTGGGAATAACCAGACGTGTAGCACAGGGCTGCAACATTCTGTAGGGTTTTAGTAGCAATAATCGTTATTGGAAGGAAAGAACAGTGCCTGAACAAACTCCCACTGAGGTATACGAACAATATACCCGCATCTTCCCCTACCCGCACGAGCGTATCACCGAAGGTACTTCGGCCGAGCATATCATGGGCCGCTACTACACGCTGCTGGCTCAGGGGAAAGAACAGGGGTATGTGCCCGTATTTGTGCGCACCACCGACACCTTGCTTGAAGACATTCTTTTCAAGCTTGCAGATGAGCATAACCTGCCGGACGAGCTGGACCTCATTACCCCAGATCACGCCCGAGCATACACCCACAATATGCTTGAGAAATACCGTACCTCCCTCAAGGATTTATCTGTTGAAGAGCGTGGGAAGAAGGAAATTGCGGAAAACCTTGACCTGTTTCTTGAGGACGAAGAAGCCTTTTTCCGAAACATGGTGGAAACTTTCAAAGAACCCTCGTTCCTGCCTGACGGTATAGAGCACACTGAACAGCCGGTATTCGTTACCATCAACTCGTTTGAAGGCGGCGATAACATAACTGAAGGTGAGCTTCTGCTGGTTCAGGTTCCAGCCGATAACCCTGCGGATATTCCCGCTTACCTGCCCTTTGGCGGGTGGAATGACTGCCCCGACACCGAAAGCCAGCTGGCATTCACTCATTACTGGTACCAAAAATACGGTGCGATACCCGGACTGCTGGACGGGCACGACACGCTGGAATTCTATGTTGAACGCCCCGTCACTGACCCCAATGAGGCAAAACAGCTGGCGGTTGAACAATTTGCGTTCTGCAGCGACGCCCCGACGCAGGTTTTTGACAGTTTTGAGACGCTAGCGACCGCTATCCACCACAGCAAACAGTGGTACTTCTGGTGGGACTAAGACCCCACCCAACGGTAGCTGCCATGAAAGCAGTTTCGGCGGGGCGGCCAGTACGAAAATATCGTATTTCGTGCCGATAGCCGCCCCGCACGGGGGCTTTGGCGGCTGCGCGGAAGAGACGGCTAGAAAGCGCGTTCGCCCACCCACACGTAGGAACCTACAATAGTGCGCCCCACCCCTAACGCGTTACGAAGTGAGGGCGCATTGTGCGGGTGAATCGTCCCCCAAAGTGCGCTGCCTTGGTTTATGACAGTGCTTTGACTGAGGCTGTTCATACCGTGCCACAGTACCGCATTCGCCAGTTTCTGCCCCAGGAACGGCGCATCCAGGCAGATCTCCTCAACACTGTACCCGTGCACGCCCTGTTCGCCGCGTGCCGCGAACGCCAGCACACCCGCCTGAGTCTCATCCACCAGCACCTGCCATAAGAGGCCATCGGAAGCCGCATCAGCTAAAGACTGAGCGTCCTGCGGGGTGGCCCATTCCGGTAAACCTGGTTTAATCTCGGCAATATCCGCGTAAATACGCGTGCATAAGGCAGCGGCTTCCCCTGAACTGACCGGGGCCAACTGTACCCGCGCCACATTTTTCGGTGCGGGGCGCTCAAGTAGCGTCTTCAGCTCACCAGAGACAAGGTGCATATCAAAAGCTGAGCCTTGCGCACCGGTCGTTTTCCGCAATTCAGACAGCAGATGATCCGTGCTGCCCGGAACGAAAAACCGCGCACATACGGGCCGGAACTGTGCATATTCGCTCAGCACTAGGCGCGTAAGGCGGGCGATACTGTGCGCATCGCACGGGATATTGGTGGCCACCACATCCACGAAAGGCCGTTCCAGATTTTGCCCCCGGTACCGGATACCCGTTAAGGCCTGGTACTTGTTTACCCCGGTATCGGTGGGGAGCTCAATGACTCGGTTAGCCCACGCTTGCGGGTCCTTAGGGGCCTCATACTCTAGGTTCGGGGCGACTGCGTCCCGGTACTGCTCACCGAACGTTAGGGAGGTACGCTCGTGAACCTCGGCGGCAAAATGCTCAGTCCGCCTTGAACGTAGAAGGTCTGGTTCGGAGGTGGCGATGCTCCAAGCGCCCGGGATTAGCTCATCTATGGTAGTTTCTGACACCTTCCCAGCATACCCGTAGGCACACCGCAGAACAGAACCGGGCGAATAACCAGTTACTTAGCCAGCAGCGTATTAGAATTATGCGCCAAATAACTCCCAAAAATTAGGTTGTTTAGAGAGGTTTGGGGTGGGACAAGGAGCGTATAAAGCCGCCCAAAAATACCCCAACTAGGCAGGACCTTGAAAACAGCGCCGAAACCCTAAAAACCGGGGTAGACTAGGGAGAACCAATCATCGGAGAAACCATGCCTGAGCCCTACGATCGTTTCATAGCTTTATATCCTTACCCCCACGAACGTATCCAACGCGGCGAACCGCACGAAGAGCTCAACCGGCGTTACCTTAACCGTTGCGAGAAAGGCCGTGAGGGAGGGTTCACCCCCGTTCTGGTGGCCCTCGACCAGACCTTACTTGGCACTATGCTCAACAACATTTCCGTGCGCACTGGAGTCCCCTCAGAATCTGTAACCGCTGAGCAGGTGCGGCAGCACGCGCACACCATTATTGAGGAGTACCACAGTGCGTTAACTGGTGCTTCGGTTGAATCTCTCGCCCACGCAGCTTTTGAACGGCTCAGCCCCGACACGTTTAAGGGCAGCTACCATGAGCTCATTGAGGGGGAAGCGCTTATTATACCCGGCGAGTACGGTACGGAGGGTACCGCTGTACAGCCCAAACCGCTGACCCTCATGAGCGCCTACATTAATGAGGAAGCAGACACCCAAAATAGTGACGCGGCGGGGGAGCTCATACTTCTTGATATGCCGGTCACTGAACCCGCGGAGGCCTTAGCATACCTGCCCTTCGGGGGGTGGGTTGGGTGCCCTGATGCTGCTGACTTTATGGCGATCGCCCACTACTGGCAGGAGCGGGACGAAGCGGTACCGGCTGTAGTTGCCGCCCAATACACAGAGTTCTACACACCTGAACCCGTTAACACCACACTAGACGCCGCTATTTTGGCAGCAGAACAGTGCATGCTCAGCCCCGCCATGCTCACCGACGTATACCGTGGGTTCAGTAAGCTCTCTGAAAGCCTGTACGGCAGCCACAACTGGTACATTTGGTGGCGCTAAACACCTGGGACGTGCACGCCTCCTAGCAGCGGGGTTACTCATCTAACCCGCGTGCGGCAAGAGCATCACCGGTTTTTTGCGCATAATCAACGGTCTGCACGACTAGGGGAGTAATCAGCCGCCACGTGGATTTAGCCGGTAACCCGCGTGCGGCAGCGGCTTTTAGCAACGTTCCCCAACGGTCCATAATCGCCGGAATTGACCGTATCATAAGCCCGATTGCTAGACCCAGCCGTTCGGGCCGCACCCCCACAAACCGCAGGGGTGCGCAGAACGTTACAACCCCATCAATAAGTACTGGCAGCGGGGTACTGGTGAGGATAATCCGTGAAGCGAGCGTGGCCGCTAGGAGCGTGGCAAGCACATCCGCGCCAAGGTCCCACCCGCCCCACAGGGCATAGTAGAACGCCAGGAGTATGAGAAGCCACCGTAGGGCGTACAGCATCCGCAGCAGCTCCATTGTTTTTATGCCCGCACTGTAGGCCAGTATGAGGCACACCGCACTTATCCCGAAGGCTACCTGCCACCCGGTGAGCGCAAGCAGGAGCATAAAAGCTGCGAAAAGGCACGCCTTGAGCCACAGCGGTACCCGGTGCACCGGTGTCGCTAAAGGACGGTATGAACCGATGAGCGCGGCACCCGGGGAGAATTTAGCCTGAAAACTACCGCCGCGTTTGGGGCGTGTGCGTTTACTCATCGTCGCTTCCTAATGTATCAGCGGCACCTCCGCGGGTGTGCTCATGGGGGAAGCCGTGGGAGCACCAGTTACGGTATGTGCGCACGGTGTCTGCGGCGGCACCGTGCGCCATGAGCCGTCCTTCGTGAAGGATAATCGCCTCATCACAGGCGGCAGCCAAGTCAAGGTCGTGGGTGCTAATCACCAGCATCTGGTTCAGCGTATTAAAGTGGCGCATGAGGTTCAGCCGATTCCGCAGGTCTAATAGGGTTGTCGGCTCGTCAAGGAGCAGCACCCGCGGGTTGGTGGCCAATACGCTGGTGAGCGCTACCAGTTGTTTTTCCCCGCCGGAGAGCGAGAACACGCTCTGGTTCTGTTTGTCCTCTATTCCGCGCTGTGCCAACAGCTCGTGGGCTTTGCGCAGTCGCTGCTTGCGGGTCAGGACGGGGTTCCGGCGCAGGCTCAGCTCAATATCTTCACGCACGGTGGGCATAATAAGCTGCGCGGCGGGGTCCGCGAAGATCATACCCACCTGTTGCCGTGCTTTGTGCGGGTAGGTGAGCGCATCCACCCCATTGACCTCCACCGTTCCTTCTGAGGGGTGCACCAGCCCGTTGAAGAGGCCCAGGAATGTTGATTTTCCGCTCCCGTTAAGCCCTAATACCGCGGTGCGGGGTGCCTCAATGCGCACTGTCACCGAGTCGAGGATGCGCTGGCTCCCACCGTCGGGGAGGTCAACGGTAACGGTTACCTGGTGTGTGCGAAGATAGCAGGCGGTATCTGCGGCTTCCTGCGGAGTCTCTGCTACGTGTCGTCGTGAGAAGAACACCGGTGCTACCTAGCTGTTTTGGCGGATGCGCGCCCCGCCAGCGCGGGGAACGCTCGGTGAACCGCCGCCGCCGCGAGAGCCGCTACGATCGCTTTGGCGGAATCAGGCAGTGCGAAGGATACGACGATACCAGCTGCTTTTTCGAAGGGCATGTGCCCGTTGAGCATGAGACCGATGAGGCCACCGGTTGAAAGTGTCACGAACCCGATCATTGCTGCTGCCGCAAGTAGTATTACGGTAAGTGCCGGGTTGAGGCGGCGGCGCACTACCAGGTAGGCCAATACCCCGGCAGCGAGCGCCCCAAAAGGGTAGCCGATGAGGTATCCGCCGGTGGGGCCAGCTAGTGAGCCGAAGCCTGAGCCGCCCTGCGCAAAAATAGGTAGGCCCAGGCACCCCATAAGAACGTAGAGGCTGGTCGCGGCGAAGGCACGGATCCCGCCTAGAACGAGGGCGGTCACGTAGATCGCCAGCGGGCCTAACGATAGTGGTACGGGTATGCCCGCGATCGGTATGGAAAGCGGCCCAAGTACCGCTATGAAAGCTGCGAAAACGGCTACTAGGGCAAGGTTACGGGCTGAGGATGGGCGGTACGGGGTGGCTGCAGACATGCGTTGGGGTCCTTAACACTTGGTGGATAGAAATTTATTTGAACACTGTTCAAATTATAGGGGTAGTACTAGAGCCTTCGTGTATAGGCCTGTAAAAACATGTCATATAACGGTGCCTTACATATCCTAGTTCGTACTGAACACCGTCGTACCACCATGCGAGTCTGAAATAGCCCGCATGGTGCGCCATCGCGTAAACTTGAGAGGTTGCCGCCATAGTTGGCATCTGTCGCATACCCCACCCGAAAGATCCTGCATCGTGATTTCCGTACAGAACCTTGAACTTCGTGCTGGCGCCCGCCTGCTCATGGAAGAGGTCACTTTCCGTATTGATAAAGGCGATAAGATTGGGCTTGTAGGCCGCAACGGAGCCGGTAAAACCACTATGACTAAGGTGTTGGCCGGGCTTAATCTACCGGCGGATGGCACCATTACCCGTTCTGGTTCAATCGGCTACCTGCCGCAGGACCCCAAAGTGGATGATATGAGCCAGCTCGCCAAGGATCGTATTCTTTCGGCCCGGGCATTGGATGGTGTAGCGCGGAAGATGCGCCAGGCTCAAGATGATATGGCCAGCGAAGACCCGACGGTGCGCGCTAAAGGTATGCGCCGCTACGATAGGTTAGAAGCCGAGTTTATTGCTGGCGGCGGTTACGCGGCGGAGTCTGAGGCTGCGGTCATTACATCCAATCTTGACCTCCCCGAACGGGTACTTTCCCAGCCGTTGTCGACCCTCTCGGGCGGGCAGCGCCGCCGCGTGGAGTTGGCGCGCATCCTCTTCTCAAACGCAGACACGATGTTACTTGATGAGCCCACCAACCACCTGGATGCTGATTCTATCCTGTGGCTGCGAGATTTTTTGAAGAACTTTTCTGGTGCTCTGCTGGTGATTAGTCACGACGTGGAGCTAATGGAGCTGGTGGTAAACCGGGTGTTTTATCTTGACGCAAACCGGTGCGTGATTGACCAGTACAACATGGGGTGGAAAAACTATCTGATGCAGCGTGAGCAGGATGAACACCGCCGTAAACGCGAGCGCGCCAACGCCCAGAAGAAGGCGAACGCGCTTTTAGAACAGGCCAATAAGATGCGTGCGAAGGCCACGAAAGCGGTGGCTGCTCAACAGATGATTAAGCGCGCGGAGCGTCTTATGCGTGGGGTTCAGGAAGAGCGCCAGGTCGATAAGGTTGCGGCAATTCGCTTCCCTGACCCCGCCCCCTGCGGCAAAACCCCGCTTTCCGCCCGGGGGCTGTCGAAATCCTATGGTTCGCTTGAGATTTTTACAGACGTTGATTTGGCCATTGACCGGGGCTCACGGGTGGTAGTGCTGGGGCTCAACGGTGCGGGTAAGACCACCCTGCTGCGTATGCTGGCGGGTGCGACCCAGCCGGATACAGGTGAGGTGGTGTACGGTCACGGGGCGAAGCTGGGGTATTTCGCGCAGGAACATGAAATTCTTGAGGGCGAGCGCACTGTTTTTGAGAATATGAAATCCGCTGCGCCGGATCTGGATGATACGCGGGTGCGCACTATCCTTGGCTCATTCCTTTTCTCAGGTGAT
>ERZ773037.539-NODE-539-length-20588-cov-5.919982_pt1 | contig 20588 bp, 39 predicted proteins | sample MGYA00511466_ERZ773037 | MGnify/ENA primary metagenome ERZ773037 (study PRJEB29015, sample SAMEA2738146) | human oral metagenome | biome: human oral; feature: human-associated habitat; material: saliva | place: China | collected 2202 ... | reverse complement strand
GAGGAGACTAAGCCTGCGGAGGAGGTCAAGACTGAGGAGACTAAGCCTGCGGAGGACACTAAGCCTGCAGCACCCGCAGGACATTATGAGAAGGTTCAGAAGAGCAAGTATGTTGAGGATGGTACTTACACTGTAGTCACCATGGTTGACGATGACGGCGATCCTGTAACCTTTACCGCATCCTTTGGTACTGCCCCAGACGCACAGTTCAGCACACAGGCAGAAGCAGAAGCTAACCTCAACGCACAGCACCAGGCATTTACCCAGCAGACTGGTCGTAAGCGTGTTGTTCCTGGCAACACTGGTCGTGGTTTTGATGTTGGTGAAACACAGACTAAGGGTCACACCGCATACTGGACTGAGGATGTTTGGGTTCCAGGCAACTAATTAAAAGCGTCTAGCTAGTTAGAAAACACGGGGATTGTTTATACAGTCCCCGTGTTGCTTTATATATCGTAAAGTGCAATAATAAATGATAGTCAATCAATTCTACTGTTTGGAGAAGAAGATGAATATTCCTATTATTGTTGTTAGTTCCATTGCACTAATTCTTGGTCTGTTTATTGCTATATCCGCTATCGCAATCAAACCTCAAAAGCACTAGGCGATAGTTGACGTAGGGCGGGGCGATATTGTTCGTCCCGCTTTTTATTTATGATTACGAGGAAAGAGTTATGCCTAAGTTAAAAATATCCAAAGGATTTAAGATAACTAATTCAAAGTGGTTTGAAGATCTAGGCGATGGAATGTTTGCTGCCTACAGTCAAAAGGGTTTCCGTCTTTGTCCTTTTGTTTTAACTGATAGTCATTACACGCTAGATGATGTTGCGTATTGTGCCGGCACACAGGTCTGGTCTGAAGATGATCCTAGCAAACCTAAGCGTAAAAAATTCAAACGTGCGTGTAGGGATGAAAAGGGAAGAATCCTTGTAAAAATTGATAAAGAGGTCTAAAAAACGAGCCTTTCTAAGCCGTTTTAAGACACGCAAATTATGATAGTGGTGTATTTACACCTAAAAATTATGCTCTAAATATCGTCATTCTAGGCGAACGATAAATCACACTTACTAAAATATGTAATAATTGTGTAGTAATACTTTTTGACACTTATTCTGTTTGATTTGTGTAATAATATTATATGACACAAAAGCTAACTTTTATCTAAGGCGATTTATATGGGAAATACACTAGGTATTGCATTGAGCAAAACATGGTTTTGGATCATGTGCCTTTTGGTGGTTTCACTTGTTGTTAAAATTGTCGTTGCACACAACGGCAAGAAAAGTGGTCTACCAAAGGACGTAATTAAGAAGAACAAAAGAGTAGTAACCGTTTGTACTATTGCTGCCTTTTTGCTAATCATCATTCCTGCAAACTTTACGATTTATACAGCCTTTACAAAGGGAGCAACACAAGATCAAGTAAACAAATCTTCTATTACGAAGATTGAAGAAATGAATAACGCTGCCCCTGTACCAACACAGACTAATGGTGTAAGCGAATTTTATGGCAAGATTGTTTATTTCTATAAGTATGGATGCCCTTATTGCGATGCTATCGCTAAAGAAAATCCATTTATCAATCAAAGACTTTCTTGGGTTGACACCAAAACGCCTGGACTAAGATATGCACTTGATACAAATAGAGTTGTATATGTAAACATTGATAGCGATATTGCTACAAAAATTTTGCATGACTCTAATATCAATATCGAAGATGCTACTTTATATGCCCCTGCCGTTGCGTACATTTCTGGCGATGGTTCAGTTACTAGGCTTTATTCTCTGACACTTGATGATATGACTAATGATTTACATCAAGATGGGGATAAGGTTAAGTATGATGATGACACAAATGTGACATTGTATAGATACTACACAAAAAGCGGTGATAGTGGTTTAATTAGTGTTAACATTGATAGTGTATCAAAAGCAACGAGCGTATTTGCTAATAAAAACTAAAGGAGAGAGTTATGGAAACACCAAAGAGATTTACTAAGGAAGAGGAAAGCCTTTTGAGGGAGTTTTATCCTGTCAACGGTTCTGTATGGGTCGGCTGGAAAACACTTCTACCTTCACGTTCAGATTCTTCAATTAGGTCTAGGGCGCATAAGATGGGTTTGGTTGTTACATCTGCGCAGGCTAAGTTTACGAGCGATGAAGAGCGTCTAATCATGCGCTGGTATCCAGTTTACGGTAAGAACTTCTCAAAGTGGTCTACCCTTATTCCAGGAAGGACTAAGGACGAGATTGCTTATTATGCAGAGCATAATCTGGCACTTGATCCGCCCGCTATTAAGAAGCGTGGTCGTTCTTCTACTTGGAACGAGTTGGAGGACACTCTTATTAAGACTTATTACCCTGTCTATGGTGGAGATAAAGAGATTTGGGACGAGTATCTTCCTAATCATACGGTTGATGAGATTAGAAAGCGTGCGCAAAGACTAAGTGCGCAGAATAAGAGCCGTATTTGGAGCGATGATGAGATTGCATTGCTCAATGATTTCCTTACTAAATTTACGGAGATTAGCGACAAATCTCTAAAGCAGGTTGCTTCTAGGATTTCTACCATTGCAAAGAATAATGAGTAGTGATGCGTGCCATGGTTAAAGACGAGCGATTTGAAAATTGTAATCTGACATGGAATGATGAAGATTACATTAGACTTGAAAATAGTTATGCTTACTTTTCTCAAAATACTCCAAACGAGATTTGGGAAAACGTTTCAACATACCTAAAAAGGACTCCAAAGGCTTGCATGAATGCTTGGTATCGTATTCACCGCAATAAGTCTTATGTGGATAAGCATGACTGGACACAAGAGGAAATTGCTATCCTTAAACATTGCATTGACAATAAGGAAAGCATGAAGTCTATTTCAGAAAAGCTAATGATTCCTCCATACACGATCAGACGATTTGCGAAGAAACTCAACTTCATTGGCTTTAGCGAAACATATCCAGACATTGATTCAGATAGCATTGACTTCATTTATGCTTATGCTCCACTATGGCACGTTTCAAGTGAAAAGTGGAAGAATAAGTTTCCAACTATGACCTCTATTGATATTCAAAAAATCAAGAGGACATACGCACCTAACAGATCTCGAAAGTCACATCTTGATTACGAGGAAACACTAGACTTGTTTGGTGAGTGTATCAACGGCGGTTCTTACGGACAAATCACAAACAGATACAACAATAGGCACGAAAAGAAATTGTGCCGTACTGACGTATACAAGTATCTGTCAAACATGGACGTTACTCCAAAATACAATAAGAGTCATTTTGATGACGTTGATGTTTATAGGCAACTGTCGCTTTTGTGTACAGACATTCTTTGTACAAGTGAGGTTGGCGAGAGTATGCTGAAGGCCTTTGCAGCAAACATTCCTGGCGAATTGTACAAGCTGAAGGACTTTGCCCGTATCTATAAAATTCCAGTAAAAGATGTAATGAGTTTTGTGTTTTACAACTATCAGAATTTCACATCAAATATTGGAATGGCATTTAACTTAGAGGAAAACTAATGAGCAAAACTGCACCTAAGAAGTGGACTTCCGAAGAAGATGCAATTCTAACTAAAATTTTTGAAGATAATCCGTGTACAGACACGATTTCTAGCTATATTGAGAAGAATCTTTATCTACTGCCCGGCAGAACGGTTCAAAGCGTTGACGGTAGAAGTAGATTTCTTGGATTGAATAAAAAGTTTATGGGAAGCTACAGAAGAATTATCGTTGACGAGCGGGATATTTGGGAAACGCTAAAGATGTTCTTTTTATCCAGCTACCCCATATTACCTAGAGCCGACAAAAAGCAGGTGCTAACTTATGAGGGTGGATTTAAGCAGGAAAAGTCTGCAAAATTGATTGTAGACTTTATCCATTCCCGTGGTTGTAAACGCATATCTACCTGCCCATATAATGAGCAGCAACGAAAAGAGTTATACAGCATTGTTGCTAGACTTATGCAAAAGGATCAGAGTATTGCTGACTTTGTGTTAAGAATGCCCGTAAAGACAAATCCTATTGATTCTGTTTTAAGGTATGCAGAGTCAACTAATACCACCTATATTGAAGCTATCTCTACAGCTTTGTATCTTCATGTACTGCAGGCGTATATGCTTGATGAGAATAAGCATGAATCATCTATGTTTAGTACAGCTAATGCGTCCTTTATGTGGACTCCCGAAGAGGATCAAGATATTAGGCAGCATAGCAAAAAGTTTATCCATTTCGATCCGTTTGAGTGCGAGATTGTTAAAGAGTATAAGCGTGGAAGTCATGCTACTTCAGTTAGAAGAATTTATCTCAATAACAAAGATGACAAGCAGATTAAAATTGCAAAGCGACTTGATGAGAAGCACGAGATTAGTCTAAAAGACTTCTTTGGCTACTTCTTTGGCTACTTTGCTACAGATAAAAATACGGTAGACGAGCGTTTTGAGCAATACAGGCAAGACAAAGGCATAAGTCTTTCTATTCGCTCTCTAAAAGATGTTGCTTCCTCTTTGCGTGTAGGTGTACAGGGCGTTGATAGAGTTTCTCTAGCGTATGCTCCACAGATAAGCCTTATTCTAAAAACGGCAGACGATTTCTATAGACGAGAAGTTACTGTAAATGATATTATCAATGACAGAGATAAGTTTATGAGCGTTGTTGATAGATTATCAGACTTTAGCGTTGATAATAGCAAGAAGGTTTTGTATTCAGCTATTGTTAGCGAAACAGTAAAAAGGCAGATAGAGCATGATTGTTAAAAAAAGAAACGTCATAAGCATCGTGGCAACTTTTTTTGTTGTTGTAAGCCTTTTGGGTACATTCTGTACATCTGTTTATGCAGATGAAAGTCCATTAGATATGCAAAAGACTGACGTTGAGATTTCTTCGGGAATATATCAAAAAGATATCAATGCCACATCGCAAAAAGACGATAGCAATAATCAAAAGGTTGAGCCTGTTTCTAACGAAACAAGTGATGAAAGCAACGTGACTTTAGAGGTTATTGATTGCACTAAAGAAAAGGCTCAAAACGAAGTTAACGAAAGGGAGGATGCAAGCAACTTTGGCATTATGCTAGGTGCTTGTGCTGCAACCTTTGTTATTGGTATGGCAATATTTATTATGAACAGGAATGATTAAACTATGGCACTTATTCCGCTAGAGAACACGAAAAAGTTAATGAATACCCTCAACTTAAAAATTGCGTTTGTAAGTGAGGTTTCTAATGACATGAAGCCGTCTGTAATGCCCTCCTACAGCCGAAGTGGGGACGCTTGTATAGATTTGCGAAGTCGTGAAGATATTACCCTTAAAAGCGGTTGTAGTGCCTTGGTTCATACAGGCATCATGGTTTCTATACCAGTCGGAGCGGTCGGACTTCTTTACGCTAGAAGTGGTAATGCCCTTAAACATGGTATAGGTCTAGCAAACGGCGTGGGTGTTATTGATAGCAATTATCGTGGAGAGGTTGGCGCAATCCTCACTAATTCCTCTAAGGATGATTTTATTATTAAAGTCGGAGATCGTATTGCACAGTTTATGGTAATTCCTATACCAACACTAAATCTTGTGGAGTGTAGCAGTCTATCTACCACAAATCGTGGTGATAGTGGATTTGGTAGCAGCGGTAAGTAATTTTTTAAGAAAGGTAGATATGAATCACGTTATTAAAAAGCCTTATATTATTGTTAAGCCTACAAAGAAGTTTGTTAACAATAAGCGAGGTCTTAAAAAGAGAGATATGTTTGCAGATAGGCTAGACTCTGCTTTATCAATTTTGCCACAAAACATGATGAGCAGGGTAAAGAGGGTTACTTCAACTACAGCAATTCTGCAACTTCAAGAATATGCACTAGTCCATTTAAGAATTGAGCAGATGCACGATGCGTCTGTATTCCTTGTTTGCGAGATTGACGGCGAAACATATACTTTGCTAGAAACAGACTTACGCAAAAATAAGTGGGATGATATTGACAACATCACACGAGCAGCAACATCACAGACATATTTGAAGCAGATCGTGAAAGAGTACGTATCTACATTAGAAACAAGTGAGTAATGTATACCTCTAGGCTCAATAACAAATTAAACTATCTAAAACCTAATCATAAATTAGATAGGATAAAAAAGACTCGCAAAATGAGGTTTGACGAGCCTATTGAGGTTATTTACAAAGAGTTAAGTTTTGAAGAATCTTGTAAAATCACTGGCTTAAATGAAATGCTATGTAAGGTTAGTTTTTATCTAAACGACAAACTTTTTAGCATTTACAGCCTGCGAGAGTACATTACACCACCCTCAAACAAGGTAAGTCAGTTTGATTTAGAGAATTCAGCAAGGCTTATATCCTTTACACCCGCTTACGTATACAACAAGTCGCAGCTAATCTGTTTTGATATAGTTCTCGAAGTCTATCGTGATGGCTATTATTAAGTTTTGACAACACTAAACATTGTGTATAAAATATACATAATACGTTGAATTTTATTTGTTAGGAGTTTTATATGGATGGCGTAATCAAACTTTTGCAGGGACTAGGACCAGACGTTCTGAACGTATTTAAGATTGTTATTGGTACTGTAGGTGCAATCTTTACCGCACTTATGATTGTCGATGCTATTATTCAGTTCCGTAAGGATAAGGACTATAAGACTGGCTTTAAGTATCTAGCTATCGCCGTTCTTATTGCGGTTGTTTCTATTGCTGGCTTTGGCTTTATTTCCGCAATCGCTACTACTGTTGCACCAACTTCCCTCGATGGCGTTGGCTCTATTGCAACAAACTCAACGCCGTTGCATTAAATTAAATTAGCATTAGCCGTTTTAGCTGCCCTTATGACAACACAAGGGCAGCTTTATTATGCACTTAATGGAGGATTCTTCTTTGGATATACACAGTAGGGGCATGATTGCCATTTTAATGATTATTATAGTGACTACTATTCTATGTGCTGCAATAAAGTCCATAACTTCAATTTTTAGTCATAAATAATATTGTGTAATTGTTGTGTTGTTACACAATATCGACATCACTTGATATATACTATTGATATAGAAAGTTCTTTTAGAAGAAAGGAATGAAATGTTTTCTACTATAGATGGCTGGGAAGCATTGAGGGATGTACTGTTTTGCTTTATGGTCTTGTGGTGTATTTTTACAGTTGGAGTAGGACTGTTTAAGGTGCTTGCAAAAAAGCACCTTACAGATAGAGAAAACAAGGTACTGGAAGTTGCTCACTTGGGGTTTATTTCATTTCTGATCGTTATTTCACTTGCAACAGCCGTACTTAGCAGCCTATGTATTTGCATGAAATCGCATGATGTACAGCAAGATTCACAGCAAGACACCACCATTCCTTTTGAGCAGGAAATGGAAGGACGTAGCTATGGCAACGATGGTAGATACACCATCACAGACATAAAGAGTTATAGAACTATAGTCTATATGCCAAACGGCAGCGATATGGCTAAATAGGCTTCAGTAAATTGTACTTTGTGTAGCTATTATGAATTTCATAATAGCTACTTTTTTAAGTGTATAATATTTGTGTAAAACAAAACTCTTACACAAAAAGGAGAAAGATATGAATTGCACCAAATTTGATATAGATATTGTGGCTACAGGTTCGTCCGGCAACATGACAATCGTTGACGGTTGTATTGCTCTCGATTTTGGTGTTCCTGCAAAGGTTCTATCCCCGTATATTGATAAACTATCCGCAATCCTTATTACGCACAGACATGGCGATCATATGAATCCACCTGCCCTAAATGCTCTTGTAAAGAATCGCCCGGGACTTTTAAGGAGCGGTTTATATATCAATCAAGACACTTATAACACAATGGAAAAGAAGGCAAGCAAAACGCTTACATTCTTTAATTGCGACAATATCATTAGTGCAGGAGAGAAGTTCACCATTAGTACCACAAACGGGACGTATGAGGTAGAAACTTATAAAATGCCCCACGGTGATGCAGAGAATCAAGCGTTTGTTTTGACTAATTCATATGGTGAAAAGCTACTGTATGCCATTGATACAGAAACGCTAGACGCAATTCCTCTTGATATGAAGTTTGACGTATTGCTTGTTGAGGGCAATTATGACGAACAGCAAATAGAGGAAGCCTTGCTTTCAGAGGATGCAGGACACGCATTTAGGGCAGGACAAAATCTAAGACATCTATCTGTACAGGCGTTTGATGACTTTGTTGCTCACCATGCAAATCGCAATGCTTACGTTGTGCAGATGCACGAGAGTCTTGAATTTGGTGCTATGAGTGGAAAGAGTGCTTACAATCCTCGTGCATAATTAGGGTTATTTGGCAGACCGCCTTTGACTAATGCCTTAAAAATTTTATATACTATCAATATGTAATGCCGTTTATTCAGAATGGAGAACAGATATGGGCGTACATATTGACCGACCTTATGCAAACAAGAAAACTATTGCTAAAGAGGTGGCAAGTCGTGTTGGCATTTCCAACGTTAAGTCAGAGGAGTATATCAATGCTCTGATTGACGTTTGCAACTCTCACCTAGAGGATGGCGAGGATGTAAAACTATATCCATTTGTAAACTTCAAGTTCTACAATTCGCAGAAGGCAGATGGATCGATTTACTCCTATCCAAAGGCTTATATCTCAACTCTTGCTAAGAAGTTTGCTAGGGTTACAAAGTAGTTTTTTATTATCCGTTTTGAGCAACGTAAGGCACATCATATATATGGTGTGCCTTTTTAATGTAGATTATTCTGAACAGGCTACAAGTAATAAACAACTCTATAATTATTCATGTACCAACTTAATGATTGGAGAAATCTACTATGAGTATTTGGATGGAACACGATGAAACAGACTGGAAAGACACCTGCGCTGATTTAGATGTGCTTGGTGAAGAGGAGATTATTTACGTTGACGAGATTGGTGCGGTTGACAAGGTTCAACATACGAATGCTATTACTCTAAAATTTAGCTATCCATCTGTTTATACTATTGACCTCTTTTATGACGACCTTGGAATTTGTCAACATTATGCTAAGGAATCTGATGAGGTTTTAACTGAAGCTATTGAATTTGAATTTGATGATGGAATTATTCCAGATAATGTACTCAATAGATACTTTGATGTAGAGAAACAGGGCAATAGTCTTGTTGGAGTCGAAAAGAGTGGAAGTAGTTTTGCACGAGATGTAATTGAAGATTATTGCGACCATATATGCGGAGAGGTATTTCCACTACTTACTAATTTTTGCGATGGTGATTCTTTTGAAGAGTATTGGAGCGATCTTGACTCTTACGACAAAGAAACCGTTGCTAGAGCAATGACTAAAGAAGCTGGATATACCCTAGTTAAGGAAGGAAAGTACGATGTCTAAAAGTGGTGTAGAAGCGTTTATCTATCTTGATTTTTACTCTGACGAGTTGTATTCAGAGGACGAAATCAATAAGATTGTTGGAGTTAACTGCAGTAATGCTACAGTTGAGAATCCTCTAACTGTTAAACCTAATCAAATCAACGGTGTTACCTTTACGATTGCCACAGAAGATGCTGAAAATGTTAGACACCGTGTTTTTCCTATTCTTTCAGAAATCTACAATGCTGATAGAGTTGAGTTTGGCTCTTGTAGCGAAATGGAAACAATGCTTGATGTTTTTAGAAGTGTTGGAATAGCGGACACCTTTATTGTAAGAAAACGAACGCCCTATTATTTACAGTTTGTTGTATCTGAAGATACTGAAATGGCTAAACGTATTTTCCACTCTACTATGTATAAGGCTACTAAGAGTATGCGTCATCTTGGTTTTGCGCTTACAGAGAACGTTGCAAATATTCTTGTAACACCACTTGACGGGAGGATGTAATGCTACTTTTTAACAATGCGCGTGAAGAGTCTATAAAGATTACATTAGCAGTTAAAGTCTATGCAGACGGTAATATTGAACGCTCTGTATTTGACAATCTCCTTGGTGAAGAAGCACTAGCAAAAACTGGGGAAACTATTGTTAGATCTTCAATGATTAAAGATTTAGACTTGGATTTTGGCTATAACGAGAAAAACTATAAATGTGCTATTTCTGACATTTACAATCAGTTACAGGATCTTTATAAAGACGTTGAAATTATAGAGGAGTCTAAGAGTCCTATTATGACAGCCGTTTATGTGCGTGATGACGATGCTACAAAAGTAAATGTTGGGCAAATTCATGTTTTGCTTATTTCGTTTGTAGTTGATCTTTGTGACGCAGATAATGCTGAAAGAAAAGTCGAGGGTGATATTATTTCTACTTTTGACTTCAACGGTATTTATGTTGACTATGACGAGGACTTTATCGAAATCGAAACGAAGGAGATTGAAGATGAGCGACTATAGCGCAAGGACATATACTATTGACGAAATTCCTGCAAACATTAAGCAGAAGATTGACATTGATACTGACAAATTTGATTCTTGTACTGTATTTGACAGTCTTGAAGATTTTGCCATTTACGAGGTTGATGAGGGTTGGTATTCTGGCTGCGTAGACTTAAATGTTGACTATCACGGCGCACCAAATCTCTCGTACTATATTGATTATCAAGCACTTGGAACGGCATTGTCGCAGACATGGGACGAGTCTTGCCATGCCGTACTTTCAGACGGTAGAGTAGTTGTTTTGAGTTAAATGAGGAGAAAATGAAAATCTATACAAACGCAGACGATCTGCCAAAAGATATTGTCGAATACATTAAAAACTGGTCTATTATGGAGTGGTCTGCTCTCCTTAATGAAAACACCTATAAAAAGCTAGTCTTGCTTGATGGCTATAAGGAATTGGGCGTTTACTGGTCGAAAAGGAACGACAATCATGCCAACACTAACTCTAGGTATAAAAATATGCTTGAAGCGGTTAGAGAGGGTTTTATAACCTATAGTGAATTCGGACAATTTGTAGCAGATGAGTACGGATGGGATGATTTTGAAAATTTCTATTTAGATAATGAGCGGTTTTTGTGCGCTGAGTATTAAAGTCTAAGGTTAAAGTAAACCCTCAAGTTCAACTTGAGGGTTTTTCTTATTTTGTAAACAAAAATAGCCAGGCTTTATCAATGACTGGAAAATTCAAAAAACAGCAGATAAATAGAAAGATAATTGATAGCCAGAGTGTTACAATCAACCGTGTAAAATCTTTCATAAATTTCTTATCACCTAATAAATTAGCTTGCAACGTCACTTGTTTATATACAGTTGACACAATAATAAAAAATAAAAACAGCGATAGAATAAAGATTGCGATTAGATTTCTTTCCATTTTATTTAACGCTCCTTACTTATTAAAACAGTTTATCAATGAGTGGAAAATTCAAAAGACAAGAGATAAAGAGAACGCCTGCCGTAAGCAGAATTAAAGCAACGAATCGTATAAAATACTTCATAAATTCTGTATTGCCAAACAAATCTGCTCTAAATGTAGTCTGCTTAAATGCCGTTAAAGCTATAGCAGGCACTAAGAGCCATACTAACAGCACAATGGTAAATAGTGTTTTCTCCATATTCCTTAATACCTCCTAGCTATTAAGGATCTTGTCAATAAGTGGACGATTAAAAAAAAATACAAGGATAAAAGCATACCTATCCACAACAAGATTAAGGCAATAATTTGCATAAAATATTTCTTGAATTCCTCGTTATCAGATATAGTCACTTTAAGCGCAACCAGTGCAACTACGACTACAGTAATAACAGGGGCAGAAATAAAAACGATGATGGGCAATGTTTTCTCCATCTTATTTCTTCACTTATCCTTTAAGCACAGTTGAAAAGATATAATACAAAACAGAAATTACGCCGATAAAGCCTGCATTAAGCGACATATAAATTGCAACCAAGGCATAATCTTTTTGACGCTCGGTAGGCTTGTGTCTTTTTGCTAACCATCGAATTGTGAGCAACATAAAGATAGCAAACACTATCATGCTTACGCCGAATTGCAATTCTCGGGGCAACGTTTCATAAGTAGGTATAGCCATCTTATTTCCTCACTCTACAACGGCAATAAGGACAATAATCAAAATTTGGTATCAATTTGTTACCGTGCGCAACCTTCTTGCGGGTAAACCAACCATCTTCACCTTCCTCACCAACCATCATGATGCCACCGCACTTTGAGCAATAGGCATTTTCATGATTGTTTGGATCTTCCAAGGTAAAATCATGATGCTCATTATCGTTTTCGTCATACCATACGGCATAACTCTCTGGCAAAAAGTCGCAGGTAGTATCAATAAGGTCTGCTAGGGCAGAACATATCTCTCTGTCATACTCATCATATTCAGCTACCGTAGTATCTTTTGTAGGGTGTAGACGAGTACCAAAAATCATTTGATGAATATCGTCAATATCAATAGACATCCATTCCTGTTTAGCTAGTTTACGGAGTTTACAAGCTACTTCTTGACGCTTGTCCTTAATATCCTTAATATCCACGCCTAGTCCTCCTTTTTAGCATTGAGGTACTCGACTGCCTTCTTGATATAAATACGAAGTTGAGAAACAGCTGCCTTCAGTACATCATCTAAAAGATCTTCCTTCACCCACGCATCATAAGGACTGTCTAATACTTCTTCAGTAGTTGTGAGTAAATCATAAAAAGAATATGGAGTACCTGCTCTTGCTACAGAATAATATTTTTCATCGTTATCATATGAGAGCAAAATATCAAAAGTTTCCTTCTTAATTTTAATAAATGGCTTTCTATCGCCATAATATTTAATACAAGCCAACTTAGTGTCGGTCGCAACCTTCAAAAGTTCTTCATCGTTCATTCTAAGCATATCTTCAAAACTATACTTAGAATCCAAACTAAAGTTGTTAAGTAGATAATCGGATGTAATCTCCGCACTAACAGCATTTGTGCGGACATAGTCATATACAGGCAAATTACCAAGACTCTCAATGTATGCCTTATGCTCATCTTCCTTTGCACGCACTTCGTCACAGTAAGCAATCGCTTTGTCACGATCGTCCTCTGCCTTAAAAAGGCATTGAAGGAGATACTCTTCTGCGGTCTTTGCGTTTCTACAATCTTTGTTGGTAGTCATAACAAGTTCCTTTCCTTGTTGTTTAACTTTTGCTAAAAACATATTACTACAATATTGTGTAATTCATAATTTCTACACAATAAATATCTAAAAAATATTCACGCAATTCAAAGTAATACCACAACGCTTATAGTGTAGAATAGTATATGTTTCCTATTATGAGAAAGGTCGTTGTTTTGTCTATTATTAAAACGCAATCTAATGTACAGGTTACTTGTGGTATTGCCACAACAAAGTCAGAAACACGAGAGCAAAATGATTACTATGCTACCCCCCCCAAGGCAGTAGAAATGTTGCTAGATTTGGAAACATTCGATAAGAATATTTTAGAGCCGTGTTGTGGAGAAGGTCATATATCAAACGTTCTAAAAGATGCCGGGCATATTGTTACATCTTCTGATTTGATTGATCGTGGATATGGAGAGGTTAAGTCTATCTTTGACTATAAGCATTTTGACGGCGATGTAATCACTAATCCTCCCTACAAAATTGCCCTAGAGTGCCTAGAACATTCATATGAGATTATCAATGACGGGAATAAGGTTGCTATGTTTTTACGTCTACAATTTTTAGAGGGCGTAGCAAGAAGGAAATTCTTTGACGTTCACCCACCAAAGATTATATACGTACCTAGTCACAGGCTTTCTTGTGCTATGAATGGCGATTTTGAGCATTACCACGCAACTGCTATGACTCTATGTTGGTTTATTTGGGAAAAGGGTTTTGTTGGAAATCCGATTGTTAGGTGGTTTAACTAAATGAGTATCAAAGTCCTGGAAGCATTTGCTGGAATTGGCGCACAGAGAAAAGCACTTACAAACATTGGTTTGGACTATGAAAGTGTAGGCATTATCGAAATTGACAAGCCTGCAGAAAATTCATACAACCTTTTACATGGGCAAACTAAAAACTTTGGTGATATTACCAAGGTCGATGAAAAAGAACTTCCAGACTTTGACTTATTTACTTATTCATTTCCTTGTACACAAATATCTAATGTAGGAAGTAGGACTGGACTAGCAAAAGGATCAAACACATCTTCTTCTCTACTATGGGAATGTGAAAGAATTATCCGTGAAAAGAAGCCTAAATATTTGCTTATGGAAAACGTACCGGCACTACTCAATAAGAAGTTTAATCCGTATTGGTTAGAGTGGGTAAGCGTTCTCGATGGTCTTGGATATAAGACTTTCTATGATGTTTTAGATGCAAGAGATTTTAATATTCCACAAGCTAGAAAGCGTGTATTTGGCGTTTCTATCTTAGGCGATGAAAACTTTACCTTTCCTGCAGGTGAAAAGCTAACAACTTTCTTTGATTCATTTCTCGATGATCGTGATGATTATAAATATATAGACACCCTGCGATGGGGAAATGAACTTGCAAAACAAAAAAATCAAATCACAGAAAATCTAAAGCGTGCCTACCATTCAAAAGAGTTGGTCGAACTAGGAAACTACAGAGGATATAAAGCAAAAGGCTCGTCATTTAGGTCTACTGTATATTCTCAATTTTTCTCACAATATGGCGTTACACGCACTTTAACTACTAAAGGCGATATTTGCTTTTTAACAGACGATAACAAAGTCCGTGAGATAACGCCTAGAGAGTGCGCCCGTCTAATGGGATTCACAGATCAAGACTACTTAAAGATGTCTGCCGTTGATAGCTTTGGAAAGCGAATTGTAAGCGATAGACAAATCAGAATACAATGTGGAAATTCTATAGTGGTTCAAGTTTTGGAAGCAATCTTCAAAGAAATGTTTAAGGATTATCTATAATAATTAGCATTACAGATAGTCGAGCGTAATGTTATAAACTTGAATAGACAAAAGGCTTTCAACGATTGGAAACGTAATGGCTAAACATATTGTCGATGTGGTTTATGAGTTTACTATTTATAAGGCATCTCATGACTTTTACGAGAAGCACAAAAAGGAACTAAATGATATTGAAAGCGGAGGAGAGTTAACAGACTTTCTGTTAAAGAATGCAGAGAATACATCTGACGTTAATTATTACGACTATTACAGAGAGAATCTTTACGACTACTTTGAAGATTTGACGAGATTTAATAGAATTCCTTTTCGTGGTCGTATGGATGAGTGTATTGCGAAAGTCTACTTCGGTCAAAATGAAGATAAGTATGCTATTAAAAAATATGTAACATTTATTTTTGACATAAAAGACATCGAAGATATTGAAAACGCAGAGGACGCTTTTTATAGTTTGTTCGATTCTGGAAATGACAGTTGTAGAAGTAGACTTTTCCAAGATATTAGGCAAGCAGAAATTGTTGCTATCCCAGAGAATACTAAACTTATTGTAGTCAGTCATCGAACTGATGATTAAGGAGAAAAAGATGTCAGTGCCGATTGTTGTTGGTGATTCCTGGGCAGAGAATAGTGCAGATAGCTTTGTAAATCGTTGTAGGATGTTTGGTTATTTTAATAATATTTCAGACAAAGCACTTAAATATGTATACCGCATTGCGGATAGAAATCATTTTGTAATTCAAGCTGTTAAAACAGATGAGGAAACCGCAGATTTCATCTCCATTGATACCATTCTTCATAACTATTTTAGAGCAGGCTGGTTAAACAAACTCCTTATTAAATGTAGATTTATCAAGGATGGCGAGGAACTTGACATGGAAAGTGTTGATTTAGAACACCTTAGCTATATGGTAAGAACCTATGTTGATATTGATGAATTTTTAGCTGCTCTAAACAGACTAGAAGCAATCAATGAGTATACGTATTACACCACTAAAGACCATTGGACTTTTATCTGTATTTCAGATTCTATTTTCATTTAAGAAAGAGGACAGTAATGAGCATCAACGTTTTTAGAACTATTACTAGCGCAACTCAATTTGTCGATTTCTGCAAGAAGCTGGATATTCAGGGCAATCTATATGATTCAGATCTTGAAGCACTTTACTCTTATGCAGAAAAGACTGGATACGACCTTGTTCTGGTCGATAACTACAGCCGTTACACTCACCGTTTTTATCTGAGCGACTTACTCTTTACTTTTTTTGACTATGACACTCTAAAGGATCTTGCGCTTGAAATTGGTGTATCGGAAGATTTGATTGATAAAGCCAAAAATAGCGATGAGTTGAGTGACCTCATCGGGAAACAAGATGCGGGTATAATTGATGAACAAAGTTTTGCAAGCATTGTTGATTCTTTTTTGCCTGCAGATCAATACATTACTCCAATATTATCTAATAATGCCTTCTGTTTTCTTGTAATGCACGATTCTGTTTTTGAATAGTAAGAAGGTAAAAAATGAATGTAAACTTTTCCAAAACAGTTATTAGCGCAACGCAATTTGTTGATTGCTGCAAGAAATTAGACATCCAGAGAAATCTATCAGATTCAGATCTGAAGGCAATTTACTCTTGCGCAGATAAATATGGTTATGACATTGTTTTAGCTGAAAACTATCAAGACTGTGTTGAGCATCTTAGCATTTATGAGTTGTTTTCTAAATATCTTGATTGGGGTTGCTTAAAAGATATTGGAATGGAGATGGGCGTATCACAGGATTCTATAGATGCAACTCTTAATGACGATGACGATAGGGAAAAGGATGAAATCATCAATCTTGTTATAACGTATGCTATGAATAATCTTGATAAAGAAGATTTTGCAAACATTGTTGAGTCATATTTGTCAGATAGCGAGTACGTTGTCCCTGTTCTATCTGAAGGGGATAGATATGACTTTCTTATAATTGATTACTCTATTTTCGAGTGGAACAAATAGAGAGGTTTGTATCATGACTGAACTAACAATTAAATTTAACTATGTGCAAGATTGCGTAGTTTTGTTACGTGAGGATTTTCTTAAATATACGTGTGTGATACTTCCTAAAGAAATAACAAGAGGTCACGCCGACAATCTTATTAAGCGTTGTAGGCATACTGTTTTAGAAGATGAGCGTATCCGTCCTTTACTATTTGATTTGCTAGAGAATATTACTACCACAAAACTTCCGAATGGAAGATATGAGTATTGCGATGGTGGATGGGGAATTTGTAAAGGTGAAGCAATGTTTGTCTTAGCAACTGTAAATGATGAAGGCAATATTGTTATTAGGTCACCTTACTTTCAGAAATTTTTACTTTCATTCAACAGTCAAGAGGAAGATTTTTCGATTGAAGAAGCTATTGAAATATGCAAGGTAGATATTGATGATTTTGTAAAGCGTCACCCAGAGAATTTCCCACTAGATCTTGACTATACACAAGTATCTTTTGGTATTCATAGTGAAAGATAGTGATTACAATGAAACTAGATAAAGAACGAATTTCTAAAATCAAATCAAACATTGAGGTTGATCTTGAATTTTCGCAGGAAGCACGGCAAGAGTGCAAGTCTTTTGAGCCGTTTGATTATGACGATAACACAGATGCTTTCTTTAACACGATTGAAGAAAAGCTGAAATATGCGATTGAATGTTTAGACGATTGCAGTAAAACATCAGACTTGAATAAAAAGACAGTCTATATTGATGCAATCATTATTTCACTTGGCTCTGTAAGATATGCTATCAATGAACTTCAAAATATTATCTATGAAAAAGATGATAATAGCAACAATGAAGAGGATAGCTTTAAGTACAAAGACTTGTTTATGCAACTTCATATACTAGATTTAAGCATTGATGACATACATTGTTTTCTAAATAGGAATATAGAGTTTGTGGAATAGGAGCAGTTGATTATGAAATATACCATTCGAGTCGAAGCACTTATTGAATTTGAAAGTTTTGTGGATTGCTTTGACTATAAAAAGGGCGAAAAATTTGATGGACTCAAATATGAGCCTGTTCAAGATATTGCAAAAAGATATAGTGATGGAGAAGACCGTTTCTTCGAGAAGTTTGACTCTGCCATTAACCAGATTGACAAAAGAATTTTGGGGTTTGACGACTATCTTAAACTTTACACAGGACGAAACCTCGAAGAATATTTTACCGTAAATTTTGCAGGCTTAGATTACGCTAAACTCAATCGGGAGAGTGTTGTATTAGAGTGTGATAATAATATCTACACACTAGGAACGACCGATGTTTGTGCTGAAGGAACGATAACTGCTGCAATCGAAGCGGAGTATACAAGTGATTGCGATGAAGAATTTGTGCGTAATTATGCACAAAAAATGCTTGTAGGACTAATCAACAAAGCCATTGATTTTAGCCGTGCTTGTGGCGGTTTTGTGGACAAAGAGCCAGAGTTTGATATAACTATTGTTAACAAGTGAGGAGTTATTAAAATGAGTAAAACAGCAATCATTACCTGCGAGTTTGAATATGAATTGTGTATCGGGCAGCTAACACTAGAATATAAGGAACTTGTCGGAGAATCGGTAGGGTTCGGAATTGTTGACGAACGTGAATTCTACAACATGGCTTCATATTTTCATTGGGAGGTTCTTCCACAGTCTGAACTTGCTCGTCTAGCAAATTTGATTAAAGACACTTTGCTTGGAAAACTTAAAACATCCCTACCCAGGCATTTTGTATCAAACGGTAAGGCAAAGATTGTTAACATCAACGTGACTGAGTTTAGCTACAGGAACGGAATTCACGTAGATCCACGCACTCTGAGGGTCTACATGGTTGTGTACATTGCGTTGTCGATTGAAGTGACTCTTGACGATAATAGTGAGATTGACCGTGAAAAGTTGTTTAGGTTGATTAGAGATCGTTTTCACGATGTTATGCTTTTTGGTGAAATAGCTAGGTATACAGACAACGCCCGTTTTGGTGAACTTGAAATTGAGTATAGATAGGAGCATAAAATGATCTTGGATGAAGATAAAAGAATTAAGGTAATCTTTGATGTATCTTTTAATACACAAGATTATGACGAAGCTAATGAACTAAATAAAAAACTAGCATCGTTAATTGATGATGGAGAGTTTTTGCTGCCATTGCTAGACGAGATTGATGAAAGCGATCACTCTAAATGGACTGTTTATGGCAATGCTGGATACACGCAACGTTATGCAGGTGAGTATTTCTCAACGTGTAGTATTGAACTTCATCTAAACTCACCTATAGATGAGGAGTCTGTACATGACGTGAAGCAACGTTTTGATGACACAGATACATATCATTTAGTTGACTCGCTACTTGAAAAAATTGCGCTAAATGATTGCGAGTTTACAATTATTGATGTTTTCATGGGACAAGTGCTTTCTTAACTAGAATAGGAGAGATTACTATGGATTATGACGAACTTGTAGACGATATTGTTAAGCAGGTTCACGCCCGCTATGAGGACTATGTTGAGTATCAAGAATCGGAAAATTTAGATGTTGAGCCTTTCGAGGAGGTTGCTGGGCAACTTCTCGATGATGAGTTAGACGATTCTCTTATTTACCATTATCAAATGTTGACAATTATTGAACACACTTGTGACGATATTGGTTCGCTATTCTATAACGGAACAGCACCGTTTGATGGCGGAACACCTTACGAAGCATTCCACAGTGACTGTTTAAGCAAACTCAACATCTAAGCCGGTTGGAGTGAGTAATTATGGAAAATTGTTATGAATTGTCGAATAAAGTAATTGGGCGTGCTAAAGAACTCTACGAAGAATATGATAAAAACAGACATCTTAGTTTAAGCGACATGAAAACAATCGCTGGCAAATGTGTCGATGAAGCTATACGAGAACTCGTTGTTGATGAAGACAATAAATGGATTATTATCAAATGGGCGTGTACAGGTACAAATGAACTTTTCTATGAAGGAATTTTTATGTGCCGTTTTAGTACACCATATGATAATTTTTATAATGTTTGTCTACATCAACTAATCGAACAAACACCTCGTTGATTATTTTGAGGTTTCTATACACGAATTTATAGAATATTAGGAGAAAAGGGATATAAAATGTGGAATGAATATCCGCCAGATTATTTCGATAAAGATGTTTACAACGAAAGAATAGTGAATCTATTTGGCACTTGTGAAATTGGCGACCAAGGAGGTAGAGAAAAATACGTAGTTGATGAAGTTTTCGGAGCGAACAAACAAGAGTTAGCGTGGGATGAATTTATTGCAAGGTGTCCAGATGATACTTTTGGAATTTGCCCAAAAGATAAATTACTTGAGAAAATACAGGAGTCGGCAGATAAAGTTATCGCCAAATGGCTTTATGCTGTTAGTGGCAATTCAAATCGCAGCAAGCTAGTGAATGTTCGTGTTGGTAGTGTTCTTGTTGGTAACGGTGGTATTGAGTTTGACTTTAGATGTGACTATGAATTTTACTACGAGAAAACTATTGACCAATATACAAGCGAGGACGAATCCTGGGACGAAGATACAGACATTCTCATAAAGTGTCTAGGCGATGTGGGCAACGATATAGACGGCGATAATGTTTGGGTTGAAATATATTTCAACGACCACGACTTCGATGCAAACTAACACACAAATATATTGAAACGGATCAAATATGAAAGTAGTAACTATTGCTGACG
>ERZ773037.532-NODE-532-length-20721-cov-12.313704_pt1 | contig 20721 bp, 17 predicted proteins | sample MGYA00511466_ERZ773037 | MGnify/ENA primary metagenome ERZ773037 (study PRJEB29015, sample SAMEA2738146) | human oral metagenome | biome: human oral; feature: human-associated habitat; material: saliva | place: China | collected 2202 ... | reverse complement strand
TATTAAAAGGAGCATGTTTTGTTTAAAAGACTGCACGGATTTAGGAACTTTTTTTTGAGAAACTTGGAAAAATATTAAAAATCTATGATTAAAGACCTCTTTTTAATGGCCGGCTCGTTATCTACAAGAGATAATTGTCAACCTTTTTATGGAAAACCCTTCATGTCGTATCGCAAAATCTATAACAAACCATAAATAGATCTTGCTCTAAGAAATTACAATCCGCCTGAAATCTATAAGTAATTTCTCCATTCTATTCATCAACTCATCAAAGGATTTTGCTTTACCGTATATATAGCCATCTACCATATTTGACTCGTAATCAAGACGATAAGCATTCATTACTTCATCTTGGGGGATAAAATCAATCTTAGCGGGATAGTCTTTATCATAGTCCACATATCCCAAATGATAGAACCGGCGACGATGTTCTACAATCGCCTTATAAAGTTTACCATCATTCAATGCTTTCTGAGCAAACTCTGTATCCATCAATCTATCCAAATCGTAAAGATGTCGAGACATACGTAGGGATCTCGGTTCTTTCTTTTGAAGCTCTTCACTAAGTAGCAATGCCTTTTCCAAGAATGTCCTTGATGGCGTTACAGTCTTAATTGATGCGGTTATTTCATCATCCTCTTCAGGGAACTTATCGAAGATAAGAGAGTGAATTTCACATTGTTCATAGGGTTCTGACATAGACAGACAACTGATTTCTATTTTAACTCTCGCATCAATAAGTCTCATGCTGGATGGCAAAATGCTCTCATAATTGACGAATATTATAGTCGGGTCGCTATCATGGTCTATAGGCCTTGGAGGTTCCCCTGTCACCGTTTCATTCATTATAGTATACCCTTTAACTCCCATTTTAAGGAGTTCTGCATCCAGTTCTGCAGAGAGAGTCCCATGAATATAATCCCGTGATGCTTTTCTTAGTTTCTTCACCTGATTGTTGTTCTCGCACTTTGCAAATGGCAAGTTAAGGACGTCCTCAAAGAAGTTCCTGCCAATGGAAATGTCTATATCTTCACTGAATCGATTGATGAGATTCCATCCTTTACTCAACGAAGTTCCCCCCTTGAAAAGAAGCCATTTCCCACAAGATGTATTGAACAAAGCTTTGAGAACTACCGTCACCCACCAATCTTTCTCTACGGCATTATCTTCGATATTATGATCCTGGCCTACAGTTTGTATCATCGCTATTCGTTCGTCACTACTATGATTTTGCCAACTACTCATGATTGTTTTTGCTTAAAATTTTTATTATGTTTCGCCGTATCCATGTAGGCATGACCTTTAGATCATCAGACATGGTCTCATCTTCTGGATATTTGCTAAGTATTGCACTAATGGCACTTTCCCACTCTTCATTATAGTTTCGCTCCCCAATAGCCTTCATGGCTTGTACCAAAAGGCGTGTGATCTTTCCTTTCAAGGTGAAGTTTTTAGGTACTCCTCTTTTAAACGTGAGGATTCTATTGCCACACTTGATTTTTCTTGCAGACCCACTGGTAAGAAAAATAGGGGTCATAGTTACTTGTTCGGATAATCCAAGCATATTCAACGCTGTACTTCCAGTAGGGAGAATTTCAGCATTGTCTCTCTCTGCAATTGCATGGGCTATCTCTTCGGTAGTTGGATAAACTATACCAAATTTAGTTTTCTTCGCTTTAAGGTATATGCCACGAGATAATCTTAACAACAAATCTTGTCGGACAAAATCTGATAAAATCTTGCCCACATACTCATCGTCGTATTCTGGGAAACTATTATTAAAAAACAGAGTACCGGTGTTTGCTTTTTCAATACAGTTCCTAAGAATATCAACAACCTTCTTCTCTTCTTTATTTATTAACATATATTAAGTCGGTTATTTTTGCAAAAATACCGAGTATTTTCCAAACACCCAAATTCTTTGAAGTTATTTTTATTTGGGTTGATCATTTCCATTCCATTTCAGAATATCATTTTGCAAGTGATACGAATATAATGGTAAGCAGTGTGTGTTCTTACTGGAAGATTACCAATAAAAGTAGTATGTAGTTTTTAAGTAGTAACTGGATGCTTCTCTTACTAACTACGCTACAAGCTTTTTTCTTTCACCGTATTATACCCTATTGTAGTTATGTAGTAAGATATAATCAGTGAAAGAAAAAAGCGTATTACCATCAGTTATCCATGTTGCCTATCAGGAATATCGGTGTTATTATGGATGCTGGTTTCTGCAGCTTCTGACAGATGTACTTTCTGAACAAATGCGCTTCTGTGCTGTCCAAATGAAAAGACAGGGCGATGATGACGGGAAGCGGATAGAGCGGAGCATAACCTTTTAGTTGTTCGTTTGCATAAATATCTTCCTCACCTGCAACCCTCTCATCGAGATGTAGGTTGGAGGATTTTATTATCGTTTGAAGTCTATGGTTAAGTTTGCCCCACGTTACACCGAAGAACCTCACAAGTTCACTCTCTGTCATGGCTATCCCTCCGTTTCCCTTGCGAATGACCTGCATATTGCAGCCCCAATCAAAATAGCTACGATGATTCTCCGTGCTAGTCATTGTCCTTTGTTTATAGTTCGTATTCATGCCGTTTCTTCCATTTTACAGGTTACAATATCCGAAGATTCACAAGCCTCTCTCTCCGCTATTTCTTTCTCCTTTGCCGATTGTTTGGCTATAAGCTTATCCATATCCTTTGAAATCTTGTTGTCAGTTACCTGCGCATAAATCTGCGTGCTTGATATGGAAGCGTGCCCCATCATCTTGGCTATGCTCTCAATAGGTATTCCTGCACTTAGGCTCATCGTACCGAAGGTATGCCTTGCAACATGGTACGACAATCTCTGTCTGATACCGCAAGCCTTACCCACGATGCTCAGGTTCTTGCCCATCACGCTACGGCTGCAATGAGGTTGAAAGACAAGGCTGTCGCCTTTTTCTTTCACCGTCAGATGTTCCTCACTTCTTTCCTGCTCTTTCCAACAATGGCTGATGATGGCTTCTGCTATGGGATGCAGTGGTACGACAAACTCGACCTTTGTCTTCTGACGCTCCTTGCGGATATACCTCTGTCCGTCTGCTGCCGTTTGGATATGGCTGTATTCCAAATTTTCCATATCAGCGATTGCCAACCCTGTGAAGCAGGAAAAGATGAACATCTGTCTTGCCAACTCTGCTTCCTTGTCATTCATACTCATTGTCATAAGTTTCATTACATCGCTCTTTTGCAGAAAACGTATCTTCTGTTCCTCCTTCTCATACTTGGTGTTCTCAAAGGGATTGCAGCGGATAATCCTCCTACTGACCGCACGGAACATCAGTCTACTCAACCAACAGAGATTATTGTTGATAGTAGATGACTTCAGCCTATGCTTTTTAAGGAAGAAGCGGTATTCCTCAATCAAGTCCTCCGTAATGGTGGATATGAGTATATCCTGCACTCCTTTATCTTCCACAAACTCACGGAGATTTCGGTCAGAATAAGACAGGTTCAGATAAGTTCCCTTCGCCCTTGACTTTCCAACGCTTTCCTTGACGGCTTGCAGTTCCACCTTGCTCATTGCAAGGAGCGTGGTGGGGTTAGTGGCAATGCCTTGCAAACGGTTCTTGATAAGTTCCACACTTACCACTCCTTCCATCGACAGTATGTCCCGATAGGTTTTTTCTATCAATTCCCTGAACTCATTGATTCTTTGGTTGGTCTTCCTATTGGTTGTCAGTCCTTGTTTGGTGTTCCACTCGGAGGGCTGGCACTCTTCACCTGTGGTAATGGCTGTGCTCTTTCCGTCTATGGTAATACGGCAAAGAATGGTAGTATTGCCGTCTGACTTTATTTTCTTTCTGTTGATATAGAATAGTGTCTTGAATGTACTTCTCATAATGCTCGTCTTTTATATGGTTAAACTTAAATCTTCGGTGAAAGAAAGGAAGCGGTCAAATTCCTCAAAGAGTTTCTGTGGTGTAACCTTTGCATAACGCTCGGTCATACTTACGTTGCTATGTCCGAGCATCTTGCTCACCGTTTCTATTGGAACTCCTTGCTCAAGTGTGATAAGCGTGGCAAAGGTGTGTCTTGCGGTATGCGTGGTAAAGGGAAAGGCAATGCCCACTCTAAGGCGCAATACTTTAAGATACGATTGATAGGTGGCATACTTCATCTGTGGCAACAGTCTTTCCCTTTCATCGATTCGATACCTCTCTATTATCCTAATCGCTTCGGGTAAAAGCTTAATACGGCAAAGTACACTTGTCTTCTTCCTATTGAACTTCAGCCAAAGACTTCCCTCATCATCCCGGACAAGATGTGTCTTACTTAATTCCATCAAATCACAATAGGCTGCACCTGTATGACATGCAAAAGCAAACAAGTCCCTTGCCGTTTCCATTTCTTCCTCCAACTCTCCAAACTGGGTATTCATTAGTTTGTCAAGTGAACGTCTATCAAGTGCCTTGGGGATTTTCTTATCACCTCTTGCTATCTTTACATTAGCAAATAATAAGGTGTCAGCCAATCCTTCACGGTATGCCAACTTGCATATGGTCTTTATTTGGGATGCAACTGCATAGAAACTACTTTTCTGAAATCCTAATTTGTTCAAGTAGTAGTCCCTAAAATCATAAATGAAATTTTCTGTAAGTTGCGAGAAAGACAAATCTTCCACCTTATACTTGTCTTCGATAAATGTACGAAGATTATTACGGGTAGTATGGTAATTGGAAATTGTTTCTCCCTTAATGTCAATTCCAACATATTCTTTCTTCTCCCTGATGAGAATGTCCAATCGTTCGATAAGCATACATCGTGTCTGTACGCTGCCTTGAAACAGCTCCTTTACATCGGCTGCATCAAATGGGCAACCTTTGGATAGCAGAGATTGATAAGCTGACTGAACAGACAACAGCAGATTTCCCAATTTACCGTTTATCTCCACCGCCTCACGACTCTTGCCGTTCATTCTGCTCTCTCGTGGATTCCACAAGTCGGGGTTGCAGGAGAGTTTGCAACTGAACTGGGCGATGGAACGCCCAATGGTTATCCGTCCCATAATCGGTGCTTTACCCGACTTGTCAAGACCGCTCTTTTTGAGGTAGAGCAACACCTTCATTTTCTCTTGTTTCATACGCTTTAATTTTTATGGGCAAAGTTACCCGAATTAAAGCGTTCCTCACTTATGCAGAAAACTGCCGACCGCAGCAACAACCACACGAGTGAAAATAATTCAGTTACCGAACATTACTCCATCGTTACCTATGGCAAATTCGGGTAACGCTCTGGTAACTGAACTTCTGCCTAAATCTGCATATACCTGCCCTTTTTGAAAAGAGCACTTCTATGCAAATCGTTCTGTTTCTTCCTCATTATCAATTAGTTTACGCCAACTTCGATTTTTCTTCATTTTCGTTGATTAATTACATTGTAAAAGGGCGTCTTTCACACCTCAAAAGAGCATCTTTTGCAGTGCAACTAATCCTTGAAAAGGAAGAAAAGTAGAAGTTGGCGTAAACTAATTGATAATGAGTAGGAAACGGAACGATTTACATAAAAGTGCTCTTTTCAAAAAGGGTCATAATATGCAGATTTAGGCAGAAGTTCAGTTATCAGAGCGTTACCCGATTTTACCATAGGTAACGATGGAGTAATATTAGGTAACTAAATTATTTTCGCTCGTGTGGTTGTTGCTACGGTCGGCAGTTTTTTGCATAGTGAGGAACGCCTTGAAATTGGTATTTTTGCGATAAAACATCAAAGCGTATGAAAACAGAAAAAATGAAGGTGTTGCTCTACCTCAAAAAGAGCGGTCTTGACAAGTCGGGCAAGGCTCCGATTATGGGACGGATAACCATCGGGCGTTCCATTGCCCAGTTCAGCTGCAAGCTCTCCTGCAATCCCAAATTGTGAAATCCACGTGAGAGTAGGATGGATGGCAAGAGCCATGAGGCGGTGGAAATGAATGGAAGGTTGGAGAATTTACTGCTTTCCATTCAGTCGGCCTATCAGTCCTTGCTTACAAGAGGTCAGTCATTTGATGCAACCGATGTGAAGGAACAGTTTCAAGGCAGCATCCATACAAGGTGCATGCTCATTGAAAGATTGGATATGTTCATCAGAGAAAAGGAAAGTCATATCGGCATAGACATCAGGAAAGAATCAATGGCAGGCTATCACTCAACGAGAATCCGCTTGCAGGAGTTCATTCAAAAGAAGTATAAGGTTTCTGACTTGGCTTTCTCGCAACTGACAGAGAACTTCATCCATGAGTTTCAGCAGTACTTCTTGGGGGAGTGTGGATTTCAGGAAAGCTCATTCTATAATGTCGCCACCCATTTGAAGACGGTATGCAGGCTGGCTTATCGTGAGGGATTGGCAGACATCCTGCTTTTTGACAAAGCCAAAATTGGTAAGGGTAACAAGAAACTCCCCAAAGCACTCGATAAGGAAGCATTGGAAAAGCTGAAGGCTCTCCGCTTTGAAGCTTTGGAGAATGAAATGGAAATAGCAAGGGATATTTTTCTCTTTGTCTGTTATGTCGGTGCAGCCTATTGCGACTTGATGGAACTGAACAAATCTCATCTTGTCCGTGATGATGAGGGATGCCTTTGGCTGAAGTTCAATCGTCATAAGACAGGTGTATTATGCCGTATCAAACTGTTACCCGAAGCCATACGGATGCTAGAGAAGTTCCACAGCGATGAAAGGGAAACATTACTCCCCTATATCAAATACAAGAACTATCAGACCAGCTTGAAAGCCCTACGACTTCGTGCAGGCATCTCCTTTCCTTTTACTACACACACTGCGAGGCACACATTTGCCACGCTCATCACGCTTGAACAGGGTGTACCTATTGAAACGGTAAGCAAGATGTTGGGACATAGCAACGTGAGTATGACCGAGCGTTATGCAAAGGTAACGCCCCAGAAACTTTTTGAGGAATTCGACCGTTTCCTCTCTTTCACCGAAGATATGCAGTTGGTTATCTAATCCTTATCAGATTATTTTCTCTTATCCATTTATTCATAAGCATCAAGACAATGAGAAGTACATTCAAGATACTATTCTATATCAACAGGCAAAAAGTGAAGGCAAACGGCAATACCGCTATTCTCTGTCGTATTACCATAGACGGAAAAAGTGCCGCTATCACTACAGACGAGCAGTGTAATCCCTCGGAGTGGAATGTCAAGCTGGGCTTGACGACTGACAAGAAGACCAATCAAAGAATCTATGAGTTCAAGAAGTTGGTGGAAAAGACCTATCGGGACATTCTTGTAAAAGATGGAATGGTAAGTGTGGAGCTTATCAAGAACCGCTTACAAGGCATAGCCACCAATCCCACCACGCTGCTTGCCATGAGCAGGGCGGAGCTGTAAGCAGTCAAGGAATGTGTGGGCAGATCAAGAGCAGAGGGAACTTATCTGAACCTGTTCCATTCTAACAGAAATCTCCGCGATTTTGTCGAAAGCAAAGGAGTGCAGGACATACCCATCGGAACAATTACGGAGGAGTTGTTTGAGGAATACCGTTTCTTTCTCAAAAAGCGTGGGCTGAAAGCATCGACTGTTAATACTAATCTCTGCTGGCTGAGCCGACTGATATTCCGTGCGGTTAGTAGGAGGATTACCCGCTGCAATCCATTTGAGAATGCCAAGTATGAGAAAGCTGAAAAGAATATACGCTTTCTGCAAAAGAGCGATGTAATGAAACTTATGACAATGAGGATGAATGACAGCGAAGCGGAGCTGGCAAGACAGATGTTCGTTTTTTCCTGCTTTACGGGTTTGGCTATCTCAGATATAGAAAATTTGGAATACGAACATATCCAAACGGCAGCGGACGGACAGAGGTATATAAGAAAGGAGCGTCAGAAGACAAAGGTTGAGTTCATCGTGCCTTTACATCCAATAGCCACGACGATTATTGAACAGCAAAAAAGAGTACAGACAATGAAAGAAAAAGGACATGACATAGGCATGGATAATCGCCTTATCTTTCATCCTTGTTGTAGTAGAAGTGTGTTAGATACAAAGTTAAGTATTGTAGGCAAGGCTTGTGGTATCCGTCAAAGACTTTCCTACCACATGGCAAGACACACATTCGGCACGATGAGCCTGAGCGCAGGGATACCGATTGAGAGTATTGCCAAGATGATGGGGCACGCCTCCATTTCAAGCACTCAAGTTTATGCTCAAGTGACGGACAATAAGATTTCAGAGGATATGGACAGGCTTATAGCCAAGTACAAGGCGAAGAACAAAAATACCAGAAATGCAAATATGGAAGCAGCAACAGATACAAAGACAATTCCGCTTGTTGTCAAATCAAATGGCAGAAAGGAGGAAACAGTATGAATGCGAACAATAACTGCCAAGGAAAAGCAGACGTAAATAGGCTGCGTAGTTATTTTGATTGGGATTGCAATATGCAGGTCATCCGCAAGGGAAACGGGAAGATTGCCATGACAGAGAGTGAACTTGCAAGATTCTTCGGTGTAACGTGGAGAAAACTCAACTATAGGTTGCAAACAATAATAAAATCCTCAAACCTGCATCCCTATGAAAGGAGTGCAGGAGAGGAGAAAATCGTTATCAATAGACAGATCAAAGGCTATACCCCACTCTATTCGCTTCCTATTATCATCGCCCTGTCCTTTCAATTGGACAGTACGGAAGCGCATTTGTTCAGAAAGCATATCTGTCAGGGATTGCAGAATCCAATATCCTTAATAACACCGATATTTCTACTCGGTAACATGGATAACTGATTACCATTTACTATCTGCTATTTCCTTTTTCTTTCACTGATTATATCTTACTACATTACTACAATAAGGAGTAAAGCGGTGAAAGAGAAAGGATTAACTTGTAGTAAACTGTACGAGATAATAGTACTACGTAGTAACTAAATTGGCCTTCCTTCATTGTTTTAGCCATGCTCTAAAGGAGGTCTATATGACATTTGCTATTTGCAAGAAATCCTTTGCAACTCGCTTCCACGATTTACAGATAAAAAGATCCTATATACTTACTGGCGAGTTCGGGATAAGAAAATTGTCAAAAAAAGTTAGTAATCTCGCTATTATTTTGCAACATTATAGTTGAAAATCAGTAACTTATAAAACAAATACAGCGATGATTACCAAGGACAAAGTTATAGAAATTTTCTGTATTATCGATGAGTTTAACAAGAATTTGGATGGTGAGCTGAAGAGAAACCTGCGTTTACCCAACCAGGACGGTAATGGGAAACGTTACAGAAATCGTAAAGGAAGGCTTTCTGAAAGCGAAATTATGACGATTCTTATATGCTATCATTTCGGTACCTATGCAATTTTAAGGAGTATTATCAGAATTGTATCCGCGGCTGCTTCCACAAAGAGTTTCCCTATGCGGTTTCCTATAATCGCTTTGTAGAGCTCATGCCTCATGTCTTCTTCAAAATGATGCTCTTCATGAAGCTCTATGCTTTCGGCAAGTGTACGGGGATAACGTTCGTTGATAGAACAATGATCCTCGTATGCCACAACGTAAGAAGGTATTTCAACAAGGCTTTTTCGGAGCTCGCCAAGAACGGAAAAGGGGCTATGGGCTGGTGTCATGGCTTCAAACTTCACCTACCTTGCAATGATTCGGGCGAGGTAATCACATTCTGTCTTACTGGAGCCAACGTGGATGACAGGATAGTAGGGTGTAGAATGTATTTACAAAGGTGCTCTATGGAAAAATCTTTGCTGACAGAGGGTATATTAAGCAAGAACTCTTCGAAAGTCTATTCACTCAAGGTATCCAACTCGTTCATGGCTTGAAGGCTAAAATGAAGAACAAGCTGATGCCGATGTGGGATAAGATTATATTAAGAAAACGCTATATCATCGAGTGCATCAATGAACTCTTGAAGAATAAAGCTAACCTCGTACACTCGCGACACCGCTCAATACATAACTTTATCATGAACCTATACTCTGCCCTTACTGCCTATTGCATTTTTAACAATAAACCTGGGGATCTACCTGTTTATGTCGGAAAATCAAAGCAGTTAGAACTGTTTTCATACTGATCTTATCCCGAACTCGAGTATACTTTACAAAGTAGGGACAGATGGGAAGAAACATGAGTCAGGACGTAGACTGGTACGCGTAGATTCCATTCAGGCCTCCGTGTTCTCCAGCTTCAATCGTTTTGATCATGGCCCGCTTTATAAAGGTTGGGGACAATTTGCATGGAATGGTAATGAAAAGGGAGAACCTATCAAGATTGATGAGATATATAGGAGCAACACCAAGCAAGAGTCTTATACCACGGTGTCCGCAATGGATTTGAACGGTGACAGTTATCCTGACTGGATTCGTGAAAATAACGGTAAGATCAGAGTACCGCTTACTCATCAGATTGGTACGCTCGGTGATGGGCAAGACTATGGTGTGGAACCCTCAATGTCTTATGGAGAATCGGAAAACACAGGTGGGGAGCCGGATTCAGCATGGATCCCAATAGCTATAAGCTTCCCAATTTCAAAGAACAACTTAGAAAAGCAACAGCCTCTTTCGCTAAGAGTGTGGCAAGCTTGCAACAAACCAAGCGACTGGATAAGAATGCCGAAGGGGCGAGCTTTAGCGGCAACGTCTCGGAAGGAGCTTGCAGTGCCAGCGGTAATTTCTCAAGCGGAACATCAGAGTCCGTACGTGCCTAGGGAGACCTTAACGGAGACGGACTGCCCGATATGATATCCAAGGGACAGGTACGTTATAATCTGGGATATTCTTTCACCAAGGCTATGCCATCAGGCATCAATGCCGTCGAACATAGCTCCAACAATAACTATGGTGACGGGATGGGCGTATGTATCCCCATTCTCGGTCTCTTTAATATTTCTGCAGGACAGAATGATACAGGAAGCCTCACTTCCGGTAAGGGGGCTTTCCATGACATAAACGGTGATGGACTGCCCGACTTTGTCGAACAGGATAGCAATGGTGATCTAAAAGTCACTCTGAATACGGGCAGTGGCTTTGCTACATCAAAAGACCTGCAGAAGAATTCGGAACTTTCTGGTAATATGGGCTCTTCCGTAGCCATATACGCCAGCACTGCCTATACAATCCGTATACCTCTGCCGTTCGGCTTTGTCATCAATATTACACCAAGCATACAAGGTTCACATAGCGAAAGCATCAATCGCACGACTGCGGCTTTGATGGATATAGACGGCGACGGCTTGCCAGATCTCGTTTACAACGATAGCAAAAACAGTATGAAGGTTCGTCGCAACCTCATCGGTCGCACCAATCTGCTCAAAGGCGTTACGCTGCCTTTCGGCGGCCACGTTGCCGTAGAATATAAGCAGACAGAACCAAGCTATAACATGTCCGGTCGCCGTTGGGTGATGGCATCCGTGGAGACCATGGGAGTCTATGCCGAGAACGGAGCCACCAGGATGCGCAACGAGTTCGAATACGAAGGCGGCTACCGCGATCGCTGAGAACGCGACTTCTACGGTTTTGAGAAGGTCATCACTAAGCAGATAGACACGCAGAATGGTAATGCCATTTACCGCAAACAGGTGGCGGAGTATGGCCATCATCGTGATTTCTACATGCACGACTTCATCACTTCCAGACCCTTTATGATGCAGCCGGCCGTAAACTGCAGGCAACAGAGAACAAATACACGCTGACGGCACAGGCGAAAACCGATGTTTTCTTCCCCGCACTCGTCTCTGTAAAGCAGACTATTTACGACAACAACGGCGCGGGCAGCATGAGCACCACTGTGCACAATACCTACGATGCTTACGGCAACCTTGCTTCCTATAAGGAAACGGCAACGAACTATGAATTAGATGCCGATATTGCCTATCATGACTTGCAGGCAAAATATATCGTCTCCGTGCCCAAACACATCGCCGTAAAGGATAAAGGAGGAAAGGTTTACCGCGAACGTTCTACGCAAATCAACGGCAATGGTGATATCACCAGCATCACGATGCACAACGGCACAAAGCCGTCGGTCTACGATATGACCTACGATGCCTATGGTAATCTTGCAAGTCTCACTAAGCCTGAGAACCATAAGGGACAGCGCATGCTCTACGACTACACTTACGACGATGTGCTACACATGTTCGTTACGAACGTAAAAGACGCCTACGGCTACACTTCTTCTACCGCCTACGACTACAAGTGGGCAGTGCCCATGGAGACTTCCGACCTTAACGGCAACAAAATGCGCTATACCTATGACGGCATGGGGCGCCCATCAACCATCCTTGCCCCCAAGGAATTGGAGTCGGGCAGGCCCTATACGCTGAAATTCGAATACCATCCGGCAGAGCGTTACGCCCAAACTCTGCATTACTTCCCCGAGGGTGACATCGAGACCTATACCTTTGCCGATAGCCTGATGCGCGCCGTGCAGACCAAGCAGACAGGTGTGGTGTGGACAGGCGGAAGCAATCAGAAGGTGTCTATTGTCAGCGGACGCGCCGTTGTCGATGCCTTTGGCCGCACCATCAAGGCGTTCTATCCCACCACGGAGCCTTATGGTAGCATCACTTCATATAGTTCTACTACCGGCGACCCACAGGCAACCACCGAATATGATGCCTACGACCGCACGACCAAGGTGACTTTGCCCGATGGCGCAACTACAACGAAGGCCTATCAAATCGCAATGCACGAGGGGGAGGACATGCTCGAAACAACTATCACCGATGCCTTGGGCAGAAATATGGTGCAAATTACTGACTCAAAAGGTCGTAATCGTGAGACGATTCAGCACATATCGGGCGACAATATCATAGTGAAGTACGATTACGATGCCGTGGGACAGATAAGCACTGTTCATCATCCCAACGACAAGACCACAACCTACGAGTACGACCTCTTGGGACACAAGCTCAAAGTGAACCATCCCGATGCAGGCGAAGTGACCTGCACCTACGACGCAGCAGGTAACCTCCTGACCAAACTTACGGCGGAACTCAAAAAGAGGATTTCGGCTGATGCCCCCATCACTTACACCTACGATTACGAACGGTTGAGCGAGGTACTCTACCCCAAGAACCTCTTTAATCGCGTTACCTACACCTATGGAAAGCCGGGAGAGAAATACAACCGTGCAGGCAGATTGGTACTCGTGGAAGACGCTTCGGGTGGTGAAGCCTATTACTACGGCTCGCAAGGCGAGGTTGTAAAGACCGTTCGCTCGGTGATGGTGAGCACAGCCGATGTGCGTACCTATGTCTATGGTGCTACCTACGACAGTTGGAACCGCGTGCGCACGATGACTTATCCCGACGGAGAGGTGGTTACCTATGCCTATAACGCCGCAGGACAAATCGCGAGTGTCAAATCCAACAAACAAGGAAAGGAAGAGACTATCGTTAAAAAGGTAGGCTATGATAAGGACGGACACACCGTCTATGCCAAGTTGGGTAACGGCACAGAGACCACCTACACCTACGACAAACAACGCGAACGCTTGCAAGAAATGAATCTCACGGCGGCGGGAACATCCATCATGCACAACAAATACCAGTATGATGCGGTGGATAATATCTTAGGAATCACCAAAGCCGTAGACCCGACACGGGGCAATACTAATGGCGATAAAAAGCTTGGTGGTGCATTCAAGCACAACTATGCTTACGACGATTTAAACCGTTTGGTATATGCCAGTGGTAAGGCCAAGCAGGCAAGTTACAGCATGCAGATGATTTTTGGACGTATGAGCGAACCGCTTACCAAGGTGCAAAAGGTGGATTCCACAAAGACAGCACAGTCTTACGACTTCACCTATAAGTATGAGGACAACAATCACCCCACCGCTCCCACTCAGATAGGGCATGAGCATTACACCTACGATGCCAATGGAAATCCTACCTTAGTGGAGAACGACAGCCTTAATACCGAACGGAGAATGTATTGGGATGAGGATAACGGGCTGATGGTATTGTCGGATAACGGCAAGACTTGCCGTTACACTTACAATGCCGCCGGCGAGCGTATCATCAAGACCACGGCGACCTTGAGGGCGTATATATCAATGGTGCACCACAGGGAATCACGTTCCACGAAACGGAAGATTACACCATTTATCCTGCTCCGATTATCACTGTGACAAAGAACCGCTTTACCAAGCATTACTTCATCGGCGATAAACGTGTAGCAAGTAAACTCGGTGTAGGCAAGTTCAGCAATGTCTATGGCATCAGCGGCAACAACGTTACGGCAGGTCAGAAAGACTATGCCGCTCGCATGATGCAGATAGAGAAGCAGCGTGAGGAGTATTACAAGTCGCGCGAAACGCCGCCGGGTATTCCTACGATGAAGGGTGCAACGGCAGACCCAGACAACACCCACCGTGGTTATAACAACATTATCGGGGACTTGGGCGACCACTCTGTGCTCGAGAACTGGATACGACACCCCAAACGCAACACCACACCGGGTACACCTCCGGGGCCACCCATCCAATGGCAGAAACCGGAAGATCCGGATAATGCCCAACCGGGCTATGGTTATATCCCAACGGATACCACCAACACCGAGGAAATCTTCTTCTATCATAGTGACCACCTCGGCAGCACCTCTTATATCACCGACGCCAAGGCCAACATCACCCAGTTCGATGCTTACCAGCCTTATGGAGAATTGCTTGTGGATGAACACAGCAGTAGTGAAGAAATGCCGTATAAATTCAACGGCAAGGAACTCGACCAAGAAACTGGACTATACTACTATGGGGCAAGGTATATGAATCCCATAACGAGCTTGTGGTATGGAGTCGGTCCAATGGCCAAGAAGTATCTGAATATAACTGCATACTTGTATTGTCATGCGAATCCTATAAGATTGATAGATCCAAATGGGGAGGATATAGAAGTTGTCCGAAACAAAGATAAAGCTTATACCATAACAGGTGGTACATTAAATAAAGATAACAACATATACATAATTCAAGATGGTAAGCGAACAGGTGAAATCTTGGGACTGACATTAACTCCATATTCTTTTTTCAGTAGTGATAATAAAGTTGTAGTAGGAGCTAATATTAATCCTTACAATAATTCTGGTCAGAATTTCTTCGACGAAGAAATTGAAAATGGGAAAATAGATCTCATCCAATACATAGGAAATGCACGAGAAGGTCAAAAATACGATTTCAAGGCATGAGGAATGAATGAGAACAGAGGAAAAATTACAGTTACACAATACATGTATCGAGGAATGCTATTTAGAGATGATCATGGGCATACTTTATTTGCATCCGCTCGTGATATTGGCAATTATAGTGCTGGCTATATAGCAGGAGTTTCAGGTCAGACTTGGGGGGCCTCATGTAAAGCATTTGATGCTTTGGAGAGTTGGTAAAACAAGGTTTTCTCTACAGAAACTATGGTTTCCCAATCTGCCGAGAGAGCTGGCTTTATAAGAGAATAGCCAAAACTAAAGGTTTGTGATAAAAAGCGTGAAAATATTGCAAAAAATCAGAGTTTATTAATTTTGTTTTATAGAAAATAGCTACCTTTGTAAGGTAAGCTTAATAAATTTGCCAAGTTGTTATTAAATATAATTTATATGAGTATCAGTAAAGATGTCATCAAACAGTGCCTGATTAGTAAGCAGCGCGAAGTGGATGAGGCGGTACTTGTGAATCGTCCCACAGACTTTGAAGAGAATGGCAATTATGTGATAGTTGGCGTGAGACATGCGGGTAAGTCGTATCTGCTGTATCAGCACGTGCGACAACTGCAGGCAGCAGGAAAGGGATGGGATGAGATTCTGTTTGTGGATTTTGAAGATGAACGTCTGGCGGAATTCCAACCGGAAGACTTTAACAGTTTGCTGGAAGCCCATCTGGAACTGTATGGTAAAAAGCCAGTGGTATTTTTGGACGAGGTGCAGAACATTCCGTATTGGGATAAGTTCGTGCGCAGGTTGGCTGATGCGAAATACAGGGTGTATGTGACGGGCAGCAATGCGAAGATGCTGAGTAAGGAGGTGGCAACTACGTTGGGCGGACGGTTCTTTATTTACGATGCGTACCCATATTCTTTCAAAGAGTATCTGACAGCGCAGCAGGTGGAACTGAGGGAGCATTGGGAGTATGATACAATTCAGCGAAGCGAAGTGAAGCGACATCTGAATGAGTACTTCTATTACGGTGGTCTGCCAGAGATCCTTTCGTTTAAGAACAAGCGGGCTATGCTTTCGAGTTTGTACCAGAAGATCTACTTGGGTGACATCTGTGCCCGAAATAATATTAAGAATGATAGGGTGTTGAATATTCTGATTAAGAAGATGGCAGAAAGCGTAAAGCAACCGCTGTCGTATAACAGGCTGAAGAATGTGATAGTGGCAACGGGATCGCCCATCAGTGTGCCCACTACGATAGACTATGCGGATTATGCTGCTGACAGTTGGCTGATATTGCCCATGGAGAATGAGATAGGGAAACTGACGGAGAAGGAGACGCAGAAGAAGTACTACTTTGTTGATAACGGTTTACTGAACCTGTTCCTGATGAATTCAGAGACATCGCTATTGGAGAATATGGTGGCAGTGGAACTGTGTAGGCGGTATGGCAAAAAGAATGTGTTTTTCCTGAATGCGGAGAAGGAGATAGACTTCATTGTACCCGACGAGAAGTTGGCTATACAAGTGTCTTATAGCATTAAGGATGAGACTACTTACAATAGGGAAGTGTCGCCATTAGTGAAATATGCCAAGGCGCACGAAGACTGGAAATGCCTGCTGATTACGTATGATGAGGAGGACACAGAAAAGGAAATATCTGTGGTGCCGGTGTGGAAGTGGCTGATGCAGACTACAGAGAACATAAATCTTATTAATGGACACGATTACATTTAAGATATGGATACAAAGAAACTCATTGAAGAGGTACTATTAGACCTTGGTAATAACAAGAGCCTAACGGATGTTTCCAGTAAAATACAGATTATTGTTAGGTTATTAGGCGACGAGAAGTTGAAATCTTGGTATACCTGTGAATTCGTAACGGGTTACAAAGATCAAGAACTTCCAGATTATCGTATATCGCGCGCCGTAGAAATAAAAGCAAACTATATAGTACCACAAGGGTTTGGTGCATGGACGTTGAGTGGTCAGAGCGTGCCAGTGGCTAACTTGGGGCTTGAAAGGTATAAGGAGATAATGACAGTCCGTTTTTGCGATACTATTTCAGCCATCATAGAGTACTCAAAGCACCCTGAAGATGTGGCCATGTCGTTAAGCCCTTATGAGCAGGCGCTTGTTCAGAAAGTATTAGGCGAGGCCCATATCCAGAATGTCCATAAAGTACTTTCGCCTTCAACATTCCAAACCATCATTGATAATGTACAAGGCCGTATCATAGACATGTTTATGGATTTGAATGAGCGGGTCTTCAATGGAGAGTTGGATTTGAAGTCTAATTCTGCAAAAAAAGAAATACATCAGGTAATAACCAATAACATCACAGCAGGCATTGTCCAGACGGGATCTGGCACAATTGAGGCAAACAATGCTACAATTGCGGCCAAAATTGAACAGTCACCTTCAGCTGATGTGATTGCAAAACTGAATTCGTTAGCTGATGAAATAGAAAGGATGGCTAAGGATGCAGATGACGAATTTAACGACATTGCTAGAGAGCTGATCGATATTCGGACGGAACTATCAAAACCTCAGCCTAACAGTTCTTTCTTGAAGAAATCATTCAAGGCGTTAACATGGGGTGCGACTGTTTCCTGTAAAACAACTATTGAAGAATTGGTTAAGAAAGCGATAGAATATTTGTCGTAAAATCGAGAGTTATGTTCGAACCTTGTTGATTATTGTTACGCTACATGATGAAACAGAATACTTATCCACAGATATGCTATATAGCTTTGCTGGGCCCACGTGACAATACTATGTTTACGAATGTCCCTCCTATGTCTGTAGTGAACTCTATGCTTTTTTATCTTGGAAATTTGCCACAAAGTATGTTTCAGTTTGTTTATGGAGTTGAGTACTATGAAAAAATGAAACACTACGGACTGCAACTAGGCTATGACCTGCAAATGATTTATCCAGATACATCTCAATTTTCCATAGATAGACTGTTGGAACTAACTAAAGACCAACCTCGAGTTATATTACTTTGTACGGATAATGAACAATCTATACAAACATATAATACTCTCTTTTCTGGTAAAATAGACTTTGACACACTTTGCATTTTATATGAAGAAGTAGAGACTCTTTGGACAGTTCAATGTGCAAAGGCATTTAATAAAGAGAAGGTGTGGAAATGGTTTTATGAGTTTGCTATTAATAATTACGAGATAGATAAAGAACGTCTGCCTTTCTCTGTTCCTATTTTACAGAAAGAAGTGCATGACAAAGGATATGTATTCTCACCAAGCAGAGTAAATACACAGATACTTAATTCTATTTTAGGGAATTGGGGATACTCAAAAGAATTGTCCGACGAGGAATCAATAAAGGCAAAGGCGGAAGCTTCGAAAAAAGCTTTAGCTGATAAATATGGGACAGCCCGGCAAGATTTGCTCATTGAACAAATAAAACGTATACGAGCTATTGAAACAACGGTTGCATGTAATGATCCTGCCAAGAAAACCATTGAAGACCAGTTTCGTGCTCCACTTGTGCTGGCCATGCCATACACTAGCATAGATATGCGCAAAGTGGAAAGATCATCTGAGATGACAAAGGAGGAGAGTAAGAAGGCTGATTTCGTCGAAAATATTCTTGGTTATTATTATACCAAAAATTATACAGTATGGAATAGTAAACGTTTTGTTAAAACCCCAGAAGAATTGTTGCTTTTCCAAAGTCTTCAGAGTGCTTTTATAGAACCACGGATGCGTCTATTTGACCTTGTCGGATTATTGCATTGCTCAATGCGATTCTCGCCCTATTTGAGGTTACCAATTATGGGGAAGAATATCAATTCGGAATTATCTTTTGTCGGTATCAAGAATATTGAGAAGTTAGCTTCATCACCGAGCAAAAATAAATCGATACGCAAAGCGATGGAAACAATAGGGAAAAAGATAACTTCGGAAGCGTTAACCCCTAGTACTGTCGAAATGTTGCAAAAAAGCATTACACAAATTGTGGCAATGACAGATCTTCCTATAGAATGGATGATGATAGATGGTGTACCTCTGGGCTTTTCTCATGATGTGTGCCGTATACCTGAAACTCCAGCCACTGGTATGCTAAGTCAATATGTGCATTGTAAGTTTATTCCGTTTAACATACCCAGGGATATTCTAAAACATACGCTTGTTATATTTGGCAATGAAGAGGACGCTTTTGTTAAAGCTCAAGAACCTGTAGTTGCTCTGTCAAAAGTATTAGGCTTCAAAATACGCAAATGCCTCACTAAAGAGGCGTTCTTTAATACTATTAAGGAAATAGATCCTTTACTGCTGATAGTTGATGCTCATGGAGGAGTGGATGAAGATAATCATCAATCATATCTTAAAATGGGCGACGAGGTGATTTCTGGAGATGATGTTGTAAAGAGTGATATTCATCCAAGACTTGTTTTTCTTTCTGCTTGTAATACTTTTACAACTTATAATACTATATCGACAATAGCCAATGCTTTCTTTCAAGTAGGGGCTGCTGCGGTTACTACATCTTATATGCCAGTTCTAATAGAGCCCGCAACCACCTTGTACACACGTTTATTGAACAACCTGAACATTGCTGCATCTCAAAATATTCATCGTAATTGGCTCGCTTTTATGTCTCACTTGATGAGGACATCCTATATACAAGCACCGATATACAGAGCTGTAAAAAAGAATGTTAAAATAGATATTGATACCCTTACCCGTCTTACAACAGAGAGCATGTTCTTCCGCAGACGTACAGATATATACAAAAACCTTAATACAAATATGTTTACGAAGGGATTGGGAGCAGACTATCAAAATATAATCCCACATTATTTAATGTATTCTACATTAGGGAGAGCTGACTTGATTCGTTTTGAAACGAGTTTGAAATTTCCAGATGAAGAGGAGAATTGGTAGTTATACTCGAGTTCGGGATAAGATCAGTATGAAAACAGTTCTAACTGCTTTGATTTTCCGACATAAACAGGTAGATCCCCAGGTTTATTGTTAAAAATGCAATAGGCAGTAAGGGCAGAGTATAGGTTCATGATAAAGTTATGTATTGAGCGGTGTCGCGAGTGTACGAGGTTAGCTTTATTCTTCAAGAGTTCATTGATGTACTCGATGATATAGCGTTTTCGGCGTAATGGATATTTGGTAGGCTGAAAACCTCTCGGAATCCTTTTATTAGGCTGAACTCGGGATAAGTCTCATACCATTCTTTTGTTTGGTTTACTACAATACCTTTTTAGGCTCAATCTTTTGATTGGGCCTAAAGAAAATAATAAAACAGATTACTTTAGAATAATGTAAGTTGTCCCGAATGTTGCTCTATAGCAAAGTCTATGTTCACTGCTGGCTTCTTCTCAAAGAAACTGTAGGCTGCAATAGCAGAGAGAACATTCATTGCGAAATTAAATATGCTTCTATGCCTTGAATGCACTAATTGAGCTACATTCTTTAGCTCATCATTGATAGTCTCTATTACAGATCTTTTCCTTAGAAGAAGTCTATCATAAAGTGGCATCAGTTTATTTTTCATGTTACTCCTAATGCCAGTAACTAAATTTATTCCATCATTGA